>Ga0114129_10005015_pt1 | contig 18630 bp, 14 predicted proteins | sample RhiMetdeltSRZDD1_FD_80071 | JGI IMG/M metagenome (GOLD analysis project Ga0114129, IMG submission 80071) | Populus rhizosphere microbial communities from Tennessee, USA - Rhizosphere MetaG P. deltoides SRZDD1 (version 2) (version 2) | ecosystem: Host-associated > Plants > Roots > Rhizosphere >...
GTCTAGTTGGAGTTGCCAATTTTCCGAGCGAATTTGCATGGGCGCTCAAGCACCGTGTAGAAGAGGTCTAACGGTCGAGTTGGTATTCGCGACGCCTCAATCGCTTCGATTCGCACAGCTCGAAATTTCCTCGAATTTCAGCTCATGCCGAGATTGGTCACGGCTTTGCCCTGACGGGCACGGTTTCCCACAACTTCCCATACGGCTGACCTGGAGGTTCGATGCGGATGTGTCTGTCTCGTGTGTGTGCTCGCGCGCTGTTCGGAGTGGTGGGGTTTGCGGCCTCGGCATCCGCAGTGGCCGCTCAGACGACGGTCACGTTGAATCAATCCAGGCCGCAAGTGGTGTATGCCACGCTGCGCGCGGGTGCCTACGCCGACAAGAACTACCCGACCGTCTTGACGACGCGTGCCGCCGACACGGCCGACAACCTCCGCCGCGGCATGCTGAAGTTCGACACGCAGAACACGATTCCCGCCGGGAGTCCCGTCACCTCCGCGGTGCTCACGGTGACGGTGAGGAGCGGGGGTGCCACCGCGCCTCGAACCATCGGCGCCTATCAGGTCACGACCTCGTGGGCCGAGACCGAGACCACCTGGAACCGGCGCCGCTCGAGCACCGAGTGGATGACCGAGGGCGGCGATCTGGGCTCGCTCATCGCCCAGAAAGACGTCTCGAACGCCGCCGGCACGAAGGTGACCTTCGACCTGACGCCGCTCGTCAAGCAGGCGGTGGCCGGCGGGCTCGGCGCCTCGCGCTACACGCGCGTGGCGCTCGTGGATCTCGATGCCGCAAGCGGGGACTCGACGCGGAATTTCTACACGCCCGACGACTCGAACCCGGCGCTGCGCCCGACCCTGACGGTCGTGTACGGCAAGCCCGCGTCGGCGCCCGCACCCGCGCCAGTGACCAGCAGCACGACGACGCTGCGCGTGCTCGATTGGAACTCGCATCATGGCGGCGTCGGCACCGACGGCAAGCTCGATGCGGATCGCTTCATGAAAAAAGCGGCGAGCTTCAAGCCCGACATCGTGTCGATCAACGAAGTGGAACGGTTCACCAGCCACGGCAACTACGACGGACCTGCGGTGATGGCCGGTCTGATGAAGAAGTACACGGGTCAAACCTGGTACTACAAGTTCACGACCGCGACCGGCGCCGCTACCGGCAACGGGAACCTGATCCTCTCGCGCTTTCCGTTCGACGCGACCGACATTCAACTGCTCAGCCACAGCCGCGCCGCCGTCAACGCCGCCATCCACGTCAACGGCCGGTCGATCAATTTCGTCTCGACGCATCTCGACGCCGATTCGACGAGCTACCGGCTGCAGGAAATCGGCGAGCTGACCGCGTGGGCGAAAACGCTCGCGGAGCCGCGGATCATCGCGGGCGATTTCAACGCGTGGCCGGGATCGACTGAGAACAAGACGATGACGGCCACCTACGTCGACTCGTGGGTGCAGGCGCAAACCGACGGCACGGCGACCGCGTATGCCGGCAACACCGCGGGCAACACGCGCAACAGCCGCATCGACTACATCTATTATTCAAAGGGCGCGACGGCGCTCAAGCTCGTGTCGTCGCAGGTGTTCGACGTGCGCGACGCGAACGGCGTCATGCCGTCGGATCACCGGCCGGTGTTGAGTACGTTCACGATCAGGTAGGGGCGGACCCGCGTGTCCGCCCCGGGGCCGACACATGGGTCGGCCCCTACGATCTAGGTTCCGGGATTTTCGGGGAGGATCGTCGCGTCGTTCTGACGCGGTCCCGGCGCGTCCGTGAGATATGTGTTCGGGCTGAGCACGATCTGATCGACGATCGCGCCGTCCTCGCGCTGCTGAATCCGCAGCGTGTGCATGCCGGTCGCGGCGAAGTACACGTCGACGCCGGCAACGCCCCATCCGTTGTCGGCCCACCCCCATCCCTGATCTGCCGCGCCGCTCGGACCGTTCTGGAGAATGACCTCCGCGGAGCTCGTCGATCCGATCCGCATCGTCGGCCCGCCCGATGAATTGACCGAGTCGCCGAACTGCACGTGCACCGAGTCGTTCGAGAACGAATTGTTCTGCGCGCGCAATCGTACCCAGAGGTGATACGGGATGCCGGCCGTGGCGTTGAACGTCAGCTCGAGGTAGCTCGCCGGGTTCGCGATCGCGGGCGAAATCTTCGGCTGCGCCGCGTCGGGATTCCACGTCGCGGATCCACCCGCGGCCGACGCATCGGTCAGCAGTTGCCACGCCGTGCCGACCAGGCCCGACGGCGCATTCGCCGTCCACAAGACGATCGTCGGATCGGCCGGCGGCGGTGGCGGGGGCGGCGGCGGTGGCGGCGGGGAGCCCGATCCGTCGTTCTCGGGCAGGATCGTCGAATCGTTGTCGCGCGGCCCCGGCGCGGTCGAGAGGTACGTGTCAGGACTCAGCACGATCTCGTCGACAATCGCCCCATCCTCTCGCTGCTGCACGCGAACCGTCTGCGCGCCGTCGGCGGCGAAGTAGACGTCCGAGCCGGGCGCGCCCCATCCGTTGTCGGCCCATCCCCAACCGTTGTCCGATGGATCGCTCGTGCCGTTCTGCAGCACGACTTCGGCGGAGTTCGTGGTGCCGATGCGCCACGTCGCGGTGCCGAGCGAGTCGACCGATCCGCTGAACTGCAGATGGACCGAGTCGTTGCCGAGCGAATTGCCCTGCGCGCGCAGACGCACCCACACGTGATACGCGACACCGTGGTACGCGATGAACGTCCGCTCGAAATAGTTGGCGGGACTTGCGAGCGCGGGCGAAATCTTCGCTTGCCCCTGATCCGGATTCTGCAGCGCGGCGCCGCCCGATGCCGTCGCGTCGGAGAGCACCGTCCAGTTGCCGTGCAGATTGGCGCCCGGCGTGTTCGACGACCGAAGAACGATCGTCGTCGCGCCCGACGGCGGCGGCGGCGGCGGCGGCGGCGCGCCAGTCGTGGTGAAGCTCCAGACATCGCCGGTCTTCGTGAGGTTCGCGGCGGTCCGCGACACGATCTTCCAGTAGTACGTCGCACCGGACGTCAGCGCGGGCAGCACGAACGTCTGATTCCCGGACGTGGTCTCGCTGGGCCCGAGCGCCTGGTTCGCCGCGAAGAGCGGCGGATTCGGACTGGTGCCGAAGTAGATGTCGTAGGTGTGCGCCCACGGTCCGCCGTGCCACGTCAGGCTCTGTCCGGTGGTCGGAACGCCGACCGCGCCGTTCGCGATCGAGAGGTTCGACGGCTTGTCGGGCGGCAGCGGCACGAACGGCTGCGACTCGACGGAGCCGCCCGGCGCGGTGTTGTTCCACTTCCGCTCGAACTGATCGACGAACCAGGTGAAGATCCAGCTCTTGGTCGTGAAGTAGTTGTGCTCCTGCTGCGAGTTCGCGGACGGCGACGTCCAGTTCGACGACCCGAAGATGGTGAGGCCCTGCGCGTAAAGCAGAACCACCTTCTCGTGATTCTGGCCGTCGCTGGCGCGCACCCGCATCGGGATGCCGGCCGCATACATCCGATCCATGTTCCACGAGACCCAGAGCCGATCGACGTCGCGGTACTCGACGGTCTCGCCCAGGTAGCGGATCGGAATGCCGCGCGCCCGCGCCGCGATCATCGCGTCGCTCTGCCGCTTGTCGGTGATACGGTACATGATCACGTCGATCTTCTGCGTCTCGGCGTTGTACTTCTTCACCGCGCGGTTCGCGTAGTCCTGCCCCGGAGGAAAATTCATGTCGGCGCTGATCGGAAACGTCGGATAGACGCGCACGCGCGCGGTGACGTTCGCGTACGGGCTGTAGTTGACCGTGTCGGTCCACAGATCGTCGAACTTGGTCTTGAAGCTGTCGACGATCGCCGGATCGTCCTCGAAGAAGATCGTCTCCGCCACGTAGTTGCTGTAGGGCGTGACGGGCACGAACGCGTTGTCGCTGTAGTTCGCGGATCCGAACTCGACGACGTTCTGGCCGGCGAACAGCATCACCTTCCAGTGCATGATGCCGCCGCCGGTCTTCTTCATCATCGGAATGCCGGCGTTCTGCAGCGCGTTGAGGCTCGTGGCATTCAACGGATACGTCGGATTGGCTCTCGGGTCGACGATGAGCCGCACGGGGACGCCGGCCCGCTTGCGCGCGATGAGCTCGTTGACGTAGCGCTGGTCCTCCATGAACCAGAAGCCGACGTCGATGCCGGCGGTTTCGGCGCGGATGAGACTGATGAGCGGCGTCCGGCAATCCTGGAACGACGAATCGCAAAGGCTTTCCGCGGCGTGTGCGGGCGCCGCGACGGCCAACACGAACGCGAAAACGATCGATAAGTTGAGCTTTTGCACGCTGTCGGGATTGCCAGACGAGTGCCACGGGCGCGCGTGCCGCGCGAACCCGTGAGGCCTCAGACGATTGCGACGAGTGAGAAAACGGTGTGACAGACGAACGCGGAAACGTATTTCCGCTTCTGGGACGTCCCCGGCCCAGATTAGGTCGGTGCGCGGCGCCCGAGGTTGACTTTTATTTCCATTTGTCTCCGATTGGCGCGGTTCGCGCGGCTGGCGTACGCATACCCGACGAAATAGCAGAGCATCGCTTCGTGGCGCATGCGGCGCGCAGGGTCGCGCGCGAGCCATGCGCTCAGCCAGCCGCGCAGGTCGCGGATCGCAGAGCCAACCATGAAGCGAGGCACGCCGGCGATCCGCGGCACGGTCGCCAGGTCGACGCCGAGCTCGGTGACGAGGTGCCGGCGGTCGAGCCGCGCTCGCGCGATGCCCTTCCAGTACCACCATCGCCGGAAGTAGTCGCGCGTCAGCCGCCGCGCCGGGACATGGTGGTGCAGCGACATGTCGGGCACGTACAGACCGCGAGCCCCGATGGCGCGCGAACGGGCGAAGAACTCAGCCTGTTCCTGGCCGAGCAGCGAATTGCCGCGGCGGCCGAGCTCGGGATCGAAGCCGCCGATGCGATCGATGAGCGCGCGCCGCACCGCCATGTTCGCGCCAATCGGGACGCGCCGGCGATCCTCGAAGATGAACGGTGCGGGCCCGTAGTCCAGAATCGCGATCGTGCCCCAGAGATCCGAGCGCGTCGTGTCGAGCCACGACGGACACGGCAGCTCCCAGATCGGCCGCACGGGGCCGCCCGTGTAGTCGATGCCCGCGTCGCCCGTTGCCGTCAGCATCGGCCGGCAGGCCGCTGCCAGCCATCCGTCGTCCACCCGCACATCGTCGTCGGTGAAGACGATGATCGCGGCGTCGCTTTCTGCAATGCCGGTGTTCAGCGCGTACGACTTGCCCTGGCGCGGCTCGAAGAGGTACCGGAGCGCGACGGGAAAGCCGGCGATGCGCGCGGTGACGACGTCCGCCGTGTGATCCGTCGAGTTGTTGTCGACAACGATCACGTTCCACCGCAGGCCGCTGGTCTGGCTGCGGGCGAGGCTGTCGAGCGTGTCCGCGAGGAGATCGCCGCGGTTGTAGGTGCAAATGAGGACGGTCGCGTCGAGTGGTCGAGCCGGGGACATCGGCTGAGACACGTGCAAGCGCCTTGCCTGATGGGGTCGGGCCGCGCCGCTCACACTCAATTCGCCGCCAGCCGCCTCGTCGGCGCGACGGCGCGCTGGCGATCGCGCCAGCGCTGCTTCACCACGCCGGCGAAGAACCACAGCCACAGCTCGCGATCGAAGCTGGCGATCGGATCGCCGTTGATCGCGGCGGCGATGGAATCTTTCAGCGCCTTCGCCGCGCTGCGGAACATGTAGCGGGGCACGCCGGCGATGTGCGGCACCGTGGAGAAATCGAGCGTCGTGTGTTCCGGCTTCTCCATGTCGAGGCCGGTCTCGGCGTAGAGCATCGCGCGGCTGATGCCGCGCCAGTAGAACCAGCGCCGGAAGTACTGCTTCGTCAACCGATCCGCCGGAATGAGGTGCTGGACGACGAGTTCGGGAATGTAGAAGCCGGTGAGGCCCGCGGCGTGCGCGCGCAGGCACCATTCGCGGACTTCCTGACCGAGCAGCGTCCCCGCTTTGCGCCCGATGCGCGGATCGAATCCGCCGACGCGATCGATCGCCGACTTGCGCATCGCCATGTTGACGCCGAGCGGCACGCGCGTGCCGAACTGGATCGGCGCGCGGCCGTAGTCGAGCAGCGCAATGACCCCCCAGAGCTGACCGTTGGTCTTCGGCAGCCACGGCGGCGGCTCGGCGCCCCAGAGCGGCAGCACGCGGCCGCCGACATAGTCGCAGTGCTGCGAGTCGAGCCCCGCCTCGACCCGGTTCAGCCAATCCGGCTCGACGCGGACATCGTCGTCGGTCGTGACGATGATGTCGCCCTGCGCGAGACGGAAACCGCAGTTCAGCGCGGCGCTGCGTCCCTGCTCGCGCTCGAACGCGTAGCGCAGGGGAACCGGAAACGCCGGGACGGCGCGTTCGACGATCGCCCGCGTGTCGTCCGGCGAATTGTTGTCGATGACGATCACTTCCCAGGCCGCGCGCGACTCCAGCCGCGCGAGGCTCGCCAGCGTGTCGGCGAGCGTCGCGGCGCGGTTGTACGTCGCAATCAGGATCGAGAATGTCATGCGGACCTCACGTGTGGCGCAGCCGCGTTCGCGCGGCTTCGGCGTGCCTGCGTCGTGCGCCCGACGGAGACCCGAACGGCTGCGCCGCGTCCGAGCGCAGGTACTGCGGGAGATCGAGCAGCTCGTACACCATGGCGAGCGCGCGGTCGGTCGCGGTGCCAGGCTCGTAGAACATGTCGCGGACGACGGCGTGCCGCGCGTCCGCCAGGCGATCGCGGTGATCGATCTCGTCGAGCGCGGCAGGACCCACTTCCTCCGCGGTATGCACGACGCGTGCGGCACTGCGGAGCTGCGCGATCTTGTCGGCGTTGATCCGCGCGGCGCGCGCGAGATCGGGCGCGTCGAAGACGATGAGCGGTCGATCGAGCAGGCAGAACTCGAAGCCGATGCTGCTGTGGTCGGTCACCATGACGTCGCTTGCCGCGAGGAGCGGCGACGAGTCGGCCCACTCGACGAACGCGATGCGGCCCGGCCGGTGGAGCCGCGCGAAGCGCGCGCGCCAGTCGATACCGCCGCTGAACCGCTCGTCCGTCAGATCCAGCGAGCGGTCGTGCAGCTTCACGATCACGTTGAACCCGGCGTCCACCAGGCTGTTGACGATCGCTTCGCCGGCGAGGTGCAGCGACGAGGCCGGCGACCACGTCGGCGCGTAGATCGCAATCGGCCGGTGCATCTCGAGCTGCAGCTTCGCGTGGATGGCCGCCGGGTCGTAGCGCCGGTTCACGAGGGCGTCGACCTTCGGATAGCCGACGAGCACCGCCGCCCGATCCCCGACGATGCCGCGCTCGAGGTAGCGCTGCATTCGCTCCGCGTTCACGAACGCGACCCGATCGTAATCGCTGAAACCCATGGGAAGGTTGTCCGGGGAGTCCAGGTCGTACTTACCGGCCATGCCGTGAAAGAAGTTCGCCCGCCGCCGGCACCGGCGCAGCCGGATCGGATCCCACGGATCGGCGGAGAGACAGAGATCGAAGCGCCGCCACTGCATCGCGCGGCGGGAATGGATCCGCGCGCGCACGCCCGTCGCGACGGCCGCGGCAGCGACCTCGTCGGGGCGGTCCGCGCTGAACCACACGTCCACGCGCGGATCGCGCTGCAGTCGCTCGAAGACGGGCGCCAGGATCGCGAAGTTCATCGGGGTGCGCGCGTCGACGAGCACGCGCCGACGCCGGCTGATTCGTCCGATCAACCGATCGACGCCGTTGATCAGGTTCCTGGCCACGCCCATCGTACGGTCGCAGTCGAGGTGCAAGAGGTGGGCCGTAAACGGGCGACCGCCTCATTGGGGCGCCAGCAGCTCAACAATGAAGACGTCCTGCCGATGCGTGCCGTCGGTGGCGTGAGACGCCGGGCTCAGTCGGAAACGGCCGACATCGCGGCGCTCATCGGGACGGCAGCATCAGCGAATCACGCACCGACGTCCCGCGCATGGCGAAGAGGCGACGGCGCGCATGATACGCCCAGACGGCGGCGCGCGGCGCGAGCCGCAGCGCGCGCGCCAGCAGCAGGAGCGCCGCGCCGCCGCCGCGCTGCTGCAATTCGTCGATGGCGGCGGCCGCCGCCGCGCCGTCGTGCGCGTCGAGCGCCGCCCTCGCCTCGGCCGTGAGGCGTTCGGTCTCGAACCGCTCGATCTGTTGAGTCGCAATCCGGTGCGAGAGCGTGCCGGGTTCGCAGTACGGCAGCGCTTTCCGGTACACGCGCAGGATGCCGGCAATCATGCGGACCTCGCTGGCCGACAGGCTGTTCGGGTGGCGACGGTAGAGCCCGAGCGGCGTCGAGTTGCGCGCGAACTGGAAGCCCGCGAGCGCCGCGCGAATCCAGAAGTCGTAGTCCTCGTTGGTACGGAACTGCTCGTCGAAGCCGCCGATCCGCTCCAGCACCTCGCGCCGGAATACCGACATGATGAAGACGGCCGTCTCGTCGCGGAGAATCTCGACCAGATCCGGCGGCGGACGCAGATCGACGATCGGCCGCGCCGGCTGCCCGTCGTCGGCGCCGCCGCGATTGAATGCGTTGCCGCTGACGATCGCCACGGCCGCATTCGCCTCGAGGATCGCCATCTGTTTCTCGAGATAGGTCGCGAACCACGCGTCGTCGCTGTCGAGCAGCGCGAGCACCGCGCCGCGGGCGACGCGAAGCCCGGTGTTGCGCGCGCCGGCCAGGCCCCGGTTCTCCTGCGACACGACCACGATCCGATCCGGGTGCGCGGCGCGATATCGCTCGGCGATCGCCCGCGTGCCGTCGGCGGATCCGTCGTCGACGATGACCAGCTCGAGGTCGCGATAGGTCTGACCGAGCACCGACTCAATCGACTCGGCGAGATACGCCTGGACGTTGTACGCCGGCATGATCACGGAGACGGCAGGCATCTCAGCGCTCGGTTCCCAGTGGCCGTAGAACGGCCCTCTCCGCGCCGCTGTCGAGGCGGGCGCGACCACCCACCGGTACGGGCACGTCGATCGCTTCATAGAGCGCCGCGACGCAGCGGGCGGTCGCCGTGCCGGGCTCGTGGAACAGCTCTTCCGCGATCGCCCGCCGGGACGCGCCGTGCGTGGCGGGATCCGCGAGGGCGCGCTCCACCGCCGCCACGGTGTCGTTGACGTCGTGCGTCGACTCGGCGGCGTCGGCGAGCAGCCGGACGTATTCGCGATGAATATTCGCCAGCGTGATGAGCTCAGGCACGTGGATGCGAATCAGCGGGCGGTCGCGCAGCAGGTACTCGAACCCCGCCGAGCTGTGATCGGTGATCATCGCGTCGGCGGCGACCAGATACGGACAGATGTCCGCGCCGGGCGCCAGAATGGCCGATCCCTTTTGCAGATGCGGGACCAGGGCCGCGCGCCAGTCGATGCCGCCGGAGTACTGCGGGCGCGGATCGCACGAGCGATCGTGCAGCTTGACGATGACGTTGATCGGCAGTTGGCGCAGCCGTTCCACGAGCTCGATGCCGACGCGGTTGAGCGACGAAGCGGGCGACCAGGTCGGCGCGTAGAGGACGGTCGGCCGCTCGGGCGGCAGACCGATCGATCGCAGCACCGCATCCCGATCGAGCGAGCCGTCGACCAGGCAGTCGACCTTCGGCATGCCGATGAGCCGGATCGCGGGGCTGTCGCCGTCGACCGCGCCCGCAGAGATGCAGTTGGTCAGCCGTCGCCGGTTGACGAAGAACAGCCGGTGCCACGCGCGCATCGACTCGGTCGGCGCGTCGAAGCCGTACTTCCCGCCGACGCCGTGAAACATCTGGATGCGGCACGTCTTGAAGAGCATCCGCAGCCACATGAAGTCCGACGTCAGATACGCGTCGAACGGCGTCACCGCCGCGCGCGCCGGTCCGATCACGCGCGCGCCGGGACCCGCGTCGCGAAAGATGCGGCGTGCGTTCGAGGGCTCCTCGCTCGCGACGAAGGAGAACCGCACGCGGTCATCGGCCGCCATCGCCGCGTGCACGGGCGCGAACATGGTGTACTGAACAGGCGTGCGAGCATCGATCAGGACGCGGGAAACCCGTGCCCCGCGGATCGCCCGGCACAACTCCGAACCGGCGCCGAGCGGTCTGCTCACGCGTGTGCCCTCACCAATTGCGGCGCGCGGACCGTCCCCGGTCCGGCCTCGGTCGCTTCGTCCGTGGCCGCCGCCCGCCGGGTGGCGACGATTTCGCGTCCCGCCACCGCGAGCGCGAGCACGTAATAGAAGGTCCAGTTGAAGGCGACCGACGCGAAGAACGAGCAGACCGTCCAGCCGACGATCGCCGCAATCATGCCCTTCGCGTTCGTGTCGAGGATGACGCGCTCGGTCTCGGTCATCATCAGCGCGTCCGCGTCCGCCTTCGTGCCGGCGTTCGCCGTCCCCGAGGGTCCGGCCGTGCGCGTCTTCCGCGGCAGCCTGAGCATGCGGAGCGTCCGGAAGCTCGCCGAGTACGCGCGGACGACGAGGAACAGGAACACCATCACGCCGAAGATGCCGAGCTCGGCGGCGACCTGCAGCCACACGTTGTGCGTCACGCGCCACTTCTCGACCACGCCCGGCGCGTTGTAGTTCTGGAACTGACCGGCGCCGATGCCGGTCATCGGGTTCTCGGCGAAGACCTCCATGCCCTGATTCAGGAGCTGCACGCGCGCGGCGCGCGATCCGGTCGGATCGCTTTCGCCGTTGGTGATGCTCTCCATGCGGTTCCAGAACGACCCGGGCATCACCGGGAGCGCCAGCAGGCCGGCGACGACGACCGCGACGATGACGCCGGGCTTCACTTGCGCCGTGTAGTAGATGACCACGAGGCCCATCGCGACGAGGCCGAGGAAGCCGCTGCGCGATTTCGTCGCCACGGTCGCGGCGAGCATCAGCATGGCGAGCAGGGCCGCGAACAGCCGCCTCGTCGCCTTCTTGTCCTGAATGACGATGAACAGCGTCGGCGCGAGGAACGTGACGAGGTTCAGCGCCAGATCGTTCGGGTTCTCGAACATGCCGCCGACCGCGCCGCGCAGCCGATCGCCCTCGACGAGGTTCACGCCGCGGAGATAGTCGAAGACGCCGCGGCCGGCGATGTAGCCGGACGCGATGATCATGATCCACGTCATCTGCCGCACGCGGCGGGGCGAGGTGACCGTGCTGATCATCAGCGCGAAGATGAGGATGATCTTGACGTAGATGTCGCTGAACACTTTCAGCGATCCGCTCGGCCAGATCGAGAAGGGGATCGTCGCCATGATGACGCCGCCGAGCAGAATGACGCCGATGACTTCGGCGTTGACCTTGGCGACGGTCTGGCCGGCCCGCAGACGCCGCACCACCATCGCCGCGAGACCGGCGATGGCGGCCAATTCGGCGAGGTGCAGCGATTCGAGCGCCTGCAGGTGATCCTGCGGGCGGAAGAAGAGCAGCGTCGTGAACGCGAGCATCCAGAGGTAGTCCCAGTCGTAGCGCTCGCGCGTCGCGGCGAGGTGTCTCGTGATCCGCGCGACCCGCGAGACCGGCGCCGCGCTCGGCGGCCGTCTGCCGGAGACGGCAACGGGGCCGCTGCGCGGCGATCCGACGTTGAAGGTTAGGCGCTCCATGACCTGGTCCTCATCTCCACACTCTGCGTCCGCGCGCGGCGGCGAACAGCCCCGCGACCGCGGCGTAGTTCATGAGCACGAACGTGTACGCGACTTTCGCGAGGCGCACGAAGAAGCGCGACATCACGCCACCCTCTGCGCCGGCACCGGCAGCGCGGCGAATTTCCCATCGGCGATGCGTCCGCGGTATTCGATGAGCGCACCGCATCCCGCCAGCAGGAAGAGACCGACCTGTCCGCCCAGCACGAGGGCGTAGAACAGGTGATCGGCGGCGAGCACGACGCTCGCGCAGAACATCGTCAGCATCGCGTAAGGCACCACGAGACGGCCGATCTTGTGCGACACGTACTGCAGCCAGACGCGGTTGTGCCACGGCAGCAGCAGCCGCGGCTCGAGCGCGAGAATCTGATAGTTGCCGGCGAGCGTCCGCACCTTGCGCCGCGCCTCGGCGTCGGCGTCGATGGCCGCACGGTCGAACGCGCGCGCGCGCTCGTTGAACACGACGCGAAATCCCGCCAGCACCACGCGCATCGGCGTCAGCACGTCGTCCAGCACCGTGTCGGGCGGCAGCGGACGAAACAGCGAGCGCCGCATCGCGTAGATGGCGCCCGTGGCGCCCAGCGTCGAGTCGATCGCGCTCTCGAGCCGCCGAATCTGCTTCTCGTACTTCCAGTACAGCCCGACGCCGTCGGCGATCGTGGATCGCACGGTCCGCCGCCGATCGATACCAGTTCGACGGTCGCACGATGGGCCGACACGTGGGTCGGCCCCTGCGTGCATGGGCGGACCCGTGTGTCCGCCCCGGCGGTCGGCGATGCGGCGGCAAGGCGACTCCGCGTCGAGCAGCAGCTCGCCGGTCACGGCGCCCACGGCCGGATCGTTCAGCGGCGCGACGAGCTCTTTGATCGCGTCGGAGGCGAACACCTGCCGGGCGTCCGCGAAAACGATGACGTCGAATCTGGCCTGCGCCACGCCGGCGTTCAGCGCGAGCGCCTTGCCGCCCGGTGGAACCGACACCGCGTCGACCACACCGTCGTAGCGCGCGAGCACGTCGAGCGTGTTGTCCGTCGACCCGTCGGAGACGACGACGATCTGCCGGCGATCGGCGGGATAGTCGAGGCCGAGCAGGTTCTCGATCCGGGCGGCGAGCCGCGGACCTTCGTCACGCGCGGCGATCACGATGGAGACGCCGGGACATTGCAGATTGCAGATTGCAGATTGCAGATTGGGATTGGGGTCATTGGGCCAATCTGCATTCAATCTGCAATCTGCAATCTGCAATCTGCAATACCACGCGCGCAGGAGAGCCCAGGCGCGCAGCAGAGACGGGTATCCCGCGTAGACGTAGGCGACGACCGCGATCGAAAGCCAGAACAGCAGTGTCATCGTCGTTCACACCACCGCATGTTCGGTTTCGGAGGCCGGATGTTTCCGCCTCGGCCCATCGGCCGCCGGGGCCGGCGCGCCGAGCTTCAGGACGTGCGGGTGATGACCCGGGATGGCGTTGCGCGTGTCGACGATGAGCCTCGCCGACTTCACGACCATCGCGTAGTCGACGGTCTTGTGCTCGGTGAGAATCGCGACGCAGTCGGCGGCGGCCATCGCGGCCGCGGACAACGGCTCGCTCCTCAGCTCGAAGCCGCCCGGCCATGCGCGCGCGGCGAGCGTCGGCACGTACGGATCGGCGTAGCGGACGTGGGCGCCTTTCTTGTGCAGCAGCGTCATCACGTCGAGCGACGGCGATTCGCGGATGTCGTCGATGTCGCGCTTGTAGGCGAGACCGAGGATCAGCACCCTCGAGCCGTTCACCGACTTGTGATGGCGGTTCAGCGCGTCGCCAATCTTGTCGACGACGAAATGCGGCATCGCGCCGTTGACCTGACCCGCGAGCTCGATGAAGCGCGGATCGAACCCGAACTGCTTCGCTTTCCACGAGAGGTAGAACGGATCGATGGGGATGCAGTGCCCGCCGAGGCCGGGGCCGGGATAGAACGGCATGAACCCGAACGGCTTGGTCGCCGCGGCGTTGACGACTTCCCACACGTCGATCCCGAGGCGATCGCACATGAGCGCGATTTCGTTCACCAGCCCGATGTTCACCATCCGGAACGTGTTCTCGAGCAGCTTCACCATCTCGGCCGACTGCGTCGAGCTGACCGGCACGATCGTGTCGATCGCCGCGCCGTAGAGCATCGAGGCGAGGACCGTCGATTCGGCGCCGACGCCGCCGACGACCTTCGGCACGTTGCGCGTGTTGAACGTCGGGTTGCCGGGATCGACGCGCTCCGGCGAGAAGGCGAGGAAGAAATCGGCGTCGGCGCGCAGCCCCGTGGCTTCGAGCATCGGCCGCACGACTTCTTCGGTCGTCCCCGGATACGTCGTCGACTCCAGGATGACGAGCGTGCCGGGATGCAGGTACTTCGCGATCTGCTCGACCGCCGACACGATGTACGACATGTCGGGGTCCTTGGTCTTGCGGAGCGGCGTCGGGACGCAGATGTTGATCGTGTCGAGCTCGGCGACGGCGGCGAAATCGGTCGTGGCGCGCAGCCGCCCGTCGCCGACGAGCCGCGCGACGTCTCCCGCGGGCACGTCGGGGATGTACGACGTGCCTTGATTCACCGCGTCGACCTTCCGCACATCGAGATCGATGCCGGTCGTCGCAAAGCCGGCTCGCGCGAATTCCACGGCGAGCGGCAAGCCGACGTAGCCAAGGCCGACGACGCCGACGCGCGCGGATCGATTCGCGATCCGATCGCGCAGGGACACCGAATCACTCACAGCGAATCCTCCAGAATGGGCTCGGGCGTGCCCAGCAGGGTTTGTTTGACGCGCCGCCAGAAGCTGCTGCGGCGGCGGGGTTGAAACATGTAGGCGGGCGCCTGCGCCCGCGACGCCGGCGGCCACGCGGCCGCGCCGCCCGCCGACGCCCCCGGGGCCGCGGCGGCCGCCGCGGCGGCGGGCTTGGCCTCGAGCGGATGACTGCGCAGCAGCCGGTACTGCTCGGCGAGCACGCGGCGCTGCTCGGCCAGCTCGCGCTCGCGGCCGGCGATGTCGGCCTCGCGCGCGCGCATCTGGGTTTCGCGCTCCGCGAGCTCGCGCGTCCGCTTCTCGTCCTCCGCGGTGCGCGCCATGACGGCCGCCGCCGTCGCGCCTGCGCTCGAGATCGCGAGCTGCGCGGCTCTCGGATCGAGGACCGCGCCGACGCCGTGCATCGCGGCGGCCGCGGCCGCCGGATCGGCCGGCACCACCGACGCGTGGCGGTTCGGATTGGATCGCGGGCCGAGCACGCCGGTCGCGTCGAGATCGGCGATGACCTCGTCGATCAGCGCCGCGTCGATTTCGCTCCGCTCCTCGCCGTACCCGAACACGAGCGTCGCGTCGGCGATGACGTTGATCAGCCGCGGGACGCCGCCGCTGCGCGCGTGGATGCGATCGGTGCCGGCGCGGTCGAACTCCATCGGCGCGCCGATCGCGGCGCGCTGAAGCCGGTGATTGATGTAGCGCGACGTCTCCTCGGCGTCGAGCGCCTCGAGGTGATAGCTGACCGTGATGCGCTGGCGGAGCTGCTCGAGCTCCGGCCGATCGAGCTTGTCGCGCAGATCCGGCTGCCCGATCAGGATGATCTGCAGCAGCTTCGACTTCTCGGTCTCGAGGTTCGACAGCATCCGGATTTCCTCGAGCGCCGGCAGCGTCAGGTTCTGCGCCTCGTCGATGACGAGCAGCACGAGCCGGCCGGCCGCGCGCTCGTTGACGAGGAACTCGCCGAACTCCTTCAGCATGATCGGCTTCGACTTGCCGGTCGGATCGAGGCCGACGTCGATCATCGCCGCCTCGAGCAGCTCGCGCGGATCGAGCAGCGTGTTCATCACGCGCGCCACCGTCGTCTGGCTGTCGAGGCCGCGGACGAGCGTCTGCAGCAGCGTCGTCTTGCCGGAGCCGATGGCGCCGGTGATGACCACGAATCCGGCGTGGGTCTCGATGCCGTACCGGAGATAACTGAGCGCCTCCTTGTGAACCCGGCTCGGATAGAGATAGTCGGGGTCCGGCGTCAGAGCGAAGGGCCGTTCGCGGAGGCGATAGAAGCGTTCGTACATGTGTTCTCTCCGTTATTCGCCGGCTGCACGCGGCAACGCGGCGACCTCGCCGGCGAGGGGCGGACACGCGGGTCCGCCCCGAGCAAACAGCGCGTTGTCGCTGACTTCCTCGTTCTCGATCGCGGGCAAGACGTCGTGGATCGCGCGGTCGTAATCTTCAGGGAAGTCGATTTCCGTCCAGGGATACCCGCGCGTGCCAATCACGTGCAGCGGACGCCGGCGCGCGAAGTCGCCGAACGCCTTCGGCGCCCAGTCGCGCAGGTGGCCGCCGGCGACGCGCTCGTCGAGCAGCTGACTCAGCAGCCGGGCGCCGTCGCCGCCGAACTTGACGATGCCGAGGTTCTCGCCGTCGGTGTCCTCGGGCGCGAGCGTCTTCGCGATGTCGACCACGCAGCCGCGTCGGACTTTGATCTTCATTTCCTCGTCGGTGAACGGGCCGTGGCTGTACGCCATCAGCAGCGCGTCGTCGTGCCGCGCGGTCACCAGGTCCTCGAGCAGCTGCGGATGGAAGAGCACGTCACAGTTCATCACGACGAAACCGTCGAGCAGCAGAGGTCGTGCCAGCCAGAGCGAATACAGACTGTTCGTTTGCGCAAACCGCGTGTTCTCGACGTAGATGAGCCGGTGCCCGCACACGCGCTGTACGCGCTCGGCCTGATAGCCGACGACGACGGCGATGTCATCGATGCCGACGCCGCGTAAAGAATCGATTTGCCGTTCCACCAGCGTCCGATCGCCGACACGCAGCAGGCATTTGGGCTTGTCGCCAAGCGTCCCGTTCAACCGTGCCCCCTTGCCCGCCGCGAGAATGATTCCCCTCATCCCTGCTCCCTATCCAAAGTCTGGTTACGCCGCCGCGACGATGTCTCGCTTCGCCCGCATCAGCTCCATCGCCTTCGCGATGTACATCCGCCGCTCATCCCTCTTCACAGCGAATGCCAGGAACGTGGCGGCGTAGCAGATGCCGCCGACGGCCCCGACGAAGAGCACCGTGACCAGGCCCATCGGCAGCGCCTCGCGCAGCGGGATGACGACCAGCGCCATCACGGCAATCGGCCAGAGCGTCGGCCACACGGCCTCGAGAAACGCGCTCCCGGCGTTGACGCCGACGCGGCGGCACGCCGCGGGCCACAGCACGAAGATCGAGGTGAGCGCCACCGGCACGAGCGTGCCCATGGCCTGACCGACGAGGCCGTAGCGGCGAATCCAGAGCAGGCTGAGCGCCACGTTCACGAGGGCCCCGCCCGCGTTGGTGAACGCGAGCAGCCGGTGCCGCCCCGCGCCTTTCAGCAGCGTCGTCGCCGTCGCGTTGCCCACGCGAATGGCGACCACGCCGACGAGAATCTGCGCGACGAGCACGCTCTCGTCGAACCGCGGGCCGACCCAGGCGTGAATGAGCGGCGCCGCGAGCATGGCGAGCGCCGCCGCGACGGGCACCACGCTGACGAGCGAGAGCCGCGTCCCTTCGATGAAAATCGCGCGCAGCCGCTCCGGCTTCTGCCCCGCGTCGCTGTCGACGACGACGGGGAAGAGCACGCCGTTCAACTGATTCGTGAGCCGCTGCAGCATCTCGGCGAGGCGCTGCGGCACGGTCCACAGCGTCACGGCGGCAGCCGACATGAACGCGCCGATCACGATGGCGTCGATGGAGTAGTTCAGCTTGTTCGACCAGTCGATGATCGACACGTACACGCTGAAGCCGGTCAGCTCGCGCACGCGCGACCAGAGGAACAGCGACGGCCGCAGCGACAGTGCAGGAAACACACGATACGCATTGAGCCGGTATACGAAATAGGTGAGGAGACGGATGCCCGTCGTCACCAGCACCAGCTGCACGAGCCCGAAGCCCATCGTCAGCATCGCCACGTTGACCGCTGCGACGATCACGCTGCTGACGACGCCGACCAGGTTGTTCAGGTCGTAGCGCTGAAAGCCGTTGATGATGCCGCCGAACACGGCGAACGGAAATCCCATCGAGACGTAGACGCCGATGATGAGCATCAGCGATCGCGCCGTCACTTCCTGTTCCGGCGTGATGTTGACGATGCGGCCGATGTAGAAGCTCAGCGCGACGAAGACGAGATACGCGAGCGTGCCGGTCACCGCGAAGACGCCGAAGAGCGTGCTCGCGATTTCGTTCAGGCCCTGCACGTCCCGCTTCGCGCGGTAATGCGCGACGAACTTCACGGTCGACCCGCCGAAGCCGAGATCGAGGACCGAGAAGTACGTGGTCATCGACGCCGTCAGCATCCAGAGACCGTAGGCCGACGGCCCGAGGTGGCTGATGTTGAACGGCAGCAGCAGCAGTCCGATCACCGCGTCGACGCCGATGGCGAGATAGCGCGTCGAGACGTTCCGCGCGACGGTCACGAGCGGACGGTCGTCATCGCCCCACGGATCCTCGCGGCCGCTGCGTTCCTGGTCGCGGATCACTTCGCGCCCTTTCCGAAGAGGATGACTTTCACCGTGTCGAGCACGATGGTGAGGTCGAAGAAAATCGACAGATGCTTGATGTAGTAGAGGTCGTAGCGCAGCTTCTCCATCGCATCTTCGATGCTGGAGCCGTAGCGATACTTGACCTGGGCCCATCCGGTCACGCCCGGCTTCACCGCGTGGCGCTGCATGTAGAAGGGAATCTCATGCGCGAGCTGCGCGACGAAGAACGGGCGCTCGGGCCGCGGCCCGACGAAGCTCATGTCGCCGTTCAGCACGTTCCAGAGCTGTGGCAGCTCGTCGAGCCGCGTCAGGCGGATGAACCGGCCGACGCGCGTCGCGCGCGGGTCGCGATCGGTCGCCCAGATCGGCGCCCCCGCCAGCTCGGCGTCGGTGCGCATCGAGCGGAACTTGTAGATCTTGAAGACGCAGCCGTTCTCGCCGACGCGCTCCTGGCTGTAGAGCGCGGGACCGGCGGAATCGAGCTTCACGGCA
>Ga0114129_10005017_pt1 | contig 18627 bp, 9 predicted proteins | sample RhiMetdeltSRZDD1_FD_80071 | JGI IMG/M metagenome (GOLD analysis project Ga0114129, IMG submission 80071) | Populus rhizosphere microbial communities from Tennessee, USA - Rhizosphere MetaG P. deltoides SRZDD1 (version 2) (version 2) | ecosystem: Host-associated > Plants > Roots > Rhizosphere >...
CGAGCAGCGTGCCTTCGCCGTCGGGCGTCTTCTTCAGCTTCTCGAATAAGTACGGCAGCAGGCCGACGTGGTACTTGTTGATCTTCGCGAGCTCGAGGATCCGATCCTCTCGATCGTTGTGGTGCGACGCGATGTGGAAGCCGGTTGTGACGCCGGCCTCCCTGTAAACGCGATTCGACACGTCGCGGCTCAACTTGAACGCGAAGACGCGCGTGATGTCGGCGGCGAACGCGACCGCCTGCAGATCGAACATCAGCCGGACGTGCTCGTCGTACGAATCGGGGACGCCGATCGGCGCGGCCGGCAGCTCGCGTGTTTCGCCGCTGGCGTTCAGCGCTTCCACCTTCTGAATGCGGCGCTCGATCTCGCGGACGTCCTCGAGGTAGTCGTTCAGCCGCGCGCGGTCCGCGGCGCCGAGGCCGGTCTTCAACTGCGCGACCGAGTCCGACACCCAGTCGAGGATGCTGCGATCCTTCCGGCGCCGCCGCGCGCGCGCCTCGGGCGTCGCGCCGACGCCGAACAGCTGATCGAAGACCGCGCGAGGGTCGCGAATCATCGGCAGCGGCTCGGTCGGTGACGCCCAGCTGATCGAGTCGGTGTACGCGCAGGAATACCCGTAGAAGCAGCCGCCGGCCTGATCGACGTTCTCGATGCACAACTGCATCGACGGGATCGGCGTGTCCTGGCCGTGCGCCCTCGCGAAGATCTGGTCGAGCGAGGTCCCCGCCTGGATGTCGGAGCCCTGGGTCTGATGCGGGTGCGACTGCGTCAGGAAGACCGCGGCCGATCGGAAATGATCGCCGCCGATCTCGGGCGGAAGAAACGCCTCCGCATTGCGGACGTCCGTGTTGCTGACGATGGTCAGGTGCTCTCGATACGGCTCGAGCGACACCAGGCTGGTCGGTGTCAGATCGAAGCTCGAGCCGACATCGGCCGGCGACCACAGATTCTTTTTCGCGCCGAACGTCGTGCTGCCCGCGGCGCCGTGGACGATTTCGATGGCGACCATCCGGATACGTCGGGATCCGGCCTCGCGCGCCGATACGCGAGCGGGCACCATCGCGTCGAGGAACGGGAGCGCGATCGTGGCGCCCATCCCTTTCAGGACGGCTCGACGCGGCAGGTGGCGGTTGGTGATGTACATGATGTCGCCGCCTAAGAGGTCAACCCCACGAAGCGCAAAACCACGGCGGGCACGGAGGGCACCGTGTTCTCCGTGGTATTGCCGTTCGTCATGGTATTGCCGTTCGTCATCTGTTCTGGTCCGATGTCTCGACCGCGCGCTCCGATCGCATCTGGAACGCCGCGCTGTTGATCACGCCGTTGATGAAGCTCGAGATCCGGTAGTCGTTCCTGGCCGCGTCGCGGACGATGCGCCGAATCGCCGGCATGTCCGTGTACTCGATCCGCCGGCCGAGCGCGTACGTCATCAGGTTCTCGGTGAACGTCTCGAGAAACACGTCCTGACGTTTGAGCAGCGCGTTGCGGAGGGCGACGGGTCCGTCGAGCGGCGTGCCGTCGTACATGACGCCGGCCGCGTCGACCGGAAAGCCGTTGTCCTTGATCCGCCAGCGGCCGGTGACGTCGAAGTTCTCCAGCGCGAGGCCGAGCGGATCGATCATCCGATGGCACGACGCGCACGCCGGGTTCTTCCGGTGCTCCTCCATCCGTTCCCGGACCGTCAGCACCTTGCCGTTCGCCGTGTTCTTCGTCTCCTCGAGCGCCGGCACGTTGGGCGGCGGCGGAGGCGGCGGCGATCCGAGCAGCACTTCCATGATCCACTTGCCCCGCATCACCGGCGACGTGCGATCCGCGACCGACGTGAGCACGAGGATGCTGCCGTGGCCGAGCAGCCCACGCCGCGTCTCCGGCACCGTGACCCGGCGGAACGTGTTGCCGACCACGTTCGGGATCCCGTAGTGCCGCGCGATCCGCTCGTTCACGAACGTGTAGTCGGCGGTCAGCAGATCGAGAACGCTTCGATCCTCGCGGACGATGCTGTCGAAGAACAGCTCGGTCTCGCGGACGAGCGCTTCGCCGAGCGTGTGGTCGTAGTACGGATAGAGCACGGCGTCCGGCAGCATCCCCTCGACGTCGTTCAGGCGGAGCCACTGCCGCGCGAAGCGCGTGGAGAGCGCATCGGCGCGCGAATCTGCGAGCATTCGTTTGACTTCCTTCGCCAACGCGCCCGGCGCGGTGAGGCGGCCCTTCGCCGCGAGCGAGATCAGCGCATCGTCCGGCGTGCCGCCCCATAAGAAGAAGGACAGTCGCGACGCGAGGTCGATGTCGCGGATGCGCGACGTTGCTGCCGCTGACTTGGACCCGGCAACTTCCAACCGGAACACGAACTGCGGGCTCGCGAGCATCGCTTCGAGCGCAGACGCAACGCCAGCCTCGAAATTGCGCTCCACGCGGCCCTCGTCGTAGAACCGCATCAATCCTTTGATCTCGCTCTCGTTCAGCGGGCGGCGGAACGCGTGCGTGCCGAGACGCTTGACGATCTGCGCGGCGCAGACCGTCTCCTCGCCGGCAGACAGCGGGCGGCACGTGAAGATCTTCCGCCGGCTCGGCGTCTCGGATACGCCGGTGACGCGCTCCGGGCCGACGATGCTCAGATCCTTGAGGTGGGGAAGCGTCGTGATGCCGTACGCGACGCCGATCTGCGTGTCGGCGAGCGTGTGATCGATCGGCGCGAGGAGATCGTTGACCGGTCCCTCGAACCGCTGCAGAAACGCCGCGGTCACGCGACGCGGACCCGCCGGCACGTGGATCGGCGGCGTCTTCAGCGCGAGCCCGGTCGTCACCTCCGCCATCTTCGGATCGATGTCGAGCAGCGCCCTGCGCGCGCCGTCGATCGACAGCTCGATCTGCTCGCCGGCTCTCGGCCCGCCGTACAGGAATCCGTCGGCGTTGCCGTGCAGCTCCATTCGAAACACGTACTCGCCGTCGGCGGCGAACGTATGCACGACCGACACGCCGCCGCGCGTGCCGAACGGCGCGCCGTCGACGCGACGCAGCTGCGACGACGTCTTGGGCACGCGGTAGTGCGCTTCGCGCGTGCCCGCGTCGGCGTCGCCGACGGCGAGCGCTGTCACGTGGCTCGCCGCGCGCAGGTAGCCTTCCATCAGCGCCGGCGAGAGCGCCTGCGAGTCGGCGATGTTGTCGAAGCCCTGGCTGATCGTGTCGGGCGGCAGAAACGCGCTGACGTCGACGTCGAGGTCGAGGAGATCCTTGATCGCCCGCGTGTACTCGGCGCGATTCAGCCGTTGAAACGGACGCCAGCCGGCGGTCGGCCGCGTCGCCGCCGCCGCATCAATCCGCGTCTCGAGCGCGTCCGCGAGCGCGGCGAGCGCGCGCTCGTCGGGGCGCCGCGCGGCGGCGGGCGGCATCATGCCCGCGCGCAGCTTGCGGATCATTTTTTCCGAGACCGCCGTGTGGTCGACTGCGGCCGCGATGTCGAATGATGCGAGCGAGAGACCGCCGGCCTTGCCGCGATCGCTGTGGCAGCCGGTGCAATATTGCCGGACGAGGCCGGTGTGCGAGTCGGCGACGGCGGGCAGTGAAGTCTGGGCGGCGCCGGACATCGGATCCAACGCGGCGAATCCTGCGAATGCCGCGAGGCCGGCCGCCAGCCACAAGCCTTTCATTCCAAAAAAATTATACGTGAACCTGAGTTAGGATCCGCCGCATCCACGTCACGGAAGGCAGGGGGGCACGATGACATTGGTTCGCCGGATTGTCTTGGTTTGTCTGTGCGCGGTGTTCGCCGCTCGCGGGGCCCAGGCGCAGGTGCAAACCGGATCGATCGCCGGAATCGTCACCGACAGCAGCAACGCGGTCATGCCTGGCGTCACCGTGACGCTGGCGGGCGACAAACTGATCGGCGGCGCGCAGGTCCAGACGACCGACGCCAGCGGCGCGTACCGCTTCGACCGCCTGCCGCCGGGCGCCTATCGGCTGAAGTTCGAACTGCAAGGGTTCCGCTCCGTCGATCGGTCCGACCTCATCGTCAACGCGTCGTTCGTCGCGACGGTGAACGTCAAGCTCGAGGTCGGGAACGTCAGCGAGACGATTACCGTGACCGGCGAGTCGCCGACGATCGACACGAAGTCGAACGTCCAGCAGACGGTGATGGGCCAGGAGATTCTCGAGGGCGTCCCGACGGGGCGCGACCCGTGGTCGGTCGCGAAGCTGATTCCGGGTGTGCAGGTGGCGACGTACGACGTCGGCGGCACGCAGTCGATTCAACAGAGCTCGATGTCCTCGCACGGGTCGAACACGAGCGATGTCAGCTACAACATCGACGGCGCGACGGTGAACTGGCCGGGCGGCGGCGGCGGCGCGACGATGCTGTATTACGACCAGGGGATGTTCGAGGAAGTCAACTACATGACGTCGGCGATTCCGGCCGAAGTGATGGTGGGCGGCCTGTCCATCAACATGGTGACGAAGGACGCCGGCAACAAGTGGCGCGGCGATGCGCGCTACACCTTCGGCAGCGGGTGCGTGTCCCCGACCGATCCGACGCCGAGCTGCCTCGAGAGCGACAACCTGCCGAACGGGATCCGCGATGGCGTGCTGCCGGCGGATTTCATCGGCAACCCGACGAAGACGACCTATGACTTCAACCTCGCGGGCGGCGGCGCGATTGTCCGGGATCGGTTGTGGGTCAACGGGTCGTACCGCTACTGGATCGTCGACAAGCTGTCGAACGCCAAGAACCTGGACAAGACCCAGGCGATCGACGACAACACGCTGAAGAACTATTCGGGCAAAGTGGTGTTCTCGGCGTCGGCGAACCAGAAGTATTCGTTCTCCTACAACTGGAACAACAAGATTCGCGGCCACCGTCGCGACGCGCCGCCCGACAACGTGCCCGACATCGCCGCGCTCGTCCAGACCAACCCCGCATCGTCGACGCAGGCGAAGTACACCGGCATCCGCAACAAGCTGGTCTTCGAGTCGTCGTTCAGCTTGATGGACGGTCAGACCAACTACAACTATCAGCCCGACACGCCGTCGACGGCGGTCCGCGAGCAGGACAGCACGCTCAGCACGGCGAACAACGCCGCGTCGCGCCACGAAGAGCAGCCGAACCAGCGGCTGCAGTTCGACAACACCGCGTCCTACACCGCCACCGGCCTCGGCGATCATCTCTTCAAGGGCGGCGTCCAGTTCGGACGGCTGTACTACGAGAGCCGCTACGACGTGCTCAACAACATGTGGCTGCTGTACACGAACGGACGCGCGACGCAGGTTCGTGAATACAACACGCCGACGGTCGCGAAGAACATCGAGCACCTCCTCGGCCTGTTCGTTCAGGACTCGTGGACGGTCGGCCGCCGTCTCACGCTCAACCTCGGCATGCGATTCGATCACAACCTCGGCATCCTCCCGGCGCAGTCGGTCCCGGCGCGACAGTTCGCGCCGGCGACGAGCATCCAGGAGTCGCATCCGGTCAGCCAGAACATCGTGGTCTGGCGCTCGGGCGCGTCCTACGATCCGACGGGCGACGGCCGCACGGCGCTGAAGGTCAGCTACAGCCGGTACGGCCTCCAGGTCGGGATCGATCGCGTGCAGAACGTCAATCCGCTGCAGGGCGACTTCCAGACCTGCACGTGGACCGATCCGAACAACGATCGCATCGCGCAGCTCAGCGAGATTTCGAACTGCGGTGGATATTCGGGCATCACGAGCCACTACGGCGATGCGAACGGTCCCGACTGGCCGTATTCCGACGAGGTCACGGCCGGCGTCGAGCGTCAGGTGATGAGGGACATGCGCGTCGGTGCCATGTTCTACTACCGGACGAACCGCAAGCAGATCGGCACGCGCAACGTGGCGATTCCGGCGAGCGCGTACACGTCCACGACGGTTGCCGTTCCAAACGGGCCCGGCGGCACGTTGACGGCGCCGAGACCCGCGACGTCGACGATCTACGTGGTCAACCCGCTGCTGTTCGGGCGGCAGGACAACGTGGTCGACAACGAGTCGTACCTCGGTACGGAATACAAGGGCGTCGAGTTCACGGCGAACAAGCGGTTCTCGCGGCGCTGGCAGATGGTGGCCGGCTTCACCGTCGGCCAGAACACCGGCGGGCTGAACACTGCCGCCGCCAGCGGCCAGTCTTCGACTGCGGATCTGAACAATCCGAACAACACGCTGTACTCGGACGGCGTCGTCGGCAACGACTCGAAGTACGCCTTCCGGCTGTCGGGCAGCTATCGCGCGCCGTACGACGTCCAGGTGGCCGGCAGCCTCATTTCGAACACCGGCTATCCGTACGTGTCGCAGTACACCGTCACGCGCACCGCGTTGCCCGCGCTCTCCGCGAACCAGAACGTGTTCCTGAGCCAGCGCGGCGACGAGCGGCTGCCCTCGACGACCCTGGTCGATCTGCGGTTCTCGCGGACGTTCAACCTCGGACAGGGCCGCCGGGTCGCGCCGCAGTTCGACATCTACAACCTGACGAACGCGTACACCGTGCAGTCGCTGGCGAACAGCGTCGGCTCGACGTATCTCAGGCCGACGTCGATCGTGGCGCCGCGCATCATGCGCGTCGGCGTGTCGGTGAATTTCTAGCGCAACACGTATGTAGGCCGGGTCCTTTGGACCCGGCGCGCGGCGGGAGCGTAGTAGGCCGGGTCCTTTGGACCCGGCGGCCGCGGCGGGACCGTAGCAGGCCAGGTCCTTTGGACCGGCCTACAGGCGTTCTGCGAGTGCGGCGCGCGTCAGCGCGCGCAGCGAGATGCGCTGCCGACCGGCGGCGTCGAAGTTCGCCGGATCGAGCCACTGGCGGTACGCGCGATCGAGCGCGGGCCACTCGCCGTCGATCGCCGCGTACCATGCGGTGTCGCGGTTGCGACCCTTGTAGACGCGAGCCTGTCTGAAGATCCCCTCGTAGGTGAAGCCGAGCCGCTCGGCCGCGGCGCGCGACGCGGCGTTCAGCGCGTCGCACTTCCACTCGTACCGCCGGTACCCGAGCTCGAAGGCCCGCCGCATCATCAAGTACATCGCTTCCGTCGCGGCGCGCGTGCGCTGCAGCATCGGCGAGTACGCGATGTGTCCGACCTCGATGGAGCCCGACGCCGGATCGATCCGGAGGTAGCTGGCGACTCCAGCGGGCCGGCCGGTCGCGGTGCCGACGATCGTGTGGAACAGCGGATCGTCGGTGGATGCCGCGTCTGCGGCCCACGTCCGGTAGTCGTCGAGCGATGCGAACGGACCGTACGGCAGGTACGTCCACATGCGTCCCTCGGTGTCGCGCGAGTTCGCGGCGTGAAGATCCGGTGCGTGCCGCGCCACGTCCAGCGGCTCGACGCGGCAGTAGCGCCCCGTCATCGCCTCGCGCGGGGGAGGCGAGGGCGGCGTCCATGCGTCGACCGCCTCGCCGATCGGCTGGTCCAGCGCGTTTCGTCGTGCGCCGCTCACGGCAACATTGTATCGGCGCTGCCGGAATTGAAATCGCGGTCGCGGACCGGCCCAAATGTTCTGCGGCTTCTGCCGTTTCTGCGCTGTGGCACCCGCGCGTTCGACGCCGACGCGATCGCGGCATCGGCTTTGCCCTCGCGTCCCATCATCTATTAATGGTCGTTCTCTTCGTCTGCACGCTGTTTCTCAGCTCGACGCTCCTGTTTCTCGTCCAGCCCATGATCGCCAAGATGATCCTGCCGCTGCTCGGCGGGACGCCGGCGGTCTGGAACACGTGCATGGTGTTCTTCCAGGCGACGCTGCTGCTCGCGTATCTGTACGTCCACGCGATCACGCGGTGGCTGCGCGTCCGGCAGCAGGCGCTGCTGCACGCGGCGCTGCTGACGGCGTCCGTGTTCGCGCTGCCGATCGCGATCGCGGCGCACGACGATCCGCCGGCGACGGGGACGCCGATCCTCTGGCTGGCCCGCGTCCTGGTCGTCAGCGTCGGCGTGCCGTTCTTCGTCGTCTCCACGAGCGGACCGCTGCTGCAGCGCTGGTTCGCGCGCAGCGATCATCCCGCGGCGCAGGATCCGTACTTCCTGTCGGTGGCCGGCAACCTCGGCAGCATCGCGGCGCTCGTCGCGTACCCGGCGGGCGTCGAGCCGGCGCTCCGCCTCGCGGATCAGAGCGGCTTGTGGGCGGTGGTGTACACCTTCTTCGTGTTGTTCATGCTCGTCTGCGTGTGGATGGCCTGGAGGTCGGTCGCCACGAATCACGCCGTCGACCCGAATCACGCTGTTGTGGCCTCACAAATCCCAAGTCCCGAATCCCAAATCACGACGACGATGCGCCTGCGCTGGCTCGCCCTCGCGTTCGTGCCGTCGAGCATGATGCTCGGTCTGACGACGTACCTGACGACGGACGTCGCGCCGATTCCATTGTTCTGGGTCGTGCCGCTCACGGTTTACCTCGCCAGCTTCGCGCTCGTCTTCGCGCGCCGCACGATCGTTCCGCACGCGCTGATGGTGCGGCTGCTGCCGATCCTCGCGCTGGTGCTCGTGACGATGCTCGTGTTCGCCGGCTACCTGCCGCCGTGGATCCAGGCGCCGCTGCATCTCGTGACGTTCTTCGTCGCGGCGATGGTGTGTCACGGCGAGCTCGCGCGGTCGCGTCCGCAGGGCACGCAGCTCACGACGTTCTATCTCCTGATGTCGACCGGCGGCGTGCTCGGCGGCGTCTTCAACGCGCTCATCGCGCCGGTGGCGTTCCGGACCGTCGTGGAGTACCCGCTCGCGATCGTCCTGGCGTGCGCCGCCCGGCCTTCGCTCCCGCCTTCGCTCGCTGGTTCTTCGGACGAGCTTCTGCGTGGCCGGCTGCGGTCCGCTGTGGCGAACCGGCTCCTCGACGTCTCGCTGCCGTTCGTGGTCGGCGGCCTGCTGCTCGCGGCGCTGACCGCCTTCGGCGGGCGCAGGACGACCGATCCCGTCGTGTTCGCGACGATCTTCCTCGCGCCGGCGCTCGTCTGCTTCAGCTTCAAGCGCCGTCCGCTGCGGTTTGCGCTGACGCTCGGCGCGCTCATGGTCGCGAGCGACGTGTATCTCCACGCGCACCAGGCGATCGTCATGCAGGGCCGCAGCTACTTCAGCGTCTACAAGATCGTCGTCGATCCGGAGCGCCGCCTCCGCCTGCTCGTCCACGGCCGGATCAATCACGGCGCGCAGAGCCTCGATCCCGAGCGGCGCCGCGAGCCGCTGACGTATTACCACCGCACGGGACCGATCGGGCAGGCGTTCGCGACGTTCGCCGGACCGTTCGCGAAGCCGCGCGTCGCGATCGTGGGGCTCGGGGCCGGGGCGATGGCCGTCTACGCGCAGCGCGGGCAGTCGTGGACGTTCTATGAAATCGATCCGGCGATCATCGCGCTGGCGCGGGATCCGAAGTACTTCACCTTCCTGAGCGACGCACCCGTCGGCATTCGCGTCGTGCCCGGCGACGCGCGCCTCTCGCTGGCGCGCGAGGCGCCCCGAAGCGCCGACCTCCTCGTCATCGATGCGTTCGGATCGGACGCCATCCCGATCCACCTGCTCACGCGCGAGGCGCTGGCGCTGTACATCCGGAATCTGGAGGAGCACGGCGTGCTGGCGCTGCACGTCTCGAACCGCTACCTGGATCTGCAGCCGCTGCTCGGCGACCTGGCGGGCGATGCGCGGCTGGCGGCGCTCGCGCAGTCCGATGCGAACGTCAGCCAGGCGGAGTTTCTTGCCGGCAAGACGCCGTCAAGCTGGGTGCTGATGGCGCGCTCGCGCGACGACTTCGGACCGCTCGTGAACGACGCGCGGTGGCACGCCCTCGGGCCGCGGCCGAAGCCGCTCGTGTGGACGGACGACTTCTCGAACCCGCTCAGTGTGATGCGGTGGTTCTGACAGGATGAACCACAAAGCTCACCAAGATCACGAAGATCTTAGTGAGCTTTGTGGTTCGTTAGGTTCACGCGACGCTGGAGCTGGTCACGCTGGCCGTTCGCTGCAAGTACTGGTTCGCGTTCTCGTCGTTCGTCACCCGCATGTTCGCGCCGTCGTACGTGATCTTCTTGCCCGCGCGCAGCGCGACGATGCCGAGCAGCATGACCTCGGTGAGCTTCGCGGCGTACTCGAACGGGCATGACACCTCGGTCTTGCCCTTCGCGGCCTCGACCCAGTTCATCTCGTGGTTCTCGTTCGGAATCCGCGCGAGCTTCTGCTTCGGCTTCCCGAACGACTTGTGCAGCGACGCCGGCAGCAGCCGCGGCTTCGCGCCGTACGTGTCGTGCAGCAGCTTGCCTTTGCTGCCGACGAGCAGCGCGCCGCCGCCCTTGTTCAGCTCCTCGCCGACGAGCTCCACCGGCTTCGGCGGCAGCAGCCCGCCGTCGTACCACGTCAGCTTCACCGGCGGTTTGTCGCCGCGCGCCGGGAACTCGTAGAACGTCATCGTCGCGTGCGGATAACAGACGTTGTTGAACGGCGTCGAGACCGTTTCGATCGTCGTGGGGTAGCCGAGATCGAGCGCCCACATCGTGTGGTCGATGAGATGCGCGCCCATGTCGCCGATCGCCCCGACGCCCCAGTCGACCCAGCCGCGCCAGTTGAAGGGATGGTAGATCGGGTGGTAGTCGATGCGCGGCGCTGGTCCGAGAAACAGATCCCAGTTGAGTGACGACGGAATCGGATAGTAGCCGGCGAGCGCATTCGCAAGACGCGCGTTGACGGCTGGACCATTCCAGCGCAGCGGCTGCGCCGACGGCTTCAACGGCTCGGGGCGCGGTATGCCCTGCGGCCAGTAGCCGAGCGGCCGGTTCGTCCAGATGTGGACTTCGCGGACGTCGCCGATCGCGCCGGCCCAGACGTATTCGACCGCGGTCCTCGCGTCGTCCCACGAGTGGCCCTGGTTCCCCATCTGCGTCGCGACCTTCGTCTCGCGCGCGCGCTTCGCGAGCTGACGCGCTTCGGCGATCGACCAGGTGAGCGGCTTCTGGACGTAGACGTGCTTGCCGAGATCCATCGCGGCGAGCGCGACGGTCGCGTGCATGTGATCCGGCGTGGCGACGACCACGGCGTCGATCGACTTCTCGCGGTCGAGCATCTCGCGGAAGTCCTGGTACCGCTTCGCGCGCGGGACGTGCTCGTTCTTCAGCCGGGTCATGCCCTCGATGGACGCGGCCGTCCGCGTCCGCTCGAGCGGCGTCAGCGCCGGCTGCGGCTTGCCGTCGCGATCCAGCAGCGGGTTCTCCGGCGTCGCGTCGAGCCGCTTCTGCGCGTTCTGAATGTCGGTGTCGAGCCGGTCGAGCGCCTTGCCGGCGTAATCCCAGTCGACGTCGCAGAGCGCGACGACGTTCTGCGACGCGAGATTGACGAGGTTCGACCGGCCCATCCCGCCGACGCCAACGCATGCAACGTTGAGCAGGTCGCTCGGAGCGGTGAGACCTCGACCGAGGACGTGCCGCGGCACGATCGCGAAGCCGGCGCTGGTCGCGGCGACTTTAGTCACAAAGCTGCGGCGGGACATCGCGGGCGATCCAATGGAACTGACGTCCTTATCGTTTTCAGCCATCGAGGACTCCAATCCGTCTTGACTTCACCGAGTCGAATGATAACGATTACACGCGTAAATACAAGAATAGTCTCATAAAGGAGCCACAAACGATGAGACGCACGGCCTGCGGCGCCATGGTCCTGGTTTTCGCCGGCGCAATCCTTGCGGCCCAGTCCTCCACGCGCGAGCGTTCGCTGTTCGACGGCAAGACGACCAAGGGATGGCGCGGGTTCAAGAAACAGGCGTTCCCCGATCGCGGCTGGGTGGTCGAGGACGGCTGGCTGAAGCACCTCAAAACCGGCGGTCAGCCGTCGGCGAACGGCGGCGGCGACATCATCACCGTCGACACCTTCGACAACTTCGATCTGACGTTCGAATGGAAGGTCGCGCCCGGCGCCAACAGCGGCGTGAAGTACTTCGTCGTCGAGAATCGGAGCGGTCCGATCGCGCACGAGTACCAGGTCATCGACGATGCGCAGCATCCCGACGCGAAGATCGGTCCGCACCGCGCCACTGCGGCGCTGTACGACGCGATCCCCGCGCCGGCCGGCAAACCCCTGAAGCCCGCCGGCGAGATCAACACCGGCCGCATTGTCGTCAACGGTATGCACGTCGAGCACTGGCTGAACGGCGTGAAAGTGATCGAGTACGAGCTCGAGAGCCCCGCTCTGATGGCGGCGAAGGCGAAGAGCAAGTTCAAGGACGAGCCCGGGTGGGGGACCAAGGTCAGGGGACACATTCTTTTGCAGGACCACGGGGATGAGGTGGCGTTCCGCAACATTCGGATTCGCGAGCTGCCGCCGACGGGCAGCACTCGCCAGTAGTCACTCAGGCAAGGAGGATCGATGCGCCGTCTCGTGTCGTTCGTCGCTCTCGGCTTGTGCTATGCCACGATCGCCAGCGCGCAGGCGGTCACCGGCACGCTGCTCGGCAACATCACGGATCAGGGCGGCCTGCCGATGCCCGGCGCCTCGGTGACGATCACCGAGACCAGCACGAACATCAGCTTCAACACGACCACCAACGAGGCGGGGTACTACACGTTTCCGAGCCTCAAGGATGGGACGTACAAGGTCGTCGGCGAGCTGGCCGGATTCAAGCGCGTCGTCCGCGACGGCATCATCGTGCCGGTCAACACCACGATCCGCGTCGACATGAAGATGGAGGTCGGCGCCCTCGAGGAATCGATCACCGTCGTCGGCCAGAGCCCGATCCTGCAGACCGACCGGACCGACACGGGCCGCATCATCGAGTCGAAGGTCGTGACGGATCTGCCGCTCACGTTCAACCGCAACTTCCAGAGCATCCTGCTGATGGTGCCGGGCACGACGCGTCCGCACCGCGAGCACTCGCAGTTCTTCAACTCGCAGGATTCGCTGGCGGTGGAGGTCAACGGCCAGCCGCGACTGGCCAACAACACGCTGATCGAAGGGCTCGACAACAACCACAAGACCGGCCTGCTGCAGGTGATCATCCCGGCGGCGGATGCGCTCGAGACGGTCAGCGTGTCGACCAGCAACTACGACGCGGAGTTCGGCCGGTCGGGCGGCGCGATCACGAACGTCACGCTCCGGTCGGGCACGAACCAGTTCAAGGGCAGCGTCTTCATTTTCGGGAACACCGATGCGACCAACGCCAGCGAGTACTTCACGCACCTGAAGGCGCCGACGAAGTTCCTGAACAGCGGCTTCACGCTCGGCGGGCCGATCGCCCGCAACAAGGTCTTCTTCTTTGGTGACTACCAGCGGACGATCGACAACAACGGCTACGTCGTGCGCGCGACCGTGCCGACGCTCGCGATGCGGCAGGGCGATTTCAGCGTGGTCACGCAGCGCATCTACGATCCGCTGACGGGCGACATCAACGGCGTCGGCCGCGTCCCGTTCCCCGGCAACATCGTTCCGGCGGATCGCATCAGCCCGATCGCGCGCCGGCTCATGAGCCTCATTCCAGAGCCGAACATCGCCGGCGCGCCGCTCGGCCAGAACAACTATTCGAAACCCCAGACGCGTGAGAAGACGACCGACGGCTTCGACGCGAAGATCAACGTCAGCGCCGGCCCGAAGGATCAAGTGTCGTATCGCGTGAGCTTCATGCGCCCGGTCGTCTTCGATCCGGGACCGTTCGGCGTGTACGGCGGTCCGGCAAACGACGGCTTCGCCGGCACCGGAACGAACAAGAGCGTCAGCACGGCGGGCACATGGACGCGCGCGTTCAGCGGCAACACGCTGCTCGACGTGCGCGGCGGTCTGAACTACTACCACAACATCGCGCTCTCGCAGGGCGTCGGCCTGAACACGAGCACCGACATCGGCATTCCGGGCGCGAACCTCGACGACTACACGAGCGGCCTGTCACGGTTCGAGATCGGCGGCTACACGAACCCGACGCTCGGCTTCTCGCCCAGCCTGCCGTGGGATCGCTCCGAGAAGACCTGGAACGTGGCGACCACGCTGACGAAGCTGAAGTCGACGCACACGATCAAGGTCGGCGGCGAGTGGCGGAAGAACGATGACATGCTGCTGCAGACCCAGGATGCCGGCGGATCCCGCGGCCGCTTCATCTTCAACGCCTCGGGCACCGGGTCGCCGGCCGAAACCGCGTCGCTGACGGGTCTGGCGAACTCGCTCGCGTCGTTCCTGCTCGACTGGCCGAATGGCGTGGCGCGCGACCTGAAAGTCATCGATCGGCCGGGCACGAGGCACTGGGCCCTCGCCGGGTTCGTCCACGACAAATGGCAGGCGCGCCCGCAAATCACCGTCGATCTGGGACTGCGGTTCGAGTACTACAATCCGCTCGAGGGCATCGAAGGCAAGGGGACGCTGGCGAACTACGATCCGGCGACGAACACGATTCGCGTCGCCGGCTACGGCAGCACGACCGAGTCGGTGAACGTCGAGAAGAACTTCCGGAACTGGGGTCCGCGGACCGGCGTATCGTGGCGCCTCAACGAGAAATCGGTCTTTCGTGCCGGATACGGAGCGAGCGCGATTCCGTTCCCCGACAATCGCTACGCGTTCACGTTCCCGGTCAAGCAGAACTATCAGGGCACCGTGCCGAACGGATTCCAGCGCGCCGGCACGATGGCGGCCGGATTCCCGGCGCCGGTGTTGGCGTCGATTCCCAACGACGGCGTCATTCCGGCGACCGGCTCGCTGCTGAACTCGACCTACGACGTGATCCCGCCGGACCTGCACGAGGGGACGCTGCATTCGTGGAACGTCGCGTTCCAGCGCGAGCTGCCGCACGCCTTCGCGGCCGACATCGCGTACGTCGGCAACCGCGGCGTCGATCTCGTCATGGACCTCGACACGAACGCGAGCATGATTTACGGATCGGGCAACATCGGACGCGCGCAGTTCGCGCAGTTCAATCGAACGGGCAATTCGCGCACGCGCACCAATCTGGGCAAGTCGCGGTACCACGGCCTGCAGATGAAGCTCGATCGCCGGTTCCAGAACGGCCTGATGGTGACGAATTCCTACACCATCAGCCGATCGAAGGATTACGTGCAGGAGAACGGCGGCGTCTCGACGCCGATCGACTTCGAGCAGAGCTGGGCTCGATCGAATTTCGACCGGCTCCACAACTACGTGCTCACGGGGATCTATGAGCTGCCGTTCGGACCCGGGAAGGCGTGGATGACCGACAGCCTGGCCGGCCGGATCATCGGCGGCTGGCAGATCAGCGGCCTGTTCGTGGCGCAGTCGGGCACGCCGCTGAACATTACGGGCAACAACACGCTGATCAACACGCCGGGCACGACCGCCTATGCGAACCGGACCGGCGACGACAAGGTGCTCGGCGGACTCGGGCCCGGGCTGCTGTACTTCGACCCGAGCGTCTACTCCCTGCCGGCCGCAGGCGTGCAGGGCAACATGGGCCGCAACGGCGGACCTGAGGGCCCAGGATTCTGGCAGCTCGACGCGGCGCTGTTCAAGCGGTTCATGATCGGATCGTCGCGCTACGCCGAGTTCCGCGTGGACGCGTTCAACGTGACGAACTCGGTGCGTTGGGGGAATCCGGGGACCGGCTACAGCACGGCGACGGGCAACACGTTCGGCCAGATCACCGGCACGACCGGCGGCCAGCGCAGCCTCCGGTTCGGAGGACGATTCGCGTTCTAACCAAATGCACGAACCACGAAGCCCACAAAGCTCACCAAGATAGCCTTCGTGGTCCTGGTGAGCTTTGTGGTTCGTTGCTCGTCAGCTCCTCGGCTCGGATTACTTGCTCGGCGGATCGTGCTCTTCATTGTCGATGGTATTGATCTGCGATCCCGCCAGCGGTCCGTTGCCGCTCTTGCCCGGGTGATCCGGAATCGCGATCGGCACGTCCACCGAGTTGTTCTCGTAGTTCGATTCGAACAGCTGGTGGAACACGCCGGGATGGTTCGGATCCGGGCTCGCGAACGCGATCGATTCGCCCGACGCCGGCTCGAAACCTGGATTCACCGTAATCCTGATGATGTAGTTGCCCGGCGGCACGTCCGGCTGCCCGTCTCCGCCGTCCAGGACGAAGTACTGCCCGCCCAGGAAGAAGCGGTAGGTGTCCGCCCATCCGGAGCTGATGCCCTGGTTGCCTTTCACGCCAACGGCGCCGCAGCGGCGGAACTGCGGATTGCGAGGCGGCTGTCCGAAGTACGCCGGATTCGGATCCGTGTCCAGCATGCAGAAGCCGCGCTTCGCCGCGCGCCAGACGAAGCCCGTCGCCGGATCGATCAACTGGTACAACGCGTAGTGCCGGAAGTGATAGTGCTGATGGCAGGTCGCGAACTCGTACAGGCCGTCGCCCGCCGCGATGTGGGCGTTCGGATCGCCGAGCGAGATGTCCGTGTCGCCGACGTTCGGCGTCATGACGGTGAAGCGCACGACGCGATGCGTGCCGGGCGTGACGCCGCCCTCCTGGACGCTGCACAGCGACGCGGCGAAGTTCTCGTCGCGAACCACCCATTGCCGCGACAGCACGTCGCCGCGCACGATCAAATCGGGTCCGAGCAGCTTGGCGGAACGTGCAGGAGTGGCCGGCGCGATCGCCATCACGAACACCGCAACTGCCGCGATCTTCTTCATGGGAACCTCCAGATTTCTCTGTGAGCTTGGTGCTTTGTGGTTCGTTCGTTCACCAGTCGTACCGCAGGCCGATCTGCCAGCTGCGATTTCCGTTCGTCCCGAACACGCGTCCGAAGTTGTCGGGCAGCGCGAACGACACGCTCGGCGTCCCCGCGTAGTGGCTGTTGAACAGGTTGAACACTTCGAGGCGGACCTGCGCGCGCTGTGAGCCGACGGTCGGGATCGACCGGGCCAGCGCGAAGTCGACGAAGAACGAGTCGTCGTAGCGGAACGCGTTCCGCGGCTGAGTGCTCCCGCCGCCAACGTCCACGCAATTCGCCGTCGCGCCGGGCTGGCGGCACGTCGTCTGATCGAACGCGCCGATCGGGAAGTACAGCCTCGCCGTGTCGGCGGGCGTTCGCGGGTAGCCGTCGATCTGGGTGCCGAGCACGCCGGCGTCGATCACGTTCGCGCGATCCTGGCCGGAGCCGTCCAGATTGCAGTCGCCGCCGTTGGCGCTGCACAGGAGCGTGAACGGCACGCCGTCGCGGTATTGCGCCGAGCCCGACAGCGACCAGTCGCTCACGATCGCGCCGACGACGCCCGGCCGCCGCTTCCAGGGCAGCTCGTACGATCCGTTCACGCTCGCCACGTGTCGCATGTCGAACCGCGACGGCCCGTAGAGATCCGCCTTGCGCAGCTCCATGCCGCGCGCGCGATCGGCCACGAAAGTGCGATCCGCCGCCTCGTTCATGGTGATGTAGTTGTCGCCGCTGCCGAAGCCCGGATCGGAGGCCATGTCGAGCGCTTCCGACAGCGTGTAGGACACCTGGAACTGCAGCCCGGCCGAGAAGCGCCGATCGACGCTGACCTGAAGCCCCTTGTAGTTTCCTTCCGAGGCATTCGCGAGCCGGCTGATGTTGCCGTAGGCGGGATTGGGCCGGCGCGCCTGCCGGTTGGCGAACGTCGCGTCGGCGGAGGGCACCGCGCGATTGAGGATCAGCGTCGCCGGCACGTCGCGCGACGCGGAGCCGACGTACGAGGCGCGGATCGTCGACGCGCGCCCGAGCCGCCGCTCGACGGTCGCGTTCCACGTATGCACGCGCCCCAGATGGAAATCGGGATCGACCTCGCTCTTCGCCACCGGGCCGGTCTGAACCTGCCCGGCGTTCGGTCCGAGCGCCTCCACGCGCAGCGGCTGCGTCGTCGGCAGCAGCGTGACCGTCCGGATCTGCGGCTCCTGAAACTGCAGCGAGCGCAGGAAGAAGAAGTTGACGCGATCGAACGACAGCCCGTACGCGCCGCGCGCCACCCACGTGCCGTCGCCGCGCACGTCCCACACGGCGCCGGCGCGCGGCGCCGGATTGAACAGATCGCTGTCGTACGCGAAATTCGTCAGGCCGTTCTTTTCCTTCCATTCCGTCAGCGACTCGAGCCGGAGTCCGAGGTTGAGCGTGAGGTTGTGCCGCAGGCGGATGTCGTCCTGGGCGAACAGCGCGTAGTCCCAGACGCGGAAGTTGCGCTGCGGATCGCCAATCGTGAGCGTGTACGACGTCGGCGTGCCCGCGAGGAGATTCTCAATGCCGCTCCGGCCGTACCCGACGCCGAACGAGATCGTGCCGCGGACGTTGTCGCTCTGCAGGCCGTTGTTGTACGTCCGGTGCACGTCGTAGCCTGCCTTGAACGCGTGCGAACCGCGGCTGTGCGCGACCGATCCGGCGGCCTGGACGTCGTACAGCTTCCTCGAGATCGGATACTGCACCGACTGCGCCCCCAGCGTGCCGAACCCGGTGACCGTGATGGTGGGGAAGTCCTCGAATCCCTTCTCCGTCGGCAGCTCGACGCGGCGGTACGCGTAGCCGAATCGGAATTCACCGAGCGTGGTCGGCGAAAAGGTTCGCGTCAGCGTCGCGCCGCCCGTGTGCGCGCGATCGACGATGTCGCCGCCGTTGCCGCGGAAGATCCGCGTGATCTTGTAATCCTGATTCCTGAAGTCGTAGCGGCCCATCAGCCGCGTGCGGTCGCTCCAGTTGTGATCGATGCGCCCGAACGCGCTCGGCGTGTGGTAGCTGAACGGCACGTTGGCCTGGTAGCG
>Ga0114129_10005018_pt1 | contig 18624 bp, 15 predicted proteins | sample RhiMetdeltSRZDD1_FD_80071 | JGI IMG/M metagenome (GOLD analysis project Ga0114129, IMG submission 80071) | Populus rhizosphere microbial communities from Tennessee, USA - Rhizosphere MetaG P. deltoides SRZDD1 (version 2) (version 2) | ecosystem: Host-associated > Plants > Roots > Rhizosphere >...
CAACCGGCCGGGCGCGGAATAATAGGCATTGAGCTCCTCGAACATCCGTCTCGAGGCCGGCCCGTTTTCAGGCGCGACCGCGGCGACGCCCCATCGAAGGTAGACGTCGTGGTACGCGACCATGAACAGCATCTTGCCGGTACTGTCGGAAATCCCGAGCTTGGAGACCTGGATCGGCTTTGCACTGTCATCCAGCGCGCGAGCCATCGGGGCGTGCAGCTTGCCGTAACCGAATACGATCAGCAGATAGGCAACCAGAGCTACTGCAATAGCCGGAACCCGCCGCGGTCGCGCGAGTGCCAGGATCGGCAGCACGACCGCGATGACATACGCGCCCTGCGCTCGCGACAGCGCGAGAATTAGAAGAGCAACGATCGTTTGCGCCAAGCGCAACGGCGCGCCGCTCCACAGAAACGTCAGCCCTCCGTTGATGCAAAGGCACCATCCGAACAGATAGATCTGTTCGCTCATGATGGACTTGGAATAAACGAATCCGATGAACGTTGCGATGAAGAGCGCAGTCGCAATCAAACCGAGCGATTTCGAAATCCTGCGCAGGCAATCGTGCATCAGCATGACGGACGCGATGCCGAGGACCAGCTGTGTCAGGATGAACCAGACGTAGGTTTGGAGGCTTGGAACGCCGGTTGCGGCCAACAGCAGAGGGAGAAGTGGCGGCCGGAAATAGGCGAAGCTTCCGCCTTCGACACCGGCAATGAATTTTGCCGCGTCGAGATAGGCAAAACTGTCGTGGGTGACCACGATCGGCTCGACGACATACCAGACCACCGCGGTCGTTGCGGCGGCCAAGGCAACGACCAGGCGATCGTTTCTCAGCATCCAAGCCAGGGCCGGCGGCGGGTCAGTATCCCAGTGAACGCTGATGCGGAGTGGAGCAGGCGACACCACACGATTCCAAAGTGAAATCATGAGTGCGTTTTCATCCCGGCAGCTGCGATGCAGCTACGACGCAAATGGCCGCAGGCCGTCAAGCACCGCACCGGCAACCCCCGAAAATGCAACGGCGCGGCAATCCGACGCCTGCGGTCGGCGTCAGTGCTGCGCCGCCACTTCCGCGACGGATGGCGCTTGCTTCGCTCCTGCGTCGGTCGGCGCGACCTCGAGATGGTCGCCTTTGTAGCGGACCGTCACCTGCAGATAACGCCAGGAGTCGCGTCCTCCCTTTCCGAGCAGGACCGCGGCGAAGCGAAGACCGTGCCAAGGACACACGGCTTGGCCGTCACAGAGGTGCTTCTCGTCCATCAGACCGCCTTCATGCGGGCACAGCGACGGCCAGACTTCGACCTGATCTTCGCCCTTGCGCCGCAACAGCAGTTCGATGGGGCCGCGCGTGACGCGATGCACGCTGCCCAGCGGGTAATCCGACAAGTCGATGCGCACCGGACCCTCGAGCGGAGGCAAACGCACATTGTGGGTCAGCCGGTTCGCACTGACAAAATCGGGGTCGTCGGTGGCAAAGTGGAAACCGCGGTGTCGCAAATCGCGCCTGCGGCCGCGGATTTCGACGTTGTCTTCCCAGTCCTGCTTGCGCTGCAGCTGCAACAGGCGCCGGTTGAACGGCCCGTGCAGCCAGCGCAAGGCCCAGTGCGAGGCGGTGTACCAATCCACCTCGATCAACACCTCGTCCCCCTTCTGGGAAATGCGTTGGACCTGGTGCAGCATGATGATGCCGAGCACCGTCATGCTTTGATAGAACATGCCGTCGGCGATCTTGGCGTTGGCCACCTGCATGAAGATCGGCAGATTTCCCCAGCGCACCACGTTGACCGAGAAATACCTGCCGGTCATCACCTTGTATAAACCATGATAGGTATCGTGAACGCACTGGCGGTGCAGCTCGTCGTAGAAATTCCATTCCAAGTCTTTGATATAGCCGGGAACGAGCGATTCGTGACGGCCGTGCGTCACGGCCATTCCGGGATGGAGCTCTTTGAGGTGTTCCGCCAGGCGGTCGGCAGGCAAATATTTCAGCACTTGGGGGTCGAACTGCAACATATTCCCTCGCGACTGATGCGTGGATGCCGCTAAAATCGGGTCCCGGGCACGTAGGGCTTGCGTTTGCTTGATAAACAGGTCTTAACGCAACGGCAAGTGCTGCATTTCCCGGGGGTGCAATTGCTGAGCAAGGTTGGGCTACTCCTCCTCAAGATTCTGGTGGTTGTGCTTATCGGCTGGGTTTTTTGGCCCCAGTTCCGCTGGAACGAGTTTGCGGATGCTTTGGCGCGGACCTCGGGAGCCACGGCGCTCGCGGTGCTGACTTTGTTTTGGTTCCAAGCTGTGATGGCCGCCTTACGTTGGCGCTGGATTCTCCGCCGGCTCGGACATCCGCTGACGACCGGCGCCAGCGTGGAGGCATGGCTCGTCGGCCAATGCGCCAGCCAGATCCTGCCCGCCGTGGTCGGCGGCGACGCCGCTCGCATCATTCGGTTGCGCCGCTGCCATGTTCCGACCACCGACGCGGTGATAAGCGTCGTCATCGATCGCTTTGCCGGGTTCGTTGTGCTCGTGGTGCTTGCGGCCTTCACCGTGCCCATGCTGACCGCCTACAAGACGACGCTTATTCCCGACAAGATTTTCTGGGCGGTGGGAGTGAGTTGCCTGCTCGTGGGCATCCTATTGCTGAGCCTGCGCTGGACGGCCAACACGGCGGTTTTCCGTCGCATTCCGCGACTCGCTCACGTTCAGACCGCGCTGCGCGCGGTGCGGCCGACGAAAGAGGGTCTGCTGCTGTTTGCGCTGATCGGCTTAGGCACGAATATGACAGTGATCATCAGCGCGTTCTTGCTGGGTCGCGAACTCAATCCGTTGATGGACCTGTATTCCTGCTTCGCGATTCTGCCGCTGGTGAGCCTGCTGACGTTTATTCCGATCTCGATCGCCGGTTGGGGCGTGCGCGAAGCTCTCATGATGAGCGCCTTTGCGCTCATCGACGTTCCGGCTACCGACGCGCTTGCGGTCTCGATCAAACTCGGGCTGGCAAATCTGGCGCTCGGCTTGATCGGCGGCATCGTTTGGATCGTGATGCCCGCAAAAGAAATCGCCGGCGAACTGCCGCCACAGCCGGTGATGCGCCATTCCGATCGCAGCGCGTAGTTCAAACCCGCGGCTGACGCGCACACAAAAACGTTCCTCGACATGCACTGGATTCTTCTGGCTGGATTTATCGCCGCGCATGTCTTGGCCTATATCGCGGTATTTCGTCACTTGAAGGTTTTCGCAGCGGAGCGCGCGATCGTGATCTATCACGGCCTCGCCTTCGCGGCGGTCTTTGCGGTCGTCGTGGTTGCCTTTGCCCGCGGCACCATTGGATTTGCGGCTTCTTGCGGGCTTCTCGCTTTGCAATACCTCTACAGCCTCTCCTTTCTCGAGCTCTGGACGCTGGCCGAGGGAAGCTATTCCCTGCAGATTCTGCTGCGGGTCTCGCGGCAAGCGTCAATCTCGCGCGAGGAGATCCTCGCAAGCTGCGAGGCGATCGGTGCCGACAAGAAGCGCAACCGCCTCCACGACCTTCAGTCGCTGAGACTGATCGCGGAAGACCCCGACGGCACAGTCAAGATTTCGGCGATGGGCAGAATGCTTGTTGACACGCTGAGCTTGATCATGCGGCTGACCACCATTCGTGAGGCAGGCTGACCAATGTGGCTGGTGCTCTCACTCGCCGGGTTTGCACTTGCGGTCGTGCTGCACGCCGTTTTCGCGCGGATGGGAGGAAGCGTCACCATCGTTCTGAGCTTTCTCGGCGTGGGCATTCCCGTCGCCGTCGTTCTCGCCGCTCTGGCCCTGTGGATGTTCGCCATGTCGGACGAGAGCATCGCCGCTGTCCTGGTCTATCTGGCGCTGTGTGAGACCTACATTTTCCTGTTCACGCTCGCCGCCAACGGCGTGTCGGTTTCGCTGATGATGCGCCTGAGATCACGCCCCACGTCCGCGGACGAGCTGATGAAGTCGTACTCCACGCGCGCCATGGTGGAACGGCGGATCGACCATCTGAAGTCGGGAGGCTTCTTGATCGAGGAGGACGGGCAGATTGCTCTGCTCGAGCGCGGGAGGGCGCTCGTTCGCGCTTTTGCCCTCGCCCGTGGCTTCTTCAAGCATCGCCGTTCGCTCGATATCGGTGTCGCGGAACATGGCGAGTCCGGACAGCGCTCGCGCCCCTGATCTCCCACGCGCCGCTTCGACGCCCTTGTGCGATCCCGCCGATGCCGCGTACCTTCCGGCAAATTCGCGGACGATCGTTCGCCCCGACAAGAATAGTCAAGGGAGAGAAGCGCCCATGACGCCGAACGTCAACGTTGCCCGTCTTTTTGCCGCCTGCCTGGCCGCTCTCACGCTGCCCGCGATCGACAGCGCGGCGGCGCTCGACTACCCGACCCGGCCCGTGCGTTGGATCGTGACGTATCCGCCGGGCGGAGGCACCGACATCACGGCGCGGATCATGGCGCAATGGCTATCGGAGCGGCTGGGCCAGAAGGTTTTCATCGAGAACAAGCCGGGCGCGGGCAACAACATCGGCACCGAAGCGGCGCTTCATTCGCCGCCTGACGGCTATACGCTGCTGCTGACCAATCCGGCGAATGCGATCAACACGACGCTATATGCGAAGCTATCCTTCAACTTCCTTCGGGATATCGCGCCGGTTGCCGGCATCATGCGGGTGCCGAACGTGATGGAGGTCCATCCGTCGGTGCCGGCCAAGACGGTTGCCGAGTTTATCGCTTACGCCAAGGCCAATCCGGGCAAGATCAACTGGGCGACCTCGGGCAACGGAACCTCGGTCCATCTCTCGGGCGAGCTGTTCAAGCTGATGACCGGCGTCGAGCTGACCCACATTCCCTACAAGGGCTCGGCGCCGGCGCTTACCGACATGATCGCCGGCACGGTGCAACTGATGTTCGACAATCTGCCGCCCTCACTGCCGCATATCCGGGCGGACAAGCTCCGTGCGCTGGCTGTGACCACGGCGACGCGGTCGGAGGCGTTGCCCGATGTTCCGACCGTGGCCGAGGCCGTGCCGGGCTACGAGGCGAGCGCCTTCTATGGGGTCGCCGTGCCGAAGGGAACCCCACCGGAGATCGTCGACAAGCTCAACAAGGAGATCAACGCCGGTCTCGCCAACCCGAACATCAAGGCGCGCTTGGCGGAGCTCGGCGGCATATTGATTCCGGGCACTCCGCAGGATTTCGGCAAGCTCGTCGCCGACGAAACCGAAAAGTGGGCCAAGGTGATCAAGGCCGGCGGCGTGGCGCTGGAATAGGCCAAGCACGTCTGCGGGCGTCGCGATGAAGCGCAAGCCTCCCGAACATCTGCGCAGCCATCGCTGGCTCGGCGTCAACGATCTGCGCGCGTTCGGCCACCGTTCGCGGCTGCGCCAGTTCGGCTACGACGCCGTCGACTGGGCCGGCAGACCGGTCATCGGCATCATCAATACCTGGAGCGAGATCAACGCGTGTCACGCGCACCTGCGTGCGCGGGCGGAGGACGTCAAGCGCGGCGTGCTGCAAGCCGGCGGCTTTCCGATCGAGTTGCCGGCGATGTCGCTGGCGGAACCGTTCGTGAAGCCTTCGACCATGCTCTACCGCAACTTTCTCGCGATGGAAGCGGAAGAGTTGCTGCGCAGCCACCCCATCGACGGCGCGGTGCTGCTTGGCGGTTGCGATAAAACCACGCCGGGTCTGATCATGGGTGCCATCAGCATGGGCATCCCGGCGGTCTACGTGCCCGCCGGCCCGATGCTGCGCGGCAATTGGCGCGGCGAGTATCTCGGTTCGGGTTCCGATGTCTGGAAATACTGGACCGAGAAACGAGCGGGCCGGATCACCGAACAGCAATGGAACGAAATGGAAAGCGGGATCGCCCGCTCCGTCGGCACCTGCATGGTCATGGGCACGGCAGCGACCATGATGGCGATCGCCGAAGCGCTGGGCCTGACGCTGCCGGGCGCGTCCTCGATCCCGGCGGCCGATTCCAGCCATCCGCGCATGTGCGCCGCAGCCGGACGCCGCATCGTCGATATGGTATGGGAGGATCTCACACCCGAACGAATCCTCACTCCCGCCGCTTTCGACAACGCCATCAAGGTTCACATGGCAATGGGTGGGTCGACCAACGCCATCATCCATGTGATCGCGATGGCGCGCCGTGCCGGCGTTGCGCTCGACATCGGGCGCTTCGACCGGCTCTCGCGGGAGATTCCCGTGCTCGCCAATGTCCGGCCCTCGGGAAAATACTTGATGGAGGATTTCTTCTACGCCGGCGGCTTGCGCGCGCTGATGCTGGAGCTCAAGGATCGGCTCGACCTTTCCTGCCTGACGGTGACCGGAGAGACGCTTGCCGAAAATATCGACGGCGCGGACATCTATTTGCGCGACGTCATCCATTCGCTCGCCGATCCGATCTATGCAGAAGGTGCGACCGCCGTTCTCACCGGCAATCTCGCACCGCGCGGCTGCGTGATGAAGCCGGCGGCGGCGGATCAGCGGTTCCTCAAGCATCGCGGGTCCGCGCTCGCTTTCGAGGACTATAACCACATGGCGCACGAGATCGAACGCGATGACCTTGCCGTCACGCCGGACCACGTCATCGTGCTCAAGAACGCCGGCCCCAAGGGCGGGCCCGGTATGCCGGAATGGGGCATGCTTCCGATTCCGAAGAAGCTGGTGCAAGCAGGCGTGCGCGATATGGTGCGAATCTCGGACGGACGCATGAGCGGCACGAGCTATGGCGCCTGCATCCTGCATGTGTCGCCCGAGAGCTTCGTCGGCGGCCCGTTAGCCTTTGTTGAGACCGGGGATGCGATCGAGGTGGACGTGCCGGCGCGGCGCATCCATCTGCACGTCTCCGAGGAAGAACTCAACCGCCGCCGCGCGGCCTGGAAGCAGCCCGCGCCGCGCTACGTCCGCGGCTACGGCGCGATGTTCTCCGCCCATATCGGTCAGGCCGACGAAGGCTGTGATTTCGATTTCCTCGCCGGCGGGGGGCGGATTCCCGAGCCGGAAATCCACTGAGTGCCGATGCGCGTGCCGGGGCCTTGATGCAAATCGGACTTTTCGACCACGTCGAGCATGGCAAGCGGCCGCTCGCGACGCTCTTCGACGAGCGGCTCGCCTTCGCCAAGGCCGCCGACCAGGCCGGCATCTATTGCCTGCATGTGGCGGAGCATCACGCCACGCCGCTCAACATGGTCCCTGTGCCCGGGATCTATCTCGGCGCGGTGGCGCGTGCGACCAAGCGCATGCGGCTCGGCCCGCTCGTGTATCTCCTGCCGCTCTATTCGCCCCTGCGCTTGATCGAGGAGATTTGCATCCTCGACCATTTGAGCCACGGGAGATTGGAAATCGGGGTCGGCCGCGGCGTGTCGCCATTCGAGCTCAAGTATCACAAGATCGACCACGACGAATCACGCGCTATCTTCATCGACGCTTTCAATTGCATCAGCGCGGGCCTGACTACCGACACGCTCAATTACTCCGGCAAGTACTACCAATACGAAGATGTGCCCATTGCCTTGGGCCCGCTGCAGAAGCCGCATCCAGCCTTCTGGTACGGCTCCTCCAATACGACCGGCGCTACTTGGGCGGGGGAACACGGCATGCATTTCGTGAGCCTAGGCCCGACGCCTTTCGCCAAGACCAATATTGACGCCTTCAAGCAGGCGCTCGCAAAGCGGGGCGGGCCGGCCCAGCCCAAGGCGGAGTTTCCCGGCGGCGCGGCCATCGGCGTGCTACGCCATATCTTCGTCGCCGAGACGGAGGAGGAGGCAAAGCGGTTCGGAAAGCCTTCGATGGAGCTTCATCTCGCGCATTTGAATTGGCTGCGTGACAAGCATGGCGTGACCGGCCCGGCGTCCCGCCTCAATGTGCCGCGCGGCGCGACATTCGAAGACTGCGTGGCCGACGGATCGGTGATCGCCGGCACGCCGGAGCGCGTGCGCGATGAGATCGAACGCCAGGTGGCCGAGCTCGGGGTCAACTATCTGCTCAGCTATCTGTTTCTGGGCGCCATGACGCTCGAGGAGGCGCTGCGGTCGCTCGCGCTCTTTCGGAGCGAGGTGATGCCCCGGCTCGCGCAGCTCTGATCGGCATTTCGGTCATCCCGATCGGCGCGGCGCGGGCCTAGCCCTTTGCATCGGACTGTGCGAAATTCCTGGGCCAAGCGACGGCAAGAGGTCACCACCATGACAAATAGGGTTACCGGCGTTCGCAGCGTCGAGCTCGGCGTTCGCGATCTCCATCAATCGGCGGAGTTCTACACCAAGGTATGGGCGCTGGAGCAAGTCGGCGCCGAGAGCGAGTGCATGCATTTCCGCGCCACCGGAGGCGAGCATCACGTGCTGACCATTCGGGAGCGTCCGAAGCCGGCGCTGCTGGGCGTGCATTTCGCCGCTAACGACCGCGCGGCGGTCGATGCGCTCTGCGCGAAGGCGAGGGGCTACGGAGTGGAGGTCGAGGGTGACCCGGCTCCGCTCGATCGCAGCGCCGGCGGTGGCTATGGCTTTCGGTTCCGAACTCCCGACGGGCTGCCGATGAGCATCTCCTCGGATATGGTGCAGCATCCGGACGCTGTTCTGGATCGGTCGCGGCCGACCAAGATCAGTCACGTTGTCCTCAACAGCGCGCGCACCGACGATCAGATCCCGTTCTTCATCGACGTGCTGGGCTTCAAACTCTCCGATACGACGCACATGATGGAATTCTTGCGCTGCAGCGCGGATCACCACAGCGTCGCGATCTTCCGCAACAACGGGCCCTCTCTCAATCATGTCGCCTACGAGTTGCCGAATATCGACGGACTGATGCGCGGCACCGGCCGTGTCAAACAGAGCGGGTTCGAGATCGAGTGGGGCATCGGCCGGCATGGACCGGGCAGCAATGTGTTCTCCTATTTCATCGAGCCCAATGGCTTCGTCGCGGAATACACGACTGAGCTCGATCAGCTCGACGACGCCACCCACGTCCCGCAGGGCCCCGGCTACTGGCAGAAAATGATGCCGATGCCGGATCGCTGGGGAACGGCAGGTGCGCCCTCTAACCGGATGCGGGCCGCCATGTCGGGGGCACTCTATCTCGGCGAGGAGGCCGACCTGCGCTGCGAAGACATCATCGGTCGCAAGCTCGGCTGACGCTAACGTTCGACCCATTGGCTTGCCATCCTGACCTGCGCTGGCGCCGTCGCCGGCGCTCCATCGGCGCTTGCTTTCGATGAGCGCAGAGATCCCGTTTGACCGCAGCTTTGATCTTCCGCCCGCAACGGTGGAAGAGGTCGTGCCGGGTGTGCGACGACTGCTCGCCAATAATCCCGGTCCATTCACGTTCAAGGGGACCGTGTCGTATATCGTGGGTCGAGGGCAGGTCGCGATCATCGATCCCGGCCCGCTCGACGAATTACACATCGCCGCCCTTCTCGATGCGGTGCGTGGGGAAACCGTTACCCATATCTTCGTTACCCACACCCATCGGGATCATTCCCCCGCCGTCCCGCGGATCAAGGCGGCGACTGGAGCCTTGGTGCTCGCCGAAGGGGCGCACCGTCCTGCCCGTCCCCTTCATGTCGGCGAGGCGCCGCGCATGGATGCGAGCAACGATACCGAGTTCCGGCCTGACCGTACGCTCGCCGACGGCGAGGTCGTAACCGGCTCGGGTTGGACAATCGAAGCCGTGGCAACGCCCGGCCATACGGCCAACCACATGGCCTTTGCGTTCAAGGAGGCCGATCTCTTGTTCTCGGGCGATCACGTCATGGCATGGTCGACCCCGGTCGTCGCGCCGCCGGATGGGGCGATGAGCGATTACATGGCCTCGCTGCAAAAGCTCGCATGCCGATCGGAGCCGATTTATCTGCCGGGTCACGGCGGCATGGTGCGCGAGGCGCCGCGCTTCGTGCAGCATTACATTCAACATCGCCAAAATCGCGAGGCTACGATCCTGCGCCGGCTGGCAAGAGGCGAAGCCGATATTCCAACCCTGGTGCGCGGGATCTACATCGGGCTCGACCCGCGGCTCGTCAAAGCGGCCGGATTGTCGGTTCTCGCTCACCTGGAGGATTTGGCCGCGCGCGGGCTTGTCGTGACGGAAGGGGAGCCCTCGATCGAGGGTCGCTACCGGGCGCGCTGAGCATCACCTTTGCTCCGGTCTTTCTTGACGAGTGGGGTCTTCTTTTTTCCGAAGGCTGGCGGTGTAGGCGGCGGCCGCTCCGGCCTCTGTGTCCGGATTGCGTCTTCGATATCGTTCATCAGGCGGCGGACACGCCCGGCGTTGGCGCCGAAATCGAAGGAACCATAGCGGGAGGAAGAGCGCACGTCGATGCGTGCGCCGTCGCCCTCAGCCCGCACGCGGATCACGATGTCATCGCGAAGGCCCATGACTGACGAATAAACAATCGCCTCGATCCGTCCCTCGCGGCGTCCCGGCAGCGGCGGACGCGCGTCAATGAGCCTCCAATAGGGGGCCGCAAACGAATCCTTGCGCTTGTTAACGACCGCGAGCGCGGCGTCATAGGCGGCCTGCGGCGACGCGTTGGTCCCGAGCGGCCCAATGTCCGGATAGGCGATGCGTTGCTGGTCGGCGGAATAGAGTCCCGGGTAGGTGATCGGGTTGGCGTCGCGTCCGCGTAGCCGCGCCAGCGCCTCATAGCGCGGCGGATCAATCGGGTCGGTGGTGATGTCGTAGATCCAAGGTAGTTGATATGCCTTGATGCCGAGATATGCGGGATAGGCGAGGAGCGCGAGCGAGATTGCCATCGCCGACACCGCGGCGCCAATGCCCTTCAGTCCCTCCACCCAGATGACGACGAAGGCGGCGAAGGCGAGCAGGAGCGCAACCACGGCAATGGCGAGCGCGCCTGCAAAGGTCGCAAGCGCGGGTCGAATTTCTTCGAACGGACTCCAACGCACGAAGCCGATCGCGAGCAGCGAGGCCAAGAGAGCGAATACCGCCATGCGCCGCGCCCAAATGGCGAGCCGCGAAGTCGGCTCGGAAGGGATGTAGCGGCGCGCCATCGGTCTGTCTCACGAAGCCGAGCAGACAATGGTCGCTTGCGCCGTGAACACGGTCGCATCGAAAGTGGTCATGCGCTGGCTTCCTGGAGGACACCGCGATGATGAAGGCCCGACCTTACTGCATCGGGCTCGAAGAATGCGAGGGTACTTCAATCGATGACGCCACGAATACGGAGAAATCGCTTCACTGTGCGGCGACGGCGGTCGGCAGCACGAAATCCTTGAACCGCTCGCGCAGCACCGTCTTCTGGATCTTGCCGGTTGCGGTATGCGGGATCTCCTCGACGAAAACGACCTCGTCGGGCATCCACCAGCTCGCAACCTTCCCACGCATGAATGTCAAGATCTCATCCCTGGTGGCCGACTGACCGTTTTTGAGGACGATGATGAGCAGAGGCCGCTCGTCCCACTTCGGATGCTTGACACCGATGACAGCGGCTTCCGCCACTTTGGGATGGCCAATGGCAAGGTTCTCGAGGTCGATCGAGGAAATCCACTCGCCGCCTGATTTGATCACGTCCTTGGCGCGGTCGGTGACCTGCATGTAGCCGCAGCGGTCGATGGTAGAGACGTCCCCGGTATCGAAGAAGCCTTCCTCGTCGAGGATATTGTCCGCTTCTTTGTAGTAGGTGCGTGCCACGCACGCCCCCCGCACATTGAGTCGGCCAAATGTCTTGCCGTCCCAAGGCAGGCGCCTGCCGGCATCATCGGTGATCTTCATCTCGACCATGAACGGCGTCTGCCCCTGCTTCTGCTGAATGTCGAGCCGCGCCTCGCCTGCGAGGGAGGCGTATTCGGGCTTAAGGGTGCAGGCGGTGCCGAGCGGGCTCATTTCGGTCATACCCCAGGCATGAATCACCTCCACCCCGTAGACGTCCTGGAAGGTTTTCGCCATCGCGCGCGGGCACGCCGAGCCGCCGATTACGACTTTCTTGAGGTGTGGCAGCTTGTTGCCGGTCGCTTCCAGATATTGCAGGAGCATGAGCCATACCGTCGGCACCCCGGCGGTGCAGCTGACCTTGTACCGGTCGAGCAATTCGAACACCGAGGCGCCGTCGAGCTTGGCGCCGGGCATGATCAAGGATGCGCCCACCATCGGCGCTGCAAACATTATCGCCCAGCAATTTGCGTGGAACATGGGCACGACCGGCATCACCACGTCGCGGGACGAATAGCCCTTCATGTCTGCGGTGTTGGCCATCAGCCCGTGCAGGACGTTGGACCGATGCGAGTAGACGACGCCCTTGGGGTTTCCGGTCGTTCCTGACGTGTAACACATGCCCGCTGCGGTGTTCTCATCGAACGTCTTCCAGGCAAAGTCGCCATCGACTTCCGCTATCCAGGCTTCATAAGGCACCGCATTCTTGAGCGAGGTCTGCGGCATGTGCTCCCCGTCGCACAGCACAACGTAGCGGTCGATGCTGGGCAACTTCTCGGCGAGCTTTTCCAGCAGTGGGACGAATGTCAGATCGGCCAGCATCAGGCGATCGCCTGCGTGATTGACGATCCAGGCGATCTGATCGGGAAACAGCCGCGGATTGACCGTGTGATAGACCGCTCCAATTCCCATGATGCCGTACCAGGCCTCGAGATGGCGCCAAGTGTTCCACGCCAGCGTCGCGACGCGATCGCCGAGCCCAATGCCCTCTTTGTCCAGGCGTTGCGCCAGGCGCAGGGCGCGCGCGCGGACCTGCGCGTAGGTGGTGGTGTGAAACGGGCCTTCGATCGAGCGCGAAATGATCGGCCGCTCGGCATGGTTTGTCGCGGCATGATCGATGATGCGATGACAAAGGAGTGACCAGTTCTGCATCAGACCGAGCATTGCGTTTCCTCGTAGGTCCTCATCTTTTGAAGTCAGAGCGTGTAGCGCAGTGACGCAGCATAAATCGCGTTGGCTCGGCTGCATCCGCCAGCAGCGGATCTCGCCTGGCCAGGTGCCCAAGGTTACCGGCGTGCCGCGGCCGCGCAACCGGGGAATCTGCGGGTTGTCCTCCCGCCTTAGCCAAAGCGCGCGAGCGAAAATCGCGCGATGTCGTGGGCCGTGGCACCCCTGATCGCGAGGTCGGCGAGAATCTCGCCGATCACCGGCGCGAATTTGAATCCATGACCCGAGCAGGGCGAAGCGACGATGATATTGGGTGCGCCGGGCAGGCGATCGATCAGGAAATGGCCGTCCGGCGTCATCGTATAGAGGCACGTTTTGGCGGCGAGGAGCCGGCCGTTTGCCGCCGGGAGATGATCGGCGAGCGCCGCGCGGATCAATGCCTCATCTTCCGCGGAAACGGTTCTGTCGTAACCGTCGGGGTCGACCGTCTCGCCGCGGTGATGATGCTTGGCGATCTTGATACCGGCGTGGATGCTCCCGCGAGGTGGGATACCGTAGTGCATGCCATGCCGGCTCTCGACGATGAAAACCGGCATGTGGTCGAGAGAAAAGAATCGCGCATCGGTCGGCTCGAACCAGCCCATCACCTCGCGCGTCACCCGCAGCGGAGCGGCGAGCCCGGGCAGCAGCGATCTCGCCCATGGGCCTGCCGCAATGATTGCAACCCCGGCATCGACGCTCCCGCGATCGCTAACGACGCGCACATGGTCTGCGCGCGGCTCGACGGCTCGGATGCTCTCGCCGCTGTGGATTTCCGCACCCCCCTCGGTGGCCAACGCGAGCTGCGCCGCAATGCACGCCTCAGCTTCGAGAATCCCGCCATCCGGTTGAAGCACGGCGGCGTAGTCCGGCGGCACCTTGAAGGCGGGGAAGCGGCGCATCAGTTCCGGTGCTGCGAGCACCGTGTGGCGCAAACCGTGGACCTGAGCGCAGGCTAGCGTTCCCTTGATCAGGGCGCTGTTGGGCGGGCCGATCTCCGCGATGCCGGTGACGTGGAGGAGTGCTCGTCCGGTGGATTCTTCAAGCTCACGCCATAGTTTATAGGCGCGCCGTAGCAACGGGACGTAGGAAGGATGCTCGAAATATCCAAGTCGGATGATGCGCGTCGCGCCATGGGATGAACCGCGGTCATGGCCGGGTGCATAACGCTCGACGCCCAGCACCCGTTTGCCTCTGCGCGCCACGTGGTGAAGCGCCGCGCTCCCCATTGCGCCCAGGCCGACGACGACGACATCGAAATGGCTCATGCGCCGCGCACACCCTCCATTTTCCAAATGTAGCTATTGTCATTGCGCAGGCGCTACGGCGAAAGCTAGAAGCCCTTACTAAATCCGAGCTTTGCGGAGCGAGGGACATGGAAGTTGGTCGCGATAAGGTCGCAATCCTTGCCGATATCGCGAAGGTGAAAGCTCTTTCGGTACTCCTCGTCGTTGTAACTTTTGGTGGCTCGGCGCTCTGCGGATTGGCGGCTGCGGAGGCTCTCCCGTTGCCACGGCCGCGGCCTCCGCAGATTTCGACGGCTGAATCGGCGCCAGAGGGCATGACCGAGGAGGCGGCACCCTCCGCTTGCAGACTGCGGCTTACGGCTGAATTGGCGGAGGCTCCGTCGCTACCGCCGCTGATCGGGCCCGGCGAATGCAACGTAGGCGATGTAGTACGGCTCGAGGCGGTATGGCTCGTCGATAAGACACGGGTGGCGGTGACGCCTCCTGCGATACTCCGCTGCAGTTTTGCCGAGGCCGTCGCGCATTGGGTGCGCGAGGATGTAGCGCCCGCCGTGCGCTCCGTTGGCGGAGTTCTCAGGAGCATCGATAACTTCGCGGCTTATGATTGCCGCGGCCGCAATCGCATCATCGGCGCGCGGCTTTCCGAGCACGGCAGAGCGAACGCGCTCGACATCCGCTCGCTCAAGCTCGCCAGTGGCACAGTGATAGAGCTGACCGATCCGCGCGTTGCCAAGGATTTTCGCGAACGGTTGCGGAAAAACGCCTGTGCCCGTTTCACCACCGTGCTGGGTCCCGGCTCCGACGGTTATCACGAGAATCATGTTCACCTGGACCTGGCCGAGCGCCGCGGCGGCCACCGTATGTGCCAGTGGGACGTGCGCGAACCCGGCGAGGAAGCCGTGCCCTTGCCACCGCCGCGTCCGGCTGACGCGCCATGACGAGAAACTGATAGAGTTCGGGTGAAACGGCGCCGCTTGCGGCGGACTTTGCCGCTTTCGGACGAGTTTGCTCGAGTTCGGCGCCGAACCGACCACCTGTGACCCTATCGCGACCCAGAGGCTTTTGACGCCAGCTCGCTTCACCGCCTATACCGTTGAAGACCGGAAGCCAAGTCATGCCCCCGCTCAGCAATCTCGCCGTCCGCGACCTCGAGACCCTGGTTCACCCCTACACCAATCTCGCGACACTGCGCGAAACCGGTCCGCTGATCATCGAGCGCGCTCAGGGCGTGTTCGTCTACGACACCGAGGGCAAGGCCTATATCGAAGGGATGGCGGGGCTGTGGTGCACGGCGCTTGGCTACGGCAACGAAGAGCTGGTCGAGGCCGCTGCGGCGCAGATGCGTAAGCTTTCCTTTGGCCACCTTTTCACCGCCAAGAGCCATGATCCCGCGATCGAGCTCGCCGAAAGGCTCAAAGAGATCGCCCCGGTCCCGACGTCGAAAGTGTTCTTCTGCTCCTCCGGCTCGGAGGCTAATGACAGTCAGATCAAGCTCGTCTGGTACATGAACAACGCGCTCGGCCGGCCGAGAAAAAAGAAGATCATCAGCCGCCGCAAGGCCTATCACGGGGTGACTTTGGCGGCGGCATCGCTCACGGGTTTACCCAACAATCACCTGGATTTCGATCTGCCGCTCGCGGGCATTTTGCACGCGGCTTGTCCGCACCACTACCGCTTCGCCCTTGCGGGCGAGACGGAGGAGGAGTTCGCGCGGCGATTAGCGGGCGAACTCGACGAGCTCATCCGCAAAGAGGATCCGGACACGGTTGCCGCCTTCATCGCGGAGCCGGTGATGGGTGCCGGCGGCGTGATCGTTCCGCCGAAAGACTACTTTGACGAAGTGATGAAGGTTTGCCGGGCGTATGACGTGTATATGATCTCGGACGAGGTGATCTGCGGCTTCGGCCGACTTGGAACCATGTTCGGCTGTACAGCGCTTGGCTTCGAACCTCACTCGATCTCGGTGGCGAAGGCTCTGACGTCTGCCTACGTGCCGATGGCGGCACTGACGGTGCCGGAGATGGCGTACCAGGCGATGCTGGATGAGAGCCGCAAGATCGGCACCTTCGGCCACGGCTTCACCTACTCGGGTCATCCGGTCGCGGCGGCGGTGGCGCTCAAGGCGCTCGACATCTATGCGCGCGAGCGCATCGCTGAGCAAACCGCGCGCAAGGCGCCGCATTTCCAAGCCCGGCTCGCAGCGCTCGGCAGGCATCCGCTGGTCGGTGAAGCGCGCGGTCTCGGCCTCGTCGGTGGCGTCGAAATGGTGGCCGACAAGAAGACCAAACGTTCTTTCGACGCCAGGGCAGGTGTTGGTCCGCGCGCGGTGCGTTACGCCGAAGAGGAAGGACTGATCGTTCGTTTCCTGATGGGCGACATCGTGTCGATCTGTCCACCGCTGATCATCACGCCGGCAGAGATCGACGAGCTGTTCGACCGCCTCGGCCGCGCGCTCGATCACACATTGGACTGGGTTAAGCGCGAACGCCTGATGGAAGGCTGAGCCCCTCAAAATGAAACGGCGCCGGGCTCTCGCCCGACGCCGCTCCCAGCCCCCTCGAGCCCTCAAAAGCGGCCGGTATCAGCCGCAGCGAAGCGCGGCTCCCCCGATTTCGGCCCCAACATCACGACAATCGAACCCATTTTGACGCGATTGTAGAGATCGATCACGTCCTCGTTGGTCATCCGGATGCAGCCCGACGAGATCGCATGTCCGATCCATTCCGGCTGGTTGGTGCCGTGGATGCGGTACAGCGTATCCCTGCCACTGGAGTAAAGGTATATCCCCCGCGCGCCCATTGGATTGGCTGGGCCGCCTTCGACGTAGTTCGGAAGCGGTCCGAGGCGCCTCTTCTCGTTCTCGGTCGGGGTCCAGCCCGGCCATTCCTCTTTGCGGCCGACTTTGGCGACGCCGGACCAGGACTGCGCCTCTTCGCCGACGATCACGCCGTAGCGGATCGCCTGGTTGTCCGGCAGTACGTAATAGAGGTAACGCGCATCGGGATCGATAACCATGGAACCCGGCGTTTCTTTCCGGTGGTACTTGACGATGGCGCGCTGGTACGCCGGCGGAATGCTGACTTTCGCGTAAGGGGCATTCGCGAGCAGCTTCTTGTCACGCGGCGTCATGCTGGCTTCGGACGCCGGCTCCACCTGCGCATGCACACACCCGGCGAGCAGAAGCCCGGCCAGCAGCAATGTGACTCCCCGTACCGCCATACCTGCCCCCGTCACGCTCTCTGGCGCGGCCCCAATCGCTCGTCTGAGTCCTCCAGCCACCAATTAGGTAACCAAAAGGACTCCGCAGTTCCAGCGCGATAGCGGCCCCAATTCGACACTCTTTGGAACCTGTTGCAGGAATGCCGCAGTTTTGACGCGCGCTGTGGAAACTTGCCTGCCCAAACGCGGCTCGAATCCCCTTCCGCCCGGCATCGCGACGCTAGCACGCAATATCTTAACTTGGGGTTTACCATGTTGGCGCCGGGCGGGCGCACGACCGCGAGCGCCGAGGGCACGTATGCATCCTCCTCCCGCGTTCCACAGTGAGGAACTCCAACCCGATTTTCCCCTTTACGCTCTGTTTGAAATGTCACGATAGGACACGATTTGTTGCGCACTTCGGCCGCAGTCGCTCGCCATCTCGATGGCGCGTCAATGGCGCCAATCAGACAAACCAGTGAGAAGTCCTACGGAGAAGAAAATGACCAAGAACAATGCGGCGCAATCCAACGATAACGCCCGCCGCGACGAGCCGAATCTCGACAGCCGCTATGGCCAAATCGGGATCTCTGCAGTTGCTGCCGCGCTGCCGTACCAGAGCGAGGTCAAGAACCCCGCTTACGCACCAGTCGTCCACCGCTTGGACGAGTGGATCGCTGAGAAGGCGGCCTGATCGCCGCGGGCAGGCGTAAGCCGCGACGCCAGCACGCATCCTTTGCGGTATTAACTGTCTCCGCAATCCCGCACGGGTCTGCCCTGCGCCGTTGCCCACCCGCTCATTGTCCTTGCAAGGTGAGCCTTGATTGGGCCATCACTGGCGCAATCAGTGGGTTGAGAGCGCGTCGCGCTGGGCTGGGCCGCGCGGGGTCGGCGGAGGGGTCATGCTGTGGGTCTACGTTCCGCGCGGCACATCGCTCGACCGCATCCCGGTCACGTCGGATGTCGTTGTGCCCGAAAGTGCGGTCTGGTTCGACCTCGTCAATCCAGCTCCGGAGGAAGACAAGATCGTCGAGCGTCAGGTCGGCATGGCCATTCCGACGCGCGAAGAAATGCAGGAAATCGAGGTCACCAGCCGCCTCTACGTGGAAAACGGCGCCCGTTACATGACCGCGACGCTGATGTGCCAGTCAGATACGGACGCGCCCAAAACCACGCCGGTGACCTTCATCTTGTCCGGCCATCGGCTCATCACGGTCCGTTACGACGAGCCGCGCCCCTTCATGATTGTCGGCAACAAGCTCGCCCGGAATTGCCCGCCGGCCGTGACCGGGGAATCGGTA
>Ga0114129_10005019_pt1 | contig 18623 bp, 12 predicted proteins | sample RhiMetdeltSRZDD1_FD_80071 | JGI IMG/M metagenome (GOLD analysis project Ga0114129, IMG submission 80071) | Populus rhizosphere microbial communities from Tennessee, USA - Rhizosphere MetaG P. deltoides SRZDD1 (version 2) (version 2) | ecosystem: Host-associated > Plants > Roots > Rhizosphere >...
GCTTTCTCCAGATCTTCATCAGGGATACTGATGCGTTGTAAAATATATGCTTTAACCTGAGCGTACATGTTTATCTTATACAAATTACACAATTAATTTTTTTAACCAATGGATAATTGTTAAAGAATCAGTGATTCCGCATTTCATGCGGTAAAAAATAATAGTTGCAGAAAAAATAGTGAGTAATCCTATAGTTAAAACAGCAGTGGAAATACCTAGTGTATCTGCAATTATACCGGTGAGTATAGCTCCAATGGCATAACCCAAATCACGCCATAAGCGGAATATGCCCAAACTCTTCGCCCGGTCGAGCGGGTGTGTATTTTCGGCTACTGTTGCAAGAAATGTCGGGTATACCATTGCTGTTCCCCAACCAAGAATAGAAGACAGTATAATAAAATGCGTCATTGTTTCTGCAAACAACAATGCCACCAATGCCAGGCCCTGTAGCAACATCCCCCAATAAAGTAAATCCTTTTTACAAAAGTGATCAGCCATCTTTCCGGTAAACAATTGTCCAAATCCCCAAACAGCAGGATATATAGCAGTTATAATTCCTATTTGCCCGATTTCAAAACCTTTTGATGCCAGCAAAATAGGAAACAGCCCCCAGGCCATGCCGTCGTTCAGGTTATTGACTAATCCTGCCTGTGTTACTGAACCAAGATTTTTATTTTTCCAGGTGGTTTCCCAAAAAATCTTATTCAACCTGGGAACATTACTTGTTGTTGTTTCGTGTGCCACATGGTGTTTGGTGTCTTTTATGAACAACCAGCTTGTAAAGAAACCAAGGAACGCCAATACAATACCAATATAAAATGGATAAGGACGCAACCCATATTCAGATGCTATAAAGCCTGTGCAAAAAGCCACTACTGCTACCGCTATATAACCTGCAAACTCATTTAATCCCATGGCAAAACCTCTTTGCTTTTCTCCCACCAGATCTATTTTCATCACTACCGTGCTGCTCCATGTTAAACCCTGGTTGATGCCCAATAACACATTGGCTGCAACAATCCAGTTCCAGCTATCTGCGTACATCAATATAAATGGAACCGGTATGCCAACGAGCCAGCCAATGGTTAGCAGGTTTTTTCTTCCTGCCTTATTCGCCAGCGCACCGGTAAAATAGTTGGTAATAGCTTTTACAATTCCGAAAACAATAATAAAAGAAAGGATGGCTGTTTTAGCTGCTATATGAAATTCTGATTCTGCAATTTGAGGAAGGATGCTTCTTTCCAAACCTACCATGCCACCAACAAAGGCGTTGATAATAACCAGCAAAGTGAATTGCAGCCAGTTTTCTCTTAATCCTAATTTTACCTGCTTCATTTTTTCATCGTTAAAATTTAAGATACCGCGCACCTGTTGGCGCCTGCTTCCAGGTCAATAGGGTTAACCCCTTCATAATTTCCGGTAATATTTTTCTCAACAATTGAAAGAAAATTGGGTGGCGTGGGTGGTATTTTTTGCAAAAGAGAATGGATAAATTCCTCCCTGCCGGTTTGCAGTAAGGTGATATTCCTTTTGGCTTCTGCGATAGTTGTTTTAATCAGCATGTTATCAAATTCGGCCGGCCTGTTTGTATGAGCCGGTAAAACCATTACGTCATCGGGTAATGTAAGCAGCTTATGCAGGGATTGATATAACAGCGATGCTTTCTCCCTGCTTTCTTCTTCATTAGCTTTCAAATCGGGACGGCCTACGCCATTCGTAAAAAGGGTATCGCCTGTTAGTAAAATAGTTTTATCAATATAAAAGCTGAAGCTATCCAGCGTGTGACCGGGAGTAGCTATTGATTGTAACATAACCTGGCCAATAGTGAAAATTGTACCGTCTTTAATGGGCTTACATTCAAATTGTACTTTATCAGGAACAGGCATATGTAGTGGAGCATGAAAATATTGTGCAAGTTCTTTTGAGCGCGAAAGATGGTCGGCATGAATATGTGTTTCTATAATGTATTTTATAGAAAGGTGATGCTGATTCACCAATTCTGCATATACTTCCAAAGGAAGTGAAGCATCAATAACTATAGCTTCTTTGCCTGAGGCAATAATATACGACAAACAACCTTTACCCGTTCGTCTTATTTGCCATAATTCAAAATCACCGAATGACCGGTGTGCTGTGTTCCATGCCAGGCTCCAGCCCTTCATACCGTTTTGTAATGAATAAGTATTGTAACCTTTCTGTTTCAGCATCTCTGCCGCGATGATGCTTGTTTTGCCTGCTGCACAAACGGTTACCACAGGCACCCCCGCATCTAAATGAATATTTTCAAAAGCAGTAGCATCATTATGTTTAACCTTCTCATATACATCCATATGAATACTGCCAGGTATAAACCATTCCGCCCTTTCGTGCAGCGGCCTGATGTCAATAATATTTACTGGTTCGCCTGAAGACAGCTTTTGCCTGAGTGCGTCGGCTGTAATACCGGGAATATTTTGCATAGCTTATAATACTTTTAAGATTCTATAATGGTTTCAACAGGCCATCCTTTCATTTTCCAGTCAGGGAAGCCTTCAACCAGTCTTTTTGCTTTAAAACCTTTTTTGGTAAGCAGGTGTACCGCGTCATCTGCAAATACACAAAACGGGCCTCTGCAGTAAGCAACATATTCTTTATTCTTAGGTAGTTTTTTAAGTTTAGCAGCAAGGTTCTCAACAGGAATATTGATAGCGCCGGCAATATGCCCGTTTTTATATTCCATTTCGGGGCGAACATCTAATATGACTACATTCTTTGATTTTATCCTCGTTAATAATTCATCTATGCTCAACGCTTCCAGGCTATTTCGTTTTTCCCGGAAATCTTTTACCAGCCTTTCCATCTCCGCTATATGCTTCAGGCCCAGTTCACGCAACGTTTGCCATGATTTATATATTTCTTCATGGGTCAGTTTGTAATGAATAAAATTCCCGTCACGTCTGATTTCCACAAGATTGGCAGCCTTCAGTACCTGAAGGTGTTGTGATGTGTTCGCAACAGACATGCTGGTTTCAACGGCTATTTCCTCTACTGTTTTTTCACCTTGCCCCAGCAAGTCTACAATCTCAAGCCGGTGCGGATTGGCCATTGCTTTGATCATGGTTGCCAGAATAGTGTATGCTTTATCCTTAAAAATTCTTTTCTCCATTTTGTGAATTTCCATCAAAAGTATGTAAATTCAACTATTCAATAAAATTATTGAATAGAATAGCGTATGAAGTATTTTCAAAAACTATGCAGCAGTTTGATCATTGTCTTTGTTACTACAGCGTTGTATGCGCAGGAAAAACAACCCATGATAGGGCAAACGGCGCCCTCATTTGAATTGAAAAGTGTCGATGACAAGGATTATTCCATGGAACAAATGAAAGGTAAGTTGATAGTTATTCATTTTGCAACCACCTGGTGCCCTTTTTGCAATGCGGAAGCTCCGAACCTGGAATTACTCTATCAGTTGTACAAAGACAAAGGAGTACAGGTAATGATCATCGACGTAAAGGAAGGTAAGGATCTGGTAACCCAATCTTTTAAACGGTTTAATTTTTCATTTCCTGCGTTACTGGATAATGATGGGAAAGTAGCTGCTTCCTATGCCCCTGCAGGCGTTTTGCCCGACCTGGCACGGGATGAAGTAGTTTTGGCTTCCAACCTGATCATTGACAGAGAAGGGAAAATCAGATTTTATTCTTTGTTAAATACTACTTCGTTTGATGCTAAACTCACAATGGCCCGCAAAATGCTGGATGAACTACTAAGCCAATAATAAATATGCTTATTGGGAGTATTATATTGATTGCCTGGTTTATGGGTGTGGATCAATTGCAGGTAAGAGAAAAAGAAATAGTGAGTGTATTTGTTGAGGAAACTTTCGCAACACCAGGAGCGAAATGCGATGCGATTATCAGGGTAAAAGTAAAAGAGGGTTATCATATTCAGGCTAACAAGGTAAACGATGCATCACTGATCCCTGCTACACTGAGGATAACACCAAACAGTAAATTTAATATTGGAAAGGCTATTTTTCCTCCTTATAAGTTATTTCAACTGGAAGGGACTGACAATTACCTGCATGTTTTTGATAGTTTGTTCACCATACGTTTACACATAAAAACACCCGCTATTACAAAGGCGGGACGGTACATAATAAAAGCCCAACTTCATTACCAGGCCTGTGATGCAAAAACCTGCCTGTTTCCAAAAACGCTCGATTTAGAATTACCTATAGTTGTTTCACAAAATACAATTTACCATCGAAAAGGAACTTAGCCTGGTATAAAAAAGGCGATGCCGGAATTCAGTAAAGAATCCGGCATCGCGCTTTTTGGTTTTTCGGTTACTCCCCCAGCAATTCTTTTAGCCGGGTGCCAAATGTCTCTCCGCCACTGCCACTTCCTACATAACGGCCAATAATATTGCCTTCTTTGTCGAGCAATATCTTTGTAGGAAATGCGGTAACGCCAAATTCCTTCACGGCATCGAAGCGCTCTATTTGTTCATTGTTGAGCACCTGTAACCAGGTAAGACCATCAGCCTGAACTGCATCGGCCCAGGCCTTGTGTCTTTCTTCGGGAGTTTTTGCACTTTCCATGGCAATACCAATAATCTCAAAACCTTTGTTTTTATACTTACCGTAGAGTTCTTTCAAATGAGGGTGACTGGCGCGGCAGGGCTTGCACCAGCTGCCCCAGAAATCGAGCAATACATATTTACCTTTCAGGGCAGCAAAGTTTACAGGTTGACCCTGTATATCTTTTTTTGATGCTGCAAAGGCATTGAGCTTATTGTTATCAAGCTTATGTACTGAATCTGTAAGATGCTGATAATATTTTGCGCCGCCCTTCATCTTTGCGGTCTCCCCTTTAATATCGGCCTGTATTTTGTCCGATACTTCTACCCCGGTAAGATATAAACGCGCTAAAACAGTAATGGATTCCTTGTGATGGCCTGTAGCTGCCAGCGCCATGCCATAATCATAGGAGAGGTTATCTGTTATCTTATAATTCTCTGGCCTGGTTACCGCGTGATTCTTTGCATCGGTAGGGAACTTGTGTTTATTAACCTCATATAAAGCACCCAAATGGTATGCAATTACATCCTGTTTGTTCAAGGCCAGCAAAGTCTTTACATATACCGGCATCATGGCATTATACAGATCTGTTTTCGAGCTATCTTTTTTAAACAAATTGGCCGCACTATCTACAAGAGGTTTTAATAAAGCTTCTGCCTTTGCCGCATTATTTTTTTCATCCTGCTCTAACAGGTAACTACTATATTTAAAAGCAGTTTTGATCTTTCCTACGTTGGTACGAAGTTTATCCCACCAGTTCTTTCCCGAAATACTATCACCCGCTTTAAGATAGGCAAGAATAATTTCAGACCGCAACAGGTCGTACTGCTCTGTAAGCTTGCCCTGCTCCGGCTCGGGAACCGCTGCATGAAAACTGTCGAGAAGCGCTATTTTTTTATCAATGGGCACCAGATAAAATTTACTTCCTACAATTTTATGCACCAGCGGCATGTCTGATGTATCTCTTTGCGCAAATGCCGTTGTGCTAATAACAATAAAAAACAAACTTCCAAATAGCCGTAATTTTTTCATTCGTTACAGGAGTTTTAATCTTCCCGACGCACCGGGACCCCGCGGGAACATTGATTAAACATAGGTGACGGACTATGTAAAATCTGTTTGCCTTTTGTTCCAACGAGGTCCCGCCGTTGCGGGATGGTTATTGAAATAATAATGTATATATTTTTTTTGCCTATTGCCTATTTCTTAAGGGTTGTTCTCCATCTCAGGGTTTTGAGCCATTACCGCCAGCGGCAAACGCAGCGTTAATCTTTCAGGCTTCAATGTGAATGTTGATGTCAACGTTCCCGAAGTACCGTATAATCTATGGCTATAGGTGGTTGATGAATATAACGGATCAACAGAAAGCCGTCGCATATCGAACCAGCGATACCCCTGTAAGGCAAACTCCCGTGTGCGCTCGTTCAATACAAAATCAATGAGTTCTTTTTGTGTAAGACCCGTGGGTACGGTGGCATCGGCGCTGCTCATTCTTTTCACGCGCAGGGTGAGCAGATCGGCTTTGGCGGTTGTTGTATCACCCAGCCGGGCTGCGCATTCGGCACGTAAAAGATATAACTCCGGCATGGTCATGCCGTTCTGGATAAAACTGGGGGCATTGCGACGTAGTGCTCCGGTAAGCGGATAAGTGCCGGTAGATTCAAGGTAAGGCCTGATGGTAAAATAATTAAGGCGTTTGTCGGTTGATACGAACAGATTATATGTTTCGGTGCTTATGGTATACTCGCTCAGGTTGTACGACCAATAATTGGTTCCCGATTGCCGCCAGCAGATATTCTCTGTATTGACCTGCCCTGCCGGTACACCGCTGAAAAAGGTAGCAGAGTTAGCTTTCCAACCCCAGGTGCCGCCTGATATCATGGTTACATTCAGGTCGTATAAGCCCATATTGGTGAGCGTGCCGCCCGAACTGGTAGAAGCGAGGTCGGTCAACGCAGCATCCAGCTGCTTTTTTGCTTCATCAAATTTTGCCATGAATACATATACTTTCCCCAGCAGCAATTCGGCAGCAGCCTTACCTATCCTGATACGGGATTTAATGGTAACCGGTAGATAAGGTATAGACCCGGTGATATCCTTCAGAATAAAATCATACATTTCCTGTACAGATGCTCTTGTAAAAGAGGTTGCTGTTAAATCGGCTGCTGTTACAATAGGATAGCCAGGGTCAGTCGCCGCAGTAGCTGCATTATATGGTTTGCCATACAGATTGATGAGATTGAAATTGATATAAGCTCTGTTTACCCTTGCTTCGGCCAGTATGGCCTGTTTCTGTGCGTCGGTTCCATAGGTTGATGCAGGCACTTCATTGATTATTTTGTTGCATGTATACAGGTTGGCCATCAGTGTTGCCATTTCATTGGCAAAGATGCCATCATCATATATATCATCGTCCCAGCGAAAAAGCCGTTGGCTGCGTATGCTGGCTGCACTGGTAAAGTAATTGTCGAAAGCTATTATTTCATCGCCCATGGGTACACTAACATCTCCACCGTTTGATACAAGACCCGCGTTATTCAGCATCATGTCATAATCGGAGGTGGATTGGGCAATTACTTTGCCTTTGGGTTGCACCTCTAAAAAACTTTTGCTGCATGAACCAAGCAGTGAGACTGCCGTTATGGTAAACAAACCTATTATATAATTTCTCGTTTGCATTGTTTTCATTGTGTTGAATTAAAGGGTTAAAACCTGAGATTAGCGCCCACCGCAATGCTGTGTTGTGCAGTGGGTACTGCACGTAACCCCGATCCTGAATCATGAAACTCAGGGTCGATACCGTAATGATTGGCTTTCCATAACAAAACGTTCGATAAGGTTACTCTGAAAGTAAGGTCGTCGGCCCTCAGCTGTTTAATTAAAGAAGTGGGAATAGAATAAGCGAGGTTGATATCTCTCAGTTTAACATATGCGCCATCAAAGAAATTAATATCACCGTAAGCATAATAACCGGTACTGCGGCGGCTGGTGCTAGCGCTTGAAGCCGGTACATAAGAGGGGATATTGGTTATATTTTCATCACCCGATTTTTTCCAGCGATTATTGAAATCGCGGTACATATTTCCAAAAAAGTAACCGGGCGAATTCGAAGTTCTGCCATAAAGATTTGTTGTATAAGCGTTAAGTCCAACAGCATCGCGTCTGAGAGTAGAACCAAAAGCATATACCATGTTTATTGAAAGCTGGAAGTTGCGGTAACGCAAGTTATTGGAGAAACCACCCGTAAATTTGGGTTGATAGGTACCCATGTATTTGAGATCACTCGCTGTAGCGGCACTCGGCGCCTTGGTGATTTTGCCGTCTGCCAGCTGTATCATCGGATCGCCCAGGCTGTCTAACCCCATAAATTTATAACCTAACTGTGCAAATGCGGAATAACCTTCTATAAAGTTCGTACTGAGCATTGTAATCGCACTGGTAGTAGGATTGGCAATATACAGCTTCGTAATCTTGTTAACATTGTAGGAGGCAACGAGGGTAGTTGACCAGCTAAAGTTTTTTGTTTTTATGTTAATGGAAGTAATTTTTCCATCAATACCGGTGTTGTTGATATTACCTAAATTACCGTTGGCAGCCGATACGCCGGTAAATGCATTGACTGGTATTTTGGCAATTAAATTGGTTGTGCGTCTTAGATAAACATCCACACTACCGCTGAGCTTGCTATTCAGTACAGAAAAATCTACACCGAAATTGGTTGTTTTGGTGGCTTCCCAGGAAAGTTTACGATTTCCAAAGGTGGCAATGCCGAGACCTTGCCCGCCATAGGCATTTAGATTGACATAAGTGTTTAAAATGTCGTAAGAGGTGCCGCTGGAAAGGTCAGTGGTTAAAAGTGGCTGATTGCCCGACAACCCATAGGTAGCACGCAAAGCAAGGTATTTGATCCAGGGCAGATTTTCTTCAATGAAAAACTCCTTGTGAAGCTGCCAGGCGAGCCCCGCACTCCAGATGGGTTTATTTTGCGCTGACTTGTCTTTTCCAAACAAATTCGATTGATCCTTTCTAACACTTCCGTTTAAAGTGTATTTTCTCAAAAAAGTATAGGCAGCATTGCCGTAGTAGGAAAGTGTTCTTGAATCTGTTTCTGTTTCTTTATAGGCATCGTAAGACAGTGTGCTTTTTGTAATACTGGAAGGGAATACGGTATTTGTAACACCCTTTCCCAGTGTGTCCCAATCTACAGGCTGTGAAGTAAGCGATTGGGGATCATATCCTCTTGCTACTGATATATTGGTGTTTGCAAGGGCATCGGTTGCTTCTTGTCCTGCCAGCAGGGTCAGTTGATGCGTTTCATTGGGTGAAATATAATCATAGGCCAACTGGTTGCGCACCGTCCAGTTATACTGATTCAGATTGGTAACTGTTAACTGGCCTCCTCTTTGGGGCAGAAAATAAGTTGGCAAAGTACCGGCAGTAGTTGCAGGAACTGTAAAGGCTGCCAGCTGGTTTCTTACAGAATAACTTTGCTCGCTTTCGAATGCAGTGGTTTTTGAACTTCCTTTCACATAACCGTATACACCCTCAAAACGAAGTCCTTTCCATATTTTGGCAGTGATACCGGCAGTTATGTATGCTCTGTATGCATTGTTTTTGGTTTTGCCATAATTCATTTCGTCTATCGGATTATAATTGAGGTTTATACCGCTTTTTGATTCATATACTGCTCTTAGTGAATCGGTGCGATAGATCCAGGGCATGGATATACTATTTCCGTTGGCATCTTTAAATAATTGATACGGTACAAAGCGGTTGGTTACGCTTGCTGGCCGCCCGGCCGATGATTCGTTACCAACAAGGTTGGTTACCAGGTAAGCGGTAATATTTTTATTAAAAACGAATTCCTGGCGCATATTCATTTTATAGTTACGATTTTTTTCGCCGGGTGTGCTGCTTACTGTATTCGTATAGGCCAGCGAGCCATAAATATTGTAGATGCCCGAACCACCCCGAACAGATATAGTGTGGTTCGAAAGAGAAGCTGTTCGATACCACTGGTCTTTTATTTGTTGCAGGTTGTCGATACCCGACAAACTATCGAGCTGTGCATTCATGGTAGCTTCAGAGATAAGGCCTCTGTAGTAATTATACAGGATGCTTTCATGTGGCGCTATGGAAGCGTTTCCGGAAATTAAGGTATTAACGCCAGGCCAGGTGAAGGCCTTGCGATAATTCGAATCGGCATACAATTCTTTCATGGTACTGATGAACTCAGGGCTGCGCATGTAGGGCAAATATTCGATGTCGGGTTTACCCTGAATATTTACAAAACCATTGTACTCAACTTTTAGCGGGCTGTTGCGAAGCCCTTTTTTGGTAACAACTACTACCACCCCGTTACTGGCGCGGCTACCCCAGATGGAGGCGGCTGTGGCGTCTTTTAAAAGCGTTACATCCTGTACATCGTTGGGGTTTACATCATCTATGTTATTTACTATAATGCCGTCTACTACATATAAAAGGTCTTTGCTGGCATTAATGGTACTTAGCCCTCTTACAATCACGTTGGTTGAACCTGGCGCATTGTTTATAACCATGCCTGGTACCAGGCCATCGAGCCTTTGTATGAGGTTCATACTGGTATTGTGGTTTTTAACCGTTTCCATATTACTCTTGGTAAAGCTGCCGGCGCTGCGGTCGCGGGAGAGCGTCTGGTACCCGTTATTTACAACGGTTACCTCTTCGAGCTTATCGGCAGATGGCTGAAGCATAATGGTAATCAGCTGCTTCATGTCGGGGCCTACGGTTACGGGCGTTTTTTGTATTTCATAACCAACATAAGATACCTCCAGCACATAATTCCCGGGCTCAACCCCCGGAATAGAAAAAAAACCGCTTTTATCTGTTTGCGCAACTACACTACCGGGTCGTAAGTATACCGAGGCGGCGTACAATAAATCGCCGTTTTGGTTGCGTACCACACCGCGTATAGTAATAGGAGGGGCGGCATTTTCTGCAGCGATAACCGTTGCTTTCGGTTTTGTGCGAATAAAAATCGTTTGGTTCTGTACCAGGTAAGTTAAGGGTTGATCTTTGAACAGTTGTTCCAGGAATGATTCAAGGGGAACGTGATCGGCCTTAATGGTAACCGGTTTTGCTTCCTTCAGTTGCTTTTGATTATAAAAAAAGTAGTAACCGGTTTGTGATTTTACTGCATCAAACACTTTTTCCAGTGAAGTATTATTCACTGAAAGGGTTACACTTTGCGCAGTGCCTGTGGCACTTACGTTAACAACAAAAACGAACAACATGAGGGAAGTTAATCTCATAATTCGAAGGGCTTGGTTGAGGAACCGGGAGCTGCTTTTCCTTCTTCTGCCTGTATTAAATGTCAGAGTACGGGCAACAACAGTCCGGTTACAAAAAGCAATTAAATGCATACTTTTGCAACAGTTTTGGTGAATAAATAATGGGTCTTTGCTGAGACTTTTATGAATGAACCCAAAACGCCTGCCGGGGGTGTTCGAGCACAACCGGCATTTTTATGGGTTTAACTTACAGTTTTATATTACTATGTTTTACTTAGGTTAAGCTGATCTGGTTTACCCTATCAGAGGGGACCGATGCGGGGCATGGAAACACATAGTTTTAATCAGAGCCTTTACCTATGTGAATCCCGGTAAGTGCCGGAATTATATTTCCTATGCCCGCAAGGTCCATGGAGGGTTGGTTCTCAAAAATCACATTATGGTGTAACCAGTAATTTTTTGCCTTCTTTTTTAACATGTACGCCCATTCCGTCGAGCCCGGTGATAATTTGATTAAGACTTAGGTTTCTTTGCATAGTTCCATTGAACAGCTCCGAAACAGGGGCGCCTTTTTCAAAAGTTATCTCTACATCATACCACCGCGCCAGTTGCCGCAAAACGGTTTTAAGGTCAACCCCATCAAACACAAACAGTCCGTTTTTCCAGGCCATCACCTGGGTGGTATTGGCGTTTTTATCTATGGTGAGTTTGTTGTTTTCAACATGTACCTGTGCCTGCTGACCAGGTTTTAATACTTCAGATTTCCAGCTTCCGGCTTCCGGCTTCACTTTCACACTGCCTTCGAGCAAGGTGGTTTTTACCGTTTCTTCATCTTCATAGGCATTGATATTAAAATGTGTTCCCAACACTTCTACTTCCTGAACGATGCCGGATGATTTTTGCACCTGTACAATGAAGGGGATTTTTGCGTTATTCCCGTTAGGCCCCCCTTTAGGGGATAGGGGTTTTACTTCAAAGTATGCCTCACCGCTTACTGTTACCCTGCGTTCGCTTCCGGTAAATGCAACAGGGTACTGAATAGACGAAGCCGCATTCAACCATACCTGTGTTCCATCGGGCAGTAACAACTGGTATTGACCACCAGCCGGCGTAGATAGTTTGTTATAGGGTACGGATTGCCGGTTTCCCAATGAATCAGTTGTTGTATGGTAGATTAACTTACCGTTTTCATTATTCACTACTGCTAACCCCTGCTGGCTCAGTGTACTGTTCGTCGCACTATCCAGTGAAATAAGCCGTCCATCGGCAAGTAAAAGGGTGGCCTTGTTGCTGCCGGGCGCAATATCATCCGATGAGTGTTTTTGTGTTACCTGTATAGGTTGGGTAGAAACAGGCCTTAACCAATACCAAATGCCTGCACTCAGCATTAATAATATGACCGCTGCAACAGACAAGCGCCACCAAAACCCGGCACGCGGTGTAATAACAACCGTAGCCGTGGTACCTGCCGAATCTGTTTTAATATATTGTGTAATTTGCTGAAACCGTAGTTCAAGCTGTTCCTGCAAGGCAGGATCGCTATAGCCTTCCGGAAGGTCTTTCAGCATGTATTCACGTAACAGTTCTTTTTTGGCAAGCTCCTGATTATCATCTTCCAGCATCGCCATTAACTGATCTACCTCTTCCGGTGAACAGGCATCATTAACGTATTTTTCAAAAAGTTCAGCAAATGAAGGTTGTTCCAAAATAAGCGCTTTATAGCTATGACGCCCGGCGCGGAAAAATCATCTGCTCCGGAAAAAAATATTTTTTGTTTTGCAAAACCCGAACTGAGATCCCAGGCCCTGAGCGAAGCCTGCCCGACTATCGGTGGGTCGAAGGGTTATTTATCCGCCAGGAGTAAACTGAGCAAGATCAGGAGGTCGAGGTTCTTATTATGGAGGAAAATATACTGGCGTATGCTTCGGGTGGCCTTCACTATATGATCGTTGATGGTAGAAGTAGAAATATTTAGTAAGGTGCCTACCTCCTGGTAGCTTTTACCTTGTATTTTACATAATTCGAATATTTGCCGGCGCTGTGGCGATAAAGTGGAAATCGCATTTTGCAGTAACCGGGCATTTTCCCTGAACAGCAAATTTTCTTCTATATGGCTATAATGTTCAATTGCAGCAGCTTTTATATAAGCATACAAAGATTTATCGCGTCGAAGTTTGCGATAAAAATCATATACTTTGTTTTCGCCGATGCGAAAAAGGTAGGCGCGAAAGCTTGTATGGATTTCAATAGTATGTCGCTTTTCCCAAACCTGTATAAAAATATCCTGTAACAGCTCTTCGGCGGTTTCGGTATGCTTAACCATTTTTAGCAGGTTGAAATACAGGCGCTCGCCATACAGTTGATATAACCGGGCAAAGGCAGTCTCATCGCCTTCCCGTAAGCTGTTCAACAGTGTTTGTTCGTTGTATAAATTTGCCGTCTCCAATCAATAATGTAGAAATATAAAATATATAACAGGAAAAGCCACATGACAAGATAAAATAAAAATATGATTATGCTTCAAAATAATGCATCATTCTCTTATTTGTATTAGATTTATTTTTAATTATTCAACTGGTATATGGCCGATAGGAAACAAAAGGTTTCCTGGTCAATTTAAATAGCTGCTTATGATAACTACCCTCACCGGTTTTGTAAATAATTTCCCAGCCAATGTAATTGAAAATGGTAAAAAGATTTTTGATGATGGGTTATTGCATGACCTGATTGTAAAAGATGATATCTGGTCGGCAAACGTTATTAAAATAGAAAAATCATCAGAGGCAGTAGGGAAGCCTGCAAAAAAACAGTTGTCAAATAAAGGCGTTAAAGAAACAACTAATAAAAAAATTATTATAGTGCAGGCCCGTATTTGTGAAAATAAAGTTACCGATGTGTTTTGTAGCTGTAAGCCTGGTGTTTGTGTTCATATCATTGCATTGCTGTTCGCCGTACAAAAGCATTTGGGCATAATACCCGATGCTGTTGATCCTGCCATACAGCCAGCTGTTAAACGATATGATGTGCCGGATGAACGGTTAGTAAAATTTGTTGAGTGGCTGAAAATGGGCGAAAGCGTTTCCCCCAAAGAACAGGAATTGCTTACGCCGTTGCTTGCTACAAGCTTCGAAGAAAAAAGGCTTCGTCCGGTGATCGGTACCCGTATATCAGGCGAAACATACCCTGTTTTTTATGGGGCTCATGACTTTATGGACGAGGCCGAAAAAAACCTGAAGCAGGGAAAATACCGTTCGGTGATCGATACGTGTCAGGCAGTAATAAACTATCTATGCGACTTCCGCAATTGGTACAATTCTGTTTATGAGGGTTGCGAAAGAGCCGTAAAATTGCTTGGTAAACTACTGCGCGATCAAAAAGTTCCCATGTCATTCAGGCAGGAAGTATTTACCTGGTCAGTTGCCTGTTGTGCAACAGTAAAAATGAATAGTGCATGGGAATACCTTATTAAAATGTTAGTTGCCGGCATTACCGACATAAAACAACAGGAGTTGTTGAATGAATTTATTTCCGTGTGGCCGGCGCATCCCGATTTTGGGAACATTTATAAGTTTGTATTTAAAGAAGCGCAACAAGCCCTGCGGAAAAAAATGAACCGCCTGTAATTATAAGTATTATGCAAACAGTTAGGAGTAATTATGCAAAGACTGTATACACGGTTATCAAAAATGCACGATAACCTGAAACCGGCTATTAAGTGAGCAATCTTGTTTTTTATGCAGCAATTGTTGCCGGTAAATTGTCTCCCAAGTGAGTACCAACCCCTTATACTCCATTTACTTTTGAGCTGATTACATACGTTAAATAACATCCTGATTATCGCGTAGTTACAATCCCTCCCTGTTACGACTAATCGAAGTACTTAGGAATGCGATAGCTTTTAATCAGTATCCCACCTTTATTGTTCACTTCAAAACAACCAGCATGCAAAACTTAAAACGATTGCAGGTATTACTTTGCCTGTTTGCGCCATTATGGGTATTTGCACAGGTAAGCGTGTCGGGTACTGTTGTTGATAGTAGAGAAAACCCTGTACAGTTCGCTTCTGTAAAACTCAAAAACACCAACCTGGGTACCACTACCGATGCCAATGGAAAATTTAGTTTAACCCTGCCGGGTAAAGGCGGGATATTGGAGATTTCCTACATAGGGTTTAAAACCCAAAATGTGTCTGTGAGCAACTCTTTATCTGACATTATTGTAAGAATGCAGGAAGATGTAGGCCATCTTGAAGAAGTGATAATAACTGGTTTGGCTTCCTCTATTAAACGATCCAATCTGGCCCATGCCGTGGGCACTATTTCAGCCAAACAACTTGTTGGTACCACCACGCAGGCAACTATCGACGGGGCCCTTTACGGCAAATTCCCCGGCGCCATAATTTCGGCCAATTCCGGCGCACCGGGCGGGGGCATTTCTGTAAAATTACGGGGCATCACTTCTCTCGTTGGTAATTCGCAACCGCTGTTCATTGTAGATGGCGTGTATTACGATAACTCTTCTATTCAGGCAGGCTTAAATTCTGTTTCTAAAGCGGCAGGACAGGGAAGCACCGATTTTCAGGATAATCCTTCTAACCGCGTCGCTGATCTTGACCCCGAAGATATAGACCGTATTGAAATACTGAAAGGCGCCTCTACTGCCGCTATTTATGGCGCAAGAGCTGCAGCCGGTGTGGTGATCATTACCACTAAAAAAGGAAAAACCGGAAAACCGAAAATTGAAGTCGGTCAATCGATAGGCTGGCAAATGCAATTGCGTAAGCTGGGACAACGCTCATGGGATACCGCCAAAGTACGGGCTGCTTATGGAGCGAACGGTATTACTGTTTTTAATGCCAATGCTGGAAACGTGTATGACTATGAAGATGAATTATACGGCAATAAAGGATTTATGAGCAATACCCGGCTAAGTGTAAGCGGCGGTAACGACAAAACATCGTATTATGCCGGATTTACCTACCGCGATGATGAAGGTATAGTAAAACATACGGGTTATCGCAAAACTTCGTTCCGGCTAAATCTCGATCAAAAAGTTACCAAATTCCTCGATCTGTCATTAAATACAAACTACGTTGAATCAAATGCCGATCGTGGTTTTTTCAACAACGATAATACCAGCACCACTTTAGGCGTATCGTTTGTTTCAACGCCTTCGTGGGTAAATTTGTATCCCGATGCAAATGGCAACTATCCTAATAATCCATTAGCTCCTTCTAATTTTATTCAAACCCGCGATCTGATCACGAATAATGAAAAGGTGAACCGGCTATTGCTGGGAGGAAGGGCCACGTTAAAACTGATTAGTTCAGAAAATCACGATCTCAGATTGATTGCTTTGGGCGGTATTGATTATTACACGCTGAGTACAAAGGGTATATTTCCGGCAGTGCTGCAGTTTCAAAAAGATGGCAATGGCACCAATGGTGCTTTAATTTATGGAACTACTGTAACCCACAATTCAAATATTTCGGCGCTGGCAGTGTATGATCTCAAGGCGGGCAAAGGCATGAATTTTACCACGCAGGCTGGTATCAATGCCTTTAATGTGGATCTCAATACGATTGTAAATACAGCCACACAACTGATCGGAACACAAACCAATATTGACCAGGCCGGTTCCCTTCGGGCTGAACAGAATAAGGACATTTCAAAAGACCGGGGATTTTTTGTTCAGGAAGAATTCAATTTTCAGGATAAGGTAATTGCCACCCTTGGCATAAGGGGCGATAAATCGAGCCGTAATGGAGATGCCAACAAAACCTATTATTATCCCAAAGCCTCATTGGCCTTTAATCTTCTTTCCATTACCTCGTTAAAAACTTTCAGCCTGCTGAAAGTGCGCGGGGCCTATGGCGAATCAGGAAACTTTGCACCCTTTGGCGCAATTTACACGTCGCTGGTGCCGGTTAATTTCAATGGCACTACCGGATCTATAATAGATTTGACAAGAGGAGCTGAAAATCTGAAACCTGAACGGCAAAAGGAACTGGAGCTGGGATTAGATGCCGGCATTCTGGATAACCGCGTTGGAGTAGAATTTACCTGGTATAAAAAAGATGTTGAGGACCTTATATTAAAAGTAGAAATAGCCAGTTCTGCAGGTTTCTCGAACGCATGGAAAAATGTGGCTGCTATTCAGAACAAAGGCGTTGAAATTGGTGTAAACGCTGTTCCGGTGATCAATAAGGATTTGAGGTGGAATGTTCAGCTTAACTGGTGGAAGAATACGGCAAAGGTTACCAGGCTCGACGTACCGGCATTTAATGATGGTGCATTTGGCGCCACATTGGGAACCTACCGTATTGAAAAAGGCAAAAGCCCTACCCAGCTGGTAGGTATTGGCGATAGCGCTACAGATAAAGTTGATCCGGAAACAAAGCTGGCTGTATTTGGCAATGCAGAACCCGATTTCAATTTATCTTTCTCAAACAATATTACCTGGAAGAATTTTGAATTATCTGTTTTAATGCATTGGAAGAAAGGGGGCGACAATGTGAACCTGACCACTTTGTTGAGCGATATTTTTGCCACCTCACCCGATTATGATAAAAAAGATCTTGACCCCAAAGGACAAAAAACAAATGGCGCTTACCGCTTATCTATTTTGGGTGTTACTGCACGTCCGTGGATAGAAGATGCTTCTTATTTCAGGGTTCGTGAAATAGGGCTGAGCTATACATTGCCCGGCAATTTGTTCAAAAATATTGCCAGGGTAAAAGTTGGTTTTTCGGGAAGGAACCTGATCAACGTTTTCGATTATAATAGTTATGATCCTGAAGTATCCAACTTTGGTATAGATGCTGTTTCGAGCAATGTGGAAGTAACGCCGTTCCCATCGGCCAAAAGTTTTCACTTTAATGTATCGGTTACTTTTTAATCAGTCAACTTAAAAGTTTGTTTATGAAATATCAAAATAAACTATACCGGCTTAAAATAGTGATCCTGTTGATTTTTATAGTCATTGGCTGGTCATCCTGTACCGTTGATTCCATTCTTGATCCCAACAATCCCAGCACCAATGGCATCACGCAAAATGCTTCATTAGGCGAAATACAAAACCTGGTAGTTGGTACCGAAGCCGCCATGCGAAATGATATAAACTTTTACTTCGATGGGGTAAGCGTAATTGGCCGGGAGTATTATCGTTTCTCCACTTCTGATCCCCGCTTTACATCCGACCTGTTGGGTAAAGGAAGCGCTACGCTCGATAACAACACTTTTTATACTACCAATCCGTTCGATGCGAGGTATCGTGTGGTGAAGAATACAAATATTCTCATGCTGGCATTGCAAAATACCAAAGCAACTATCAGCGATGCACAACGAAAAGCTGGTATTGCTTATGCCAAAACCATACAGGCGTATGAATTACTGATGGTGTTCAATGAGCAATATGATAATGGCATCAGGGTCGATGTATCGGACCCCGACAACTTAGGTCCGTTCCTTTCAAAAGATGAGTCGCTGAATGCCATACAAACTTTGCTGAACGATGCCAATACCGATTTAAAGGGCAATACTGCCGATCTTCCATTTTCAACTACCTTGTTTAGTAAAAAGGCCAGTGAGTTTTCGAAATTCAACCGTGCTTTGGCAGCGAGAGTAGCTGTTTATCGTAAAGACTGGAGCCTGGCCAACACCGCTCTCACTGAATCTTTTTTTGCTTTAAACGGCAGTCTTACAGATGGTGTTTATTATTTGTATTCAACGGGTGGCGGCGACCTCTTAAATCCCATGTTCTTTCCCTTAAATACACCGCCGGCCGAGGCC
>Ga0114129_10005020_pt1 | contig 18619 bp, 18 predicted proteins | sample RhiMetdeltSRZDD1_FD_80071 | JGI IMG/M metagenome (GOLD analysis project Ga0114129, IMG submission 80071) | Populus rhizosphere microbial communities from Tennessee, USA - Rhizosphere MetaG P. deltoides SRZDD1 (version 2) (version 2) | ecosystem: Host-associated > Plants > Roots > Rhizosphere >...
GCACGCACCGACGCGTCGCTACGTGGGCACAGGCAATCGAAACCCGCGCTCGAAGCCGCCGTGGTCGAGAGTCTTGTCGACGGTGGGGAGCGCGAAGCGGCCTCTTCATCGCCCGCGGCGCGTCGCTGGTGCTTGTCACGCCGCTCTCCTCGGGGGATGGCCAGCAGAATCCGTCGCTGCTGGAGGTCCTGACCATCCCGAGCGTCCGTTCCCCTCGTATTACCAGGAGCGCGCGCCGCTCTAGATCGCGGCCGCCTTACCGTCCTGACGCGCGTTGGGTCCTGCTCGCCGAACGTTGTCGGCGACGCGATGCATGTGCGTCGTCAGTAATTCTCTGGCCCCTTCGGCATCGCCCTTTGTCATGGCCAGATAGATGCGCTCGTGGATCCGCTGGTACCGGCCCATTTCCGGGCGGTCGAGCGGCGCGTTGAAGACCGTCCGCCTCATGAGCATCGCGTGGAGCTCGATGAGCACATCCGAGCCCGACGCGTTCACGAGTTGGCGGTGGAATTCCGCTGACTCCACGCGGAACTGGTGCAGCTGACCTGCCTTGAAAGCTTTGCCGGCGCGGCGCAGCACATGCTCGACCTTCGCGAGTGTCGTCGCGGTCGCCCCGCGCGCCACGGCGCGCTCGACCGCGAATGCCTCGAGCACGCCGCGTAGGTCATAGCTGTCTTCGAGCATGACCGTGTCGACGCCGACGACGACCGCGCCACGATGCGCACGCCGCTCGACGAATCCCTCGACCTCGAGGATCCCGAAGGCCTCGCGGACCGGCGTTGAGCTGACGCCCAGCCTCGCGGCGATGTCCTCTTGACGCAGCTGGCTGCCGGCCGGAAGGGAACCCTTGAGGATTTCGGCGCGCAACAGTTCGGCTACCTTGTCGGTCTTGGTCACGAATCGGAGCTGCTGCATCGTTCTTCGTGCATTATGTACGGTAGCGGCGTGACACCTCGTTATCTATCGATTAACTCGCGCATCGTCCCCTACGCGGACGCGAACGTTCACGTGCTCAGCTCCGCCTTCAAGTACGGCATGGTTGTCTACGAGGGCATGCGCGCGTACTGGAACGCCGACAAGCAGGAGCTCTACGGCTTCCGCCTGGGAGACCACTTCCAGCGACTGCTGCGGTCGATGAAAGTGGCCCGCATGGCTGGCGACTTCACGCCTGCGGCCCTCGAGGAGGACTTGGTCGCGCTCATACGCGCCAACGAGCTCCGGGAGGATCTCCACATGCGGGTCCTCGCGTACATCGACGAGGACGACGGCCGCATGGGATCGACGGGACCGGTCGCGATAGCCATGGCGGCGATGCCCATGGGACGCTACTTCGCGAAGGAGGGCGTTCACACCCAGATCAGCTCGTGGACGCGGATCTCGGAGGCCGACCTCCCTCCTCGCGTCAAAGCCGCGCCGAACTATCACAACTCGCGACTTGCTCTGTTGCAGGCGAAGGCCGACGGCTATGACGACGCGATCCTGCTTGGACCCGGCGGAAAGGTCTCGGAAGGTCCGGGGTACAACATCTTCATCGTCCGAGATGGCGTGCTCGCCACGCCGCCCGGAACGGACGGGATCCTCGAGGGCATCACCCGCGACACACTGCTGCGCCTGGCGCGGGAGGATCTCGCGCTCAAAGTCATCGAACGGTCGATTGATAGGACCGAGCTCTACATCGCCGAAGAGGCGTTCTTCTGCGGAAGCGCCGCCGAGGTCACGCCGATCCTGTCCGTCGATCGACATGTCGTCGGTGGAGGCAGGCCCGGACCGGTCGCCGAGCGTCTGCTCGATGCATATCTCGCGATCGCGCGCGGCGCGACGTCAGACCGGTACGGTTATGTGCGCTCTATCCGTGCCGACGCGCCGAAGGCGAGCGCGCGCACGGCCGGTAGCGCCGGAGCGCTTACCTGATCAGCGAAGCGTCGCCGCGCCGGAGGACGGCGACAGCACCGGCTCCCCCGCCTCGAGGTGTGGTCGTGTCGGCACCCGCCAGTTGGCGATAGCGGGTACCCGCACTCCCGCATAGACGGCGGCCGTCAGAGCGACCGCGCCGCCGATGAACAGCGCGGTGTGGATGCCGAGTAGCGAGCCGAGGACGCCAAGAGCGAGCTGACCGACCGGCATCACGCCGATGAAGAGGAAGCCCGACATGCTCATCACGCGGCCGCGGTACGCGTCGGTGGTCGGCGCGCAGGTCGCGAAGGGCGCGCGCGACGACCTCGCGCACCGATCCGGCGAGATCCGCGAGCTCCTGCTGGCTCACGCGCGCGACGAGCGGCCCGCCCGACTCCTGCTGCGCTGCCGCGATCTCGAGGAGGTGCCGCGCGACGCGCTGCTGCACCGACGCGAACGCCGTGTCCGCGAGCTCGTGCCACAGCGAATGGACCATCCGCGAGAGCTCCCCGACCATTCCCGCACGCGACGTCGGGATCGTGGTGCGCGAGGCAGCGCAGCGTCTCCATGTCCATCACGAGGCGGGTCGCGTCGGTCAGCGCCTGCGTGTGCACCGGCGCGGGCCCGCCCCCCGCGGCGACGACGCCGAGCACGTTACCGGATCGCGCGTACCGGATCGTGACCTGACGGCCGTCGGCCGATTCGTACTACTCGCGGAAGAGTCCGCTGACGACGAGCGCCGCGGGCGGATCGGCCGCGCCAGGGCGGTAGTCAGCGCGCCGGCCGGTACCTCTTCGGTCGTCGCGCCTTTGAGCAGCGCGGCGAGCACTGTGCGCGGCAGACGCGCGAGGAAGCTGCGGGAGAGCGCGTCGCGGATCCGTGGATCGTCGATGGCCGAAGCCCACCGACTATTTCAGCGCGGTCGCCTCACCCAGGGTGATGTTCGGCGTGAGACCGCCCGACGGGAACGGCGGCTTGCGCCGGCTCGCGCACCGGGTGCCAGTCGCGCACGACGTGCACGCGGATCGCGCCGAAGAGGCCGACGGAGAACGCGACCGCGCCCGCGGCGATCAGCGCGGCATGGATGCCGAGCGGCGTGCCGAGCGCGCCGAGAATCAGCTGACCGGCGGGCGTCAGCGATGAACTGGAACGAGAAGAAGCTCATAGGACTGACCAATCAGTAAACGTCTGATCATTCACCCGGACGTTGACCCCGCATGCGCGCACGCTAGCGTATGACGCGCAGTTGACAGCGTCCAAGCTCGCGCAGCACTCGGAGGTCGACGCGATGCTAACGAACGTCCTGATGCCGCGGCTCGGCGAGTCCGTAGGCGAAGGCACCGTATCGAAGTGGCTGGTAAGGCCCGGCGATCAAGTGAGGGAATTCCAGCCTTTGCTTGAGGTCGACACCGACAAAGTGAACGCCCAAGTGCCCTCTCCGCTCTCCGGCACGGTGCGCGAGCTTCTTGTCGAGGCAGGCGCAGCCGCGGCGGTGGGCGCAGTCATTGCCCTTATCGAAGCGGACATCAAGCCGGCAGATGCCCAGCCGTCAAGCATCGGCCAGCCAGACGTCCGGACCTCTGGTACGGCGTCACGCACAAAGCTCGTCTCGCCCGCTGTCGCGGCGATGGCGGAGACGTCGGGCATTGACACCGGACAGGTGCGCGGGACCGGGTCAGGCGGCCGTGTGACGAAGCGCGACATGGTGACAGCGGCCGCGAAGTTAGCGGAGGCACCTAAGCAAGCGTCGCTACCGGTCACGGTTGGGCCGGATGACGAGCTCGTCGCGCTGACGCGAACGCGCCGGCTCATCGCCGACAACATGGCACGTGCGAAGGCAACGGTCCCGCACGCCTGGCAAACGCAAGAAGTCGACATGGCTGGCGTCGTCGCGAATCGCAATCTGCACAAGGCATCATTTGCACAGCAAGAGGGGTTCGGACTCACATACCTCCCGTATGTCCTTGCCGCCGCTGTAGCGGGATTGCGCGCGGTGCCAACTGTCAACTCGTCATTCAGCGATGCCGGCATCGTTGTGCACCGTCGAATCCATTTGGGGGTGGCGATCGGACGCGAAGATGGCGTCCTTGTGCCAGTGATTCGTGATGCCGACGGACTGTCGATTGCGGGGCTCGCCAGATCCTTGAACGACCTCACCTCTCGAGCTCAGGCGCGCGCGCTCACCGCCGACGACCTGACCGGTGGGACGTTTACTGTGAACAACTCGGGAAGCTTCGGGACGCTCTTGAGTTATTCCGTCATCAACCCTGGACAGGCCGGAATCCTCACAATGGAAGCCGTCGTCGATCGACCAGTCGCGCGCGGCGGCCTCATCGGGATCCGCCCCATGATGTACCTTTGTTTCAGCCTGGATCACCGCGTGCTTGATGGGCTGGCGGCAGCACGCTTCCTCTCCTCTTGCCGCAGTTGGCTCGAGGCAACTAACGAAGCGACTCCGATCTTCTGATCGCCGTGTCAGAGCTCACGATCGTCGAAGCGATCCGTTCAGCGCTCCTCTCCGAGATGGAGCGCGACGAACGTGTCATGGTTCTGGGTATGGACGTCGGCAGACTCGGTGGCGTCTTCCGCGCCACGCACGGATTGCTCGATCGGTTTGGGCATGAGCGCGTTGTCGACATGCCTCTCGCCGAAGCGGCGATCATCGGCAGCTCGCTGGGGTTGGCGATCGGCGGCATGATCCCCGTCGCGGAGATCCAGTTCCTCGCGTTCGCACATCAGGCGTTTCACCAGCTTGGACGTCAGCTCGGTCGGTATCGCTATCGCAGTGTCGGACGGTTCCATGCGCAGGTCACGGTACGTGCGCCATGCGGCGGATACGTTCGCAATCCCGAGTTTCACTCGGACAGCATCGAGGCGGAACTCGCGCATCAGCCCGGTCTTAAGGTCGTGTGCCCGAGCACTCCTTTTGACGCTAAGGGCATGCTGCTGGAGGCAATTCGCGACCCCGATCCGGTCATATTCATCGAGCCACAGCGTCTGTATCGCAGCTTCCGCATGGATGTCCCGGACGACGACTACACAGTGCCGTTTGGCAAGGTCCGTCTTGCGCGCGAGGGCGATGACCTCGTCCTGATCGCCTGGAGCGCCGCCGTCGAACTGTGCGTTCGCGCCGCCGAGCAGCTGTCGACCGAAGGGATCGAGGCCGCAGTGGTCGATGTCCGCTCCTTGGTACCGCTCGATGTGGCGGGGCTGGTCGCGGCCGTGCGGCCAAGTGGAAAGGCGGTGGTCGTTCAGGAGGCACCGCTGACCTGCGGATTCGGTGCGGAGATCGTCGCTACGCTTCAGGAGGAGGCGTTCTACGACTTGGACGCCCCGGTGCTCCGCGTGGCTTCGTGGGATACGCCTCAGCCTGCGGGAGCGCTCGAGGGTTGGTACCTACCGTCGTTGAGGCGGATTGTCGACTCGGCGCGGAGCCTCGCGACCGACTAGACCTAATCCTCGGCGTAGCGCAGGGATTCGTCATGTTGGCGCTCGAGCCGAGGACTCGGTGTCGCGAACACATTCGCAAAGACGTCTTCCGGTGAGTTTGCTGTGAACTGTGACTCTGCGGCGGCTATCGCCGCCAGGACGGTTCGTTCCGCGTCCGCCCTGGCCGCTTGTCCCCGCGTGTCGTCCCAACTCCCACGCCGAGCCAGGTAGCGTTCGACCCGGGCTATCGGGTCATGCTTCTGAGCCTCGGCCACGGCGTCTTCGTCCCGGTACTCCCTCGGATTGTCGCTGGTGTTGTGAAAGCCGAGTCGGTATGTCCTGGCTTCTATGAGAGTCGGACCGCCCCCCGATCTGGCGCGCGAGACGGCTTCGCTCGCGGCCTCATACATCGCCAGTAGATCGTTTCCATCGACGAGGTAACCGGGAAATCCGTACCCCGGCGCGCGTGCGGCGATTGAGTGGGCCGCAGTCTGACGTTGCGTAGGTGTCGAGATCGCCCAACCGTTGTTCTGGACCACGAACACGAGCGGCACACGCTGCACGCCCGCGAGGTTGCACGCCTCGTGGAAGTCGCCCTCCGAGGTCGCCCCCTCGCCGCAGAACACCAGCGCCACACTCCCTGGCGATCTGATCCTCAGAGACCAAGCAATGCCGACCGCTTGCGGGAGCTGTGTCGCCACGGACTGCGCACGCGGAAGTAATCGAACGTGGTCTGGGATGCGCGCCGCCTGCCGCTTGCCGAAGTAGACGCCGATGAGGTTCTCTAACGGAAAGCCATGCATCACCCAAGCTGGCTGCTCGCGATAGGCCGGCACCAGCCAATCGCGAGACGGGTCCAGCGCCGTCTCCGGCCCGACCACGGCCGCCTCCTGTCCATTCACCGGTGTGTACAGGCCAATTCGCCCCATCCGCTGAAGCCGCGTTCCGAAGTCGTCGAGCGTGCGAGACAGGATCATCCATCGGAGCCCGGTCTCGACCTGGGCATCGGACATTGAGGCACTCGCGCCCTCGGCCGTTGATCCATCGTCCGCGACGATCTGGAACGGCGTGGGCGATGTAACTTCGCGGTCAGTCACCACCGGATCTCCTCGCTGACGTCGTCGAGACCGCCTGGACCCATCAGTCCCTCAGAACGTTGCGGGCTATAACGGTTCGAAGGATGTCGTTTGTCCCTTCGCCAATTGCCATCAGCGGCGCGTCACGGTAGAGCCGTTCAATGTCGAATTCCGTCGAGTATCCGTGGCCCCCGTGGACGCGCATTGCATCGAGGGCGACGCGTAGAGCGACCTCGGATGCGAAGTACTTCGCCATTGCGGTTTCGGTGTCGGTGCGTTGTCCCGCGTCGGCGCGCGACGCCGCCCAGTAGGTGAGGAGCCGGGCGGCTTGAATCTCCGTTGCCATATCCGCCAGCTTGAGTTGGACGGCCTGGAACTCGGCGATCGGCTTGCCGAACGCGCGCCTCTGTTTCGCGTATTCACGCGCGCGATCGTACGCGGCCGTCGCGACACCAACGGCCCGCGCGGCGATGTTGATCCTCCCAAACTCAAGCACCGATAAGACCTGCTGGAGCCCGCGCCCCTCGACGCCACCAAGCAGGTTCGCGACTGGGACGCGCGCCTCCTCGAGAATCACTTCGCAGGACTCCGGCCCGTGATAGCCGAGTTTGCCGAGATCTCTCCCAACGCTAAAGCCTTTCGTTCCCTGCTCGATCATTAGGACGCTCATGCCCTTGTGCCGCGGTTCCGCCCGCGGATCGGTCTTGACGAGCACGGGCAGCGGGTCAGCGAAGCGGGCATTCGTTATCCACGTCTTGGTCCCGGCCACGATGTAGCTGCTTCCGTCAAGACGCGCGGTAGTCGAGATGCCCTGGAGGTCCGATCCAGCACTTGGCTCGGTCAGTCCGATACCCGACCTTCGTTCGCCAGTCGCAAGCTTCCCCAGCCATCGTTCCTGCTGCTCCCGTGTACCGAACCGGGCGAGCAGGAGCGTCGCCAACGAGTGGCTGCCGATGATTCCGGCGATACCCATCCAGCCTCGACTCAATTCTTCGAAGACAACGGCGTAGGACACTGCGTCGAGGCCAAGTCCCCCGAAGCTCTCGGGAACGAGCATCCCGAAAAGCCCGAGTGATCGCATTTTGGCCACGATCTCGGCGGGATAGCGGCCAGAGTGCTCCATGTCACGTGCGACTGGCGCTATGTCCTGCGCGACGAACTGCGCGATCGTGCGCTGGATCGCGCGCTGCTCTTCGTTGAGCTCGAAGTCCATGTCTAGGCGGGCGTCATCGCTAAGCTTGGGGCTTCCTGTGGCCGCGAGATGCCGCGCGCCTCCGCGGTGGCCCGGCCGTCCGCGTCCGCTTCTGTCCCCCGTCCAAACGCGATGTTCCGCGTGGCGGCGTTTGACTCTTTCTTCGAGGTCGCGCGACGGCACTAACCGCCGCACGACTACGGCTGTCGATTGACTCGTATAACGGCCGAACGTCTGCGAGGTGCTGAGCCATGAGGCGCGCCGCCAAGTTTCCGTCCTTGGCTTCGATTGCTCGCAGGATGGCGATGTGCTCGTCAGCGACCTTCCGCCAGAAATGCTTCGGCGCGAGGTCGCGCTGAAACCTCGTCTCCAGCGTCTCGAAGAGTGGCCGCACCAGAGTCTCGAGAAGATGATTCCCGGTCGCGGTGACGATGGCCATATGAAAAGCGACGTTCAGGCGATACGACTCCTCGGCGGTCAACCGGTCGCTCCGTGCTGGAATGTATGACCGAATAACCGAGACGTCTGATGCACGAGCCTCGTTGGCGGCAAGTCGGCTTGCCGGCACCTCGAACATCTCCCGCGTCATCAGAATCTCTGTGACCGTGACGGCATCCGCGTTCGACAACATCACTAAGGCATTTGAGACCGACGCGCGCGCCTCGGGGAACCCGAATCGCCGGACGCGCGTTCCCCCTCGAACACCACGCGTCGTGCGGACGATCCCCTCCGCCGCCAATGCTCGCAACGCCTCACGGACCGTGCTGCGGCTCACGCGGAACCGCGAGCACAGCACTGCCTCGGAAGGCAGCCGCTGACCTGCGCGGACCTTCCCCGAAAGGATCAGACGCCGCAGATGGCTGGCGACCTGCTCGTAAGCAAGATTCGTCTTTCGTTCGGCAATCGCCACGGCGCGAGGCTAACACGTTGCAGTACCACACAGGCAGTCTGGGCCGGAATAGAAATCGTCGGACAATTCCTTCCGCGCACCATGCGCACCGTGCTAGGTCTGTTCCTCAAGGTCCTCCGCGGGAGACCCAAGTCCAACAAAGGCTCCATGCGGCTCAGGCCCAGATGGAGACTGGTCTCTCTGGGCGTGTTCCTTGAGCAGCGGCGCTAGGCGGAGTCGAGGGCTTTCTTCGGGATCGACGGGAGGTGAGCGCGCTTGTACACGAGGATCGTGCGCCGAAACTCGATGACCGTTGTGCCGCGCTGGTTGTAACCGGTCGTTCTGAAACGAACGATGCCCACCGCAGGCCGTGAGTTGGACTCTCGCGTCTCTAGGATCTCTGACCGCGCGTAGATGCTGTCGCCTTCAAACACCGGCGCGGGCAGGCGAATCTCCTCCCACGCCAGGTTGGCCATCGCATTCTGACTTACGTCAGCCACGCTAATCCCCGTCACCAGCGACAGCGTGAGGCAACTATTCACCAGTGTCTTGCCGAAGGCACTTCGGGCGGCGTACTCCTGATCGAAGTGCATGGGGTTGGTGTTCATCGTCAGCAACGTGAACCAGATGTTGTCTGTCTGCGTGATCGTGCGTCCAAGCTCGTGCTGAAAGATCTGACCTGGCGCGAAGTCTTCAAAGCAGCGGCCGCGTTCGGGACGAGCTGGCATTCCTCCTCCGATCACGTCGTTTTGCGAAAGGCACCACGCATCGTCTTGCCAAGCCAAGCCACAAGACTGCGCCTCGAGCGTGCCACCACCCACGTCTGGCGACGCAGTGTTCTCAGATAAGAAGTATGCCTCCGTCGACGTTCACTACCTGCCCTTGAACGGCTGCTCGCGATAGAGGTCGGCTCCCGACGTGGACGTCATTCGACATGCGGTCATGGATTGGATGACGCGGCATGTGATCGTCGATACGAAAGCCGAATAGCTGCTGCTCCTCGGGATTCCAATAAGCGCGAAGGCCCTCGAAGACCACGGCACCATACTTGAACGCCGTGCTGAGTACGTGAACTCGAGCAGCATCGTAATCGACGCATTCGCCATCATAGAGGAGATAGCGCGGTCGCACGGACGCCACGTCGCAGAATCCTACGATGCCGCGAAACGTCTGACAACGCTCGCCTGCCTATCGCACTACTATGGCGCCACGCTCGTAGCCGAACAAGCAAAGCAAAAGACTTGCGGAGGTTGGTGGTGGCCGACGGTAATCGCGTGTCACAAGAAATCATCAATCGATTCAACGTCATCGACGCGGCGTGTGTCGGCGATGTTGTCCGAGGACTCGGACTCAACGGAATTCCCGAAGGTATCGACCCGCTGGCGCGTGACATGAAGATCTGCGGCCCGGCAGTCACGATGCGACATATCGCCTCACGAGACAACCTGAATCGGGCGCGCCACGAGAAGGTCCTCGTGGAGATGTGTAGGCCGGGCGACGTCTTAGTCATCGATATGGGCGGCAGAACCGACGGCGGGACCTGGGGTGGCAACATCACGGTTGAGGCTATTCAGCGCGGGCTGAATGGCGTCGTCGTTGACGGCGGAACGCGCGACATCTTGGAGATCATTGAGGCTGGTTTCCCCACGTTCGTCCGCGGTCACACCCTCAAGCACACGCACGGCGCCTTCATGAGCACCTGTCTGAACACGGAGCCGGTGCAGATCGGCGAGCCGCCGTTCACTGTGCCGGTTGCGCCCGGCGACATCGTCATCGGCAATGCGGACGGCATCGTGATTGTCCCCGCCGAGCGTGCCGAGGAGATCCTTGGCTTGGCCGAGGAGCGCCACGCAGGAGACCTTCGCATGCACACGCTGCTCGAGTCAGGCAAGAAGCACGGGGATCCCGAGGTTGATGCACAGGTGCAGGTGTCACGACGTCTCGAGGGGGTGAAGCAGGCCGAGGGATACAAGTGGTGACGACCAGTCCCCAGGAGCCTGAGCGTTGACGCAAACCTCGCGTCACCTCAGCTGAGCAGCAAGACGTCGGCCGTCTAACCCCTGACCTCGCGGCATGGACCAGCTTCCGCTGCGGACCATACACCCGCACGCGCACAACCATGCGGACGATCGCGCTCCCGGCGTTCGTGCAGTCGTACACGCGCCGCCGACCCCGGCGAGCTCCGAGCATTCAGCCGATGCCGCGTCTTGCCCAGGACGTTCACAACGCCCGTGGGCAGTCCAGCTCGACCCGACGATCGAGTAGTGCTGTCAGGATTCGGGCGAGCCATGCGGGCTCGACACTCGGCCGCGTGCCTCATGGCCCTTTATGTCAGACATTTCTGCGGAGTATGATACGCGCCTACTGGCGGCTAACTCGAGATGAGGAGGGATCGGCTTGGACAAAGATCTTGAGGCTCGTGTCCGGCGAATGCTCGACCGCGATGAGATTCGCGAACTGCTTTGCGAAACATGGTTCTACTACGGCGACATTTTGCCGGCGATCAGCGGAACCGATATGTCACTGGCGGAGAAGGCGGCGCTCTGCTTCACCGAGGACGGTGTCTTCGAGTACCCAGGCGGGGTGAAACTTGTTGGCCACGAGGAGCTAACCCAGTACTTCAAGGTGGTCCGCAAGCACTGGTCGAGGGCGAACGGCACGTTCTACGAATACGACGCGAACGAAGTCGCCTCGGAGCCGATCAGCCCTCGGAAGGCTCGATTCCTCGGGCCCTTCTACGTCGAGTTAGACGGTGATCGCGCAAAGGCATGGGTCACCTGGTCGCAGGTTACATGGATGAGCATTCACAGCGACCCGATGAAGCCGGATCAATACAGTTGGGGTGCTCTTCACTACAACGAGCTCGTACGAACGCCACATGGCTGGCGCATCAAGTACCGGCGAAACATCGGGCTCCGGCCGCAGGACCAGAACGCGTTGCCCGAACGGAACAGGCCGATACGGGTCGCGACTGCAGCTGAGGAAGCGAAAGCCGAAGTGGCGAAGCGCAGGACAGCCAACGGCCCCGAGACTGGCGCGCAAAGGTCCGGCGCCCAACGGGCGTAGGGGCGGGGAGGGACGGGAAGTGAAGCGTGCTACAGACGATGAAGTCTCGGTCAGAGTAACTAGGCGTAGGTTCATCCTAGCCGCCGGCGCGACGGGCATCGTTGTTGCGTGCGCGGCGCCGACCGCCACCGCACCGGCGCCTGGCACGAGTCAGCCAAGCCAGACTCTCACACCGAGGAAGGGTGGCACTCTTCAGGTAGTCGGGGAGACTGATGTCCCGCCTGGCTTTGACCCCCATTCGACCGATGTCGCCGCAGGCGGCGCCGAAAGCACGTTCTCGCAGATGTACGAGGGACTCGTGGAGCAGGAACCTAGCGGCACGCTGGCCCCGGCGCTCGCAGAGTCCTGGTCTGTCTCGGCGGACGGAAAGACGTATACGTTCAAGATTCGACGCGGTGTGAAGTTTCACAACGGCCGCGAGCTCACATCGGACGACGTGCTATTCAGTTTCCGCCGAATGAAGGACCCGTCTACAAAACATCCCTTCGCCAGCAACTTCGACATCGTCAGCGACATCCAAGCGCCTGACCCGAGCACTGCTGTATTCACGCTTCAGAAGTCCTTCGCTCCGTTCCTTCAAAGGTTGAACGACGTCGGCGCCTCGATCGTGCCAAAGGAAGAAGTCGCCAAGGGGACCCTCAGGGCTAAGCCTGTGGGCACCGGGCCATTCAAGTATGTGTCGAGCGCGGCAACCGACTTTCTTCAAGTCGAAGCGAATAGGGACTACTGGCGGCAGGGCCTTCCATATCTTGACGGCATCCGGCTGAAGGCGACCCCCGACAAGCAGGCGGCGGTCTTGACGGTGAAAGCGGGACAGGCGGACGTGTTCCGCGATGCCCCAGCCGAGGTGCTCGATTCATTGAAGACGGGCTACAACATCCATGTTGCGGTGGCGGACTTTTCGTTCTCATGGTTCCAAATGAACCCTGCAAAGGTCGCGGCGTTCAAGGACGTTCGGGTTCGACAGGCGATCAACTGGGCTTTGGACCGCAAGGAGATCGCTGATCTGACGTGGCCCTCGTTGAGCGTGCCGCTCAATGGAGGGTTCTTGCCAGCCTCGCACCCGGCGGCCTTGAAGGAGGATGTTTACCCCAAGCAGGACATCGCGAAAGCGAAGCAACTACTGGCTGAGGCCGGTTATCCCAACGGCTTCGAGTTCACCGTTAACGCCAGGAGCGACGCCGGCGGAGGCCAATACCCGCGGCTTGCTCAGGTCTTGCAGCGACAGTTGGCACAGGTGGGGATCAAGGTGAACATTGCCATCGATCCACCGGGGGTCAAGCAGATGCTGGTCTTTGGGCCCGCTAACGACTCGATGGTGCAGGGAACACCCGCGACTCCGGAGCCCGACGACACGATGTACGTTCATTGGATGCCCGGTGGGGCACGTAACATCGCGAAGTTCGCGGACCCACAGGTCACGGAAATCGTGTTGAGAGCGCAATCAACCTCAGATCAGGCGGCTCGCGCGAAGCTCTATCAGGACGCCCAGAAGCTTGTCGCACAGATCGGTCCAACCATTCCGATCTTCCTGTACGCGAAGTACGACTTCTCGCAGCGCTATGTCCAAGGACTCATCCGGAACAGCACGGGACAGAACTGGCGCGAGTCAAGAAACGTTTGGATCAACAAGTAGTGCGCGCTGAGCTGACGTCGCTCGCTGTAGCGGGAGTCAAGCGTCGATGCGACGTCAGCCTGGTGTGTTTGCTCCGCCCCGCATCGCGCGCGGCGGAGCGGTGACCCAGTTCCGGCGCGGCTAGACCGCCTCATCAATCCGGTGTTGTGAGGTCGCGTCGTGCCGAAGTATCTGGCTGCCCGGCTGGCATTGGTCGTACCGACAATGATGGGCGTCTCGATTCTCGTGTTCTTCATGATGCGCATGATCCCAGGCGACGCCATCGACATCATGAACGCGAACGCTCAGCGTTCCTTGGACCCGGCAGCCGCAGAGAGCCTTCGACGGGCATTTGGTCTCGACCGGCCGATACTTGAGCAGTTCGCGCTGTGGTTCGGTGACCTTCTGCACGGGGACCTGGGCGTCTCAATCGTTTCACGCCGCCCTGTGTTAGAGGAGATCGCCACAAGGCTACCGGCGACTGTGCAGCTTGCGGTCGAAGCCCTCGCGATCGCCCTACTTATCGCGATCCCGAGCGGAGTGCTTTCAGCCACAAGGCGAAACTCTTGGACGGACTTCAGCGCCCGACTCGTAGCTCTCTTGGGTCTCTCGCTGCCCAACTTCTGGTTCGCGATCGGTCTGATCTACCTGTTCTCGGTGGTTCTGCGCGTGCTGCCTCCGGGTGGTTACGCCAGTCCTACGGAGGACTTTGCCGCAAGTCTCCGCTATTCGCTGCTTCCCGCGTTCGCGCTTGGGACTGCGATGGCTGCGATCACCATGCGTCTGACGCGGTCGAGTTTGCTCGAGGTGCTTGGTCAAGACTATGTGCGGACCGCGCGGGCGAAGGGCCTCCGGTCACTCACTGTGACGTACCGACATGCCCTTCGTGCCGCGCTTCTTCCAGTGGTCACCGTAGTCGGTCTGCAGTTGGGAACTCTTCTTGGCGGAGCCGTCGTCATAGAGCAGGTCTTTGACTGGCCAGGCCTTGGCACTTTGCTGTTGCGCGGAATCGTTCGGGCGGACTACCCCGTCGTACAAGGCACGGTGCTGTTTCTGGCTCTTTTCGTCGTTCTCGCAAACCTGCTCGTCGACCTCGCGTACTACTCGCTAGATCCGCGCATACGCGTGGCGTGAGCGAACACGCTGCGCCGAAACGGCGCGACACGGGCATCGATCCACGACGACCTCAGAGTGACCGGGGCTCCGGCTTCATTGCGTCGAGCACTCGACGACTCCTCCGCGACGGCGTTGCAATTCTGGGAGCGGGGCTGGTACTCGTCGCGATTGGCGCGGCGGTGCTTGCACCGATCCTGTCGCCTTTCGATCCGGCAGCGATCGATCGAACACATCGCCTGAGTGCTCCGAGTGCTTTGTATGTGTTCGGAACCGACGATCTCGGCCGCGACCTCCTCAGTCGCGTTCTGTGGGGCGCTCGAGTCTCGCTGCCGGTCAGCCTCATCGCGATGGCGCTGTCGGTGGCGACAGGTGTTGCGATCGGACTTCCCGCCGGGTACTTCCGCGGCCGAATTGAGGCGCTGACGATGCGACTCGTTGACCTCGTTCAAGCCTTTCCGGGTTTGGTCCTCGCGCTTGCGCTCATTGCCGTATTCGGCCAGGAGCTGCGCATCCTCGTGCTCGCCCTAGCCATTGGCCGAATGCCGGATTTCGCACGCCTGGCCCGCGCGATGTCTATCTCGGTCATGGCTGAACCCTATGTTGAGGCGGCGCGTTCGATTGGCGGCAGCGCGCCGCGATTGCTGATTAGGCATGTGCTGCCGAATGCCGCGCCTCCGCTTGTCGTAGCCGCAACGAGCGCGCTGGGCGGGTTCATCTTGTCCGAAGCGGCGCTGAGCTTCCTTGGCTTGGGCATCCAGCCTCCGACGCCCTCGTGGGGCGGCATGCTGAGCGCTGGCAAGGTCTACATGGAAGTGTCGATTTGGGTCTCGCTGTGGCCAGGCGCGGCGATCTTCCTAACGGTTCTTGGTTTCAACCTCCTAGGCGACGGCATACGTGATGCTTTCGACCCGAGACTGCGACGAGGTTAGGGCGCTACGTGGTTCGGCCACCGACGTCGCTTCGCAACAGCGACTTCACCAGATTCGGCGCTGGATTCTCGTTGTCCGCAGCCGGGAGCCAGTTCACACAGGTCGCGATGGCGTGGCAGATGTACGAGCTTACCGACTCTCCGTGGGACGTCGGGTTGATCGGTCTCGCGCGGGCGGTACCTCTGATGGCAGCTCTGCCTCTCGGTGGCCTGCTGGCGGATCGCGGCGATCGACGTCGCGTGCTCATCGCGGCCCAGTTTGCGCAGGCGGCCGTCACATTGTTTTTGACCGGTGCCAGCTTCGCGAACCTCGCGTCGCCGCTGCTCCTGTACTTCGTTGCGGCTGCACTCGCTCTCTGTGCAGCCGTCGACGCTCCGGCACGGCAATCGATCGTGCCGCTGCTCGTTCCCGCGTCTGACCTGCCCAACGCGTTTGCCGTGATGAACTTGCAGCAGAAAGTTGGCACGGTGGTCGGCCCGGCACTCGCCGGACTGGCGATCAGCGCTCAGGGACCGTGGCTGTGCTACGCCGTCGACACGGGATCGTGGTTGGCCATGCTCCTGGCCCTGGCAAGCATTCGCGAGCGGCGGATGTTGGCGGCGCAGGGCGCACGTGTTTCTCTTCGGTCGATACGAGAAGGCTTCGCTTTCGTCCGTCGACAACACGCCGTGTTGTCAGTCTTAGTGCTCGACTTTGGTGTGACCCTTCTGGGGACGAACCGCGCCCTGTTGCCCGTGTACGCGCGTGACATTCTCAACGTTGGGGCACCGGGACTCGGGCTGATGTTCGCTGCAATGTCAGTTGGCGCCGTGGTCAGCGGTTTGCTCTTGGCCACATTACCGCCGGTGCGACGCATGGGAGCATGGGTGCTGTTTGGCGTGTCGATCTATTCCCTATGCACCGTGATCTTCGCGGTCTCGCAGTCATTTCCCCTGACACTGGTGATGCTTGCTGGCGTCGGAGGAGGCAACGCCCTCAGTGTCATCCTCCGTGGCGCGATGACACAGGTGGCTACGCCCGATCGTCTACGCGGACGCGTGGCGTCTGTCACGAGCATTTTCACAACCGGCGGTCCACAACTCGGGCAGGCTCAGTCGGGGCTTGTCGCGGAGTTGCTCGGTGCACCTAACGCCGCCCTACTCGGTGCCGTGGCAACATTGCTCGTTACGGCGCGCATCGCGACCATCCCTGCGGTTCGCCTGTTCGACGCGCGATACGCAACGAACGAAACTCGCGTTAGCCCGATTACGACAGAGGATGTCTAGCGGCTTGTGCGTTTCACCCCCAGCGGGGCGCAAGACTTCGGATTGCGCAAGAGCGAGTGACGATAGGCTCTTGCGGACGCTCATCTACATTCGCTCGCTGTGACTACCCAAGGCCCTGGGCTAACGACGCCGGGTAGTAGGCGACCCGTACTGCGGGGCCTACGGGTTGTCGAGGTTTCGGCTTTCGTCGCTGCTCCGCTCGCCGCGGCAACCTTGGTCGAACTCGGCGCCGATGTGGTCCGGGTAGACCCACCGGGAGGCGGAGTCGATAGCCGACGCTGGCCGGTTCACAACGGCCGCAGCCTCTATTGGACAGGACTCAATCAAGGCAAGCGATCCGTCAACATCGACATGCGAACATCGCGCGGGCAGCAACTCGTAGCTGACCTCATCGTGTCCGCTGGCACTTGCATCACCAATCTCCCACCGGCTGACTGGATGAATTACCGGACGTTGCGGACGCGGCGACCCGACCTCGTTATGGCGACCATTTCGGGCAACGGCGACGGCACAGTCGCCGTCGATTACACGATCAATGCGGCGCTAGGGTTTCCTTGGGTTACCGGCCCCCGAACTGTCGAAGGACCGGTGAACCATGTCTTACCCGCGTGGGACTTGTTGACGGCGCAGACGACCGTGACAGCTGTCATCACCGCCGAGCTCCACCGAGCCCGAACAGGGGAAGGTTCGAATCTGAAGATCGCTCTCGCGGACGTTGCGCTGTCGGCCGTCGCGCACCTGGGGCTGATTGCAGAGGCTCAACTGGACCAGAACCCGCGAGGGCGATTTGGCAACGACGTTTTCGGCACTTACGGTCGCGACTTCGCGACGGCCGATGGTCGGCACGTTGTTGTGATCGCCCTTACTCGTCGGCAGTGGCGAAGTCTTGTCGATGCAACGGAGACTCGCGCCGAGATGGCCGAAGTCGAGAAGCAGCACGCAGCAGACCTCGGTGACGAAGCGCGGCGATGGGAACTCCGCGAAGCAATCTCGGCCATCCTCGCGCCGTGGTTCAAAGCGCGGACCTTCAAGCAGATTCGCAGCGCTCTCGATGCCCACGCAGTCCTCTGGGGGCCCTACCAGACGTTCAAACAGATGCTGGCAGAGGACCCCCGAGCTTCGCCAAGGAATCCGCTGTTTGCGCAAGTGGTTCAACCCGGGCTAGGCGAAGTGTTGACGGCGGCGTCGCCAATCTTCGTCGAGTCCGCCGAGCGTGTGCCCCCCGGGGTCGCGCCCGCAATGGGCGAGCACACTCGTGACGTGCTGCAGGACTGGCTTGGGCTAACGCACTCGGACTTAGATGATCTCGCGACCAACGGTGTGATCGCGCGCGTCAGCGAAGGCTAACGAGCTGGACTGAAGGGATCTGCGAGGTCGTGCTTCGGACTACTCAGCCTTCAGGAGCATGTCACAGCGACCGTCCCGCACAAACGGCCGCGTCGAACGATCATCAGCACCGTCTCGGGCGATCGCGTCCACCCCGGTGCGTGCTTCAACGGCGAGCCAGGAGGCCCGCTTGCCCTCTGACCCTGGCTCACAACGACAGCGAGCGTCGCGACATCAGCTGGGCGAGGTACCACCGCTGACGTGGCTACGTCAGCGACGTAACGTCACCGAGGCCTGTGAAGACATCACCCAGTCGTGCTTTCATGTTTGACCTTATGTGTCCGAGACTCAGCTAGAAGTGCTTGAGCGACCTAGCGACCGCGCCGAACTCGGCTCCTGAATCGACGGCGCTCTCGAACGCTCGGTCACTCTGCGCGAGCGTCTCCGCCCGGGCGAGCGCCCGGTCCAGAAGAGCGGCCGGGACGATGACGATACCGGTCTCGTCGGCGACCACGCAGTCCCCCCCCGCCACCCTCACGCCGCCGCAGTCGAGTGTCCCTCCGATCTCAGCGACGCGCACCCGACGCTTCCCCGAACGGGGCGTGACGTGACGGCTGGCTAGCCAGAGGCCCTGCGCGCGGATCTCCTCAATGTCGCGGCAGCCTCCGTCGATGACAACCCCGGCGATGTCCCGGTGCATCGCGGCGCGCGCGGCTAGCCCCCCGAACGTCGATATCCCGGCGCCGTTCATCCCGATGACAAGCACGTCGTTCGGTCCGGCCGCCGCGAGGATCGACCCGACATCGAAGTCGTCGAGCGGATA
>Ga0114129_10005022_pt1 | contig 18615 bp, 11 predicted proteins | sample RhiMetdeltSRZDD1_FD_80071 | JGI IMG/M metagenome (GOLD analysis project Ga0114129, IMG submission 80071) | Populus rhizosphere microbial communities from Tennessee, USA - Rhizosphere MetaG P. deltoides SRZDD1 (version 2) (version 2) | ecosystem: Host-associated > Plants > Roots > Rhizosphere >...
CCTACGTCGCGGATCAGAGGTGGCCGCGCGTCACAGATGCGGAGACGCCGTCGACGCCGACCACAATCGTGCGGCCCGTCGCCGACGACAAGACCCCGAGCCCGACCACGACGCCGGCTCCGTCGGCGACTGCGACACCGCCGCCGCCGGTGACGGCGACACCGAACACGAACGGAGACACGCGAAAACGCGTCGCCGCCTTGCTCCTGCGGGCCGCGAACGCGCTCTCCGAGCAGAGGTACAAGGAGGCGAAGGCTCTGTACGAGAGAGTGATCCACATCGAGCCCGGCAACGAGGATGCTCTGCGCGGCCTTCAGTTCAGCGCGGAGAGAATCGCCGACGCCTCGCGATCGCCGCAGACGCCGACGCCACCGCGCCGCGTCTTCGTGACGCGTCACGCCCGCCCGGTCAGCCCCGAAACGACGGCGCCGGGCCTGGACAAGAACTGGAAGGTCGAAGGCATACCCGTGAGATCGGGGAGCCAGCCGACCGATCTGCCCGGCAAGATCGCGTTCGAGGTCATCCCGGCGTTCCCCCAGCCGAAGCATCCGTACAGCGTCGTGATCACGTTCCGCAATCCCGGCAGCGCTCCCATCGAGATCCAAAGCGTGTGGATCACCACCGAAATCAACGGCGCGAAGGCGGGCCATCCCGTCGCCTCCCTGGTGAGGGTCGTGGCGCCGCAGCAGGACGCCATGATGCTGCGCATCGAAGGAAACCCGTGGAGAGAAGATACGGGGACGTGGTCGATGGAGGCCAAGGTGACGACGGCGCGGCGCGAGATCTATGCCGCCACTCTCGTGTGGGAGTAGAGGGCGGCCCGCTAGAACGTCGCCGGTCGACAGGTCGCCGTCCAGGCGTCGTCGCCACGGCGCAGCAGGCGCCACGAGTACTCGGTCAGATACTGCTCGCTGAAGTCGTTCGAATTCTTGACCGCGATCTCACCGCGATCGTCCACCATCGCGCAGTAGCCGCGGGCGCGGAACTGCCGGACGACCTCGGCGCGGTACTCGTTCCACTTCCCGTCGACGACATAGCCGTCCTGCAGCAGGTCGGGGCGGTTCTGGATCGTGGCGGTGACGATGGCGTCCATCACGTCTACGAATTGCGGCTTTCCGCCGCGGCCGCAGCCGAAGTCCCGGCTCGAGGGCAGCGCGCAGTCGCCGCGCGGCTCCAGCGGCCGGGGATTCACCGGAAAGTTCGCCGGATAGCAGGTGGCCCGAAACGCGCCCGGCGCCCAACGCACGGTGCCGCTCGAGGTCGAGACGTGGTACTGCTCGCTGAAGTCGTTGCTGCTCTTCACCATGATCTCGCGATGGCCTTCGTTGTCGACGTCCCACTGCGCGCACAAGCCCGCGGCTTCCAGGTTCCTCAGCACGCCCACGCGATAGCTCGGAATGTCGCGGATGGCGATGCCGTCGAAGATGTCCGGCTGCTGGTCCATGAGCCTCTGGATCGCGGCGTTGACCTGGTCGCCGAACTGGCTGGAGCCTCCCGAGGAACAACGCTCGGCCGCGGCCGACACCGGTGGCACGCCACACGACATGCCGGGAAGCGGTGGGCTCGCGGGCACGGCGGCGGCGGGTACGGCAGGCGCAGGCGCGGCCGGCGGCTCCGCCGGTGTGCTGTCGCCGGCGGGATCGCCGCCGCACGACGCCACCACGAGTAACAGGGCCCAACGGGCGACTGGCCTCATGCCACCAGGCTAACAGTTGATGACTGGTTCCGGAACGAGTACGAAAAGTAACACCGCGACTCCACCGGGGGCACGCGACGCGCTTCCACGTGCTCACAGCCCCGCCATCAACGTCAGGTTGTTTCGACCCGCCCAGGCCCGGAGCGCGATCATGTCCCGAGCCTCGGGCGGACGGTTGGAGCGGCCGCGCGCCTGGACGATCCGGCGCCGCAGCGGGCAGACTTCGATCGTCAAACGCCGCCAGTGTCCGGTGTCGTCCTCGAGCGTCAACGTCCAGACGGCGGTATGGCCCATCGCGATCTGGCGGGCATACGAATAGACGCAGTGCCGCATCACCCGCCCTTCGTCGAACAGAGACTTCGAGTCCAGGATCTCGCGTACGTGCCAGATCTCCTTGACGTGGTTCCCCGCACCGTCGCGGCGTGAGCGGTCGAGCGTCATCGGCTGGAGGCCGCTGGGCGTGAACCGGACCCCGTGGATCACGCGGTCACGCGCCAGATCGGTGTGCCACTCCCGCATGGAGCGCAGCACGGCGGGCAAGGTGCGGCCTTTCATCGAGAAGCCGGCGTCTTCGCCTCGGCGATGAGCGATGTAGTCGAGAAGCGGGCCGATGGCGGCGTTCGATGCCGTCGGGTTCCGGCACAGCCAGGCGAGCACGTCGCGCCAGAACTCTTCGCCCTGCCGATCGTGCAGCTGACGTCCGATCCGCGTCTGGGTCCACGTTTGAGACAGGCCAAGAGTCCCGCCCGCCGCGCGCACCTGCGCCCTGCGGATGGCGCCGAGAAAGGTCGACTCACCGCGCTGGCTCAGGACGTCATGGCACATACGGCGCGTGAGCGGCACCGGCATCGCCCCGGACCGGACGGTATCGTAGAGGCTGCCGCCGGAGGCGACGTAGACGGCCACCGGCGCGAGGAGCGGCGCCGCCTCTCCTACGAACGCCGTCCACAGATGGGCCGGCATCGGAAAGCAGGCGAAGAGGTGCTCCGCCAGGGAGCGAAAGAGCGCGTCCCGCCCGCGGGCGGAGACCCGCCATGTGGAGACGGGGCGCGCCCAGGGGGCGTCGGCCATCCGCTCGAAGGCGGCGAGAGCCTCGTCTTCGATGAGCCGCGGGGCCCGATCCACCACCACCTGGAGCAGCTCGCGATACCGGGAGCGATCACCTCCGGTTGCCGCGAGCACACGCCCCACGGCCGACTCCGCGGCAGACGCCGGCCGCCGTGCCAGCGCGGCGCGTAGCGATACCTCGCGTGCCGCCCTCTCGCGACGGACGGCTCTCGCCCGCTCGCGACGCGCACGACGCTCCTCCATCCTCTGACGATCCGCCTCGCTCGAAGACGAGACCTTCCGACGACGCATGTGCGGCCCTGCCCCTTGCTCCTTGGCGACTGCATCGCGGCCGTCGCACGAGAGACACGTGTGCCGTCAGGGCCGGCGTGTGCAGACACACGTCGTCCTATCGGCGGGTTGTGATCAAGTGAGGGGCCTGGCCCGGGCTTGGGCTTGGGCCGGAGAGATGCGCCTTACCGACCGAGCGGGGCGAGGCCCGATTGCGTTGCGCTACTCGACGCTGGCATTGGGCCTCCAAGAGAGCACGCCTGCGACATGCAAGGGTGCAACCACCGCACGATACGGTTCTCAATACGAAGTGTCAAGAGGGGAACTCAGGTATCCTTCGAGAGTCTCATGCCCCTCCTCGCGGCGCTCCATCTCTCGTTCCTCGCCGCCACGGCTCCCGGCGCGACGTGGCTTCCAGAGGGCGTCTTGCCGGCTCCGAAGGACGGATCGCTCGTGTGCCCGGGACAGTACCTCTCGCCGGAGCAGGGCGCGGCCGTCCTCGAGCAGGCGGGACGCCGGTTTCCGGATATAGCCTCGTGGGACGCGTATGCACGCCACGCGCGTCTGCGCATCCAGGAGGGCGCCGGACTGTCGCCGTGGCCCCTTCGCACGGCGCTCAACCCGGTGGTGCGCAAGCCGCGCCGCTACGACGGGTACAGCGTGGAGAACGTCGCGTTCGAGTCGATCCCCGGCTACTTCGTCACCGGCAACTTGTATCGACCGCTCGACGCACGTCCGTCGCACCCCGTGGTCTTGACGACCCACGGGCACGGGAAGCCGATCACGACGCCGGACGATTACGACACCCACGCGCGCTTCAGCCCGGGTGTGCAGACACGCAGCTCGACGCTCGCCCGCATGGGCGCCGTCGTCCTCGCCATCGACATGTTCGCGTACGGCGACTCCATCCAGCTCGTCGGACAAGGCGCGCACAAGCAACCGTTCGCGCTGACCCTGCAGCTCTGGAACGCCATGCGTGCCGTGGACTTCCTGATGGGGCTGGAGGATGCCGATCGGCAGCGCGTGGCGGTGACCGGAGAGTCCGGCGGCGCCACCCAGGCGCTGTTGCTGTCCGCGCTCGACCTGCGGGTGAAGGTGAGCGTACCGGTGGTCATGGTCTCGAGCCATTTCTTCGGTGGCTGCCCGTGCGAGAGCGGCCGCCCTGTCCACCGCAGCGCCGATCACTTCGTCAGCAACGCGATGATCGCCGCCCTCACCGCGCCGCGCCCGCAGCTCGTGGTGTCCGACGGGAAGGATTGGACGAGCCGTGTGCCGAACGTGGAGCTCCCGTTCTTGCGGCGGATCTACGGCTACTACGGCACGCCCGCGAACGTCGCCAACGTCCATCTGGCCGACGAGGGCCACGACTACGGCCCGTCGAAGCGCGCCGCCATGTACCGCTTCCTGGCCGAACAGCTCGGGCTGAACCTCTCGGTGATCGCACGACCCGACGGCACCCTCGACGAAGGGCGGGTCACGATCGAGCGCGCGCCGGCGCTTCACGTGTTCGATGCCGAGTTCCCCATCCCGCCGAACGCGCTCCACGACGCGGCGCGGATCGAGCAAGCCCTGCGCGCGCTGCAGAGCGAAGGCACCACCCCCGCTCCTTAGACCGCTTACTCGAACGAACGCACGACGCGCGTTCCCGTGGTCGTGCCGTCGCTGATCCAGAGCTGCGGGTGGCGATTGAGGCCGCTCATGAAGAAGAGGGTGCCGCCGGCGTTCTCCATGGACGGGCCGTCGACGGCGTCCATCGCGGAGGCGTCGCCGATCGCGCGAGTCCCGAAGGCCGTGCCGTCCGTGACCCACAAACCCGAGAACCGCAGGAAGAGACGATCGCCGATGGCGAGCCCGGCGGGAGGGAGGACGCCATTGGTGCCAACGACCCCGTCGAGCAGCGTCTTCACGCGGTGCGTGCCGGCGGACGATCCGTCGCTCGTCCACAGGTCGTAAGAGTACGTACCGGCCGAAGTCGATCGAACGAGGGAGAAGAAGGCGCGCTGAGACGTCGCGAAGAGAGCACCGTACGGCGCACCCACCGTCGTGACTCGGCCCAGGTCCTTCACGCGCACCGTTCCCGACGCCGTGCCGTTGCTCCTCCACAGCTCGAGGGCGCCCGGTGCGTTGGACTCGGGCTGGTCGCGGCGCGCCGCCAGGAAGAACAGCTCGTTGCCGACGGCGGCCATCGCGCCGATCGAGAACGAGAGCCCCATACCGTCGAAGCTCTTCACGACGAAGGTGCCGTCCCGCGATCCGTCGCTGCAGTACAGCGTGTCGAAGGTGGTGGAGCCGCCGGTGCCCCGTGGGTGGTGCACGAAGAACAGGCGGCCGCCCGCGGCCCGGATCCGCCCGTTCTCGACACCCACGTCGGCAATCGCCGTGGTTCCGCTTTCCGTGCCGTCGGCGCGCATGACGGATGGAGGCTCGCCGCTCCCGGCGTTGCCGAAGAACACGCGACCTCCGAACGGGGTCACCGGGACGTAGACCTCCGGCACCGCGCCGAGCGACCGCGTGCCGACAGCCGTACCGTCGCTCGTCCAGAGCGTGTAGTCGACGGTGAAGAACAGGCGCCCGCCGGAAAGTACGAGGCGCTCCACACCGGCCTGCGGCCTGCCCGGCGGTATCGTCCGGGGAAAGTCACGCACAAGGACGGTGCCGTCGGGAGTCCCGTCGCTCGTCCACAACTCGCGCGCGTAGGCCGGACCCGCGAAGTACACACGGTTGTCGGCCGCCTTCACTCTCTCGGGGGCCGGGCCCTCGAACGCCCTGAGACGCACGGTGCCGGCCTCGGTGCCGTCGGTGATCCACAGCCCCTGCACCGCGGCGCTGATCGCCCGATCGCTCCGGCCGATGAAGAAGAAGTAGCGGCCGGCGTCGGAGCCCTCAGGCTCGCGAGAGCCCTGGGCGCACGCCGCGAACGTCAGGCCGAGCAGGACGAGAAGACCTGGGGATCGCTGCACGCGCCACCTCCCAGCGGTCCGGTTCTGCGGCCAGCATAGACCAGGTGGCGGCTCGCTCGTGGGCGCGGAGCGAGCCGCATGTCTCATTGCTGCCGCAGGGCGGGCATCGGGATCGGGATGCTGTAGGTCCTGGCGGCGACACCCATGCCGCCTTCACAGGTGTTCGGTGGCGTCGTGCAGGTCCCGCGCCCCTGGCACTCCGCCGCCCAGAACATGTAGCCCTGCACGCCTGCGCTCGTGCCGGCCCCGGCGGGGGCAACGGTCTGCACCCAGCTCCCCGTCGAGCTCTGGAGCGAGCTGGCGAAGTTGACGCACTCGGGCAGGATCTTGGTACCGGTGTTCGGTACGAGGAACAGGCTGACCGCGAGCTTGGCCGGTGCGAGCGGCGGCGTGGTGAGGCCCGGGTAGCCGTTGATGTGCTGCGACCACCCCTTGATGGCGGTGGCGGCGTCCCTCGCCTGGTGCGCCGGCACCATCGCGTGCGCATAGTCGATGACGGGTCGGCTGGTGGTGAGCCATTCCGTCGTCGCCTTGCGGTTGATGTCGGGCAGCCAGGTGTCGCCTTCCGCCACGTCGATGGTCAGCCGCGCCGCGTGGTCGTTGCCGGTGGCGTCGTACGGGATCTGCGAGCGATAGGCGTCGATGAACGCCTGCAGCCCCGCCAGGTTCGGGTTCCGGTTCTGCTCGTAGTCGATGTCGATGCCCACGCCCAGTTGCCGGGCGACCGCGGCCGCGTTCAGCCCGAGCTGCGTCGCGTTCTGGGCCAGCGCCTGGTCCCAGTCCTTCACGAACGTGATCCCACCGATCGACAGCATCACGCGGATGCCGCGGCTGCGGAAGTACTCGACGACGGCGGGCGTCATGCCGATGGGCACTCCGTTCACGGTGCCGGCGTCGTTCGTGCGGTTGACGAGCTTCAGGGGGTTCACGAAGCTCAGGATGACGACGTTCACGGAGGGCAGCCCCGAGCCGTCGCCGCGGTCGACGATCCAGTGGTTCTTCTGGTCGAAGTCCGTCATGTCGCGCACGGTGCGCCACTCGCACGTGTCGTTGCCGCAGTGCCAGGCGCCGTAGACCGAGATCGGCGTGGCGCCCGCGCGAGCACCGGTGATGAGCGCCACTCCGAGAACGAGCGAAACCACGAGCGTGTCGCGTCGCATGGATGCCTCCCTTTCTCTGACCGTAAGTGGTCCGGACCACTTTTGTCAAGAGATTACTGAAGCCGCCGCCTCGCTGTTGGTGACCGCTCAGGTCCCGAAGAAACGCCGCAACCGGCCCAGCATGCCCGACGGCGGCGCCGGTGCGTCCGGTGGGTCGCCGGCGCGTCGGAACGCGACGTCATCGAGCCCGAAGCTCTGCGTCAGCGTCACGCAGGACTGACAGGGGTCCAGCAGGGCCTGCTCGGCGAAGTAGCGACCGCCCTGGCTGCGTATCGAGATCTTGAGCTTCAGCTCGGCTAGCCGCGTGCGCGCGCGCTCGCCGCGATAGCCGTCCTTCTGGAGACTCTCCAGCACCTGCGAGAGGACGTTGGGAGTGGCGCAGCACATCGCGTCCCATTGGCACCAGGGCGCGGCGTCGCGCACGGCGGACACCAGCCAGGCCCGATACCACTCCGAGAACGAGCCGGCCACGCGTCGAGCGCGGCCGTCGGAGCCGATGGCGTCGACCCACACCTCGCCCGCCGCCGCACCGCGCAAGACGAGCACCCAGAGGACGCCGCAGCCTGCGTGAGCGAGGGGCAGCACACCCGCCGGAGGCGCCGCGGCCTCCTCACCGTCGCTCCACGCGAGCTCGCCGCGCGCGAACCGCTGCTGCGCCTCCGCCATCGGTGAAAGCAAACCGTAGCCGGGCCCCGCCCCGGACCCGGCCACATCCCGAAGGAACGCGCGGTAGTCGGCGGGCAGCGGGCCGACGTGCCGCGCGAGCGTCTCGATCTCGCTGGCCGAGAGCGGCGCGCCGAGCTTGCCCTTGTGTGCCGCCCATCCCGGCCACGAGATCGTGCGCCGACCTCCGGTCTCCGGCACGATTGCCACGCCGGCCAACGTGCGTTCGATCGTCGCTCGCGACAGCGGCGGCGCGCCTTCCTGCGGCACCAGCACCGCCAGCTCGCGGAGCAGCGTGACCGCGCCGGGTGGCTCTTCTCCGGCCTCCAGGAGCCGGGGAACGTTCACGGACCAGTCTGCACCGTTCACCTTGATCTCCACCACGCGGTGCCCCCGGGTGTCCGACACGAAGACGCTGAGCACTGTCGGTCGGTCGGACGCCAGGAGTGGCAAACGCCCGGAGTCCAGAATGATCCGCGTCAGCCACGGAGCGGCCCCAAACCGCTGGCGCGTGGCCTGCAAGCGTGCGCTCGAATCCTCCGCCTCGTCCCCGAAGACCATCGCGCGATCGAGGCCGTCCACGAACACGCGGAACGGCTGGCCGTCGTGAGTCGTGTCGAAACGATGGAGGTCGGGCGAGTCGGCTCCGCCCAGGCCCGCTCTCAGGACGGGCCCGAATGAGCAAGCCCAATTGCAGGCCCCCAGAATGATGGCATTCTGCTCCGTTCGCTCGTAGCCCGAGACGGAGAGGAATATCGGCGGCTCACCAACGGCGCCGCCACTGAGATTGAAGAAGAGGCTCGCGGCGATGTAGTCGCCCACCGGCTTCAGATTCTCGACCCAGCTCTTCAGCCGCAAGCCGCCGAAGCCCAGCTCGATGCCGTCTGGAGTGATGGACGCGCCGGGAAAGTGCTCGGCGATGCGCTCGGTGAGCAGGCGGTCGTGCTCGCTCGTCATCGTGGCTCGATTGTATGTCTTGAGGACTGGCGCGACCGCACCCGCTACGGGTCCCGGAACCGGTGGCGGATGAATACCTTGACCTTCGACACATAAGGGGCGTATATGTAGAAGACAAAGGTATGGCACTGCCCAAGTCCGACTTGCCGCAAGGGACGCTCGACCTTCTGGTTCTCAAGGTGCTCGAAGGGGGACCGCTGCACGGCTACGCCGTCGCGCAGCGCCTGCTCCTCGCGTCGCGCAACGTCGTTCAAGTGCAGCAAGGGACCCTGTACCCCGCGTTGCACCGCCTGGAGAGCCGCGGGCTGCTCGCCTCGGAGTGGAAGGCCTCCGACACCGGCCGGGAAGCGAAGTTCTATCGGCTCACGCGCAAGGGACGCGCCCAGCTCGAGGTGGAGACGGCGGATTGGCAGCGCCTGGCCGACGCGGTGGCTGCCATCCTCCGCGCGCGCGTCGAGGGCACATGAAGCTGGGCTGGCTCCGCCGCCGCGACCGCCTCGAGCGCGAGCTGGAGGCGGAGATCCGTGACCATCTCGAGCGCCACGTCGCCGACCTCATGGCGGAGGGCCTGAGCGTCGACGAGGCTCGGCGGCGCGCCCGCGTGGCCTTCGGCGGCACGGAATCGGTGAAGGAGGAGTGCCGCGAGGCGCGGCCCATCGCCTGGCTCGACGAGGTCGTGCGCGACCTGCGTTTCGCGATGCGGCAGCTCCGCCGCAGTCCGGTGGTGAGCGCGACCATCGCGCTGTCGCTGGCCCTCGGCATCGGAGGGAGCGCCGCGCTGTTCATGGTGTACAACGCGTTCTATCTTCGGGCTCTTGCCGTGGCCAGGCCGCAGGAGCTCGTGGCCCTGACGATGGTGTGGGATAAGGGATCCAACCAGAACCTCCCCTGGCCGATCTTCACGCACCTGCGTGATCGCACGCGGACGCTGTCCGGCGTCCTTGCCTACTCAGGCATGGGGTGCAAGGTCGAGGTGCAGGGCGTGGTCGAGGCGGCGGACGGCGTCTGGGTGACCGGCAACTACTTCTCGACGCTCGGGGTGAGGCCCGCCGCCGGCCGCCTCTTGACCCCGGACGATGATCGTCCGGACATCAGCGTTCTGGTGATCAGTGACGCCTACTGGCACCGCCGCTTCGGCGGCGATACGGCGGCGATCGGGCGCACGGTGCGGCTCAACCGGGAGCCCTTCGTCATCGTGGGCGTCCTGCCCCGCGATTTCACCGGGGCCAACGTGGGCTCCCCTTCGGACGTCTTCGTGCCAGTCCGCAGATCCGCACCGAACGAAGACAGCAGGTGGGCCGATCCCTTTCAGACCTGGCTGCAGATCCTGGGAAGACGCCGGCCGGACGCCAGCATCGAAGAGGCGCAGGCCGAGCTTGGAGCGCTCTTCCGCGCGCGGGCCGTGCAGGACGTGCCTCGCGACGACGACATCATGAACGAGATCCTGCGTACAGTTCACCTGCGCGTCGACGACGCGAGCCGCGGCGCGGACACCGGCCGGCGCCTCCGCCATCGCGAGGGGCTCCGCGTGCTCCTCGTCGGCAGCGTGGTGTTGCTGCTCATCGTCAGCTTGAACATCGGTACCGTCCTGCTGGCGCGCGGGACCGCTCGTCGGCAGGAAATGACGGTACGGCTCGCCCTGGGCGCGGGACGGGCCCGGCTGCTGCGGCAGCTCGCGACGGAGAGCCTCCTTCTCACCGCGCTGGGCACGGCGGCCGGGCTCGGCCTGGCGCCGGCCGCCAGCCGCCTCGTCATCGCCGTCGCCTTCCCGTACGAGTATCGGCTGCCGCTGGAACCCGTGCTGGATGTCCGAGTGCTCCTGTTCGCGGTCGGAAGCGCACTGGCAGCAGCGCTGCTGTTCGCCATCGCGCCGGCTTTGCGGGCGACGCGCGCGCCGCTGGGCGCTGAACGCGTCCGCATCCGAGGAGCGCGCCGCCTGAGCCTGGACTCGGCGCTGATGGTGACGCAGGTCGCGTTCTCGGTCGTCCTGCTGGTGGCAGCGGGCCTGTTCGTGCGCAGCCTGGACGGCCTGCTCTCACGCGGGACCGGCTACGACCGCAGCGGGATCCTGATGTTCGAGGTGAATGCACGGGACGCGGGGTATGAGGACGAGGCGATACCGCAGGCCTATCGCCGCATTCTCGAAGGGCTCGCGGCTCTGCCGGGGGTGCGGGACGTGGGCCACTCGGTGGTGCGCCCCGTTTCGGAAGGCTTCTACCTCGCGTCCACGGTCGCGGTGGCCGATACGGCGGGCGCGGCGGCGGCGCCTTCGACACGGGCGGCTCTCAACCACGTCGGCCCCGGCTTCTTCCAGACCCTGCGCATACCCATCCGGCGCGGCCGTGCCATCGACGCGCAGGACGGCGCGGGCGCGCCGCGCGTGGCCGTGATCAGCGAGACGATGGCCCGCACGCTGTTCCCCAACGCCGAACCCCTCGGGCGCCGGCTGAACGCCTACGGAGGCGTCGAGATCGTGGGGGTGGCGGGCGACATCCGCTATGCCCGGCTGAAGGACGAACCACGCAGCGTGGTCTATACCTCCTCCTACCAGCACTCGTACGGCTACGCGCAGACCTTCTACGTACGGACCGGCGATGCCGAGCGCACGCTGGCCGAGATCCGCGCCGTTCTCGCCGGCGTCGACCGCCGCCTGAGTCCGACGCACGTCGCCACGCTGGACTGGTGGGCGCGGGCCTCTCTCGGACAAGAGCGCGTCCTCGCCGGGCTCTCCACGTACTTCGGCGCGCTCGCCCTCGTGCTGGTCTGTCTCGGCCTCTACGGCCTGACCAGCTACCTCGTGACGCTGCGTGTGCCTGAGCTCGGCCTGCGCCTGGCACTGGGCGCGGAGCCGCGGGCGATGCGTGCGCTGATCCTCGGAAACGCCGCCCGCCTGGTCGCGTTGGGACTCCTGCTCGGCCTGCCGTTCGCGTACCTGGCGATGCGGCCATTGCGCAGCCTCGTCTATGACGTCGCGCCCGACGATCCGCAGGCGATACTGGCGGCCCTCGCGCTCGTGGGCCTCAGCGCACTCGTCGCGGTGTGGTGGCCGGCGCGGCGCGCCGCCGGCCTCGACCCGAGCGTCGCGTTGAGGGAAGCGTAGGACCTGCCCGCAGGCGGCGAACCTGCGTACGACCACATTCGCGGTCGGCCGCGGTTTACACTCGAACGATGAAAGGCCTCGTCGTTCTCCTCACGCTGCTGGCTTCGGTCCCGCCGGCCGCCGCCGCGTCAATCGGCAACGGCGTGACTGTGTTCCACTGGTGGACGTCTCCCTCGGAGCTCGCGGCGGTGCGAGCCCTCGTGGCCGCCTTCGACAAGAAACATCCCGGGACGGCGGTCAATGCCGTGGCCGCCGATTCTCATGGCGGCGGCGCCCGGATGTTTGCCGTCATCCGCGCGGCGGCGGCGGGCAAGACACCTCCGGACGCTTTCCAGGTCCACGCCGGCGCGCCGTTGCGCCCGTACTTCGACGCCGGCCTGCTGAATCCAATCGACCGCGTGTGGACCGACGAAGGTCTCGAGAAGGTGGTGCCGCCCATCGTCCAGTCGATGAGCCAGATCGACGGCCACTTCTATGCCCTCCCGATGAATGTCCATCGCAACAACCTCCTCTGGTACAGCAAGCCGCTGCTCGACAAACACAAGATCGAGCCGGGCGCGCTCACGACATGGGAGGCGCTGTTCGACGCGGCGGAGAAGCTGGAGGCAGGGGGTGTGAAGCATCCTCTCCAATTGGGCGAGGCGTGGACGGCCAGCATCGCTTTCGAGTCGATCCTGGCGAGCCTTGGCATCGACGGCTACGAGGACTGGATCAACGGCAAGGTGACCTCGGCGGATGACCCGCGCCTTCTCGCCGCGTTTGGCATCCTGAAGACCTACCTCTCGCACGCCAACCCGGACGCGGCCAAGACGGGTTGGGACGCGGCCATCCAGCGTGTCATCCGCAGAGAGGCCGCCTTCTGCATGATGGGAGATTGGGCCAACGGCGAGTTTCGACTCGCCAACCAGACTTACGGCAAGGAGTACGGCGCCGTCCCGGTGCCGGGCGCGAAGGGCCTGTACGCGGCGACGATCGACGGCTTCGCGCAGACGCGTGGGCGCGCCGTGTCCGCAACCTCGGATCGGTGGATGCGCGTCGCGGCGTCGCGCGAGGGCCAGGACGCTTTCAACGCCGCGAAGGGATCGATCCCGGCGCGCACGGATGCCGACTCGTCCGGATACGACCCGTACCAGCGCGCGGCGCTGGCGGATTTCAAGGCGGCGAAGGTCATCTATCCGAACCTCCAGGGCTCGACCCACGACGCCTTCAAGGTCGGCCTCGACAAGGTGATGGCCGACTTCCTGGCCGACCGCGACGTCAAGAAGGCGGCGGCCGCGGTCGCCGCCGCCGCCGCACGGTCGCAGAGCAAGTTCACGCGCGTGTGGACGCTTGGCGAGCCACGCCCGCGCCGGTAACGCGACTCGTTTCGAAACGAGCGCGCAAGGGAGTCTCAGCGCGCGCCGACGCGGTGCGCGATCCACTCCGGCCCGCCGGCCGTGCTCGTGACCAGCGCCGCGCCGAGCAGCACCTCGAACTGCGGTAGCGGCGTGTCCTCGGACACGCCGAATCGGCGCCGAAGGTCTCCGATCCACCGCTCACTCGCGATGAACTCCGCCGCGACCTCCGTCGAGGCCATGTCGGTGCCCGTCAACAGGAGTACGTGGCCGGTACCGTCGAGGCTGGGCAGGTACGCCACCCGGCAGAACCCGCGGACGCCATAAGCCACGGCGTACCGCGTTTGCTCGCCCGGCCGCGGCGCCATGTTCTCGAACCAGCCCACCTTCGTCGCTTCGTCGAAACGGCTCTGAAAATTGAGCCGCGTCTCGAAGAGCTCGAGCCAGGGATTGGCGCGGCGCGGCCCCGAGAGGATGGCGTTGCTGCCCGCGAAGGTCGCGGTCGTCGCGTCGCGCGCGAGGAGCACGTCTGCGGTCAATCCCTGGGTCGTATGCATCACGAGCACCTGCTGCGCCACCGCGAGATCCGCCACCGGAATCTGACGCTGATACAACATCCGGCCGGCGAGGACGCGTTGCTCCGCGCCGGCGACGCGCTCTTCGATGAGGGAGTGCAGCCGCGCGCGATCGTAGTCCGCCACCGGCACCTGGAAGCCGAGGAGATCCTGGATGAGGGTCACGTTGGCGTCGGCGAGGACGACGTGGGTGGGAAGGCCGTTGTCGAACATCTCCCGCCAGACGCGCTCGACCGCCGCGGGCGGACGGCCGCGCGCCAGGCGCCGGCGCAGGTCGTGGTTCTCGAGGGCCAGCCACGCGCACACCAGGACGGCGGTGACCAGAGCCCCGACCAGGAAGGTCCGTGGCGACCGAAAGCGATCGCTCGGCGTCCGCTCCTCCAGCAGACGCTCACGGAAGACGGGCACGAAGGTGCCCGCGGGCAGCTCCATGACCATCGGGTCGAGGGCGCCCTCCCCCGCCTGGTAACGCGCGAGCTTCTCGCGAAGGTGTCGGGTATGGGCGCGTATGAGCCCGGCCGTCGCAGGGTCGGCGGCATCGGGCTGGCCGAAGACAGTCGCGAGCTCGTTCTCGCCGATCCGCGCGCCCGGCGCATCGACGGCGGCCCGGCCGATGAACAGCAGGAGATCGCGGAGTCGTCGCGCGCGAGAGAAGGTCTCGCTGCGGACGACTCGCTGCACGTGCTGCCAGCGGGGGTCCCCATCCCGAAGTTCGGCCATCCCCCGGGAGGGTACCCGACATTTCGCGTAAAGAGGGTCGGAATTACCGCGAATTCACCTGTTCACGACCCCGCACGGCGGGTACCTTCCCATCAAGCACCCAGAAGCAACCGTCGCGGCCCCTGGCCGCACGCCATGAAATGGGAGGAAATCCTTGTCCCTTGGGAAGACTCGAAGCGCCGTCGTCGTGCTGGCGGCGCTGACCGCCGCGCCTGCCCTGGCCCTGTACACCCCGCCGTCGAACCCCTGGATCACGGACCCGTCCGAGAGCCGGGTCACCGTCGACATCACCTCGGGGAGCCTGACGGACGCCCAGACGCGCATCGACGCGGCGCGGAGCGCGAACCCGGGGGCGGTGCTGGCCATCTCGATGAGCGGCACCTACACGGTGACCAGTACACCGCTGCGTCTCCCGTCGCTCAGCAGCCTGGCCCTCGCGGGCACGATCCGCGCCGGCAGCGGGGCCACCGCGTCGGCACTCGTCTCCATCAGCGGCCAGGACCGCGTGGCCGTGGCCGGTGGCACACTGGACGGCGCGGGTGCGAGCCTCAACGGCATCGCCGTCGTCGACTCGGCGAAGATCAACATCGACAAGGTGACGATCGTGAACACCGGCCGGGAAGCGATCTGGCTGGACGGGACCGGGACCACCGTGGCCGAGGCGGGCGCGTCGATCGTGCGCTGCGACGTCTCGGGCGCAGGCCTCAACGCGATCGTCGTTCGTGAGCGGATGCAGGCGGTCCTGGTGGACAACAACGTCCACGACAACGCGGCCGCCGGCATCCAGGTGCTGGCCGCGCACAGCGTGGTCACGAACAACACCGTCCAACGCAACGCCACCGGCATCCTCGTCGACGGGACGGACAACGCCGTGAGCAAGAACAGCGTCAGCAGCAACGGCACCGGCATCCGCCTGGGCAGCGCGTCCACGAACAACTCCGTCTTCCAGAACACAGTCACGTCCAACACGGCCAGCGGCATCGCCCTGGGCGGGTCGAACAACATGCTGTACTCGAACGCGCTTTCGGGGAACGCCCCGAACTTCACGAACGGCGGCAGCGCGAACTACATCGTCCCGGACACGATGAGCCTCGTCGCCCCGGGCAACAACTACTTCCATCCGCCGACGATCAACAACCGGCACACGAACACCACCATCGTCAACGGCCGCGGGCGGCACGACGTGAACATCAGCGGCACCACGCTGACCAGCGTCCAGAGCCAGTACAACAGCGCGCGGACGGCCAATCCCAACGACGTCATCGTGCTCAACCTGACCGGCACGTTCACCCACTCCGGCGCCTCGCTGACGCTGCAGTCGTTCACGGCGGTGGTGCTGAACGGCACCATCAACACGACCTCGTCGGCCAGCGGCCCGGCCATCAAGGGCGCCGCCAGCTCGTCCTACATCTCGGTGTCCGGCGGGACCATCGAGGGCAACGGCAAGCCGGCCCCGGGCGTCCAGCTCCCGACGGTGATGGCGGTGGTCGACCGTGTGACCGTCCATCACTGGGGCGAGAAAACGCCGCGCAGCAGCGGTGGTGCCATTCACCTGAGCGGCAACGGCGGCTACGGGATCCTCCGCGGCAACCGCGTGGACGTGACCGGCGGGCGCTGCATCTGGACGCAGCACAGCGGCAAGCGATACCTCGCGCTCGACAACCACACCAGCAACTGCAACATGGACGGCATCGACTTCGATTCGCACACCTCCAACAGCATCGCCCGCGGCAACCGCTGCGAGGATTCCATCCGCTACGGCCTCTTCATCGAGGAGGGCGCGGCGCGCAACAAGGCGTGGGACAACGACCTCAACCGGAACGAGATGGGCGTCAACCTCTATGCCTTCGCGTCGGGGCCCACGGAGCGGAACACGGTCTTCATGAACCGCATCGGCGGCAACGCGCGCGGCGTGCGGAACGGAGCCCAGCCGGAGTTTCAGACCCGGGACAACTTCATCTTCAACAACGTGGTGACCAGCAACGGCATCGGGCTGCAGGACCAGGCGGCCGCGGACGGCAGCTACTTCTCGCAGAACATCCTCTCGGGCAACACCACCGACATCTCGGTCCTGTCGTGGGCGGCGACGTCGTTCTTCAACTCACTGGGCGCGCCCGCCGGCGGTGTCACGCCCACCCCGACGCCGACGCCGACCGTCACGCCGTCGACTGTCACGCCGACGCCGACTCCGACACCGACGCCCACTCCGACACCCACGCCCGGCGGCGGCTTCAGCGGCTACTACCGGCTCATGGCGCGCCACAGCGGCAAGGCAGTGGTCGTGCAGGGCGCCTCTACCGCGAATGGCGCGGATGTCATTCAGTGGACGTACGGCGGCGCGAGCACGAACGACGAGTGGGAGCTCGCGAACCTCGGCACCGGCTACTACCGGATCGTCAACCGGAACAGCGGCAAGGCGCTCGACGTGGCCTCCGCGAGCACCGCCAACGCCGCGAACGTCCACCAGTGGGCGTATGGCGGCGCCACCAACCAGCAGTGGCAGATCGTGGACCTGGGGAACGGCTATCACCGCCTGACCGCGCGCCACAGCGGCAAGGTGCTGAACGTCGCCGGCGCGGGCACGGGCGACGGCGCGAACGTCGACCAATGGTCGTGGGCCAACGTCAACCAGCAGCAGTTCCAGATCGTCCAGGTGCCATAGCCATGAAAAACATGCTCGCCGTCGTCGCGACCCTCGTTCTCGGGTTGCTGCCCGCCACCGCAGGACGCGCACTGGCCGCGAACCCGCATCCGGACGCTCAGTGGTTCCCGGACGCCGGATTCGGCTTCTTCATCCACTGGAGCCCGGCGTCGGTGGACGGAATCAACATCGGCTGGTCGATGAGGGCCGGGCAGGTGCTGTCCACGACGCGCATCGCCGATGCCGCCGAGCGGGCGCGCATCGTAGCGCAGAAGGACTACAACCTGAACGGCACCGTGCCCCGCTCGGCCAACCAGTACTGGGCCCAGGCGAGCCGGTTCAACCCGTCGAGCTACGATCCCGACCGCTGGATGGCGGCGGCCAGGGCCGCCGGCTTCACTTACGCGGTGTTCACCACCCGGCACCACGAAGGCTTCGCCATGTGGCCGAGCGCGCATGGAAACTTCAATACCAAGAATTTCATGGGTGGCCGCGATCTCCTGCGCCCGTATGTGGAGGCGTGCCGGCGGCAGGGGCTGAAGGTCGGCTTCTACTACTCGCCCCCCGACTGGCGCTTCGACCGGAGCTATCTCGACTTCTTCTGGCCCGGCGTGCGCACGAAGAACCCCGAGTTCAAGGCGATCAATCCCGACCTCAACCCGGTGACCCTGCCGGCCCGAGACAGCGCGCACCAGGCGGCGTACGCCGCGATGGTCCGCGGCCAGGTCGAGGAGCTCATCACGCAGTACGGCAAGATCGACCTCTTCTGGTTCGACGGCAAGGTGCCGAGCCTGAGCGCCAACGACGCCATCACGCAGGCCCGGATGCGGGAGCTCCAACCCGGCATGGTCATCAACCCGCGCTTCCACGGCAGCGGCGACTACGTCACCTTCGAGAGGACGTTCCCCGCGACGCGCCCCAGCGGCTGGGCGGAGTTCTGTGACGCCTGGACCGGCACGTGGTCGTTCACGCCGAGCGGCGTCTTCCGCGCCACCGGGTACGAGCTCGGCATCCTCGCGCGGGCGAAGGCGTGGCGCATCAACTATCTGTTGAGCAACGGACCGATGGCGAACGGCGACTACACCGCCATGGCGTACACGAAGATGGCCGAGATGCGCGACTGGATGGCAGCGAACGGCGAGTCCGTGAGCAGCAGCGTCCGCCCCCTGGCGAGCACGGAAACGGCCTCCGTGCCGGCCACGTCACGCGGCAGCGTGCGGTACCTGTTCGGCATCCCGCGGTTCAACGGCACTCCGCGTCCCGAGAACCAGATCCCGCCCACGAACGAGACCTTCACGCTGAACGGCGTGGCGCGTCCCGGCCGTGTGAGCCTGCTCGCGACGAACGCCACGCTCTCCTTCACCCACTCCGGGACGACTCTCACCGTCTCGTTGCCCGCTTCCGCGCGGACGAACATGGTCGACGTGGTGAAGGTCGACCTCGGCGCGGTGGTGACGCCCACGCCGACGCC
>Ga0114129_10005023_pt1 | contig 18613 bp, 12 predicted proteins | sample RhiMetdeltSRZDD1_FD_80071 | JGI IMG/M metagenome (GOLD analysis project Ga0114129, IMG submission 80071) | Populus rhizosphere microbial communities from Tennessee, USA - Rhizosphere MetaG P. deltoides SRZDD1 (version 2) (version 2) | ecosystem: Host-associated > Plants > Roots > Rhizosphere >...
CATCCCGCCTGCGGTAGTTACCAGGTCATTTTCATGAAGACGTCCGCCCCAATATATTGAGCGGGCGGCAATCATGCGCCGCAAATTTTCATTGCCCTGTAACTGTTCATATTCCGTACCGCTTGCCCTCAATTGCCGGGTAGCATACATTATTTCCTTATTCAGTTTTGCCAAAGGCAATAATTCGCCGGAAGGCACGCCAACGGAAAAAAGCGTAAGGTCGGTTTTACCCATAGTAGCGTATACTTTCCTGATCAGTTCCTCCGGTTCTTTATTGTTGCTAACAAGTGAAGGCTTGCTCACTTCCGGAAGTGGGAGCTTTTTAAAAAATAAACGGCTTACAAAATAGCCCGACTGTGGTTTTGATTCAATGAGCGATTGCGCTTCCAGTTCAAGGAATACTCTTTTAGCCGTATTCATGCTGATACCGTGCTCCTGACATAACATTCTGACTGAAGGCAGGCGGTCGCCCGGCTTTAAAACTTCATTTCTGATCAGCCTGGCAATATTGTTTGATATCTCAGTATAAAGAAAATCATTCTTCATACTATAAAGGTAACTGTGTCCATCAAAATACACAAAACTGAGACTGTGTTTATCGAACACCTGTGCCTAATTTTGTGCAATAAATAATAAATATGCCGGAAGTAATTATTAAAACAGGTAAAGAGAATATGGATGTTAAAATGATCCATCGATTCTTAAGTGAAGATTCCTATTGGGCTAAAGGCATTTCGTATGCGCTGGTAGACAATTATCTTACTCATTCATTTTGTATCGGTGCATTTGTAAATGGTGAGCAGGTTTCATTCGGGCGAGTGATCACCGATTATTACACATTCGGGTGGTTCGCTGATTTTTTTGTATTGCCTGAATATCGCGGACAAGGCATTTCAAAAAAAATGTTATCTTATATATTGGAGCAGCCCTGGTCGAAGCGTTTGAGAAGAAAGATGCTGAATACAAGCGATGCACACGGATTATATCGCCAGTTTCAGTTTAAAGATCTCACAAATCCTTCGTATATTTTGGAAATCTATAATCCTGATATTCATTTGCAGTATAACATACAGCCCTCACTTACCATATAGGGTGTATTTTAATAAAAAAAGTCTCCCGATAATATCGGAAGACTTTTCTCTATAAAGACGAAAGTATTAATATCTGTTTTTATTATAACTGTTCGCATTATTGTAACGGTCACCACCATTGCTGCCGTATGAGTTGTTACTGCGTCCAGATCTTTCTTCTTTTGGTCTCGCTTCAACTACCTTGATATTTCTGCCTTCTACCATAGCGCCATCCAATTCTGCGATAGCTTTTTTAGCAGCAGTATCATCAGACATTTCAACAAATCCGAAACCACGTGAGTTTCCTGATTCTCTGTCATTAATAATTTTAGCTGAGTTTACTTCTCCATAAGGAGCAAAAAATTCCTTTAAGTCTTCATCCTGCACGTTGAAGCTCAGGTTTGAAACATAAATGTTCATTCTGAATGATTAATATTTAAAAAAATGTGAGAAAGCAAAAAGTAAGAAACTAATTAAGATGCAGATTACTAAGCAGGATAATTAACGATTTACTGATGCAAAGGCTCGATTACCGCACAAAGGTAGTTTATATTTTGTTAGCAACAACAAAAACTTTCATAAACCCCGAATATAGAGAAGAATAGCGATCAACCCAATGCCTTTTTGACTTTTTCTACAAACACAGGTACTTTTATTTTAGGATCTCCCGCACCCAACGTTTCTATGGGCAGGTAGCCGCGATATCCCGATGTTTTGATAGCGCTGATGATCCTGTTCAGATCAGCCGGCTCCTCTACCCCATTGTTAAATACATTTTCTTTCAGTTGCCAGTTGATGGCATATTTGGCGGTGTCGGCAATTTGCTGGTAAGGGTCGCCGGTTTTATAGCTGCCCGTATCGAGAATAATACCGAACCATTCAGAATTAATCATGCTCGTGATCTTATGCACATGATCGGCTGTTTTTATGAAATCATTGTGGTTCTGTATGCCTACCATAACGCCATACTTTTGTCCATATTCAACACAGGCATTCACCTCTTCCATCATCCAGGCGGCCACCTGGTCCCAGCTATATCCGGCAGGCATTTGTGTACCGGCAAATATCCTGATCACCGGAGCGCCCAGTTTGGCTGCACATTCGATCCAGTTTTTCACCAGCTGCACATCTTCCTTTCGCTTATTTTTATCGGGATTGGTGAAATCGTTGCGAACACCGGTGCCGCTGATATCCAATCCAAGCTGGAAAGCTTTTCGCTTAACATGATAGATGTATTCATCTTTAGGAACAGCAGGATAACCGGGAAAATAATAACCGGTAATATCAACCGCTTCAATTGCAGTGCCAGCGCAAAATTCAAGCATGTTATTTATGCTCATACTGCCCTCGCGTAACGGAATATTAAACGAGAAGGCATTCAGACTTATCTTCAGTTTTTGCAATGGGGAACTTTGACATTCGCTATTGCCGGTTTGTAAAAAGCCTGGTGTAAACGCCAATGCCGGAGAGGCCATCATGGTTTTAACAAAAGACCGGCGCCTGATATTATTTTTCATAGAAGCAAGTGTTTGGTTGGTGCATTAAATATAATGCAAATGGCAACAGTTTAAATGGTAATTTCTATTATGTTGTTTTCAGGGTCAGGAATAACGCTTTCATAATAACCATCGCCTGTTGTTCGTGGCTCTCCGATCACTTTGTAACCACCCATGCTGAGCACTTCCCGAACACTTGTTGGATCCTTCTCTGTTTCAATACGTGTTTTTTATTTAGTCGCCCGCCTGAGTGGTAAGCACGATGATCAGAAGAATCATCCAGTTTTGGAAAAAGCGGAATATGTGTACTTATAATATTTCCCATATTGATTATTATTCATTGCCAGCCGAAGCTTCTGTACAATATTATTGGTAAATTTATAAAAACACCCATTTTATGACCAATTCTTCCAATCCAATTTTGGGGTCTGAGCAAATGCCGGCTTCAACACCAACCAGCGATGAGAGAACTTTAGCCATTCTCTGTCATATACTCACGTTGTTTTTCTGGCTCTTTCCTCCCCTGATCATTTATCTGGTAAAAAAGAATGAATCTGAATTTGTAACAGCTCATGCAAAGGAGTCGTTAAATTTTCAGATCACCATTGGCATCATCGGCATTGTTCTGTTCCTGACCATCATCGGTATTTTGCTGTTATGGGTGCTCGGTATAGTAGCGCTCGTATTTGTGATCGTTGCTACTGTAAAAGCCAGCGAAAATAAGTTATACCGCTATCCCATGACAATACGATTAATTAAATAGCTGAACAGGCTGTTTTGTAAAAGGTTAGCCTGGCTATTTTCGCAACGTTATAAAAATGCCACCTCCAAAAATGAAGGCGGCATCCTAAACTATGCACACATCAGGGTATCACTATATTGATGACAGCCTGTTTTCCGTTAGGGCCGGTGAGACCCAGTATATAATTTCCCGGCGTTAGTTTACGGGACGGGGTAATAACAAGCGATTGGTTGTTGTTGCCAACCGTTATATCGGTTGTGTACACCAACTGGCCTGCATGATTCACCAGGCGTACGTGGTACCTGCCGGCAGACTGATCAACCAGTTGCACATTGATCTGCTGACCAACAACCGGATTAGGAAAAACGATCGTCCGGGGATTTGTAGTTACAGGCGTGGTCGCAGTTTTGGCTGCAATGACCCCTACCCCAACGAACTTAATATAGTTGATGTTGAACCCATCTGTCAACTCAACAATTCGCATCGTTTGAACACCTGCCTGCAGCGCCGGTGTAGTTGCGCTAACGGTTTGGTATGTTTGCCAGTCGCCGGTAGCCGGCACTGTGATGGTGCCAGAAATATTTACGCCATTCATTTCAATATAAAATTGTTTTCCGCCACCGGGGCCCGACACGCGGGCCTGTATCGTATATATCCCGGGCGTGGTAACATTAACGGTATATTTTATCCATTCATTGGCGTAAGTCCAGCCTACATCATACCCTCCTTCGCCGCAATTTTCAACATCTACCCCTTCAGCCGGGCGATACTGTGCGCCATTATTCGCAGGGTCCGAATCGCTGTAAGCAATACCAGGTCCGCCGTTGTCGTAGTTCTCTGCTTCTATAATTCCGGGAATCGTAGCCGGCTTGCCGCCATAGGCCAAATTAACCGTTCCCCATACATAGCATTCATGAATAGACCAATAGTTGCCTTTGGAACCTGTTTGAACGATCTTCACATAACGGGCAACCTGATCAGGGAACAGGATCAGCGTCATGCCACCCATGCCGGCGCCGGTAGCTACAGGTACTGCCCACGTAATACTGTCGGTTGAAACATATACACTATACCCTGCAGGATCGTCGCCGGGACTTTGCGTGGCATCCAGCACCAACTGATGTATCGTATTCACCGTTTTCATATCAATAATAAAGTATTGACCGGCTGCCTGCGATGCGTTGGTTGACCAACGGGTAGCAGCATTGCTGTCGAGCGCATTGCGGGCATTGCTGCTGTTGGCCGATGCCGAGGCTGTCCATCCTTTGCGGTCCATAGCGCCTGCGACAGATACCTGCCAGCTATTGCCCTGGTTATTGAGCCATAAGGCGGCATTGGACGGAGAAATAGCTGAACTATCAATAATGGATGACCGCGCTGAAAGACGGGCTTCTGCTCCTGTATTAAGAATACTTCCAACCGGCCACACCCATGAATTGTGCAGGTGAAGGGAGCCACTCTGCGCATTGGCCCAACGCTGTTGCCCCGGTTGATTGAAATTGGCCGTTTGAAAATGCAATGTGCCTCTGTTCAGGGAAAGTCCGTTGTACGGATTACCCCAGAAATCGGAACTGAAAAAATTTGCCGTTCCTGAAAATCCGGATTTAGTAACGATGTAATTATTTACGCTGTCGTTCAGGGAAACGATCTGCGAATTAATGAAATGAAAACCGGCGGCGCCCATTCCTTCGAAGCTAATGCCATGGCGGGTTCCATCAAGACCTATACCCAAACTTACACCAGTAGCGCCGGCACCTTCAGCAAGCAGCCGCAGTCCGTAATTAGCGCCGTATATGAAATCGTTGTACAGGGTCTCATTCTGGCAATTGCCCAGCTCCATCCAGCTTACATTGTTATAATCGTATGCATATACCTGTGGGTCGCCGTTGTTGGTGGGCGAATTGGGCCATGAACCGAACTTGCTTTCTGAGCCGTTTGAATAATAGATGGTGTTGAAGTGCAGGTTATAGATCTTACCGCCTGTTGAACCACCGCCTACGCGTACCGCAGTATGAAATACCTGCCCGGCCAGAAAATCAACGTAATGGTTATCACATTTATTGGTAAAAAGATCAATACCATTGTAGCAGGCGCGAATGCCGGTATTGATAATATAAACATTGCTGCCGAGCCCCTGGACCGCATAGGGGTATGCGAAAAAATTGGGAACGAGGCTGCCCACCTGCTGCGGATAATTAATGACAAGTCCGCGGATGCCGCTGCCTGCACTCAACCTTAGAAACGGAGTACCGGCGGCATTTCCCTGATCGGCATATACTTCCAGCACACTACCGGGACCAGTTGGGGCGGTGCTCACATCATTGGCGCCTTTTAGTTCTACATTGGTTGGAACCGTAAGGTGCCCCAGCACTTTGTATTTGCCCGGCGGAAGGAAAACAATGCCACCTCCATCAGCGCCAGCCTGGTTCAGGGCATTTTGAATAGCTGTTGTGTTATCTGTTGTTCCATCTCCTTTTGCATTATACGGAGCAGCGGTTGCCAGGTACAACACAAGCCGGCCCGGCTTATGTGTTTCGGCAGTAATATTAGAGACATCAGGCATCTGGCTTAACGATAACGGCGTGCTGTCGATGGAATTTACATACAACGAGTTGTTGCGAATATTCATGCCACCGCTGAAGCGGTTTCCGGTGAGCACAGCACGGGCGCGCTGACCAATGGTACATTGATTGCCGCCATTGTTGAAGTCGCAGTCGGATGCGGTAAACGTACCTCCTGCTACATTCACCCTGCCGCTGCTGATAGTAGTATGCTGCATCATAAAAGTACCGGTAACGCCGGAGTCGATAGCAATGGCATTGCCCGTTGCGGAAAGATTGCAGGTATGTAATTGTATGGCGCCGTTTCTTACACCCGGCGATAGTACAAACCCCGATGCACAGCCGGTAACCGTAACCCGCGAAAACATGATGCCCACATCCGGCAGGCCATCTACCACAACAGCGGTATTGCAATTGGTGAATGTCATAGCATAATTGTGTCCGTTAGGGTAATTACCGGTACTGGTGGCCGACTGCGCAGCCCTGAATCCCACATTATATCCTTCGATATTTACAAAGCTGGTGTACGTCCAGTCGTTGCGTTTCATCATAATGCCTGTACCGTTCTGATAGATCCAGCTGGCATAGGAGCTTCCCGCCGTGGCGGGAGCATTGGCCAGTGCCGACCCCTGCCAATACGAGGGCGAGAAATTGATCTGTTCAAGCCGGCCAACGTCTACAATATTGTCGATCTGAATTCCGGTATGCAGCGGTGTTCCATATATGTTAAAAATAACCGGACAGGTTCCTCCATTGGCGGTGGAAAATATAATTCCGTCATAGGCATTAACGAGCGTAATGTTTTTGGCATTACAGAATTCATTGCCGAAATACCCGGTTTGCCCGAACAAAATAGCTGGCGGATAAGGAGTAATGTTATCGGGCGTTTGCTGCGGATACCAGATGGCCATATCCTGAACGGCAGCGGAAGTTTGCATCGTAATAAATGCGGTTGTATTGGCACTCCCCCGCCCCGCATAGGCCATGAGAATAGTACCGGCAATGGGCTGGCCCTGTATAGGTTGTTGCCATTCGCCCCGGAGTGTAACACCTTTTGGAATAAGCAGGTTGCCTTTGATGGCATACTTCCCTTTGGGAACGAACAGGATTCCCCCGCCCATATTTCCCAATGAATTGAGCAGGTTCTGGAAGATGGAAGTTACATCTGTGCTACTGTCGCCCGTGGCGCCATAATCTGCCACAGAATAAGCGATAACAGGTGCGTCGGTTGTGGGATACGTGGAATTGATCAACCTCCAGTTCTGCGAAAAAGCCGGGAACTGCAGGGCCAGCAACCCGAAAATTACCGTAAGCGTCCATTTGATGCCGCGGTGTTTACATAGGCGGATACATTGCATAAAACAAAATTTTACAGATGTATCACCAAACCTGGAACCATATTTTTAAATGGAGGCCGCTAAACGAATCTGAAGTGGCTGTGAAGTAGTTTTGACGTATACAATATTGGCATTTGCAGGCTGTATCACATTATGGCATTTCATCCCAAATTTCAATGTTAATGTTATAGCCTATGTCGAAGTACCTGACAACTTGTTTTGTAATCTGATTTTGAAAGGCATCACAATCCTGAATAATGGGAAGAATTTCAAAATAATGCTGATCAGCTTTTACCACTTTAAATAAAGTGTCTGTGATGTTTTTCGCATGATAAGAATGGTTAAACCTGATTTTATCCCCGGGATTAACCGTTTGCGTAATTGGGAGAGATTTCCACATGGTATACTGGATTTAAGTATGTCTGACATCAGGCAAAACTAATGCCAGACATACCAAACAATGTCGTATGTCGATTTTCGGTTTTTAACCTGGGAACGTTACTTCGTATAATCACAATGCATGGAAGGAATAATTACGAGTATCAAAACCAAACCCCGTTCAGCATGGCTATGCCACAGGTGGTTTCGAAAGAATTTACATAACTGTCGGGTGTTCTGCGCCACCATTGTGCCCACATCAAACCACTGGAGTTCCTGTATTTCCAGGCTTCCTGTGCGTTATATTTCAGCCATGCTGAATACGCAGACTGAAGTCCCCGGTCGCGCACAAACATACAGGCCCATCGTGCAAAAATGGCTTTAAAGCCCTGGCAGTCTTCGGTATCATATTCATCAGGCAATAGCCCCTGGGCATTGCACATATTATTTTTCGTGTAATCCATGGCTTTAGCTCCCATGGCCGCATAATTATTAGATGGGTAGTAGTTATGCAGCAAGTTACAGGCTCCAATGAAAGTACCCTGTGTATAGGTGCGTGCGCCTTCGGTGATGGTGCCGGCCGCATTCATGGCGCCTCTTACCTCGCCCGTACCGGATGCATACAGTTTACTGATAATCCAGTCCTGGATCAGTTTTGCCTTGTCGCGGTAACCGGCATCGCCGGTTGCCTGATACAGGTACATAGCGCAAATGGCAGCCGGTGCATTTACGCAGGCATTTTTGGTGGTTTTGGCGGTGGTCCACCACAAACCGCCGCCCAGGTTCGTATCCCATGCGCGCGCCCATACCATATCAAAGTTGTTTTTAGCCATATCTTTCATACCGCCATCATTGGTGATCTGAAAAGCCCTGATGCACATCAGTGCGCCCCAGATCACATCGTCGTTATAAATATTATTCGACCATAATAATCCATATGCATCGCGCATACCGTTGTACAGGTATACAAATTTATTGCGCAGGTCGGTATTGTTATTGACCAAATACGCATCGATAAGGGTTTCAATGGCCCCTGCCTGTTTCCAGAAATCCATGCGACCGGTATGGGTTACATCAGAATAATAATAGGCCTTATACGATGGGCCATAGGTGCCATACTGGTTATAGAAGGCGTTGTTATAGCATTGCATAGCCAGCAGGGCCTCGGCCTTTGTGGGAGGTACAGGGCTGTCGGCCGCCGCAGCCTGTTGAATGGTTGTTTTAGCATTTTCGTGGCGTATACTCTTTTTTGAACAGGCAAGAACGATGAGCATTAACAAGATAACAGGGAGGCATAGGCTGCAAAAATAAGTTTTGCAATAATGTGTAGTTTTCATGAGACAGGTTTATTATAATGACTGAAAAAAGGTAGCCTTCCCTAAAGAGAAGGCTATAATTATTTATTAACAAACCCTGATGTAATGAAAAAAGCTAATGGTCATCGATGCCATCGAAATAAATTTCGGTAATGGCGGTGTCGTTGTATTTATCTCCCTTATAAACTTCCAGGATCTCAAAGCGAAAGATCAGGTCTTTGCCGTTTTTATTACGACCAAATGTACCAATGTCAAAAACCTGGTCGTCTCTGGTGTCGCTCAGGTTCAAAAAGCCATAGGGTTTACCATTCACATAAAACTTTAATCTTTTAACCCTGTTATTATTTTTCCAGGCCGCTTCTGATTTAACATAACCATTCGATACAATGATTTTAGTAACACGTGGGCTCTGGTTTTCGAAGTAATACTCTAAATACTCCCCAATGCCTTCATCTTCCCTACCCTCAACCCAGGCCGTTGCGTAACTTAAGTCATTAGCGCTTTTTGCGCTATAATTAATACCGTTTGCGTTTGGCAAGGATGAAGAGGCTTTAATCTCATAATTACCGCCGGAACAATACCAGCTGCAGCCGCCAGGAATGATGTCCCAAACGCTTTCAACGGTTTCGTCACCCTTTTGCAGCAGCGTATCCAGTTCCTTCTTCTCCTGTTTGGTGGTATGCTCTTTGGTTAAAAGATGATCGCGCCGCTTCAATTCTTTTTGTCTTTTCCCGCTTACATCAAGCACCAGTTTTTCTTTAGGAAAAAAATTGTTCGGTGCGTTCTGCGCTGATGCAAACAAAATGAAATTGGAAAACAGTAGGGTAACTAATATTCGGTTCATCATAATTCTGCTAAAATTATTAAAACGGTGCAGGAAATCAAATAAAAAAAAGCCTCAAGTGTTATATCGAGGCTTTCGTTTTATTGCCCGCGACCGGGATGCGTTATATATTTATCAGGGAACTGTAACCTGGCAATTGATACTTGTGTTATAACCGTTCGACGAAAAGCCAACGTTACAGAAACTCACTATCAGTTTGCCGTTTGCGGCATTTACATACACCTTGCCGGCGCCTGTATTCCATGACCACCCTGAATTCCACATAATCACCCTTACACTACCTTGTACCCATGAACCTCCCCATGACTGTATTTCGTATATACCGGTAATTGGGCGGTTTGCCCCTGCAAATTCCATTTCGATGCTGCCGCCCGTTCCACTGGCATGCACAATATATGAGCCTCCGCTTGCGTATCCGCTTACACTGGAATATGAAATATCAGCTAAGTTGGAGGAAGCTGCAAAATTATTGGTTAATGTACAGGGAGGCGTAGCCGATGTGATCACAACCGAATCGGTAGTTGCGGTATACATGCAGCCGTCGTTCGTGATCACTTCTACGGTATACCTGCCGGCATTGACCGCCGATACGTTAGTAACCTGCGCGTTTTCGCCGTGGGAGAAAAATTTGTCAGGGCCCCGCCAGTTGTACATATGCACATTATTGATGCCTGTTACCGATAAATTGAGAGTTCCGCCGGCAACTACCTGCGCATCAGCAGTGGCCGTTGGAACTAATGTTTCGTCGCAGTGTTCAAAATCTTTTGAGCTGCAGCCCTGCATACAGCTGATCGCAATAGCTAATGCCGGTAATAATATTTTGATTGATCGCATGGTTGATTGGTTTGTGCTGTTGTTTGATGGTTCGCTCGATGAGTGCCTGATTTATTCATGTGCCATTCTGCCTCCGAAGATGATCCCGTATGTTAATTGCGCATACAGGTTGCTGTTTTTCTGCTCACCGCCTTTGAGGCCGGGCCGCACGCCGCCTTCCAGTACTACTTTGGCACCAAAATTCGGACGAAACATACTGATGACCTGGTAGCCGAGGCGGAAGCCCATTTTGTTGAGGGCGGTGGCAGAAAGATCGAGCCGTTGAGGCAGGTGATCGTATTCCTGTGTCAGGTTGTATAATGGGTGGTAATAGACCATGTCCTGCAGGCTGAGTTTGTGAGCAAACAGCAAATCGATAAAAAGATCGGACTGTGCTTTTTCTTCGCGGCGGCCGGTATATTTTTCATCGTCGAGTGTGATCTTAATATCACGGAAAGAGGTGTAACCAATACCAATGACGGCTATGTTTGATTGCATCATGGTTGAGGAAGTGCTCAGCCAGGTGGGCGTAAGCGTATAGTCATTATTTTCATAGTGGTACACATATTCCGGCGTCGTTGTTTTAAAGGGAAGGCCATTTTTTGATTGAATGACCCTGTTATCGACCAGGTAGCCCAACCGGCCGGTAAGGGCTCTCACTACATTACCCCGTACGCGGGTCACCGCAACGGTTCGGTAGCCGGCGCTGCCTAATGTGATATGATAATTTTCTTCTTTTTCCCATGATAGTATGGTTGGGCTTACGAGGATGCCAAAACGGGATGACTTTTTGTTTTTGACGGCTGTACCATAGCTATCCAGGTCACCACCTGACCCTCTGTTTTGATCACCACCGGTAAGGTTGTCGAGGTAGGCGTAATGGTAACCTCCGCTGATGCGCAGATGGCTTTTGAAGGTGTAAAACAGTTCAAGCCCACCGCCGATGTTGAGGTTGAGCTTGCTTCCATCAACATAAACCGGGTTTACCACCAGGCCAAACAATCCCGATTGGGCGGGTTCATTCCTTTCGAGCTTATAGGAAATTGTTTTGTTGGATGGAGAAGGAGATGCTGCACGATTGTACTGTGAATTGCCTGCAAAGGGCATAGCAAGGGCGCCAAAGACGAGCAATGGCCTTAAATTTCTCATGTTGTATAAAGGTTAGGGGTTAACTAAGTTGTTCGGTTTAGCGAACAACGTGTAAAGATAAAAACTAAATTATATATCTAATAAAAAAGCCCCGACTGTTGATGCATTTCCGGTTAACAGTATTGAGTGCTATAATGTATCCCATTTAAAAGTGTGAAATAAAAAAGGAGGCCGTATTGACCTCCTCGAAAATAAGTTGTACTAAGCCTATGCTAAGGAATAGCGTATTTTACAACCTTTATATAATTTACAGTTACCTTCTTATTTTTTACATTTTTAAGCAGGGTCGACTTTTCCAGTTTTCTTTTTCTATTTTCATAATCGAACCTATCTTTGAAGCTTAAGTTTGGCATTTGAAATATGATATTTTCTCTCTTTAGATAAGCGTCTATTTCTCCTCCTTCTCCATCCAAAAATACCAGCCCGTCATATTTATTAACTAATTGTTCAAATGTACTGCCAACTCTTATGCTGTCTGCTGTATAAAAATCAGGAGAGTTAGTAACGATACCAGTTACTTCTTTATCATTTGGGTCGGCTTCTATTGATATAAAATGTTTTTTATTTAAGAACAATGTAACATAATATGTCGAATCACCAGCCTCATCTGTCATATACTTTTTTTCTACTTTATAATAGTTCTTTTTGTTATAATCACTTACCTTTTTATTGAATGTTACGTCCCCAATGCCATTCTTTGATATTGATGAATTGGAGTTTAATAAATAAAGTATCCCAATTAAAATTTTAACAATATTCATATCTGATTTTATTTAAAATCCTTGTGCAAACTTCTATACTTATTTATGCTGGCAACACTAATTTCATTTTTATAGGTCCTTCTATTACATTTATAACCGTGAAATGAAAAGGAGGCCACGGAGACCTCCTTATTATAGTTCTGTTTCATTTAAATAATTCCTCAAATATCTAAAGGATCAACATATTCAATCTTGGGAAGGTCTATTTTCAAGAATTCATCTGATGTTAAAAACTCTACATTCTCAGGCACTGTTAATCTAGATATGTAAACACCTTGTAATGTTTTTGAGCACCATATTAATAAATATCCCAACCTTGTCTTAATATCGTTTATCACAAATATTGATTTCATAACACCTTCTTTGTGAAATGGAGAGGGGATATCCTGTTTACCATCTAAAACTTGAAGAATAACGTCTTTCCACATTATTTTTTATTTGATTTATAATATAACCAAAAAGTATTTTCAATTTCCATTGCACTTTTTTCAAACATATTTATCATCGGTGGCGATAACTCGCTAGGAAAACCAAATAGTTTAAACTGAAACAAATGCGTTCTCTCATGTCCAAGAGTTTTCACTAATGTTTCATAATTACTAAAGGCATCAGGATATAAGGTAATAGTTCTCTTATGAGCACGTCCAAAAAGATTTCTACCAATCAAATCTGGATCTCTTACAATCTTAAGCGTTACACCATTTAGCCCAACTCCTGCTTGATTTGCCGCTTTTTTAACAGTCCTTAATTGCATTGGAACTTCTAAGGAGGTGAACGGGCCAATATTTCCTCCTCTTCGGTAAAGTCCTTGAGAAGCAGTCGAAGGAGCACTTTTGAGTGTAAAGTTTTTCGAAAGGTTAATATTAGTACCTACCAGTTCGCCCCCAAACACGCTCCACCCCATTGTTGCCACCTGAAGGTGGAAATCAGGATTGTTATAATTTTGTTGAACGTATGATGTCGTTTCGGAGATTACTTCGTTTGCTCCTGCAATAGGATCAGGATGGGTATTTAACCAATGACCTAATGATTTTAATCCACCGACAACTCCATCCTTTATATTTGTCAACGTCCATCCGGGATTTCCCACGCCATCTATCACATCAATGGCTAAGTTACCAATTGGCGCCAATACCCAGTTATTAGCTGCAGCGTTCGCTTTATTTAGAATATTGCCTTCATAAGGCAAGGCTCCGGCTTTGTATTTAGCAAGATCAATAAATCCTTTCTGACCAAATGCAGATCGATTAGGTGCAGGAGTGGAATCTCCAAGTGGATCACTATTCAGGATCGGGTTATTATTAAATGCACTATACTCACTTACGCCAGTCATAGGCTTCGGATCTAAATTCCACCTCCTTCCAATCCGCGAATCATACTCCCAATACATCGCCGTATAACTGTTTCCCATTCCCTTAACCTCATTGCTCATCTCCTGCCCATTAAACCCAAACCTATACCCACCAGCATTATAAGTTCTTCCCGGCATCAGCATCCCAAACGGATAGTAATCATTGGCGTTTACAATATCCGCAGTATAATAATCTACGTTAGTACCACTGCTGTTCTGTATCCTTCTATCGCTCACTGTTACCAGCACATTGCCCAAATGGTTGCTTAATTCAAAGAGCTTCTCTCCACGGGTAAAGATACGCTGAATTCCGCTGCCAAAACCACATGACAAAACGAACGTACTATCAGGAACCAGATGCTGCGAAGTAATGCCCAGCCGGTTGCTGCCATATAAATGTACTTCAGTTTGCGCCAAAGCCCCGCCGGCAGGTTTGGTATAAACACTCAGTACATTACCACTGGCATCACGCACATACACGGTTGTGTCGGTAGGCGTATACTTCATGATCCGGTTGCCATCGACGTCATACACATAGCGTATTACACCACTTGATTTAGTAATGCTTGTTATTTTGCCATATACGTTCCATGTAATATTGGTAATACCCTCTGCACTGTCTTTTACCAGGTTGCCGATTTCGTCATACTTGTAGTTGTTGTCACTCTGGCCCTGCTTAAGATCATTGTATTTGCTGTAATCGGCAGGTAAGGCATCGACAGCCGCATCGGTTACTTTGTGCAACTGGTTGGTATTGGCCTTATAGAAATAACTCAAACTATCCATTGAAGGTCTTGCCGCATCTCCATGGCGATTGTAAGTAAGAATATTGCCGTTAGGATCGTATGTAACCCTTTCCTGGTAATCATTTATACTACTACCGGGTGTAAAGGTCCCTGCCGGTGCATTCAATCCATTATATGCATCCATTGCCACAATCCGGTTCAACTGGTCGTAATGATAGTTGTATACTTTATTGGCGCCCAGTTTTGGAATATTTACCGCCATCGCAGCAATATTGCCATTGAACAATGGCGCTGCATTGCTGCCCAATGCCCCTAACACAGAAGTGGATTGGGGTGTATATCCAATCGCCTTATAATCATTTTTAAAATAATGTAAACTGAAGGCATATGCATCCTGTGCATAAGGATAAGCCTCTGTGGTATCTGTACCATTTGCCAGTGTGCCGCCCATCACGGGGTTCACTCCCTTCAACCAGCCCTGGAGGGTATACACATTATCCTGCTTCTGTACCAGCAACTGACCGAGTGTGGTAGTTGCCAGCGGACCATGCTTGTAATAGTCATAATGTGCTTCACGTTCAGGGAATAACCGTAACATCACACTATCCCTGCCACTGTATACATCTGTTAACCTGTTTTCGCCGTCGTATGCATACCTATGGTAATAAGCATCTGCCTGGCCTGGCTGGTAACTTACCTGGTTCACTTTGCCGGATACCAGATCATAATCATACACTATCTTCTTAAACCGGTTACCACTCTGATTCAGGTTCATGGCATTTACTATACCGTAGCTACTGCCAAAGTCCTGGAGCAGAGTATCTACATTGCCATGTATGTCATAAGTGTAGTAAGTGGCCGATGCAGGATAGTTATCTGTTGCATTGTTTATTACCTGCGAATAGCTAACCCGGGTACGCAGATTCCGTTGCACTACCGGCGGTGCAGATGGTAAATTGGTAAAACCAGGATAAACTACATCATATATTGTCTGTGTTAACTGGTTGCGGCTATTAGCTGCAGTATTCAACCAGCTTGTTAAACTGCTCTCACTCTTCGCAGTAGCATCACTCATAACACTGCCGCCTGTTATCTGTCCAACTTCTGTTATGCGTGCTAACGTATCATACTTCGTGTAACTGTAAACATTGCCTTGTGCTGCCTGCTTTGCATTCTGGCTTATAGACAGCCTTCCCAGTCTGTCGTACCAGAATTTGCTTACACCCGCATCATGCGATTTCTGCAGCACTACCTGGTTCAGACTATTGAAACAATACCTTGTTGCGAAGCTATGCTGTGGTACGGTATTGGTATATGGCAACCCGTTCTCCCTCTTCTCCCGCTCTGCTTTCACTGTATTTAAGAAAGTGGCGCTGTAATCGGGCCTTACGCCTTTGGGTGGCACCGTTTTCACCAGGTTACCCGCCTGGTCGTAGTAGTACAGGGTGTAATGGTATTCTTTTATCCTATACGCCGTTGTGAAAGTTTCGTTTACTGAAGTACATTTTTGCAGGTATGCCGCCTTAAAGGTAGCCATCGCTTGCTGCTGCAGGTATTCATACAGCAAACCTGCTTTCAGGGTAGCCCGGTTACGCGATTCCTGACACGGCGAGGCCGCCTGGGCAAGCCCTGTTGTATCATTGAGTGGCTTGCGTTCAAGACAAATAGATAAACCTGTTCCGCTGCCGGTGATGCCGCCGATGGCACAACCTGTTGCATTAAATTGCTGTGCGTAGTAAGTCCAGTTGTGCTGCAAACCGGTTTTATAGTTCACATATTGCGCAAACAGGTTATTCCACGCAATCATACTGTCGGGTACGGTACCGTACAATACAGGATGTTTGTGAAAAATGTTATAGAACGAATTATCGAGGCTGGTAAAATCACTGCATTTATAGCATTTATAACTACTGCTGTCGAACCCGCAGTTCAGGAATGCAGGCAGTGGTTGAGCACTGGCCAGCGGCAATGTATATGTTCTGTCACAAATCGTGATCACGGGTGAGCACTCGTAGCAGGGATCTGAAACCGCCGAATCGCGGCAATTATACTCGTAGGGCAAACCGCATTGAATCAAACCATTATATACAACCTGGGTAATCGTGTCCTGGTATTTGCTCAACAAATACTGGTTGATACTGGTAAGTGAATAACTGTTATAGCCAGCTGCAGTTATTTCCGTTTTCAGCTTACTCCACTGAGTGCAGGTACAGGTATCGATGCCGCCCACGTATTGTTGCGAAATACGGGGGTTTTTACCATAAGCTTTAGGCCATGTTATGCCGTAAGGATTACAATACAGTGTAGTTGTATCAATACCGGCGCTGTCTAATACATAATTCACTACCTGCTCAAAGCTCTTCCAGGGAGCACTGCTGTACGCAGCGGGTGATACTGTTGATGAGCCGTAAGGATTGGCGCCATTGGTTCCGAGCCGGCATACCTGCACCATTTTGCCGGTAATAGAGTTAAGAATTGCTTCACGGGTAGTTTCAGTCTTTGCTGCCAGCGTGGGGCATTCGAGCAAGGCCAGCCGCCAGGCATTGATATAGCTATCGCAATGACTGCCATACAACGCCAGCGAGTCGTTCTGGTTAACCGATGGATAATTGCCCTGGTCATCGGGATACCAACTGGTAAACTCGTTGCTTTGCGCCGCCTGTACGTAATTGTATGGGAAGTATATTTTGAAACCCTGTGTAAACAGCGAACGGTTATCTGCCGTATCGATAGTGCCGGGCCGCACATTGATGTAGCGGTTCACCATGTCACCACGTACCTGCCCATAGAACCCTTTGTACAGGCTCCAGGCCTGCGCCTGTATAGCCGCGCTTAAGGTAACGGTACCAATGCCGGTATTTACGGGTGTGCCCGTAGCCGTTAATTGTTTGGGCATGTTGTTGTAACAGATATTGCGCTGCGTTGTGTTCACAATGACTTTACATCCAAAGGCATCGCCATAAGCTATTTGCCACATGCTGTAACCTGCAGCAGCCGTCCACGCCACATTGCTGTATTTTGTGATACTATCCTTATCCTCAGCCCTCGACGGAATACTGAAGAAGGGATCTGAATTAATTGGCGTAAAGGCTGTAGCTACCAGTTGTATACTGTCGATGAAATCGTATGAGCTGCGCAGAGAGTCTTCGGCAAATTTCAGTTTCTTAAACTCCGGATGATAGGTCAGCAATGATTTTGTCCACGAATCTTTAAACTCCTGTTCAAAGTTTTCCATCGTCATCGTTTGCAACCTGTTGGCAGGCACCGATGCATCAATGATACCGAATGGAGTGTAATAATTATCACCGGCTTCGTTTATCGGATATTTATAAAAAGGCTGGGTATAGGTGGGGTTGCCGCCTGTTGAAAAGATATTATACTTGTTGTACATGGTGCCCGACCCGCTTTCCACAGCATACTGCCCGCTGTACGGAACCATATCGGTCAGCATCTGTTGCCTGATGGTTTCCAGCGTACGGGAAGTATTTGGGTTCAGCGCAACACAGAAGGAAGAATCGGCTATATACTGGTTCCTGATATCGTTTACCTGTTCAGGGGTCAACTGGCCCACTGTTTTACCGATAGAGCCTGCATAGTTGGAAAGATAGGTATTGTAATCACCGAGCACCGACAAACAACTGCTGGTGGTAAGCGCAGTGGTGGCAATGGCGCAACCCGAAGCTGTTGAATCATCTGCTGCAATGCTTACGATCAGATTTTGCTTCGTTTCACAAAGCCCCACCCCATACGTATTGTACTGCGCCATAAATTTATCCAGCGAATCCTGGTTAATGGTAAGGGTTTTGCGCACGCTGTATGAGCCTTTATCGAGCAACAGGGTTTGATTGAAATTAATATTATCAATACCTGTATAATTATATACAACCGGGTTAGCATCGCCACTTTCGTCGGTTACCGAAATCTGCAAATCAAACTTACAGTCGTAGCTTACTGTGCCGCCGCCGCATTTGGGCAAGGTGAGCGTTTGCTTAGTGAGCGCATAGTTAAACGTATAATAAGTATTAAAAGGCACCGGGATGCTGTTGATC
>Ga0114129_10005025_pt1 | contig 18611 bp, 20 predicted proteins | sample RhiMetdeltSRZDD1_FD_80071 | JGI IMG/M metagenome (GOLD analysis project Ga0114129, IMG submission 80071) | Populus rhizosphere microbial communities from Tennessee, USA - Rhizosphere MetaG P. deltoides SRZDD1 (version 2) (version 2) | ecosystem: Host-associated > Plants > Roots > Rhizosphere >...
AATCGCTTCAACATGGACAACGTCTCGCCGCAGGGAACGTTCAAGGGCGCCGCCCAGCTGAAGCAGGAATTCCAGGCTGTGCTCGGAGATCGCGCACCTTCCGAGGTGGTGCACTACTGCGGCTCGGGCGTAGCGGCGTGCCACAACCTGCTCGCCATGGAGATCGCGGGCCTGACCGGAGGACGCCTCTACGCGGGCTCGTGGAGCGAGTGGATCGCGGACCCGAATCGCCCAATTGCTCGCTGACGCGCTTCTAGCCGCGCACTTCCTGATCGCGGCGTTCATCGTCGCGGGCCTGATCCTCGTATGGCTTGGCGCCGCGCTCGGCTGGCAGTGGACGAGAAATCCCTGGTTTCGCTACCTGCACCTCGGTGCCATCGCATTCGTCGCGGCGGAAGCCGTTGCCGGCATCGCCTGCCCGCTCACGGTCTGGGAAGACATGCTGCGCGGCGGCGTGCGCCCGGAATCGTTCGTCGGGCGCTGGGTGCAGCGCCTGCTCTACTACCAGGCGCCCGAATCGGTGTTCACCGTTGCGTACGTTCTCTGGACGGCGGCTACGCTTCTAACGTTATGGCTCGTTCCGCCCAGGCGAAGAGCTGCCTGAAGACTTCCTCGCGGATGTGCGGCCGCGAGAGCACCAGGTCGTGCACCGCGCCCGGGAAAGCCATCAAGGTGAGGTCCTCCCCAAGGGTGCGCGACCATCTGGCGATGTGGCGCCAGTCGAGCACGATGTCGGCCTCGTCGGAATGCATGGAGAGCACCGGGCAGTCGATCGCCAGGCCGCGATGCACGCGCGCGTGCGCGTCGGTCATCGCGCCGAGCCAGCCGTAATAGACTCCGAAGCCGAGCGGCGGCTTGAGCGAGAGGTCGAACTCCCATCCCTCGTCGAGCAGGCTGCGCACGTAGTCCTCGCGCAGCACTTTCTCGTCCTTGAGGAACGGATAGAACCGCCCGAGCGCGGCCGCGAGATGCAGCTGCGTGATCTTCCACGCCGGCAGGCGCCAGTCGAAGAAGGCGCTGTTCAGCCACAACGCGCGAACGGAAGACCGTGCCTCGCCCTCGTGCGCGTACAGAGCGCAGATCAGCGCGCCCGTCGAGTGCCCCGCGAGCAGCACGGGCCCGCCGATCTCGGCGATCGCGGCGCCGAGATCGGCGTAGTACTCGGTGACGCTACGGCAGAAATTCGGGTGCTGGTGCGGCCGCAGCGACCGGCCGTGCTTGCGCAGGTCGATCGCGTAGAAGGCATAACCCTCGGCCGCAAAGCGCTCCGCCATGTGGCGCTGAAAAAAATAGTCGGCGAACCCGTGGACATAGAGCACCGCGCCGCGCGGCGCCGCGCCCACGGGCAGGCGCACGAGCGTCGCCGTGACCGCGCCGTCGTAGTCGTCGGGGAAAGAGAGCTCGAGCGCCTCGAACCCCGGCAGCAGACGGTCAGGCTGCCAGGTGCGAATGCCCGCCTTCATGCTTTCGCAGGGCCCACTCGACGTGCTCACGCACGAGGGCCGAAGGATGGTTCGCGCGTGCACGCAGCGCCTCGATCACATCGCTAGAAGTCGGCGCGTTTCCCAGGCCCACGGCGAGGTTGCGCAGCCACCGCTCGTAGCCGATGCGCCGGATCGGCGAGCCCTGCAGGCGCTGGTCGAACTCGGCCTCGGTCCACGCGACGAGCTCCACCAGTGTCGCGCGGTCGAGGCCGTTGCGCGGCTGGAAGTCCTCCTCGGCGCTCGGCTGGGCGAAGCGGTTCCACGGACAGACGAGCTGGCAGTCGTCGCAGCCATAGACGCGATTGCCGATGAGGGGTCGCAGCTCTTCCGGAATCGCGCTCTTGTGCTCGATCGTGAGGTACGAGATGCAGCGGCGCGCGTCGAGCTGGTAGGGGCCGCGGATGGCCTGGGTCGGGCATACGTCGATGCAGCGCTCGCAGGTGCCGCACCGGTTCGGCTGTTCCTCGTCGATTGGAAGTGGGAGATCGCAGTAGATCTCGCCCAGGAAAAACCACGAGCCCGCCTCGCGGTCGAGGAGCAGCGTGTGCTTCCCGCGCCAGCCGATGCCCGCGTGCGCGGCGAGCTCGACTTCGAGCACCGGCGCCGAGTCGGTGAACACGCGGTAGCCGAAGGGTCCCGCGTCGGCCTCGATGCGCTCGCAGAGCTTCTGCAGGCGGCCCCGCAGCACCTTGTGATAGTCGCGTCCGCGGGCATAGCGCGCGATGTAGGCATGCCCGGGTTGTAACTCGTCCTCCACGCTTCCGGGGACGTCGCAGAGGTAGTCCATCCGGCAGGAGATCACCCGCAGCGTGCCCGGCTTGAGCTCGGCCGGACGCGCCCTGAGCGCGCCGTGGCGCGCCATATACTCCATCTCGCCATGCCAGCCCCGATCGAGCCATTCGAGGAGCCGCGGCTCGGCCGCGGACAAGTCCGCGTGCGCAATGCCCACGGCCTGGAACCCGAGGCTCCGGCCCCAGTCCTTGATGCGCTGCGCGAAGGCTCGGCCTTCCATGCCTCTCGATCTTAAGTTGCCCGACCCCGCCGCCACCGAAGCGCTCGGCGCGGCGCTCGCCTCCGGTGCGCGGGCCGGCCGGGTGATTCACCTGCGCGGCGAGCTCGGCGCCGGGAAAACCACCCTCGTGCGCGGGCTCCTGCGCGCCCTTGGACACACCGGACGGGTGAAGAGTCCCACCTACGCCTTGGTTGAACCTTATGAGCTTTCGAGCTTACACTTCTATCACTTTGATTTCTATCGGTTGAAAAACCAAGAAGAATGGGAGCAGGCGGGCTTTCGGGAGTACTTCAACGGCGAGGCCTTGTGCGCGGTGGAATGGCCGGAGCGGGCCGACGGGCTGCTCGCGCCGCCGGACCTCGACATCGAGCTTCGCTTCGAGGGCGAGCACCGGCGCGCCCGGCTGAACGCGCACCCCGGAGCTGGCGAAGCCTGGCTCTCGTCATTGCGCTTTTCGCCCTGAGCGATGCGCAGGCTCAGGTCGTGTCGAGTCGCATCTGGCCGGCCCGCGACTACACCCGGCTCACGCTCGAGTCGAAGTCCGCGATCAAGCACAGCCTCTTCAGCGTCAAGGATCCCGAGCGCCTGGTGCTCGAGCTCGAGACCGACGAGCTCGCGCCCGCGCTGACCGAGCTGCAGGGCAAGGTCGCGCCGGAGGATCCCTACATCAAGGGCTTGCGGGTCGCGCGCAACCGCCCGGGTGTGATCCGCGTGGTGCTCGATCTCAAGGCCGACGTCAAGCCGCAGCTCTTCAACCTGCCGCCGGTCGCCGACTACGGCCATCGCATGGTGCTCGACATCTATCCGGCGGTGCCGCTCGATCCGCTCGCCGCCCTGCTCGAGGAAAGCAGCAAGTCACAGGAAGAAAAGCCCGCCGGGAAGGTGGAGCGCCTCGCCACGATCGTGATCGACGCGGGGCACGGCGGCGAAGATCCCGGCGCGCTCGGCCGCCACGGCTCGCGCGAGAAGGACGTGACGCTCAGCATCGCGCGGCGCCTCAAGACGCTGGTGGATGCGGAGCCGAACATGCGGGCGCTGCTCACCCGCGACGGCGACTACTTCCTGAAGCTGAATGCAAGGGTCGAGAAAGCGCGCAAGGTCAAGGCCGACCTCTTCGTCTCGATCCATGCCGACGCGTTCGTCCGGCCCGATGCGCGCGGGTCCTCGGTGTTCGCGCTCTCGGACCGACGCGCCACTTCACAGCTCGCGCGCGAGCTCGCGAGAGCGCAGAACGAGTCCGACCTGATCGGCGGCGTGAATCTGCAGGAGAAGGACGACTACGTGAAGCGGACGATCATCGACCTCTGGCAGACCGGGACCATCGACCACAGCCTGCGCCTGGGCGGCTCGGTGCTGAAGCGCCTGGGCACGGTGAACACCCTGCACAAGCCGCACGTCGAGCAGGCCAGCTTCGGGGTGCTGACGGCGCCGAACATCCCGTCGATCCTGGTGGAGACCGCGTTCATCTCCAATCCCGAGGAGGAAAAGCGGTTGAACGACGAGGACTACCAGGACAAGCTGGCGCGGGCGGTGCTGGACGGGATCCGCGACTACTTCGCCAAGCACCCGCCGCGCCCGGCTTCGCCGCTCGCGCTCAATTAGGGCTGGCTCTGCTCCGCGCGCGCCTGGAATTCAGCCACGCGATGATTCCGGGAGAGATCGACACGAGCACGATCGCGAGGATCACGACGGTCAGGTTGTTCCGGATGAGCGGGATGTTGCCGAAGAAGTAGCCGGCGGTGCAAAGCGAGCCGACCCAGATGACCGCGCCGGCGACGCAGAACGCGAGATAGCGCAGGTAGGGCATGCTGCCCACGCCGGCCACGAACGGCACGTAGGTGCGCACGATCGGCACGAAGCGAGCGAGGATGATGGTCTTGCCGCCGTGGCGCTCGTAGAAATCGTGCGTCCGCTGCAGGTACACCGGGTTGATCCACCTGCCGAAGAGGCGCATGCCGGCCCAGCGCCCGATCCAGTAGTTCGAGTTGTCCCCGCACAGCGCCGCGGCGATCAGCGTCGCGATGACCGCAAGCAGGCTGATCTCGCCCAGCGCGGCCAGGGTCCCGGCGACGAACAGCAGCGAATCGCCCGGCAGGAACGGCGTGACCACCAGCCCGGTCTCGCAGAACACGATGGCGAAGAGCAGCCCGTAGACCCACACGCCGTGCTGTCTCACGAACTCGCCCAGGTGCACATCGAGGTGAACCACCAGGTCCCACAGGAAGGCGAGAAGCTCCATCGGCCGATTGTATAATCTGCGCGCTTCTCGCTCCTCGCGCCTCTCCGCAATGTCCGCCTCCGCCGTTTTGACCAATCCCAGCGTCGAGCGCGTGCGGTCAGCGCTCGAGCGTGCCGGAATGCCGGCGGAAATCGTCGAGCTTCCGGGAGCCGCGCGCACCGCCAAGGCGGCGGCCGACTTTCTCGGCTGCAAGGTGGCGCAGATCGCCAACTCCCTCGTGTTCCGCGCAGAGGCCAGCGACACCGCGGTGCTCGTCATGTCCTCGGGCGCCTGCCGCGTCGACCTCGCAAGGCTGGCGCGCGTGCTCGGCGAGCCGGTGGGGAAGGCCGACGCCGAGTTCGTGCGCCGGCACACCGGCTTCGCAATCGGCGGGGTCGCGCCCGTGGGACACGGGGTCTCGAAGGTGTTCGTCGAGAAAGCGCTGGCGGCGCAGGGCGAGCTGTGGGCGGCTGCCGGCCATCCGCACACGGTGTTCCGGCTGAGCTATTCGCAGCTCCTGGGCATCACCGGCGGCCTGGAAGCGGAGCTCGCGGCATGAGCGCGATCCGGGTGCTGCCGGAGCTGCTCGTGAGCCAGATCGCGGCGGGCGAGGTCGTGGAGCGTCCGGCCTCGGTCCTGAAGGAGCTGATCGAGAACAGCGTCGATGCCGGCGCAAGCGCGATTACCGTCACGCTCGACGAAGGCGGCATGCGGCGGGTGCAGGTGGAGGACGACGGCGAGGGCATCGCGCGCGAGGACTTGCCGCTCGCGCTGGCGCGCCACGCGACGAGCAAGATCCGCAGCCTTGGCGACCTCGAAGGCGTCGCCACGATGGGCTTCCGTGGCGAGGCGCTGGCCTCGATCGCATCGGTCTCGCGCGTGTCGATCGCGAGCCGGGCCGGCCATGCCCCGCATGGCGCCTCGATCACCGCGGAAGGCGCACAGCTCGGCGAAGTCACGCCGGCAGCTCGCGCGCAGGGAACCACGGTGTCGGTCGCCGACCTCTATTTCAATACGCCGGCTCGGCGCAAGTTCCTGCGCACCGAGGCGACCGAGCTCGGGCACTGCGACGAGGCATTTCGTCGTGTGGCACTCGCGCGCTGCGATGTCGCCTTCACGCTCAAGCACAACGGAAGGGTCAGCCGCCACCTTCGCGCGCAGGCGCTCGCCGAGCGCGCGGCCCTGCTCCTCGGCGATGAGCTGATAGCCGCGAGCGTGCCGATCGAGGCGCGCGGAGGCGGCCTCGCGCTGAGCGGCCTGGCGGGCCTGCCGCAGGCGGCCAGGCCGCGCGCCGAGGCCCAATACTTCTTCGTCAACGGCCGGTTCGTGCGCGACCGGGTCCTCTCGCACGCGGTGCGGGAGGCGTACTCGCAGCTCCTGCACGGCGATCGCCAGCCCGCCTACGTGCTCTTCCTCGAGCTCGATCCGCGCGCGGTGGACGTGAACGTGCACCCGGCGAAAACCGAAGTGCGCTTCCGGGATTCACGCGCCGTGCACCAGTTCGTGAAGCACGCGCTCGAGCGGGCGCTCTCGCCGAGCGCGGCCGAAGCACCGGTCAGTTATGCAAACATTGCTGCCCCCATCTTCACAGGGGGACAGCAACAATCCTTTGGACTCGCCCAGCCCGTGGCCGCATATTCGGCGTTCATGGGCTCGGCGCTTCCGGCGGCGCTGCCGCAGGCCGAAAAAGCGCCGCCGCTCGGCTACGCGCTCGCCCAGCTTCACGGGGTGTACATCCTGGCGCAGAACGAGGCCGGGCTGGTGCTCGTGGACATGCACGCAGCGCACGAGCGCATCGTGATGGAGAAGCTCAAGCGCAACCTCGATGCCGGAGCGCTGCAGCGCCAGGCGCTGCTCGTGCCTGCGGTGCTCTCGGCCGAAGCGCTGGACATTGCCACGGCCGAGGAGAACCGCGAAGTGCTCGAGCGTCTGGGACTCGAGCTCGCGGTGTCCGGGCCCAACGAGCTTTCGGTGCGCGCGGTGCCGGCGGCGCTCGCGGCGGGCGACATCCCGGCGCTCACGCGCGACGTGCTGCGCGAGATCCGCGAGTTCGGCGGCAGCGAAGCGCTCAGTGCGCGCCAGAACGAGCTGCTGGCCACCATGGCCTGCCATGCCGCGGTGCGCGCGCACCGCGCCCTGACGGTCGCCGAGATGAACGCGCTGCTCCGCGAGATGGAGGAAACCGAGCGCTCCGGCAGCTGCAACCACGGCCGTCCCACGTGGTATCAGCTTACCCTCGCGGATCTGGACAAGCTCTTCCTGCGGGGACGTTGATGGACAAGGTGATGATCATCACGGGAGGCGGCCGGGGCATCGGCGCCGAGACCGCCAAGCTCGCCGCCAAGCAGGGCTACGCGGTATGCGTGAACTATCTGAAGGACGCAAAGGCAGCCGAAAGCCTCTTGAAGGAACTTTCTCTTGGAAAGAAAGCCATTGTCGTTGCCGGCGATGTCTCCAGGGAAGAAGACGTGCTGAAGATCTTCGCCGAGACCGACAAGGCGCTCGGCCGCGTCACAGTGCTCGTCAACAACGCCGGTATCGTCGACCGCTCGCAGCGCGTGGAGACGATCACCGCGGAGCGCCTGGCGCGCATGTTCGCAATCAACGTCACGGGCAGCTTCCTGTGCGCGCGCGAGGCGGTGAAGCGCATGTCGACGAAGCACGGCGGCGAGGGCGGCGCGATCGTCAACGTCTCCTCGGCCGCGGCGAAGCTCGGCAGCCCGGGCGACTACGTCGACTACGCCGCGTCGAAGGCGGCGATCGAGACCTTCACCGTCGGGCTCGCCAAGGAAGTGGGCGGCGAGGGCATCCGCGTGAACTGCGTGCGGCCGGGCGTGATCCGCACCGACATCCACCTGGTGAGCGGCGACCCCTCGCGCGTCGAGCGCATCGGCGGCGCCGCGCCGCTCGGGCGCCCGGGCGAGCCCGAGGAGGTCGCGCGCGCCATCCTCTTCCTTGCCTCGGACGAGGCGTCCTACACGACCGGCTCGGTCCTCGATGTGACCGGCGGCCGCTAGCGCCTTGCCGACCGCGTTCGCCCTGCTCGGGCCGACCGCGAGCGGCAAGAGCGCCCTGGCCCTGCGCCTCGCCGAGAAGCACCCGCTCGAGATCGTCTCGGTCGATTCGGCCCAGGTCTACCGCGGCATGGACATCGGCACGGCCAAGCCCGGCGTCATCGAGCGCGCGCGCGTCCCGCACCACTTGATCGATCTCGTCGATCCGAACGAGCGCTATTCAGCCGGCCAATTCCGTAGCGACGCGATCCGCGTCATCCTCGAAATCCTTGGAAGAGAAAAGATACCCCTGTTGGTGGGGGGCACGATGCTCTACTACCGCACTCTGGTCGCCGGCCTGGACGCCCTTCCCCAAGCAAACCAGAAGACTCGGGAGGAGATTGGGGTCGAAGCGCAACGCCGCGGCTGGCCCGCACTTCACGCCGATCTTGCCAGGGTCGACCCGAGGGCCGCGGCGCGCATCATGCCGAACGACGCGCAGCGCATCCAGCGCGCGCTCGAGGTCTACCGGATCTCGGGAACCGCCATTTCCTCGCTCCAGCGCGGCGCGAGCGAGCCGCTCCCCTTCTCGATCCGGGGCCACGCCCTGGTACCGGAGCGGGCGGAGCTGCACCGCAGGATCGAGCAGCGCTTCGACGCCATGCTGCGCGCCGGATTGATCGACGAGCTCAGACAACTCAAGGAAAAATACCCACTCGATGCCGAGCTGCCGAGCATGCGCGCGGTCGGTTACCGGCAGGCTTGGTCGTTCCTGGCGGGCGAGATCGACGAGAAAGCGCTGCGCGAGCAAGGCCTCGCCGCCACGCGCCAGCTCGCCAAGCGCCAGGTCACCTGGCTGCGAAGCCTGCCGGGGCTCGAGCCGGCGTCGACTCTCGCAGGCGCGCTTACTCCGGCTTGATTCCGACTTCGGTCACCACGCGCCGCCAGACCTCGCCCTGCTCTTTGACCAAGCTGGCTAGCTCTTCGGGCGTCGAGCTGCGCGGCTCGAACGCAAGCTTCTGGAACGCTTCGCGCACTTCGGGGCGCTTGAGCACGATGCCGAGCTCGCGCGAGACCCGGGCGACGAGCTCCTTCGGCATGTTGGCCGGACCGAACACCCCGCCCCACGGCGTGATCGACAGCGGGCGCAGGCCCGCCTCGGCGAAGGTCGGCGCCTCCGGCAGCAGCGGATTGCGGCTCGGCAGGAGCGTTGCGAGCACCCGCAGCTTGCCTTCCTTGACCTGCGGCGCTGCGGTCCCGGGCGTGGCGATGGCGAAGTGCACCCGCCCGCCCAGGAGGTCGACCGACAATGGCCCGTCACCCTTGTAGGGGATGTGCACCACGTCGAGCTTCTCCTGCTGCACGAGCTGCGCGGTGGCGAGCATGCTGGTGCTGTTGCCGCTGCCGTAGTTCAGCTTGCCGGGGTTGGCGCGGATGTACGCCAGGAGCTCGGCGATATTGCTCGCCGGCACGCTCGGGTGGCTGAAAATGAAAAAGCCGAACTGGCCGACCAGCGAGACGGGCGTGAAATCGGTGAGCGGGTCGTAAGGCGGATTCTTGCGTACCGCCGGCAGCCACGAGAACGCGGTGTTGGTGGCGTAGAAGAGCGTGTAGCCATCCGGCGCGGCCTTCATCGCCGCTTCGGCGGCGATCGCGCCATCGGCCCCCGGCTTGGTCTCGATCACCACCGGCTGGCCGAGCGCCTGGCCGAGCGGCTGGGCATAGATGCGCGCGCCGAGCTCGGCGGCGCCGCCCGGCGGGAAGGGCACGATGAGGCGGATCGGCTTGTTGGGATATTGCGCGCCCGCGGCTCCGGCGAGGAGCGCCGCGGCAACAGCGGCAAGGGTTCTCGTCACGGCTTCACTCCGGTTCGACGCCCGCCGCCCGCAGGGTGCGGCGGTAGCTTTCCATCTGCTCCTTCACGAGCGATGCCAGCTGCTCGGGCGACGACGGGCTGAGCGCGAAAGCCTGCCGCTCCATCGCCGCCTGCACGTCGGCGCGTCCCATCGCGGCCACGAACTCCCGATTGAGCTGGACCACCACTTCGCGCGGCATCCGCGCGGGACCGAAAAGCCCGGCCCAGGAGATGATCGAGAACTGCGGCATGCCCGCCTCCGCGATCGTCGGCACCTCGGGGAGCAGCGAGCTCCTCTTCGGCAGCGTGGTCACCAGCGCGCGCAGCTTGCCTTCGCGGATGTGCGTGATCGACGTGCCCGAGGAGCAGAACATGAACTGCACGCGCCCGGCGACGAGGTCGGTGATCGCCTGCGGCTCGCCCTTGTAGGGGACGTGCACCATGTCGATCTTCGCCTGCGAGGCGAAGAACGCGCTGGACACGATCCCGGTGGTGTTGCCCGAGGCGTAGTTGAGCTTGCCGGGATTGGCGCGCGCATAGTCGATCAGCTCCGCGAGCGTGCGCGCGGGCACGCTCGGATGCACCAGGATGAAGAAGGTATAGCGGCCCACGTCGGTGATCGGGGTGAAATCGGCGACCGGGTCGTAGGGCGGGACCCTCTTCATCGCCGGCACCGCCGACATCGGGCTGTTCGTCGCCATGAGCAGGGTGTAGCCGTCGGCGGCCGCCTTGGCCACCTCGGAAGCCGCGATGGCGCCGTCGGCGCCCGCCTTGTTCTCCACGATCAGCGGCTGGCCCACCGACTGCGAAACCGAGTTGGCGAGGATGCGCGTGACGATGTCGGTCGAGGAGCCCGCCGGGAAAGGAACCATCACCCGCAGCGGCTTGCCCGGGAATTGCGCCGCAGCCGGAAGCGGCGCGGCGAAAACCCCCGTCAATGCCGCGACGGCGAGCCACCTCAGCACGAGTCCTCCTCACTCATTCTTGTACACGCCTCGAATATTAAGCGCCGCGAGGCAAAACTGCAGCCCGACGAGCGCCCAGGCGTGGTCGTGAAATCCCCACAGCACCCAGAGCCCATTGCCGGAAAGGAAGCACCAGAAACCCACCGCGCGCTTGTGGGCCGAGCGCGAGGCGACGAGGTAGGCCGCCGCCACCGTGACGATCATGGCGGGCCACTGCAGGAGATCGAGATAGTCCATGGCAAGCCTAGGACCCTAGAATGCGGTCTCGCGTTCAGGAGGCGGCATGCAGATCGGGATCATCGGCCTGGGCAGGATGGGCGCCGGCATGGCGCGGCGGCTCGCACGCGGCGGCGCCCAGGTATTCTGCTACGACCAGGCCGAGGCGGCGCGGGCGGCCGTAGCCTCCGAGCCGGGCATCGAGTGCGCAGAGGACCTGGGCGCGCTGTGCGCCCGCATGGACGGCGAGCGGGTGGTGCTGCTCTCGCTTCCTGCCGGCGACGCGGTCGAGGACACGATTCGAAGCCTGATGCCGCTGCTCGCTACCGGCGACACGCTGGTCGACGGGGGCAACAGCTACTACCGCGACTCCATGCGCCGCGCGATGGCGCTGTCGCAGCAGGGATTGCGCTACATCGACGCGGGCGTCTCGGGCGGCGTACACGGTCTGGAGCAGGGCTTTTGCCTGATGCTCGGCGGCACGCCGAAATCGATCGAGATCTTCGAGCCGTTCGCGCGCCTGCTGGCAGCCGGTCCCGAGCGCGGCTGGCTGCACTGCGGGCCGAGCGGCGCCGGGCACTTCGCGAAGATGATCCACAACGGGATCGAGTACGGGATCATGCAGTCGCTCGCTGAAGGCTTCGCCCTGCTCGCGGCGCGCCCCGAGCTCGACATCGACGTCGCACGCCTTGCCGAAACCTGGCGCCACGGCAGCGTGGTGCGCTCGTGGCTGCTCGATCTCTGCGCCGAAATCCTCGCCCAGGGCGAGGAGTTCTCGCGCGTCGCGCCGGTGGTGGCGGACTCGGGCGAAGGGCGCTGGACCGCGCTCGAATCGATCGAGCTTGGCGTGCCCGCGCCGGTGATTACGCTCGCGCTCATGAACCGTTTCTCGAGCCAGGGCGGCTCGAACTACGCGCGCCGGCTGCTCGCCATGATGCGCGCCGGCTTCGGAGGGCACGCGGTCCAGAAGGCGCCGTGATCGCGGTCGTCATGGGGGTCTCGGGCGCCGGCAAGACGGCCATCGGCGAAGCGCTCGCGCGCGAGCTCGGCTGGCGTTTCATCGACGCCGACGACTATCACCCCGAGGCGAATGTCGCCAAGATGGCGGCGGGCCAGCCGCTCGAGGACGAAGACCGCTGGCCCTGGCTCGATCGCCTCAACAGCCTGTTGAAGGAGCAAAAGCAGGCTGTGCTCGCTTGCTCCGCCCTCAAGGAGCGCTACCGCAGCCGGCTTGCCGAAGGCATCGGACGCATCGAGTGGATCTACCTCAAGGGCGACTTCGACCTCATCCATTCGAGGCTCGCGCAAAGACAGCATCGCTACATGCCGGCGTCGCTCCTCGAGAGCCAGTTCGCCGCGCTCGAGCCGCCCGCGCAGGCGATCACCATCGACATCGAGGCCGACGTCCCGACCTGCGTCGCCCAGATCGCCGCCCTGCTGGCGCGCTAGTCGGCGCGCACCGTCCCCTCGCGCCGCGGATCGGCGCCGCCGCGCCAGCCACCCGGGATCCGCTCCACCGCATGCACGCCGCTGGTGAGCGGATTGGCCTCCACCGCGTGGCCGCGCGCCTCCAGCGGGCCCTTCATGGCTTCGTAGAACGAGCCCGCTTCGAGCAAGGTCGGTCCGTTGCGCGAGCCGAAGTTCGGCGCCGCGGCAGCGGCCTGAGCGTCGAACCCCCAGTCGAGCATCGCGACCAGCGATTTCGCGACGTAGTTGATGATGTTCGGGCCGCCCGGGGAGCCCACCGCCAGGCGCACCGTACCGTCGGGCGCAAACACGATCGTCGGCGCCATGCTCGAGCGCGGGCGCTTGCCCGGCGCAACCTGGTTGGCGCCGCCGGGAGTGAAGTCGAAGTCGGTGAGCTCGTTGTTGAGGAGGAACCCGCGCACCATGATGCGGCTGCCGAAGGTCGCCTCGATGGTGGTCGTCATCGAAGCCACGTTGCCTTGCGCGTCGACGATCGAGAGGTGGCTCGTGCCGGCGGCCTCGGTGTCGCCGGGGACAGCCAGCCGCATCGAGCGCTCGCCGATCAGCTTTGCCCTTTTCTCCATATAGCCCGGATCGAGCAGAGTCCTGGTAGGAATTGAAACAAACGCCGGGTCGCCCAGATACCTCGCCCGATCGGCATAGGCCAGGCGACCGGCCTCGGAAAAGAGGTGCACCGCGCCGGCCGAAAGCGGCGGCGCGCGGGCGAAGCTTGTTCGCTCGAGAATTCCCAGGATCTGCAGCACCGCGACGCCGCCCGCGCTCGGCGGCGCCATCGAGCACACGCGCCACTGCCGGTACGGGCCGCAGAGCGGCTCGCGCTCGAGCGCGCGGTAGCCGGCCAGGTCCTGCTCGGTCAAATCGCCGGGCTTGGCGTTCGAGCGCACCGCGCGGACGATGTCTTGGGCGATCTGTCCCTTGTAGAAGGCATCGACTCCGTGTTCGGCGATCAGGCGCAGCGTGCTTGCATAGTCCGGGTTCACGATGCGTGCACCTACGGGTTTCGCCTTTCCGTCAGCGTAAAAAATGCTTTGCGCTTCGGCATCCTTGGGAAGGAAAGGCTCGCGCGCGAGCTGGGCCTGCAGCCGCGGCGACAGGGGAAAGCCCCGCTCGGCCGCGGCAATGGCGGGGGAGAAGAGCTCGCGCCACGGCAGCCGGCCGTGCCGGGAATGCGCGAGCTCGAGCATCCGCAGCACGCCCGGAACCCCGACCGAGCGCCCGCCCACAACGGCTTCTACAAAGGAAACCGGTTTGTCGTCCCCACCGAGGAAACGATCCGGTTTCGCTGCGGCCGGCGCGGTTTCGCGCCCGTCGTAGCTGCGAAGCGTCTTGTCCTTCTCCGACCAATAGAGCAGGAACGCGCCGCCGCCGATGCCCGAGGACTCGGGCTCGACGAGCCCCAGGACCAATTGCACCGCGATCGCCGCATCGAGCGCGGAGCCGCCGCGCCGAAGGACGTCATACCCCGCATCGACGGCAAGCGGGTGCGCTGCCGCGACGACGAAGTGCTTGCCGGTTTCCTGCGCACCGAATTGCGCGCAGGACGCGGCGGCAACGAACAGCAGCGCCGCGAAGACCGCCCGGAAGCGCAGGACGCTCGACACGGCCTACGGCTTGAGCACGACCTTGCCGAAGACCTCGCGCTCCTCGATCAGGCGGAACGCCTCGTTCACCTCGGACAGAGGCAGCTCCTTGTCGATGATGGGCTTGAGCTTGCCCTGCCGGATGAGGTCGAGGAGCGCCGTGAGGTCCTCGGGCATGAAGCTGTTCGATCCGAGCACCTGGATCTCGAAGGACCAGACGTAGCGCAGGTCCTCCTTGGGATCGAAGCCGGCAGTCGCGCCGCAGGTGAGCACCTTGCCGCGGCGATGCACGGCCCTGAGCGAGGGAACCCAGGTGTCGCCGCCGGTGAAGTTCACCACCACGTCAACGCCGCCTTCGAATTTGCGCCGGTGGGGCTTGCCGTACTTGCCGTAGACCCATTTCACGAAGTCTTCCTTCGTATAGTCGATCACGTGGTCGGCGCCGATCTTCCCCAGGCGCTCGAGCTTCGCCGCCGAGCTGGCGCAGGCGATCACCTCGGCGCCGGCGAGCTTCGAGAGCAGCACGGCGGCGGTGCCGACGCCGCCCGATGCGCCGAGGACCAGGATGCGGTCCTTCGGCTGGATCTGGCCGATGGTGTACATCATGCGGATCGCCGTGCCGTAGGCCACGGGCAGGCAGGCGGCATCCTCGAAGCTCACCTCGGCCGGCAGCCGCACGAGATGGTGCACCGGCACCGCGCAGAGCTCGGCCAGGCCGCCCGGGCGCACCTCGCCGACCAGCCCGCCCGCACCGACCCGGTCGACCGGGTCGATCATCGCGCGCTCGCCGATTTTCCAGCCGCTGACGCCCGCGCCGAGCGCGGCGATCTCGCCGGCGAAGTCGAGGCCCATGATCGCGGGCATCGGCACCTTGATCCCCGGCATGCCGCGGCGCGTGAAGATATCGTGGTAGTTCAGCGTGCACGCACGCACGCGCAGCAGCGCCTCGCCCGCCGCGGGTGCAGGATCAGGATAATCGGTCTTGTATTGGATCGAGCCGGGGCCCCCATGCTCGTAGATCACCGCTGCCTTCATCGGTACTCCTCGATAGCAATGCGTTCCAAGGCCTTGCGATCGACCTTGTTGGTGCCGGCGAGCGGCAGCTCGGGCACGAAGAACACGCGCCGCGGATGCTGGTACGCGGGCGCATTGGCGAGCACGAAGCGCTTGATCGCTTCTTCGTCCGGATGCGCGCCGGCCCGCAGCACCACGAACGCCACCGGCTTCGTTCCCTTGATCTCGTCGGGCACCGGCACGACGCAGGCCTGCGCGACGTCGGGATGGCGCGCCAGCACCAGCTCCACCTCGCTCGGGAAAATGTTCTCGCCGCCGGAGACGAACATGTCGTCGGTTCGCCCGACGAACCAGTAGCAGCCGCTCTCGTCGCGCCGGAAGACGTCGCCCGACTTGTACCAGCCGTCCGGCGTCAGCACGGCCGCGGTGCGTTCCGGATCGTTGAGATAGCCGAGCATCACCGCGGGCGTGCGCTGCCAGAGCTCTCCTTCGACCAGCTTCAGCTCGACACCGGGCTGCGGCCAGCCCAGGGCGGCGTCGGGCTTCGGCCGGCCCTGCGGATCGGGACCGAACACCACCGGCCCGGCCTCCGTCGTGCCGTACACGTTCAGCACCCTGGCATTGGGGAACGCTTCCGTGATCTGGGCGCGCAGCCGCTCGCTCACCGGCGCCGATCCCATGCGGATCGCGGTGACGCTGGCCACGTCGGTTGCATCGAGCAGCGCGCGCTCGCGAAACATCATCGCGAGCATCGGCGGCACCGCGGTGAGCCAGGTGCAGCCGAAGCGCTCGATCGCCTCGGTATAGCGGGACGTCTCGAACTGGGGGAGGAGCACGACCGTGGCGCCCGCGGCCAGGGCGAACTTCAGCGTCCCGAGGCCGTTCATGTGGAAAAGCGGCGCCGCGATCAGGAGGCGGTGATGATCGTAGGGACCGCCGCGCAGGCGCATCTTCACAGCCCAGAGGTGCCCCTCGTGCGTGAGCACCACGCCCTTCGGCCGGCCGCTCGAGCCCGAGGTGTAGAGAATCATCGCCGGCTCGCGCGGCGCGGGGACCACCGGCACGAACGGCCCGGGGTCCTGAAGCGCATCCCATTCGGCACTTCCGAATTCGACTCCTGACACGATGCCGCGCCGCTCGGCGTCGCACAGAACCAGCCGCGGCGCGCAATCTTCGAGCACGAGCTCTAGCGTCGCACGCGGCAACTTGTGGCTCAACGGCACGGCGACCAGACCGGCGCGCATGATACCGAGATACGCGGCGACGAACTCGACGCGGTTGGCCGAGACGATCGCTACGCGCTCGCCGCGCTCGAGGCCGCGCGCGAGCAAACCGCGTGCGATGGCGCACCCCGATTGCTCGAGCGCGCCGTAGGAGAGCGTCACGGGGTTGTGCCAGTCGCGGCAATCGATGAGCGCCGCCTTGGAGGGGTCGGCGGCCCGGAGAAGATCGCCGAGGTTCGCGGCATCCATCGGATGGAAATTGTCGGCAAAGGCCCCTACCATGTCCAGATGATGACCAAGGACGAGCTGCAGGCGCGGCTGCGCATAGCGAAACTCCACCAATGGCTCGGGCTCGAGGTGCTGGAGGCGAGCGAGGCCGGCATCACCGTCAAGGCGGCGTGGCGCGACGAATGGGTCGTGAATCCGTCGCGCGGCTACACGCATGGCGGGATCCTTGCCACGCTGGTCGACGTCGTCGCCGACTACGCGCTCGCCGCGCACCTCGGCGGACCCGCGCCGACGGTCGATCTTCGCGTCGACTACCACAAGGCCGCGCTCCAGGGTGACCTCACCGTCAAGGGGCACGTCGTGCGCCGCGGCGGCAGCTTCGCCTGCTGCGAGGCGCACGTCTACGACAAGGACGGGGAGCTCGTGGCGAGCGGCCGCGGCACCTACGCCGTTCCGCAGAAATAGCTCGAGGAAGATCGATGACGCGACTCGTAGCCTTGCTGCTGCTCGCCGCCTGCGCGAGCAGCGGATTCGGCCAAAACTTCCCCACCCGGCCGATTCAGCTGATTGTGCCCTACGCGGCAGGCGGCTCGGCCGACGTGGTGGCGCGACCCGTGGCGGCGGAGATGGGCAAGCTCCTCGGCGAGAACGTCGTCGTGGAGCTGCGGCCCGGCGCGGGCGGAAACATCGGCGCAGACTACGTCGCGCGCAGCGCGCGCGCCGACGGCTACACGATCCTCATGGCCTCGCTGTCGCTGGCGACCAACGTGAGCCTCATGAAGCTCAATTTCGATCCGCGCAAGGACCTCACCGCGATCGGCGGGATCACCACGTTTCCGAACGTCCTCCTCGTCTCGAGCCAGGACCCCGCCAGAACCCTCCAGGACATCGTCGAGCGCGCGCGAAAGGAGCCGGGCAAGCTCACCTACGGCTCCTCCGGACCGGGCACCAGCAGCCACCTCGCCGGCGAGCTCCTGGGCGCCGCGGGCAACATCCAGCTCGTGCATGTTCCCTACAAGGGCAGCGGCGCGGTGTACCCGGACCTCATCGCGCGCCGCGTGACGATGCTGTTCGACCTGGCCGGGTCGGCGTCGGGCCACATCAAGGGCGGACAGGTGAAGCCCCTCGCCATGACCGGCGCGCGCCGCGCCAACGCCCTGCCTGACGTTCCCACCTTCGCCGAAAGCGGCTTCGCCGGCTTTGAGTTCGGCGCCTGGCTCGGCCTGTTCGCCCCCAACGAGACGCCGAAAGAGGCGCTCGCGCGCCTCGAAGGCGCGCTGCTGAAGACGATCGAGGCGCCCGACATGAAGAATCGCCTCGCGCAGCTCGGCGGCGAGCCGATCCCCGCCCGCGCTGCGGAATTCTGGAAATTCTTCAACGACGACGTCGCGCGCTACGAAAGGCTCGTGCGCGAGGGGAAGGTCAAGCCGATCCAGTAGCCGCGATCGCTAGCGACGGCGCTTGCGCGTCGCCTTGCGCGTGGGCGCCTGCGCCTGAGCGATCTCTTCGCCGCTCCGGCCCTCGAGCTTGGGCTCGATGTTGTCGCGGATCCATTTCGGGTCCCACCACTCCACCGGCAGCACCGCGACCCCCAGCAGGTAGACGCCGAAGTGCAGATGATCGCCGCCGGCAAGGCCGGTCTCGCCCGTCTTGCCCAGGATCTGCTTCTGCTTGATCGAGTCGCCCTCCTTCACGTCGATGGCGCTCAGGTGGCTGTAGAGCGTGTAAAGGCCGAGGCCGTGGTCGAGAATGACGGTATTTCCATAGATGCCGAGGTCGCCCGTGAAGGCGACGCGCCCGTTATTGGCGGCTTCGACGGGATAGCGTTTGGTGACCGAAAGGTCATAGCCCACGTGATACGCGGTATCGACCGGCTGGTTGTTGTAGGTGTAGGTGCGCTGGTCGGCGAAGTTCGCCTCGACCTTCGAGTTGCTGAGCTGCGTGAAGGCGCCGCTCCAGAGAATCGGGGCGGTGGACTTGCGCGTGATCTCGGCGATCTTGTCCTCGTTCTCCTTGCGCAGGCGCTTGTTGACGGCCACAAACACGTCCTTTACAGCGCCCTGCCGAGCGTCGGCGTCCTTCACCAGCGGCATCACCTTGGTCTGGAGAAAATTGTCGGTCAGGGCGATGGTGCTTTTCTTGTAGTTGACGTTCTTCAGCTCGTAGACCAGCGCCATCTCGCGCGTGTTGCCTGCCTTGTCGGTCGCCACTAGCACGGCTTTGGTACCAGGGGGCACGTTGTAGGGATGGGCAAAGAGAACGAAAAAGCTCTCGGGCTGATCCTTGATTTGCCCCTTGGTTCCGGGGAAGAAGTAATTCCCGATCCTCACTCCGC
>Ga0114129_10005026_pt1 | contig 18611 bp, 19 predicted proteins | sample RhiMetdeltSRZDD1_FD_80071 | JGI IMG/M metagenome (GOLD analysis project Ga0114129, IMG submission 80071) | Populus rhizosphere microbial communities from Tennessee, USA - Rhizosphere MetaG P. deltoides SRZDD1 (version 2) (version 2) | ecosystem: Host-associated > Plants > Roots > Rhizosphere >...
CCGTGCCGACTCACGCGCCCGATGATACCAACGGCGCGCGGGTGAGTAACGGCTCGCCCGACGGCGTGTCGTTTCCTCCCTTGCGCTCCATGGTCACCATGGCGCCGACCAGCGGCGGTACCTTTGGAGTCGCTGTTACCGTTGCGCGTCCACCTGAGTCCGGATCGAAGGTCGCCACGCTGACAGCACCTGTCCTCGTCAGCAGCCACACCTGATAGGTTGAATCCTGTGGTGGCGTCGGCAGCCCCGACGCGCTGAACACGAAAATTCCTCGCGAACGGCTCCAGAGGACCTGGCCGGTCGCTGATTCCAGCGAATCCTGGCCGACCAGCGGGAACCGGATCAAATCCGGCGCGGCCAGCACGTCGCTGATCATTTGCGCTCGCGTGGTCAGCTCCTGCGCGGCAGAAATCGCGCGATTTGCCTGCACCTGCGTCTCGTTAATCTGACGAGCCGCGGTTTCCGTCGTCTCGCGCAGCTGGCGCTGCGTTTCGTTGAGCCGTTCGGCCGACGCACGCACCTGATTCTCGAGACGCCACCCGAACCAGCCCGCGAAGATCAGCAGAAGCGCGGCGCAGGCAATGAGCGCGAGGCGGCGCGCTTTGGGCGGATCAGCGGCAACGAGGCGTGAAAACGGCGAGACCGCCGTCGGGGTTGCGATATTCGGTGGATCGGCCGGGGCCGCTGGTCCGGTCTGGGGTTCGGGGGCGGTCAATGCGCGTGGTTCGGTGACATGCACGCCCTGCGTGTCGCGCAGCTGGCTATGCAGGCGGGTAACGTCCTCGAGCGGCCACGCTGCCGCCTCGCCGGGAAGCTGCCGCGCCCGGTTTTGCGAGAGGCCGCGGAGTTCGGCTACCGCGTTCTGGACTTCGCGCGTCAGCTCCGACGTGCTGCGGTGAAATTCCGACTCGAGCGCCGCCAATCGCGCCTCCGCGCGATCGAAGCCGTGTTGCGCGGAGTTCGCGGTCGCGATGCAGACTTCGGTCAGGCTTGCCGCCTGCGCGACGAGTTGTTTGACGGGAACTTCGTGGATAAGCCGGAGCGAGTCCCATTCCTGCTGGATGATCTGTTCCAGCTGCTCGAGACGCTGCGACGTGTCCTCCTGCAGCCGTGATCCTGTATCGCCGAGCGCGTGGAGGTGGGCTTCGAATTGACTGACGGCCGCCGCGTGGCGATCGGCCGTCACCGCCCACCGTTTCAGAATCGCCGCGCCGAATTCGGTGAGCGTGATGAGACGCTCTTCGAGCGGACGCCGATCGGTGGTGCGACGGAGATGCTCGATCTGCTCCTGCAGACTCGAGACACGTTGCTCCAGTCCGCTTTCGTTCGTCTCCAATTGCGTCCCGTGCGCGCATGGTACACAAATCCCTCAGCCGATCCAACAGCGTTGCGGACGCTGCTCGGTGCGGCGGCGGACCTTGCAAGGTCCGCCCCGCTGCAACGCGCGGCATTTTTCGTATCGAACACCTCATTTCATCGTTGACAACGTCGGTGACGTCTGTAACATGGAGCGCATTCCACAAAAAGTGCGGTTGCTCATGGCGCGGGAGGTAAAGCAATGAACGTCATGCGCATGAATCTTTGTGTGGCGCTCGCCTGCGCGTTTTTTGCAGCGCTGAGCGCCGTCGTCAACGCGGATGATGCGCAGCTTGACCGTGCGAAGGAGCTGTATCGCACCGCGGCGTACGACGAGGCACTCGGAGTTCTGGACGCCATCCGGGCGACTGCCCCATCAACTGAGACCCTCGAAGTCAGCGAATACCGCGTTTTCTGCCTGGTGGCACTCGACCGAAAAGATGAAGCACGGAACGCGATCGCGTCGCTTATCTCCGCGAACCCGTTCTACGAGTTGTCCGAGGCGCAGGCCTCTCCGCGCGTGCGAGCCGTCTTCAAAGAGGTACGAAAGTCTCTGCTGCCCTCGCTCGTGCAGAGCGCGTACACACAAGCCAAAGCGGCGTTCGATCGGAAGGACCCGGAGTCCGCAGCGGGATTCGAACGCGTGCTGACACTGCTTCGCGATCCCGACCTCTCGTCCAATACCGACCTGAGTGATCTCGCGGTCGTCGCCGCGGCCTTCCGTGATCTGAGTGCGGCCCGGGAGCTTGCGGCGGCGGCTCCCGCACCCGCGCCCGCTGCTTCTGCGGCCAACAACAGCGGCGCCGGCGGCGCGAGTGCGGCCGCCGAGCCCCTGGAGCCACCTGTCTACCGTGATGGAGCGCCTAACCTGGTGCCGCCTGTCGTCATCTCCCAAACCCTGCCGCCGACGCACCTCGCCGAAAGGCGCTTGTGGACCGGCGCGCTCGAAGTGCTGATCGACGAAACGGGAAAAGTGCTCTCGGCGAGGATGGCGATGCCAGTCCAACCGACCTACGACAGGCAATTGCTCCAGGCGGCACTCAACTGGAAGTATCGGCCGGCCACGAAGGATGGCATGCCGGCGCGCTACATCAAGATCATCAACGTCCGTCTCGACACGCGCCCGGACTGCACGATGCTGGTGACCCAGCAGTGCCGACCGGCGAACGGTAATTAATCGTTCGGATCGTTCGAATCGACTTATTTCTTCAACCAGACGTCCGGATCCGGATTCCCCTCCCAGCACGCCGACTCCCAGGTCTCGTCATCCGGTCTGCGTTTCTGACCGATTCGGAACGTCCATGGGCGGGTGAACACCATCGGATCGTTGACCGTGGCCTCGTAGGTCATATTGTCGGCGTCGACAAACGTCATCTTCTCGGTGATGTGCGCATTCTCACTGTAGAAGTCGCCGATGTAAGTGAGCCGCGCGCCTCTCACATTCGTCGTGTCGACGACGAGGGTGTTGCCTTCCCAATGGCCGCGCGCGTCGCCCATCCATAGCTTTACATTCGACGCAATATGTGGCCGCCCGTCGAGTGGAATCACTCGATACGCGTGGTATTCATCCCAGACGAACACGACCGATCCTGGAATCTGAATGATCCTGAACGATGGAACGATCGTGTACAGCCGTGGAATCCCCGAAAGCAGGCACCGATGCTGCGTGTCGATGTGCTCAGGCCTGGTCGGGCGTTCGTAATCCGACTCCTGTTTCTTCTGACGTGCCGCCGCCCACGGCTGATAAGGAATCAGCCCGTCAGGCGGATCGATGACCCGACTCGGTCGCCGGATGTTCTGGCCCGAGACCCGGCGGTCGAAATCCTCGCCACCGCTGATCGGATTGGTCAGAGACGTCGACCCGGCATTGACCGCAGCCCAGATGCCTTGTACGTCCGGCTGGCCATCTGACAGCTTCTGCGGCGGCCACGGCTTGGGCGCGGCGGCTCGGTTCGGTGCACCGCCTTCCCCCTGGCCTCGAAGTGGCATCGTCGTGAGCAAAAGTGCAGCAGCGATCCCGAAAGCGATGATCAGATTGTTGGTTCTCATCTGGCAGCTCCTAGATCGGGATACGGATAAATCTTCTCGAAATCAAAGCCATAGCACTCGTATTCGTACAACTGAAAATTCCTTTCCTTGTGGCGATAGAGCACCATGTTCATGTTCCATGGCCGCGTGAAGACCTTTGGATCCTCGATTGTGACCGTGTAGTTGATGTGATCGGGATCCGTCAGCGAGTAGCGTTCGACGACGTGCAAGGCATCGCTGTGGAAGTTGCCAGCCCTATCGAACCAGGTCTGATCGTTGAAGTGGACGACGTCCACCACAAGCGTGTCGCCCTCCCATCGTCCGCGCGAATCTCCGAGCCACCATTCGATTGGTCCCTTTGGGTGAGGCGTGCCGTTCGCGAAGATGTACCGGACGGTGTGGACGTATTCGTACAGGATGGTCAGCTCATTCGGCTTCTGAATGATCTGAAACGGATACGGCATGTAGGTAATGCGCGGCACGCCAGGCAAGTAACACTTGGTTTCCGGGTCCAGCGTTGCGCGCTGTTCGTAATTCTTTTTTTTCTGTGCGAGCGCCTCCGGCTTGTACGGGATCTCGTTGCCCTCGACGACGCCCGGTCCGCCCGGCACACCTTTCTGGGCCGCGTGATCTTGAATGTCCCACGCGGCCGTATTCATCGCCTGCCAGATGCCTGACAGGTCCGGTTTGCCGTCGGCCGTACGCGGGATTGCTGCCGCGGACGCGTTCTGAGCACCAGCGATGGTGGGATGAACGAAAGACAGGGTCACGAGAATCGCGAACGAAGGGAGCCTGAGCCGCATGAAACCTCCCTGAATGCGGGCACACAGTAGCACTAGCGCGGCGCCTCAACAACAAGGTTTCAATGCCCAGCTTCCGGCGCGCAAGTGTGAAATGCGCCTCCTTCCACGCTGTTCGAACCCTGCCCCGCCAACGTTGGTCCGAGAGAAGGAGGTCGAGCACATGACGAGGGGAATCGCCACGGCCAGCGCGCTGGTCGCAATGATCGGTTCGGCCGTTCCTGCGCGCGCGCAGGGCGGCTTGTCAGCAGCCGTGTTGGAGCTGGCCAGGAATGCACCACCAGGTGTGGTGCGCCCGATCAGCGGGGAGCGGCTCTACGGCGCCGTCGTGTGCGCGAGGATCATCAACGGAAACACGAGTACCGACGACTTCGCCGCACAGGACAACGTCTCGTTCACCATCGTGCCCCGAAGTGCGGTCACGACGCCGGGCGTCTGCCCACCATCCGCCGGACTGCAGTTTGTTGCACCAGGCAATCCTGATCCGAGTGTTGGCACAAGGAGTCAGTTTGAAGCCTGGGCAAACGCCAACGCGCGGACGCTTTTCAACATTCTTTTCCCAGGCGGTCTCTCCGCGGCCATCCTCGGTGCCGACACCGCCCACCTATACGGGCAGCAACTCCTGTTGACGACGGTCCTCGGCGCCGATGCCGTTCGCCGCTCTGGCGCCGCCGCTCGCGTGGGCGCAGCAGGGCTGGCCGAGCTCGAGTGGTTCAATCGTGACGACAGTCCCGGCGCATCGGGACGAGCGTTACAGGGCCTGTACGACTTCACCGACACGTTCTCGGTCCAGGGACGCTACGCCGACCACTCGGAGGACTTGCGCACACACGCGTTGACCGTCGCCGCGGACTTCCACCCATACCGCGAGTTCAATCGTGCGGTCGCCGTGTTCCGGGTTGGAGCAGTGGCGCGCTCCGGTATCACCTACGCGAACGCGGCAGCTGCGAACAGAGCGCCACTGCCGAGCGGCGCTGCGGATACCTCGTCGAGCGAGCCCACGTTCGGCTCGCTGGACTTCGGAGGCGGCGGATGGGCCTCGGTGTTCAAGGATCTCGGTCGCACGCGCGTCGTTGGCGGCGTCCTTCTGCAAGGCTCGGAAAGCCATGTTCCCGCCTCGTGGCTCGGTGACAACTTCGAGTACCTGGCGAACACGCTCAACGGTCGCGGCCTCGACCTCGATCTGTCGTGGGGCGGCAGCGTCGGGTACGACCTCACGAATCGCACGGTGCTCATCGGGAAATATCTCGAATCCGACAACGTGAAGTCCGGTCTTGAATCCGATCCGGCACTTCCCGATCTCGATCTCCGCAAACCTGCCTCGCGGACCATGATTGCGAGCGTCGCGTATCGCACCGGCGCGCTCCGCTTCAGTGGTGGTTATCGCTTTGCGTCGACCGGCGCTATCAACGCAAACGCGATCTTCTTTCGAGCCAACGTCGACTGGTAGTGTCTGCGATGCGATACGTGCGTCTCTGGGTGTTCGTCGTCCTCGCGTTCGGCTGCCGAGCGTCGGCTGATGCCCAGGCGCTGATGAAGATGGATATCAAACTCGGTGTACCGCCCGAGTTTGATGTTGATGTCGAGTACCACGACCCAGGACAGCTCGATCCAAGGCTCCAGGGCGCACGGGTTCTGCCAATCTCGCTCGCGGTGACCAACGTCTCGAACCGGACACTTCGGTTTGACTACAAGGACGTGCGGCTCGATCTGGGTGCCGCTGGCCGCGAGCAGACGCCGCTCGCGCCAATCGATGCGGATGATGCCCGTCGTCTGCTCATTCAGAACGGGGCCTTCAATGCCTTTGCCCGCCTGTTTGCGAGCCGCGACCGCATCGTCGGCGAACCGTTTCAGCGGCGCCTCCCCGATGGCGAGCTGGCCCCGCGGCAATCCAAAAGCGGATACGTCTTCTTCCTTCGCCGCGATGGCGTGCCGTTCACCGGTTTCATGGCCGTCGGAACGGTCGCGCATGGATCGGAGCTGCTGCCGACAGCGACAGTGGATGTCCATCCCGCCCCGACCACTCGTTCAGTCGGTACAGCGGCTGCGGCGGTGCAGGCTGTAATCGCGAAGACGGCGCAACGTGTCGGTCAGACTATCGACGAACTCGTCTATCCGATGCCGTTCGGCCAGAGCTACGCCATCCTGTTCGGTATTTCGAACTACGACTCGAAAACGCCACTGCCAGGCGTGGAGCGCGACCTGGCGAACATGAAGGCGTTCCTGGAGGCACAAGGCTTCGCGCTGGTGCTGATCAAGGCGAACCGGGATGTCACCGCCGATACTCTTCGCAACGTCCAGCGCCACTTCGACGGCAAACTGAAAAAACAAGATCGTCTCCTCGTCTACTACGCCGGCCACGGCGCGCGAGTCGCCGATCGCGGCTACATCGTGCTGGCAACCAGCGGTGACACGTTAAACCCGAAGACGAGCATTCCGATGGACGAGTTCGTGGCCTGGATGCGCGGCCTCGATGTCAAGCACCTGCTGGTCATCCTCGATGCGTGTTACAGCGGCGCCGCCGTGCCGGGAGCAACGCGCGCCGCGGATCTGTTCGCGAAGCTCGATCGCACTGACTACGACCGGCTGTATCAGCTCGCGAGCCAAACGGGGAAGTACGTGCTGATGGCAGGCACCGATACCCAGCGCGCCAACGAGGACCAGACGGGCGGACTGTTCACGCATGCGCTCCTCACCGCGCTGAAGGAGCGGCCTCGAGCATCGGACGGACAGCTAATCACCACCAACGAGCTGTACTCGAGAGCAAAACGGATTGTCGTTGACGAGGTCCGTACGCGGCGCCTGGCGGAACAGGTTCCGGTGATGAAGGATATCGGTCTTGGCGCCAGCACCGGGGAGTTCGTCTTCGTGCGTCCGAACTGAAAGGGCCCATCTCCCATGCCTGCAGTCGTGTACGTGACCCTGATCGTTTCCCTTGTTGGTACCGTCGGCGCGCTCGTGATCTTCGCGGCGCGCCACCGCCATGCGCGTTTGTGGGCAGCCACTGCGTTGGTGGGTCTCGTATCCGCAGCTGTGTGGTACTCGACGCCCGCACCGTTCCAGACGCGTGGCGACGACACGCAGCAGATCGCGGCCGTGGCGATCTGCTACATCGCAATGTTGCTTGGGATGATGGCGGAGTACGTCTACGCGCAGGCGGAAAAGGGACAAGAGAGGCTGACGTTCACACCGATGACATTCGTGATGCCGATTCTCGCCTCTCCGATCGTCTTCATTCCGCTCTTGACGATCGCGGCCGAGGTCGACGCACCCGGTATCTTGAGCCAGTCAAAACTGATGGTCTATCTGGTGGCATTCCAGAACGGATTCTTCTGGAAAAGCTTCTTCGAACAGCGGCGGCGGGAGATCGCCGAGGGCGCGCGTGCGCAACAAGCGATCTCAGTATCCGCTCAGTACCCGGCTGCCTGACCGTCCTCCCGGAAATTGGACCCAGCTCGGTACAAGCCCGCGATTGGCGCCGTGCATTTGGCATCCGCCGGTGCGCAGCCCGGGCCGGCATTCGCATCCGGCGTGAACATGATTCCTTCGTAGCCGCCGACCGGCGATCCGTTGGATGACGCGACCTTGTGCCCCATGTTCTTGAGCGAGGCGCCGACCAGCTGAAAGAGCTGCGATTCCATCTGCAGCTCATTGCGTACCTGGTTGTGGCTGAAGCGGGCCATGTCTCCCGCGGCCTGCATATTCGCGCCAAGGTCGAGAATGTTGATCAGCACCTGGAGGTTGCCCTGCCCCTGCTGATCGCCGCCGTGCTGTCCGGTGACGAGCAGCGGGGCGCCGTTCCGCATCACGAGCACCGCGGACAACGTGTTGTACGGACGCTTGTTTCCGGCAATGACGTTCGGACTCTTCGAATCCAGCGTGAACAAACCGCCGCGGTTGTGGAGGATGAATCCGTAGCCGGGGACGGTGATACCCGAGCCCCACCCGGCGAAGTTGCTGTTGATCCACGACACCATATTTCCCCAGCGATCAGCGGCCGCGAGGTAGATCGTGTCGCCCGTGCCGTCAACTTCGGCGTTCCTGGGACCAGTTGCAGAAGCGCGATTCGGATTCACTTTGTTGCAGAGCGACGCGGCGTGCGGCTTCGACGTCAGCATCTCGAGCGGAACGTTCACCGCGTTAGGATCGGCGTTGTGTCCGTAAACGTCCCGGTAGACCGCTTTCTTGGTCTCGACCAGCGCGTGCCAGTAAAGAGGATTCGCAGGACCCAGCGAGGCGAGCGTCTTCCCCGGATACCACGTGGGCACGCACGCTTCGAGCACGTTGAGTGCTTCGACAATCCCCCACGCCTGCGACGGCGCCCGCGTGCCGAACACGGTGAATTCGTTGTGGTAGGTCGTTGACGCGGGGGTGACCCACTCGCCCTTGTAGTTGGCGAGATCTTCAAGCGTCATCGGACCGCCGAGGGCCTTCGACTTGGCGATGAGCGCGCGGCCGATCTCACCTCGATACAGTGCGTCACGTCCCTGCTGTTGGATGAGGCGGAACGCTTTCGCGAGGTCGGGATTTCTGAAGATAGTCCCGGCGACAGGCGCTTGGCCGTTGACGTAGAACGTCTTGACGGAATCGGGATCTGTCATCGTGCAGCACGCCTGCAGCGGCAGCGCGTTCTTCATGCGCCAGAGGCTCGCGATCTCCTCCGTGACGGGAAAGCCCTGATCCGCGTAGTCGATCGCCGGCTGCAGCACGTCCTTGAAGGTTTTCGTACCGAAGCGCGTGAGGACCTCCTGCCATCCCCACAACGAGCCCGGGACAGTGACCGTCAGGATGCCGCCGGGCGGCATCCCCGACCCAGGACCGAAATTCGCCGGGTTCACCTTGTAGCCGAGGGAATTCATCCGCTCGAGCGTCAAACCCGCGGGCGCGATGCCGCTCGCATTCAGCTGATAGACCTTCTTCTCCTTGGCGACGTAGATGAGGGCGAAGAGGTCACCGCCGATGCCGACGTTCTGCGGAAAGACGACGTTGAGCATGGCGGCCGTTGCAACCGCGGCGTCGATGGCATTGCCGCCCTGCTGGAGAATGCGGAGTCCGGCCTGCGCGGCGAGCGGCTGAACCGTGCTGACGATCCCGTTACGCGCCATTACCTCTGAGCGCGTCTGCGCCAGCCATCCCTCGGAGCGATCACCGCGAACGGCCTGACAGGCCGGTGCCGATGCGCCCTCGCCGCAGATGCGTGTCAGTGGCGACTGGGCAACGACGAGGGCGGAACCGATGATGAGGAGACCGAACGCCACCCAGGAGAATCCCGCCTGCCATCGCCTCATGCCGTGTCCTCCTAAAAAGCTGGGCGCATTGTAGCGCGCATGCCGTGCGCGGCAGATGTAGGATTACCACGCCTGCACGGGCGGTCAAAGGAGGATGAATATGTGGGTTTCAGCGATGCGGCGAGGTTCGTTCACCCTGGCGGTGATGATCATCGGAGGGATGGCGCTGCACGGCGGGATCGCGCATGCGCAGGCGCGGGGCGGCACACCTCAGACCGATAAGGTCCAGCCCGTCAACAGCGGCGCGAATCCGTATCGCGTCATTCGCGACTGGGGAAAGATCGAGGGCCGCGAGTGGGGCGGATCGAACGGCGTGGCCATCGACAAGGACGGGAAGACCGTCTGGGCCGTCGATCGCTGCTCTCCGGGAACGACGCCCGGCTGCGCGAACACAAATGCCAATCCGGTCCATCACTTCGATGAGTCTGGCAAGGAGATCAAAAGCTTTGGCGGCGGCATGTTCGCCTGGCCACACGGCATCCACGTCGATCGCGACGGCAACATCTGGGTCGCGGATTCGCGCGCCGATGAGGCGACCCACAAGGGCAGCGTCGTCGTGAAGTTCGCTCCCGACGGCCGCGTGCTGATGACCCTCGGCAAGGCAGGCGTCAAAGGCAATCCGCCCGACGCGTTGACGGAGCCGACTGTCGCGATTACGGATCCACGGAATGGCGACATCTACGTTGCCGAGAGCCACACCGATGTGACCGATCCGAATCTGGTCGGGCGCATCTCCGTGTTCGACAAGAACGGCAAGTTCCTGCGGACTGTCGGCAAGACAGGCACCGGCCCCGGCGAATTCCGAACGCCGCATGCGCTGGCGTGGGATTCAATGGGACGGCTCGTCGTCGCCGATCGCCATAATCATCGCGTCCAGATTCTGACGAAGGACGGGAAGTTCGTGCAGGAGCTCGACAACTTCGGCCGCATCAGTGGGCTGACGATCGACAGCAACGACATGATCTATACGGCCGATTCAGAGTCGACCGAGCGTGTGCATCCCGGTTGGCAGCGTGGCATTCGTATCGGCAGCGTCAAGGACGGCAAGGTGACGCTATTCATCCCGCCGCACAAGACGGATGCGGCGGATGGCGCAATGGGTGAAGGGATCGCGATTGATGCCGCGGGCAACATCTACACTGCCGAGGCGAATCTGCGCGGCATCACCAAGTATGTGAAGTAGGGGCCGGTACGTGGGGGCCGGCTTCAGCCGGCCCACCATTAATACTGCAGTACCGAGTAGACGTTCTCTCCGATCAGCTTCGACTTGCCATTGAGGAACGTCAGCTCGATCAAAAATGCGAGCCCGTGAAGCTGCCCTCCGAGGTGTTTCACAAGCCGCGTCGTCGCTGCCGCCGTCCCGCCAGTCGCCAGTACATCGTCCACGATCAGCACGCGCTGCCCTTTTTCGATCGCGTCGGCGTGAATTTCGATCGCGTCCTTGCCGTATTCCAGCTCATACACCTCTTTGATGGCTTTGGCCGGCAGCTTCCCTGGCTTGCGCACGGGTACGAAGCCGGCGCCGAGCTGCTGCGCGACGGCCGAGCCGAGGATGAAGCCCCGGCTCTCGATGCCGACGACCGCATCGATCCGGGCATCTGCGTAAGGGTCAGACAACGCCTCGATCGTCGCCTTGAGACCGGCCGGTTCCTTGAGCAGCGTCGTGATGTCGAAAAAGTTGATGCCCGGCTTCGGAAAGTCGGGGACGCTGCGAATCATCTGTTTCAGATCGATGGTCAACATCAGTGCCTTATCCCGAAGCCGGTGAGGCCGGTCGGGTCCTCATCTATGACGACCACGTGCTGCACGCGACCGCCCGGCGGTCCCGAGCGGAGCGCGCGCTCGACGCGCGTCACGGCCTCCTCATCACCCTCGACGAACGCTTCCACGCGACCGTCTGGGAGGTTCGTGACCCAACCCGCCACGCCTTCCCGCATCGCGGCGTCCCATGCGAACCAGCGGAAGCCGACGCCCTGCACGCGTCCGCTGATCACGAAACGTCGTGCGATGCGCATCTCAGGGAATAGAGATTATATCGTCGCGATCCAGCATCAGCGGCTCATCGCGCCCCCGTGTTCGAGACCGTACTCGCCAATCACCTGTTCGCTGTCACCGCGCCGGCCGGAGACAATGAGTCGAAGACGCATCGAGGGCAGTTGCCGCAGCTGCGCCGCGGATGTCGCGCTGAGGATCTCGTGTGTGCCAGAGATCAGCGGAATATCCGTGCTGCGACTCAACTCCGAACCGTCATCCGATTTCAACACCAGCGTCAGGTCGTCATAGCCGCTGAAGTCGCCTCTCAGTCGCGACACAACGAGATCGTCATCGGGCCACACGGCACAGGGAGTGAACGTGCCCGGACGCGGCGTATACGTGCGAATGCGCAGCCCTTCGCGTGAGAGCCTGTTCAGCACCGAGTCGGTGATCACCGTCTGGACGCGTCCGCCGCGGATGGCTTCGCCAATCGCCGATGCGATGGCGGCGACGTCGGCGAGGCGATCCGCGCACTCGGCGCATTCGAACACGTGCGCCTCCACGTGGTCAGCGCTCGCCTGATCCAGATCACCGACCCAGTAGTCGAGCAAATCGATCAAGGAGGCACCGCGTGCGCACTGCTCGCCGGTCATCGCGTCGCCTCTCCTGTCACGCAATCACGGAGTCGCATCAGCGCGCGATGCCGCGCGACACGAACGGCTCCAGGGGCTATTCCGAGATCCGACCCAATGTCGGCGCCCTTCTTTTCCGCGTAAAAGGTCATGACGAGTAGCGCCTTGTCACGAGACGGCAGCGAATTCAGACAACGTTCCAGACGCGCCTGGTCGAGCCACTCCTCGGCTGGAGTGATCGATAGCGTGCGGTCCGCGAATGTCCATGTCAGGCGTTCGCGCCTTTGAGTGGTGCGGCGCAGATCTGCAGCGACCGTACGACTGGTGCCGAGAATGAACGACCCGACCGCCTCCGCGTTCCGCACGTCGCCGCGCCGCAGCCGTTCAAGCGTCACGACGAACACCTGCTGGACGAGATCCTGCGCCGCCGCGGCATCGCGAAGGTGCTTGAGGCCGTAGAGCCGCACACGCGGTGCGAAGCGGCGATAGAGCTCCGCCTCCTCCTCGTGCGCGGCTCCGGGCACTGCGGACGCAATCGCATCGGCGAGCATGGCATCGGTGGCCGCGGCCAGATGTGTGGGGGGCACACCATCGACCGTACCAAGCGGCTCACGCGAGCGTCAAGGTCGACGGCCTGGCCAGGGTGCGTTCCATCATGTCCGCTCCGGCTCGCAGCGCCGCCGCGCCGTCCCCCACAAACGATGAACCATGCATCGCGGCAAGCACCTTCGGCTCCAAGGTCGCGAGATCCTCTAGCCGGGCGCGCGTCGCCGGTGTGAATGGCATGTAGTCCATCAAAACGGGATGGGCCTGATACAACTGCACCGCCTGTTCCCATCGTCCGACCACATCATCGGACGTCACCGGCTCGCGGTCCCCAACCTGGTGGAAAAGGTCCGAGCAGAGGAGGAGCCGACTGTTTTCCTCGAACAGGACGCCGGCGTCCCAGCCGTGCGGCAGGTGCGGCGTCGGGATGAAACGGAAGCGGTGCCGGCCGGTATCGATGACCTCGTCTCGCGAAAGACCGCGGGGCGCGCGAGCAGCGAAGTCCTGGAGGTTGACGAGAACACCGACCTGGCTGCAGGCCGCCTGCGCCCGAGGCGCAATCGCGAGCCAATCGTTGAGGGCGCCGCACTCATCCACCTCGAAATGGCTCCAGCTGATCCACCGGATGGACGCAGGGTCGAGCACGCGAGCGACCGCGTCGCGAACCTCCGGGAACATACGGCGCATGCCGGTATGGAACAGGAGCGGCTCCTCGTCGCGGACCAGGAAGTGGTTGAACTGCAAGTCGATCTGCGGCAGATAGATGGAAATGCGGAACAGATCAGCAGCAATTTCATCGATGCGTGCCATGCGTAACCTCCAGAAAACCGGATACCCAAGCCGGACCTTTTTGGATCGCGGTGGCGGACTTCATGTCCGTCTTCAGTGAGGAAGTGTCACAACCGGCGCGATCGTTACAGTGACCGCGGCTGCAGGGAATTTGCATATCAACGACGGTAGCTGTCAGGTATGTCGGTAGGGGAACGTCTCCGGCGCGCCAGGCTGGATGCCGGCAAAACGCTCGATCAGGTCGCGGCGGAGACGAAAATCCAGTTCTGGATTCTTGAGGCGATCGAGCGCGACGACTTTTCCCGTGTGCCGGGCGGCGTCTTTATCCGCGGGTACTTAACGGCCGTCGCCCACGCCGTGGGTGTGAATCCGGCCGAAGTGTTGACCCTATATTCGCCGGAGACCGCTCCCCCGCCCGTGGCCCCTCCCCCTCCCCCGCCCTCGCCAGCCCCTGATCCCAACGAGGCTACCGGGACTCCGCTGTGGCAATACGTTGTGATCGTGGCGATGGTACTCGCCGCCGCCGTGGTGTGGCGGAACATGACACAGAGCAACCACGAAGTTGCCGCTGCCCGGACTCCACCGCCACCCGTCAGCGCACCACCGGCGACCCTGTCGGCTCCTGCTGCGCCGCCCGCGCCCGCGAACCTGCCGCCGGAATCAGGCGCCACCACGACGCCAGGCGCCACCGCGACGCCAGGCGCCACCGCGACGACAGGGGCAACGTCACCCGTTGCACCGGCGGAACCGCACGACGCCGATCCTGCGGCGCCGACCAACGCCCCGCTCGTCGTGGAGCTTCACGCGAACGGCGAGGTGTGGATCGAAGCGGATGCTGACGGCGAGCGGAAGGCGTATCAATTGCTCGAACAGGGCCAGGAGCTGCGCATCGAGGGACAGAAAGAAATCCGACTCCTCGTCGGGGACGCCGCAGCGGTCAGCTTCACCATTAACGGCAAGCCTGGACGCCGGCTGGGCGGAACTGGAGAGGTGCGTCAGTTCGTCGTCTCGCCAGCGAATGTAGAGTCTCTTACCGAACACGCGCCCAGCCCTGTCGGCTAGTTCAAACGACGCTTCTCTTCTCTCTCCTCGCGTCCGCAAGGTGCGAAAGCATCCGGCGCCGATGCGCGAGCTCCTGTTCGGTGAGCACGCGCGGGAACGGTGACGCGACCACTTTCACACGTTCAGGACGGTCGATTCGCGATCGGTAGCACTCGAAACAAAGCACCCGCCTTCGTGGGTGGAACCAGTACGCTTCGGCGTGGCAAGCGCAGGACATTTCCATCCTCCGCCGCGAGCATAGACGGCGGGCGTGACAGACCAGGTCACTGCGCCGCGATCAGGGGCCGAGAGTCGCGAGCGCTGCGGCCACCGCGTCAACCGGTGCTGTCGGCCGCGACTGAATCGCCTTCTGCGCCTTTTTCAGATCCTTCGGCGCGACCCAAAGCAGTGCACCATATCGCCGGTAAACACTGACCGCATCGAGCGCAGTGATGTTGATCTTGGCGGCGGCCAAAGCGCCGACGACGTCCGCAAGCAGGCCGACTCGATCGTCGCCCTGCAGCAGAAACACCTTCTTCGGACCCGTCAACTTCCACTTCGCCTTCTTCACAGCGCGGCGGAAGGCTGCCGAATCTTCGGGAACGAAGTCAACCTGACTCTTGCGCCCTTCAGGAAACGCTGAGAACGCCAGCAGGTTTACTCCCTCGCGCCGGAGCGCATCCAGCAACCGCGCACCTTCACCCGATTTGTTCGGAACCGTGACGTAGAAATAGTCCACCAGTCGAACAGAATCCGCCATAACGCCTCCGGCCGGAATTCTAGATCGCCGTGTTAACGTAATTCCCCATGCTTCGGAAAACGGCCGGCCGTCTCTCGGCCGCTGCCGACCTCCTTCGTCCGCGGACGCTGTTCCGTACGCTCTCGCGCGTCGATTCGCTCGTCGACCGCACACGCGAGCTGACAGATGCGGTCGAGATGCTGCGGATCCAGACCGACCAGCTTCTAACGATTCAGCGCGTGGACTGGGACAAGCGCTTCGACCTCGCACGCATCGATAAGTGGTTCGACGCCGATCGCATCGGGGCGCACATCAATGCCGCGTTCGATCGGACGCCGCTGGAGCTCGATCCGTATCCGCACATCGTCGTCCAGAACTGGCTTCCAGACGACGTCTATGAACGAGTCATCGATGCAATGCCGGCGTCCGTCTTCTTCGCGCACAATCGCGACGAGCACTGGGTGGTGCCGTCGGGCGTCGCGCCGCTCTACGCGCGACAGGTGTGGGCGTTTGTCGCCAACACGATTGTTGGCGCGCTGCTCCACGGAGCGCTCAACCGCAAGTTTCAGGACACCATTTGCCGTTACATGCGGGGCTTCGTTCCGACACTGCCGCGCGATATTGACCTGACGCTCCATCCCTCCGACGGGCGCATCATGCTCCGCCGTCCGGGCTATTACCTGGCGCCGCATCGCGATCCGAAGTGGGGCTTCGTGACCGGCATCGTCTATCTGGCGCGTGAAGGCGACAACGAGGCGCATGGCACCCAGATATACCGCGTCCGCGACGATGCGGAGGCGCCGACGAGCAGGGTGTATTACCCGGAACCGGAAAAATGCGAGCTCGTGAAGGATGTGCCGTTTCGCGCGAACACGATGCTCGCGTTCCTGAACTCGGAAGGGGCGCATGGCGCCTCGATTCCAATCGACGCGCAGCCGCCAAACCTCGAACGCTACATCTACCAGTTCCGCCTGGGTCCCACAGGGAAAGTGATCAAACGGGTCACGGACCTGATGCCACCCGAACAGGCGGCGATGTGGGCGGGCGCAAAGACGGTCCGGGCCTATGGCTATTAAGCGCCCGTCCGTCGCAATCGTCATCACGTTCTTTGGCAGAGCTCCGTTCTGGATGCCGGCGTTTCTGCTCTCGTGTCGCACGAATGCGGACGTCCAGTGGATCATCTACAGCGACATCGACCCGCCTTCGGGCGTCCCAGCCAACGTCACGTTCATGCCGATGTCGGTCGAGGAGTTGAACCACCGGTGCTCCCTCGTCTTCGGCGTCGAGACCCATATCAAAGGCCGAAAGCTGTCAGATCTGAAGGTGGCCTACGGCATTGTCTTTGCCGAAGACCTCATGCCGTTTGACTTTTGGGGCGGCTCAGACCTGGACATCGTCTGGGGCGACATCCGGCGCTTCGCGACCGATGCACGTCTGCAGGCACACGACATCTTCTCCTCGCGCAAGGAGAGGTTATCCGGTCATTGCACCTTGTATCGGAACACACCCGAGGTCAATTGCCTCTTCGAGCGCATCCCTGACGTGAGGGCGCTTCTCTCATCATCACGCTACGAGCATCTGGATGAGCGCGGGCTGACGAAGTACGTACGACTTCCCTCGCGCAGTGGCAGGTCAGGCCCCCGAATCTACTGGGAGGCGGAGCTGGCAACCAACGCCGCCTACCAGAAGGCATTACGTGACGAGAGCATGACGTGGAACAACGGACGGACTTTGGGTCCCGACGGACGCGAGCTCATGTACATCCACTTTCACAAACTGAAGCAGGATATGGACACGATTGATTTCGATACCGTGGATGCACCGGCATCGTTCCGAATCAACCGACAGGGGTTCCTGGCCAGGTAGTGTTGGTGGTTCGGAGGAAGTTGGAAGTTGAACGTTCCTACCGAAGGAACGTGAACTTCGTCATCCCGGAGATGCCGCTGCCCCAGGGCCAGAGCATCGATCCATTGGTCGGCCGCGCCGTCGCGCGCACACGCACGTAGTACTCGCGGTTCTGTTCCAGTTCGCCCGTCTTGAAGAGCGGCATCTTCTGGAACGTCGTCATCCACTGCCTGATGACCGCCTCGTCTTCCGTCGTTTCAACCGAGTCGATGTGACCGTCGAGCGTCCGCGTCAACATCGCGCGCCGGGTCAGGTTGTCGTACTGAACTGAATTTGTAATGACCGATGTCGCAATCGTGCGATCGACCCAGGCGGGAACGTCCTGTCGCAGTTCCACGGTGTACGTAAAAGTGGTCTTCAGACCGCTATGAACAGCGTCCTTGACTTCGGGTGTGTAACCGTCGGTGAGTTCGAAAGACACCAGAACTGCATCGTCTCGCACGAGCGGGATGATGCGAACGCCTTCCGCGAAAACCGCCGTAACTGCTGATAACGCAAGGGCGAACGTCAGGACGCCGATCCGCACGCCGGATCTATCGGCTGTACGCGCCGCGAACCTCACGGTCGGTGTGGCGTCAACGGGCATGCGTCGGGTCGCGAAAATGTAACACACAACCTAGATGGCTCCCACAGCAAATTAACGGCCGAGTGTTATGATCTCAGCCACGGGTTCCCAGCCCCATTTGATGGGTCGTTTCACCAGAATTGCGCTAGCAGCGCTGCTCGTGTCGTTCGCCGTGGCTCCGCATGCGTTCGCGCAGCAGGAGCTTACCTTTTCTCTGTTCGAGCGCTATATTGACGCGCTCCGCGTCCAGGCCAATATCCCCGGGATGTCGGCGACCATCGTCCAGAACGAGCGAGTTACATGGCAAGCGGCGTTCGGATTCGCGGATGTCGAGCGCTCGATCGCGGCGCGCCCAGATACCCCGTACCACATCTCCGGTTTGACGGAGGCACTGTCTTCCGCGTTGCTCCTCGAGCAGTGTGTTGAAACGGCGCACGCCGAGCTCGACGACCGCATCCAGCAGCGCGTTCCCGCTTACAGCGAATCGAATACGACGATGCGTGACCTGCTGTCGCACAAATCGCCGGCAAGCGGATTCAAGTACGACGCGGGCCGTTACGCGACGGGGCTGACACCGCTCGCCGAAGACTGCGTCGGCGCGGGGACGCCGTTCCGCCAGGCGCTGTGGGAACGGATTTTCCAGCGCCTCGGCATGTTCGATTCGGTTCCAGCGCAGAATGTCGACGATTCGACCGCCGACGACCGCGTGCAATTCGACTCGACAGAGCTCGATCGATTCACCGGCGTGCTGCGGCGGCTGGCGATTCCCTACCGTGTCAGCGGCAGCTCCGCGACGATGAACACGAGCGTCAACAAATCCGTTGACGCGGCCACCGGCGCGATTTCCACCGTCCTCGATCTCGCAAAGTTCGACAGCGCGATCGACGGCGCGGTGCTGCTCCACCGCGACTCGATGGCGATGATGTGGAGCAATCAGTCCGGCATGCC
>Ga0114129_10005027_pt1 | contig 18609 bp, 17 predicted proteins | sample RhiMetdeltSRZDD1_FD_80071 | JGI IMG/M metagenome (GOLD analysis project Ga0114129, IMG submission 80071) | Populus rhizosphere microbial communities from Tennessee, USA - Rhizosphere MetaG P. deltoides SRZDD1 (version 2) (version 2) | ecosystem: Host-associated > Plants > Roots > Rhizosphere >...
AAGTTGCGCGAGGGCCGCGGGCTTAAGCATAACGTCGCTTTCGTGGAAGGCGAGGAGAAATTATAAGACGTGGACAAACGCAGCCTGCAGCGACCGCGAGTCTTCTATCGGCGAGAGCCGGATAGCCAGCCGCTCGTCGTTGCGCGGCCGCGATGAAGATAACCTACAATTCGTAGTCCGGCCAGGCGGAAGGTACCGTAAACTGTCCAGTCTGCGGCTCAAGCGCTCGTGCCTTAGAACAATCCGCAGACTGGACAGTCTACGGTACCTTCCGCTTGAAGGCCGGACTACGAACCACAATCGATTCGAAAGGAATCAGCATGCGCCAAACATCAACAAGACAAACAACCAGGATCGCTCTGATTACACTTTTGCTGGTGGGATCCAGCTCGCCGGCGGACACGGCTAGTTCGTCAACGTCAATGCAAAAGGGCCTGAATGTGGCGAAGTTGAAAACCATTCCAAGTCCCGGCAAGGAAACCGCCGGGATAGCTCTTAGCTCGGACGGAAAGATGCTGGCTTGCGGCAATTACGGTGACGACTCGGTGTACCTATTGGATGTCGCGGGTGGTCGTGTCACAGCAACTTTGAAAGGTCACACGGCGCCGGTAACGAGTCTGGCTTTCAGTCCGAACGGCGCTCTCCTTGCTTCTACCGGGACAGTCAATCTGCCTCCTAAGAAGGACGGTTCGGTTCGCATATGGGATGTCAAAACCGGACAACAACTCGCAGTCTTCAAGACTAACGGAATACGCCATCTCACGTTCAGCCCCGACGGTGCTCTTCTGGCGGGAGCCGGCGGAGGTGATCCGGTTCAGGTCTTCTTATGGGACACAAGAAGCGCCTCCGAAAAGAAAACCCTTAAAGGTGTTTTCAGCCATGCCTCTTTTAGCCCGGACGCAAATCTCATCGCCTCAGGAAGCCGGGACGATTTCGTGCACGTGATTAATGTTTCCACCGGCGCTGAGGCTATGAAGCTAACCGGACACGCAGGCTGGGTAAAGGCCGCGGCATTCAGCCCGAAAGGTGGAACGCTGGCATCAGGCGGCGAGGACACGATAGTAAACATCTGGGATTTGACAACCGGGAACAAGCTTCAATCTCTTACGGGTCATAAGAGCGGAATCGGATTCTTAGCTTTTAGTAATGACGGGTCTGTCTTGGCTTCTTTGGGCAGCGGGACTAATGTAACGCGGCAAGGAGGCCGGGTGTCATTCACCATGGGTGCGCAAGATAAGTCTCTGCGGTTTTGGGATGTCAAAACCGGGAAAGAGATGGCGCTGGTCGAAATGCCCGGTGGGATAGGTGAGGTGTCCTTCACCTCCGACTGGACCTTGATGGCTACATCAAGCGCCAAGGAAGTTATCCAGTTGTGGAGTATAAAGCGATAAATAATACTAGGAGAAATGCCCTTCTGCAAAAGGAGCGTTGAGTCAATGAGAATAACTTACTTCAACCGCATAGCCGGCTAGTTAGAATCTACGCTGATGCATTCTCTTGGATCTGAAAGGAGGAATGTCAGTGGCAAAAGCTGCGAAGCACTGGAAACGTGGACGAGGAAAGCTCGGCGTTCTCGCTCCGCTGATTGGGACTTGGGAGGCTACGGCCAGCACGCCGATTGGACCGGTGACTTGTAGTCGAACGTTCGCGCCCGCTCTGCGCGGAAACTACATTCAACTGACAGTTCGATGGGAGTTTCCAAAAGGCACTTACGAAGAGCTCGCAATATTCGGCGTGAACCCCGATGGAAAGATCGCCTTTTGGTCATTCACGTCGGATGGAAAGAACTCAAACGGGACGATTGCCGACGTCACTGACATCCACCCGGATGCGATCGGATTTGAGGCCCACATGCCAGCCGGACTGGCGCGAATGGCGTACTGGCCGGACGAAGCCGACGGATACTACTGGGCCGTTGAAGCAAAAAACAAGAAAGGCTGGAAGCGTTTCACCGAGCACCATTACAAGCGCGCATGACGAATCAATTCGGAGTCCTGCTGCATGAGATCGGATCTCAACAATCTCGAATTACCGGAGCCTCACGCCGACTTCTTGAAACGCGCTCTGTCTGACCTCAAGGACGATCCCCGGATTGTCGGCGTCGCGGTAGGTGGTTCTTTCGTGACTCAGACCATCGACGAATACAGCGATTTGGATCTGGTAATCGTAGTCGAACCGCAAGCATACGACTCGGTGATGAACGAACGTCTCCGTATCGCGGATCAACTTGGTCCGCTGCTGGCGGGATTCACGGGAGAGCATGTCGGCGAACGGCGATTACTCATCTGCCTTTATGGGCCTCCGTTGCTGCACGTGGACCTTAAGTTCATCAGCCTGGATGCCGCGTCGGATAGGGTCGAAGACCCAGTTGTGCTGTGGGAACGAGACGAACGCTTGACTATGGCGCTCAGCGAAGGCGCGGCCAGGTTTCCATTACCCGATTTGCAGTGGATCGAAGACCGGTTTTGGGTGTGGATTCACTATGGCGCCGCAAAGATCGGCAGAGGCGAGTTGTTTGAAGCTCATGATTTTCTAGCGTTCCTGCGCGCCCAGGTGCTGGGACCCCTCGCTCTAATGGATCGGGGCGAACGTCCTTCCGGCGTGCGAAAGATCGAGTTTGCCGCGCCCGATCTAGCCGCGGAAATGCAGAGTACGCTGGCGAGTTATGACGCTCTTTCCTGCGCGAGGGCCCTGGATTCCGCCGCTACAATGTATCGAAAGCTGCGAAACAAATTGGCGACGGGAAGCTTATCGATTCGCGAGGAGGCAGAGCGTGCTGCTATGTGTTACCTGAACAACACGATAATACTATTCGAATTAACGCGGCGCTGAGGCTGGCGGGTGCTTCTTTGGCAGAGCGAGTTTAACCCTCAACCTAAGGTTGATCCGATTGAGTATTGAGCCAATTCCTATTGGAGAAATCTCCAACGCCATCGCTTTTCTGATCTCCTCAAGTGTCAGCCCCTCGTAGTAACGAAGCTTGAAGATCAAAGCGTCGCGGTCTTTATGCCTTCGACTCACGGACTTTTTTAGGGCACTCTCGACGTCCTCGATCGTGAGACTGAATGACGACCCAACGAGGGGGCGTCCGTCAATGGTGCTCCTGGATTCCTTTAGGAGGCCTCGCTCGCCGGAAGTCTCAAATAGTTCGTCAAGTGAGAAACTTACTTTCGGTCTCTTCTGTGCTTTTGCTTCTCTAAAGTGATCACGCACAACGTTGACCGAGATGATATTGAGGTATCTGAAAATGGAATTCTCATACTCGCCCTCGAAACGATCCAGTGCCCGGTTCCCTTCCTCGACCAGGCGCACGTAGACCGTCTGCACGAGGTCTTCGATCAAATCTTCGGGGAACTGTGCGCGGCGTTCTGTTTCTTGGCTCACCCTGAGTCGAAAGGTCTTGGCAACGCTAGTTCTGATCGCAGAGTGGTATCGGCGGACAAATTCTTGCCACGCGACCTCGTCAGGCGGGCGCTTCCGGCAGCGCTTGAGTAACTCGTAAACCGTTAGGCCATCAGTCACCTTGGCGCGCATCCCCCTCGATTCTCTACCAACAAAAGGAATGATCCCACCGGGCTTCACACTTCGGCTGTATCCCACTATGCATTGACTGAGAAAACGGCTTCTTCTGTGGACGCGCCTCCTGCCCAGGCGCGCAACGAGTATAGCAAAGCGCAGGTCTAGCTCATAGCATTATCTGGCCGTTCGGGGAGTTCGCGGACTCATTTGCCGAGATCGAACCGAGGCGGGAAGTGATTGAGTGGGCCGTTTCCCTTGCCAAGGCCCGGGGCTCCGGCGATAGCCTCATTGATGTATCGCTTGGCGATCGGAACCGCCTCGCGCAACGAGCGTCCTCTTGCCAACAGGCAAGCAATCGCAGAAGCAAGCGTGCATCCGGTACCGTGCAGGTGCACAGACTCAATTCGTTCCGTGCTGAAGACATCGGCGCCGTGGGCATCGAGCAGCAGGTCTGTCGATGACTGCGAGCCGGCATCGCCCCCAGTAATCAATACCGCGGCACAACCGGTCCTCAGTATCGCCTCCGCCGCGCGGTGTACGCCGAGCTGATCTCGGATCTCTACACCGGCAATGCGCTCCGCTTCGGCAATGTTGGGGGTCACCAGCGTAGCTAGCGGAAACAGATAGCGCGTAAGCGCGTCGACAGTTCGGGTGTCAGTCAGCTCAAAGCCGCTTGTGCTCTTCAAAACGGGATCGACTACAACAACAGGCACAGATTGCGACTCGATTATGGCGGCTACCTCTCTGACGATCTCCGGCGTGGGAAGCATCCCGGTCTTGATCGCCACAACCTCAAAGTCATCGAAGAGCGGAATGATTTGCCGGCGAACAGTTTCTGCGCTTTGATTGAGCGCTCCGAAAACTTGCTGTGTCGTTTGAAAAGTCAGGCTTGTGACGGCAGCAACTCCATAGCATCCGAAGGCGCTGACAGTCTTGATGTCGGCAAGCACTCCCGCGCCTCCTGATGGGTCGAACCCGGCGACGATCATCACGACACGCTGTTTCGAGTCTGTTGTCATAATGAAGCGTCCGGATACGAACCTGTAGGGGCGTCCCTCCGTGGGCGCCCCTTCTTACTCCCGAGCTCTTCGATTCCACGGCGCCCACGGAGAGACGCCCCTACCGGTCGCCTAACGAGTTCATCAGTAGACACTGAAGTCTATGCCACTCCCCGGTTCTTGATGGTACTCACGAGCTTATTCAGATCTTCGGCTTCAGTGAACATTGATATGCCGGCCACTCCCGCGGCCCCGGCGTCGAGCGCTTCCTGATAATTCGACAGCTTGATGCCCCCCAGGGCCAGCGTTGGAATGCGCAAACACTCGGCGACCCGCCGCAGCGCCGCAACTCCTAACGGATCGCCGTATTCTTTCTTGCTTGCAGTGTCAAAAACAGGGCCGAATACCACGAAGTCTGCGCCGTCACGCTCCGCCGCTTCTGCTTCTTCCAATGTATGGGTTGATACTCCTACGAGCATCTGGTGTCCGAAGGATCTTCGAACGACGTCGGCGGTCAGTGATCGAGTCGTGAGATGTACGCCGGCTTCGGTGCATGCGGCGACGTCAGCGCGGTCATTTACCAATACCGGAGTGGCGGTAGCCGACTTCGCAATGGCTTCAGTCAAGCTGAATAAGTCGCGAGCCGGAAGGTCGCGCTCGCGAATCTGTACCATATCAACCCCGGCAGCCGCGGCTCGGTTTGCGAAGTCAATCAGGAAGGACAGGTCCTGGCTTGTCGTTGCTTGTGGCAGAAGTTGGCGGCCGGTTATCAGGTACACCAACGGCTCCGAACGATCTTGAGTCAGTCTCCTCACTTTGCCATTCCATCTGGAACGCACGAGCAGTCTTCTTGAAGTTGACGATCTCCCAAACGCCTAACAGTATGTTCAGCAGACCTAGCCCGGTCACCGCGCCGCGAGCGTAACCACTCTTCATCGCGAGCGCCAGCCACGGCCAGTGCATCTTATCGGCCGCAAGCACCAGTAGATAGTTTTCATTCCAGGACGGACTTGGAACCCACGGAAGGATGACCAGAAGGATGCCGATCTCGAAACAGATCAGAATAAAGAAGACGATTGTCAGTTTAACGGACATGACTCGCGATCCGTGATGCGTGATTAGTGATTCGTGAGGTTCGGTTTTCACGGATCACTTAATCACGATTCACGTTATCACGCGTTGTTTGTGCCCTGCAACTGCTTTATCCTTTCGCTAACCTTGCGATAATTCACATCGATCCCGTATACCTGCATGAAGGCTTCGAGGGCCTTCTCGATCTCGCCCAACTCTTCGTGGCACTGGCCGATCTCGAATCTCAGAGCTTGATACTCATCCTCGAGCCTGTCCGGTATCCTGAGTCCTCGTTCAAACCACATTATCGCGACTTTGGGCATCAGCTTTCTCTTGAAGCACACGCCCAGCATATTGCAACAGTGAATGTAGTCGCCGCCGTTATCTTCCAGGCTAGCGGTCCTGAAGGCCATCTGAAACTCGGAGATCGCATCGTCGAGCAGGTCCATGTCTTTGTACGCGAGCCCGAGGCTATAGTGCGTCTCGAAATCCAGAAGCGGTTTCAAATCGCCGGTCTGCGACTTTAACTCGTCAAAGATCTCCTGCAACTCGTCGTGCGCCGGCCCAGGTTCGCTGAAGCCGGGCGCTGTCTCGCCAGTCTCAACGACAACTGTTTGCTCTGCCACGGAAGACGCTGTCTCGCTAGTCTCAACGACAACTGTTTGCTCTCCTACGGAAGACGCTGTCTCGTCAGTCTCAACGACGACTGTTTGCTCTGCCACGGAAGACTGATTGTATGAATCTTGCTCGGACAACGTATCCGCGGAAGGCTGCGCCGTCTCCAGAACAGCTTCGTCAGGCTGGTGAATAACGTCGAAAGACTCATCTATGCTCGAAGCGATCGACTCCAAGAGATCACCAGTCCCCATTCGCGTTTCCGGCCGCTCCGGTGAAGGCGAAGGCTGATCCGCCGGCGGCATATCGAACGGGGTCTTGTTTAGCAGCTCGCTTGTGTTCAATTGTACGAGCAAGTCCGGATACAGCGGCCCGGACTCCTTTTGAATGAAAAATGGCGTCGCTTCAGCCTTGGCCTCTTTCGATCCTTCGAACGCGTCTTCCGTCAACTCGGAACTCGCAATTTCCTCGTCGCCCATCGATACCTCTAGCTCTGGCGCCAACAATTCGTCGTGCGTTTCCTCAACCACTGAAGTCGGAAGCTCAAGCATCGCAACCGACTCAGCTTCTGGTTGAAAAAGCTCACTCACCTCAGGCTCACTCACCTCAGACTCACTCACCTCAGACTCACTCACGTCAGACTCACCCACCTCAGGCTCGCTCACCTCCGGCTCAATTGCTTCAGATGCGGCTGCTTCGCCGAAACTGTGATCAACACTAGCGCCCAGCCGTTTGTACCGCGCAAGTATTTCCGGGTGATCGCCGTTCTCAGCCCGCAGTCTATCCAACGTGTCGCGGGCGATCTCTACATAACCCTGGGCGATATAAAAGTCTATTCCCTCGAGCTCGTCGCGAAGTACTCGCGGCATCGTGTCAGACGGCAAGAGGCTTGCGGTATCGAAGACTACGTCTGCGACGGGACTGCCTTCGCGAGGCGTATCGGGAGTATTGCCGATCAGCGTGTCGCTATAACGGAACGGGTTTGCCGGTTGAGAATGAGATTGATGGCTCCCTCCGTTGTCGTTGCTCGAGCCGCCGCCGGAACTCGCAACCGCCTCGGGGACGGTCACAAAGCCGCTGTCGGCCAGCGCACCGGTCTGATATCTGCTCCAGTCGAGGCCGGAAGAATCCTGGATTTCGAACCCGCTGTCGCGGTTGCCTGGCAACTGAGCGGCTGGTTCCGGAGCTGCTTCCATTAAAGAGCCGGACCCAAGAGCTTCTACCGGATTGGCGGCCCATTCTCCGGCTTCGACTGCAGGCTCACCCGGCGTGAAATCTATGAGTGGGTTGAGTTGATGCGCCTCGGACGTGAAGTCGCTTGCGCGTGCTGATTCGCCCCGGCTTTCGTGTATTCGCGCAAGATGAAGGCATTCAGCAGCAGCCTTGTCCATGATCCCCGCGCGCAGATAAATGTCCTTCAGCTTGACGTGAACCTGAACGTTCTCGGGCGCGTGCACGAGAATCTCGGTGAGTATGTCGACAGCGTGAGCCACTTGTCCGTGCCCGGCCAATATCTCAGCTTCCGAGATCTGTCTGATCACAAACGTATCGTCATAAGCCGCCGACTGGAAGTCGAGCGGCCCGGTTGCGCGTACGACGTCGGGCGAGTCCGCTTCGACAATATCTCGCACGCCGAGGTTGTAGAGGCGTTGAAGGTGAAGAGGTTCATCGGGCTCGAGCCGAGCAAGTTCTTTGAGCGCGGCGATAGCTTCCCGGTCGTCCCCTTTACGCATCGCCGCTTCGACGAGGGAGTTAAGCGTTGCAAGGAGGTTATGGTCTTCGCGGATCCGCAGAAAAATCTGCGCCAGCCGCTTCAGCCCACCGATGTGGTTCATATCGCGGTCCAGTACGCGGCGGAGAAAATCGATTGCTTTGTCTTCCTCGCGCTTGGCTATCAACACGTCGATGCAGCCGTCGATTTGCTCGGACGCGCGGTCAAGATCGCCGATTTGAAGAAACCTTCGCCCTACCTCGAGCAGATAGTGATATCGATTCTTGTCCAGCTCGACCAGACTGAGAAACGTGCGCTCGGCGTCGTCCATCATTCCAGCCGATAAGTAGGTTCGGCCGAGTATGGTAAGCAGCTCGACGTCGCCGGGATTTCGTTCAAAGGCTTCGCAAAGTATGTTGATCGCGCGTTCGATCTGGCCTTGCTGCGTGTAGATCGTCGCAATAGCGGTTAGCGCTTGACGACTATCGGTATTGATAACTATTGCTTTGAGGTTGGCGTTGAGCGCTTGCTCGTTGTCACCCTTTCGCAGAAATTCCGCGCCGGCCATTATGAATGAATCGTGTGCCTGCTCGGTCAAGCCTTCGCGTGAGTATATCTCGCCGAGCTTCATTCGGACCGAGGTGTTTGAAGGATCGAGGTCGGCAATCTTCTGATAGGCATCGAGCGCCTTGCGCGTTTGTCCGGCGCGAGCGTAAGCATCAGCGACCTGCAAGTATTGCTGGCGGGCTTCGACTAAGAGACCCTGTTGCGAATATAGATTTGCGAGCTTCATCGCGGTCTCGACGTTGGTCGGATCGAGCTTGGATATCTTCTTAAGCATCGCGATTGCTTTGAGAGTAAAGCCGCCTTCGCGATAGCTATCGGCGATGCGAGAGAAGTTTGCTATGGCGTCCTGGATCCTGCCGGCGCGAACATACAGGTCGCCCAACGTATTAATCGTCGTAAGATCCCCGGGGTCGGCGCTGACCACCTTGCGATATTCATCGATCGCCGCGGGTATTTTGCCCTGCAGGACGTACTTCTCGGCGGTGCGCAGGGCTTTAGATTTGTTTAGTGACATAAACCCCTCCCGAGGCAAACGCCTCCTACTCTCTACTGCTCGATCAGGGGCGGGGGGTGCTTCAGTCTGCGGTTGGAAGCGATGACAGGGGCGATCCTTCATCGGGGCTGTTGAAGTTCAGAGCAGCCTGCGAAAAGAGAACGCCACGAAAGGTCAAACGGTGAATGGCCGATGGCCCGAGCCGATCGATTGCTTCTTGATGAACGCGAGTATTGTATCCCACGTGTGAAGCGAAGCCGTAGCCGGGATACTGCTCGTCATACTCTCTCATCCATTGATCGCGCGTCACTTTGGCCAAGATCGACGCGGCGGCAACGGAAACCGAAAGGCAATCACCTTTGATTATTGTCGACTGGGGGCAGTCCAGGTTGGGGACGCTTTGATTCCCGTCTATTAAAACATAGTCAGGTGGGGGTCGCAATGCTTTTATCGCCAGCTCCATTGCGCGCAACGAGGCCTTTAGAATGTTGATTTGATCGATCTCGTGATGCTCGATTCTCGAGATTGAGAAGGCAAAAGCGCGCTTCTGAATTTCCTCGGCAAGCTCCTCGCGTTGAAGCCTGGTAAGCTGCTTAGAATCGTTTATGCCTTTGGGGACGTTCTTGAGATTGAAGATTACTGCGGCAGCAACCACCGGGCCCGCAAGCGCTCCTCGCCCGACTTCATCAGAGCCGGCGATTACCTGATAGCCGTCTCGTACAAGCCTTCGCTCGAACTTGGTCGTACACCGCACTTGGCGATCTCACGTGGTTATTAATTTAAGCTCTTCTGCTGCTTAGCTTCGCGGCGTCGGCAGTTCTCCCTATGGATCGCGACTACTCAATTGTCCCTTCGCTCGGGCTAGACGCAGAGGCGTACAGCTTCTTAGGAATCCGGCCGGACCGATGCGCCAGCCGTCCAGCCTTCACTGCGTAATTCATCGCCTCGGCCATCGCAACAGGGTCGCGCGCGCCCGCAATACCAGTGTTCATAAGAACTCCGTCGACCCCTAACTCCATCGCGAGAGTTGCGTCCGAAGGCGTTCCAACTCCAGCGTCCACAATCAGCGGAACGTTGTGTATTTGCTCTCGCAAGATCTTCAGGTTTGTGAAGTTTTGAATGCCAAGCCCTGAACCGATCGGAGCGGCAAGCGGCATAACGGCGGCTGCGCCCGCGTCGATCAGCCTTCGCGCCACGATCAAGTCGTCGTTGAAGTATGGCAAGACAACGAAGCCTTCTTTCACCAATTCGCGCGTAGCCTCCAACAATCCCTGGTTGTCGGGAAACAGAGTTTTCTCGTCACCAATTACTTCGAGCTTGATCCAGTTGTTATCCAACACCTCGCGGCCAAGCATCGCCGTACGCACAGCTTCGTCAGCCGAATAACAGCCGGCCGTATTTGGGAGGATGTGGTACTTCCTCGTATCGATGTGATCGAGCAGCGATTCCTCCGCGCGATTAGTCAAGTTCACTCGCCTGACTGCGACCGTCACCATATCCGCGCCGGACACTTCCAACGCTTTCACCATCAGCTCGAAGCTCGCATACTTGCCCGAGCCCAGAATCAAACGTGAGCGAAACTCGCGGCCCGCTATTATGAGTGAGTCTGCCATGGTCTGTGATTCGTGAAACGCGATGCGTGAAACGTGATGCGTGAAACGTGATGCCGTGACTCGGGGATTCGGGCGAAATGTCGTTCTCCCGAATCACGAATCACTTTTCACGAATCAGTTTTACGCATCACGTCTCACGTATCACTCTCTCCTCCGCCTACAAAGTGAACGATCTCTACTCTGTCACCTTCTGAAATTCTTGTCGAGCCCCACTCAGCGCGGCGAATGATCTTCTGATTCAATTCAACGGCTACTCGGTCCGCGGTCAACCCGAGTGATCTAAGGATATCACTGATGACGGAGCCTTCGCCTACATCGGCGGTGTTTCCATTAACGATGACAGTCAAGGGAATCCTTCTTGCCCTACGCTCTTCGAATCAACTTCTTTAGCTCTCCGCGGCCGTTGCCCGATTGAGCTTCGATAACGATGGCCGCGGTGCCCGCGCTAAATGCTGGAAGAGTCAAGCTGAAGCTCGCTACCCCGTCCCGGCCAACCCGGCCAATTAAGACCTGCGGTTTGAAGGCCGTACCTATGATCTTGACCGTAACGATTGCATCGAATGCTGGCTTTGACTCGTCGGCGACCCCAACCCTGAGGCTGACGCTTTTGCCGGCGGTGAAGACTTCAGGGGTGAGAACCTTTACTTCCAATTTGGCCTGTCCAGCGCCGCGGTTCGCATAGTCTTCGAGCACTTTATCGAGATTCAAGCCGCCGGTGTCGCCCCGCCGGTATCCAGCTCCACCGGAGTTGGTCACTGGAGCTCGACCTGCTTCCGACGGCCTCGCCGCCGGATAAGCGGCTACGGGCGCGTCGCTGATGACGACCTGCTCATGTGAATTCGGCAATACGTCGGTCGGCGGCGGCGCAAGCCTTCCACTCGATCTCTTAATCGATTCGCCGGCTCCATACCGCTCTCTACTGTGGCGAATAAGATCTTCGATCCTCCCAGCCTTGATCGCGGCGATGATCACCTGATGCTGGCGCTTGAGCAGCGAGGCGATCCCTTCTTGGGTAGCGCCTTCGCTCAATCGATCGGAATAGGGAGTGAGCTTCTTGGCTACGACTGTCCCGCCGACATAGACCAGCGATTCGAAAATCGGATTGTCTTTACCTCGATCTTCAGTCTGGACGTGATAGACGTGGCCCTCGTGCGGGACATCGGTGTTGAACCCCGTTATCATCTTGGTCGAAACTAACATAGCGCATTTTCACAGTCAATAATCCCATCATCTCACTCTCGAGACTAACTGCTATTCGATGTAACAACGGTGCGCTTCGGATCCCAATCACAGGAAGATAGCATTTGATGTTACCGACGCGATTGGTAGAAGGACAGCCTTTTCTACCTCGCACGAGCAATGGAGCGCTTGCCGTTACCCTTGCGAGTTCGACGTGCTACAATCCCGTTATCATGTCGGCAAGCCCCGGAGAACTCGAGGAGATTCCAGTCTTTCCGCTTTCGACGGTTCTGTTTCCCGGTGCGATCTTACCTCTGCATATCTTTGAGGACCGTTACAAAAAGCTGATGCGCTACGCAATCGACAACGGCGGCGTCTTCGGGCTTTCCTATCGTAGCGACTCGGCAATTGGCCGCGAGACTCCTCCAGAGATCGGCAGTGTAGGCTGCGTAGCAAAGATCAACGCGGTCGTCCCCCTCGAAGGAGGAAGGATGAACATCATCTCCACCGGCCTGGTTCGGTACCGAGTGCTTGCCGTGCAACAGTCCTCTCCATTTGTGGTCGCCAGGATTGAACCACTCACCGACGATCTCGAACCGGGGGCTGACCTGAATCAAATCTTCGACGATATTGCGGACTCGTGCCGGAAGTTCCTCGAAGCTGCGCAGGCACTCGATGAACCGAATGCCCCAATCAATCAGGATCTCCCGGAAGACCCGGAAGCTTTCTCTCTGCTGGTCTCATCGGCCTTACCAATCGACAACGATGCAAAGCAAACCCTGCTCGAAATGACTTCCACTAGATTGCGTCTTAGCCGTCTCCGTCAGCACGTGGCTTCCGCGCTTGCGGAATACAGCGATCGAATAAGAATCCAGCAGATGGCAAAAGGGAACGGTCACGGGCGAATGCCGGCCGAGAAATAGATGCGCACGAGCGGCGGCTCTCTTATGGGCGAACGCCAACGCGTCAGGATCAATACCGATGGATCTTTACTCTATGGGGCGACAGGTTTCGTCGATGGGCCTGAAGGATTGCTGAGGCGTTTGAATACCTCGGGCAAAGCTCCGATGACCACGTCGCCAACGATCTTGATGCTTTGGCCGCTGATCTTGTCCAGCGTATCAAGATTCGTGTGCCAGTAAGAATGGTGTGGGCCATAGTTGAAATCGATCAGGTCGACTACCGGGACCCCCGCATCTCTAAAAGGGAGGTGGTCATCAGAGATGTATTGCTCGCTGTTCAAAAAGTACTTTTGAAACCCAAGCCCATGCGCCGTCTTCCAAATTGCGTCAACCATCCACGAGGTCGACTCACCTTCGCGTTTGATGTCTAGGTCTTTGTCGCCAATCATATCAAACAGCACCAATGCTTTGACTCGGTTGAGAGTTCCATCGGCCTTCAACTTTGAAGCGAGATGGCGGCTGCCGTAAGTATTATCCCTGCCGTCCATCGCGCTCCAATCAACCACAGCTTCTTCGCCGTCGAACAACACAAACCAGATTGTGTATTCGGGCTTCGTCCTGGCCAGGACACGAGCGGTTTCGAGGACCGCCGCAGCGCTCGAGCCACCGTCATTAGCGCCAACAAAGCCAGCTTGAAGCTTGGTGTCGTAGTGGCCAGTTATCATGACGATTCCGGGTTTCTCGCCGCGCAGTTCAGCGATGATGTTCTTCATAGGCACGGTACCGCGCGGTGTTTCCGCAACGAAGCTATCTTCGCTAACCTTCAGCCCGTAAGTCGTCAGCTCATTCTCAAGGTACTGCTGCGCTTTCTTAATCGCCTCAGAGCCCGAAGGATGCGGGCCGATCGCGACTAGCTTCTTGACGTGATCGTACGCGCGAGCGGCGTCGACCTCGGTTTCCTTCCCCACCGTAGATGGAGTATTGCGGTCCCCGGCAGCGTCGCCCGACTGGGCGTGACAACCGAACGGGACGGCGAGAAACACGAATAGAAAAAGCGTCGAAGCTGTTTTTCGGTTCACTCCGAAAATACTGAGCATTGAGGTGGGCTCCACTCGCAGCGGTGCGGAACGCTTGCGTTAAACAAATTTGATTTGGGCCAGGTTCTTTGGCAGCCTGTCATCCGCGCCCGATACTCCGGCGGATCGAATGCCTATTCTGTGCTCTGCGGCGAGTTGCTCGAGTGTAACACGTTCGGTTTTGATGAAGGTCACGTCGCGCAGATTCACCACGGTTATTTCACTGCACACGCTGGGATTCAGGCAAGAGAACGAACTTACTACGGCGTATTTTGTGTCCGGTCCAATCATCCTCGAATCCAAAGGATCGCTCATCACGTGCTGCAGTGTCTCACCGTTTGTGAAGCGAACAGTGAGCCTGAACAGTGGATCACGTAATTCCAAACTTTCACTCATGGCGTGCCCTCTCCGCGATCTGTTATGAATCCTTCAACTTGTAGAAGCGTGGCTACCCGGCCCCGACGACGCGGAAGCCGTGCTCTCGGAACGCTCGCGTGCTCTCGCTATGTCACGCAACGCTTTCGACAAGGTAGAGACGACTGTGTCGGCGGCATCGCCTAACATGTCGAGCTCAATTCGCACGAGCGTCGAAATCTGCTGATCGAAGGGCAGCGACGAAAATGCGCGTCTTACGTCATCCGCGGCGCTTCCTCCAGTGTTGCTTTGTGCGCGAGTTCCGCTCTCACTACTCTCTTTAGGTCCAGCCATGCTTCGGTCACCTCCGACAAAAAGTCAGCCGCCGTTCTCAGCGACCGTCTGGTTGTGCAGTAAATTCAGGCTACATCAAAGCCGTAAAGCCGGTCAAGTTTGGGGGGTGGGTCAGTTTGAGTTCAGAGTTCAAGCTTCAGCTTGCTTCTCACTTTCATTCGGCGGAAAGAGCAAGCTGAAGCTTGAACTCTGAACTCAAACTGACTCACCACCTAAATCTGCCAAGCATTGATTTGTGACTTACGGCCGTCATACAATGTGGCCTTCTTCCACTGCTGACTCTCCCGTTGCTTTGATTGCGTGCGCCGAGGTTGAAGAGTTTGTTAGAAAAGACCGCTTACGTCCCACCTCTGGAAAAGACCCAGCGAGCGCGAGAGACTCCAAGGAGCCTGATCGCTGATTTGGTCAGCGCTCTGAGCAGCAATGTTCGTCGAGATGCGCCCGAACGCGGGCGCCGAGTCTTTCGAGTCACCGAGCCGATGATCGCATTTTGTCTGTTGAATTATGCGATGTGGGCCCCCCACTCGATCGCGATGACTGAGGGCGCGTATACGGTGGGAATGACCATCTGGGTCGTACAGCTCGCAGCAACTCGGACTCTCACTCAACGGCGGACGCCCGTTGACGTGGCGCTTTTCGGATTCTTTGGCTGTTGTATTATTTCGTCCTTTTTATCCTATGATCCGCTTGTAAGCCTCAAGGGCTTGCAGAGCCCGGCGTTCTTCCTGGCATTCTATCTTGTCAGCAACACCGTCAAGAGCCTTCGCTTCGCCGGCGTTCTCATAATCTTGTTGATAGTTTCCTGCCTGGTGAATGTCGGCTACAGCGGCGTGAAGCTTGCGATTGGACGCGGGCTTCAGATAGACAGCATCAAGCCCGATAGCCCGTTCTTCAGTGAAAGCATCCAGATCGGAGACGTCATTCTTGAAGCCGATGATCAGGCGGTCAACTCGCAAGAGGATCTGACTCGAATCATCGGATCGCGTCGCGGCCGCCTGCGTCTAAAGTTACAGAGGAAGGAGGCCATAGCCGAAACCTTGATCCCACGGCAAGCGATTAAGGAAGCCGGCGGCGCGGGCTTTGAGCACCTCGGAATAAGCACTTTGCCCGGCAGAAATTTTCGCATAACCGGGTTTTACAGCCACTACGAGACTTACGCCGAAGTTCTGCAGCTCATCGCGGCGTTGGCGGTTGGGATGATCATTGCGGCGCCGAACAAGAAGTCCGCAACTGCCTTGTTTCTAAGTGCCGCGATTCCGCTTCTAACAGTTGCGCTGATGCTCACCTCAACCCGCGCAGCGTTAGCAGGCCTGGCTGTCGGCGTCGCACTGATGGCGCTTTCGAGCCGAAGCAGGCGAGTTGTAGCTGCGGTAATGATGAGCGCTTTGATCGTGGTTCCGCTGGCGTTGGTTGCGGTCGAGCATTCGCGAGGTATATCGGTATTCGATCCGGAAGAGGGCAGCACCGCCTATAGACTCGAAGTTTGGCGCGAAGCCTTCGGCATCATAAAAAACAATCCGCTACTCGGCATAGGCAAAGGGAGCGAAGCGAAACTCAAAGAGAGCCTTGGTCTGTACGACGAAGGCAGGCTGCCGCCGGGTCATTTTCATTCGACGCCGGTTCAGGTCGCCGTGTGGTGGGGCTTGCTTGGACTCATTTTCTACTATGCGTTCATGACCATCTTTGTCGTTGAGATTTGGCGGCTGATCAAGATGATCCGCCCGAACGAGCCGTGGCAATTCCGAGGAATCGCCCTTGGGGTGTTGGGCGCGGCCGCAGCTTTCAACGTGAGTTCGCTGGTCCATTTCAGTTTCGGTGACGGCGAAGTCGTTATGGCATTTTGGCTACTGAGCGGGCTTGGGTTTGCAGTTCGGCGGCTTGCGTTCGAATCGCGCGAAGCCGGAACAATAGAGCGCATATCAGAGCCGTCATCACCAGACAGTTCACAAAGAAATCAACGCCAAGAACAAGCAATAGCCTCTGAATCGACCGTCCGGGCAGCAAGGGCAAAACAGAATTAATAACAGCGACGAATACCAGCAATCCGATCGCCAGCTTTCTACCACGAGCTGCAGCACTCGCAGCGAAGTCCGCAAGACAGGCAACCGGCCAAAGCAAAGCGACAAAGTAAATCTTGGACGTCAGCGGACCCACGAATAAGGCCAAACAGATCATTAGCGCAATCTCAATTCGGAGGACTCGATTGTGCGCGGGCTGAATCGAACGATCTTGCGCGCCCACTGCATCTAAAGCAGCCTCATTTCGCCTTGCCCACCACATGAGCAGAAGCGTTGCGGCGAAGAGTGCTGCGACGATTAGCGCCCAAGCCAGAGAGATTGTCTCTCGAGATAGCGACACGAAATTGACAGCCTCATACCGAACGTCTCCATCTACTCTTTGCGAATAATCGATCGTCGTCAGGTAACGCCGCAATTGCCCCTTCAGCGAAAGGTCGATCGGTCCGTTGTCCTCGTGAAACTCCTGGCTTGCCACAACGTGTCTGTACCAGTTCACAAGCTGCTCGTTGTTACCCTTGAAACCAAAGTGCGCGGCCGGTATCAGATTGAACGCCATTACGAAGACGCAAACAGCGACAAGAACCTTCCATTTCCTCTTAAACACGAAGTATGGAATAAGAAGAATGCCCGTTACTTTGATCGTTATCGCCAGTGCCATCGAAGCTGCGGCTACTACCTCGCGCTTCTGCCTAAGCACCAGGTATAGCGCTGCAAACATCAGGAAGGTAACCAGCAAATGAGCATTGCCATAATGCAAAGCCATCACGAAATACGGACCGACCGCGAGCGCTAAAAGCAAACACACGCCCTTCGACTCGCGAAGTGCTGGAAATGTGCGGCTGACTAACACAACACATCCGATGATCTCTAACACTGAAAGCACGTACCAAACGTACGCGGCAACCGAGTAGGGCAGCAGCCAAAGCGGAGCAAAACCAATTAGAAAGAACGGAGGATACCTATAATCCATCACTCGGCCGAGCGCGAAGTCAGGTGAGTAAAGATCGGTGCGCCCGCCAATCAGTGAGCGCCCAGCAGCGTAGTAAACGGGGAAATCGATCAGATCTCGAATGAAGACAAAACCGAGGATCGCGAGCGCGACGAGGAACGCCGAACACACGATGAACTTTCGAGGGTCGAGCTTTGAGCTTCGAGCGGAAGTCGCTTTTGGCTCGTCACTCATTACTCGTCACTCATCACTGGTTCGTGGGGATGCCGAGGGCGGGAGTCGAACCCGCACGGGCGTTACCGCCCAGAGGATTTTAAGTCCTCTGTGTCTGCCATTCCACCACCCCGGCTTTAGAATGCGAAATCATAACAACAACTCGGCGCGCCCGAGCCTGCTAAGGACGAGCAGCGTTCGCGAGTTGGTTTATCCTTTCACGAATCGAATCCGTGAAGCACTTAGTTTCCTCGGGTGTCGCCCCGCTCGCATCCAGTCCTGCGCGAATCTGCCCGTCGGTGATCCTCCCAAGGTACCCGAGAAGCCATCGGACGTCCGTAGCTTTTATACCGCTTCGAATCTCGCTCGCAAGCTTGCCGTCATACCCGAATTGAACAACGCCGCCCTCGACTCCGGTAACAAACTTGCGCCCTTGCTTGCTGTACCCCTCGCAGTCCCACTTCTCGCGTGAAAAGAAGCCGCCCCACTTTCCCATCGTCGCTCCCCAGTCGCTCAAGACATAAGTAAGTTCGCCCGTCTTCTTCTTCGCGTAGATCGCGGTGTTCGACGATTCCTCACGCTGATCCTTTGGGTCCCAGTTTGACGTAAGCATCACCATTACCCGGAGCCCGTTCAGTTCCCGCGTGCCGACGAAGGGGTTCTTGTCCCACCGCCAACTTTCCTTGTCCGTCTGTTTGCTGATGCCTTTTTCCTTCAGCTCGAACCTCGCGTTCACGAAGCTCCCGTCCGACGAAATGTACTTCTTCGCTCGTCTGAGCCGAGTGGCGCCTGCGATTCTTCCGGACTTGACGAAATAGTTTGGTTCCACGTAATAGCCTGCCGCCCATACCAGGCGCGACGCGAAAACTTCCGAGTGAATCTCCGAGCCCCACTTTACGCCCCAGGTCTGACCGGTCGCGTCTTTCACCTTCACCTTCGGATTCGTTCCAGCGGTGTCTTCCTCGATAAACGTGAAC
>Ga0114129_10005028_pt1 | contig 18608 bp, 17 predicted proteins | sample RhiMetdeltSRZDD1_FD_80071 | JGI IMG/M metagenome (GOLD analysis project Ga0114129, IMG submission 80071) | Populus rhizosphere microbial communities from Tennessee, USA - Rhizosphere MetaG P. deltoides SRZDD1 (version 2) (version 2) | ecosystem: Host-associated > Plants > Roots > Rhizosphere >...
GGCGGGTCGTAGCCGTGGCCGGTCGGGGGCTCCCCCTCAAAAGGTGAGACCTCGACCAGGCACAACTGGCCCGTGCACGCCTGGGCCAGCCGCGAGGTGCCGATGTCCCGGGTCACCATGTTCGGGTTGCCGGCCACGCAGACCTCGTAGGGCTCGCCAGGCAGGGGGACCGGGTCGTACCAGGCGCCGGTCGCCATCTGGACGACGCCGGGTCGAACGGCATCGGTGAGGCGGGCGACGGCGAGGCAGGCGCCGCGGTCGTTGTGGACCTTCACCAGCGCGCCGTCTGCGATGCCGCGAGGCCGGGCATCGGCGGGGTTGACGCGGATCGGCTCGCGGCCGTCGACTTTCGTCTCCAGGCTCGCCGCTCCGAAGTCGAGCTGGCTATGCAGGCGCCCGACCGGCTGATTCGAGACCAGTTGCAGCGGGAACCGCTGTGCCAGCTCGGCGCCGAGCCACTCGTCGGGCTCCAGCCAGGCCGGGTGGCCCGGGCAGTCCGGATACGCGTAGCTGGCGATCGTCTCGGAGAAGATCTCGATCTTGCCGCTCGGCGTCGGGAGCGGGTGGGCGGCCGGGTTCTCGCGGAATTGCCTGATCCAGGCTTCGGGGTCAGAAGGCGTCGGCAGGATCAGCTCGCCAGCCTCCCAGAACGCCCCGAAGGTCGGGGCTGTCACGCCAACTACGGCGAGCTGCTTTGTCAGGCCGTCGTACAGATGCTGGAGCCACTGGCGCGGCGACCGGCCCTCGGTGAACCGCTCCAGAACGCCAAGCCGTTCGGCGAGCCCGGCGCAGATCGCGTGGTCGTCGCGAGCCTGCCCGAACGGGTCGAGCGCCCGCTGCATCGCGAAGACGTACGGATCCTCCGACGAGCCGGCGATGTCTTCGCGCTCCAGCGAGATCGTCGAGGGCAGCACGACGTCGGCGTAGCGGGCCGTCGCGGTCCAGTACGGGTCCTGGACGACGAACGTCTCCGGCCGGGAGAGTGCAGCCGTGAGTCGGTTCAGATCCTGGTGATGGTGGAACGGGTTGCCGCCCGTCCAGTAGACCAGCCGAATCTCCGGATACACGCGCTTCTGGCCGTCGAAGTCGTACTCGGCGCCAGGCTCGAGGAGCATGTCCGAGACTCTTGCGACGGGGATGTAGCTGTGGGTCGGGTTCTGGGTCTGTGGCAGCGACGGCACCCGGACGCTCGGCGGCGCGCTCCCGACCTGCGCCAGCGATCCGAGCGAGTACAGATACCCGCCCCCCTCTTTCCCGATCTGCCCGAGCATCGCCGCCAGCACCAGCCCCATCCAGACCGGTTGCTCGCCGTACTGGGAACGCTGCAGCGAGTGGCTGACGGTGATCAGCGTCCGCTGACGCGCCATCTGGTGCGCCAGGTCGCGGATCGTCTCGGCCGGGAGGTCGGTGAGCGCCTCGGCCCACTCGGGCGACTTCGGCTGGCCGTCCGTCTCGCCGAGCAGGTACCGCTCAAACGCTGGATACCCCACGCAGCAGCGGTCCAGGAAGTCGCGGTCGAGCAGGCGCTCGGTCGCCAGGACGTAGGCGAGCGCCAGCATCAACGCCGTGTCGGTGTTTGGGCGGATCGGGAGCCACGCGGCGTCGAGTGAGGCGACGAGATCGTCGCGGAGCGGGCTCACCAGCACGAAGCGAGCGCCGCTCGCATGGGCGGCCTCCAGGCACGGCCGCACGACGTGGCGGCCCGTCCCGCCCGAGCCAACCGCCGCGTTCTTGATCGCCATCCCGCCGAACGCCACGATCAGCTCGGTATGCTGCACGATGCTCGGCCAGGTGACGGTGGTCCTGGCGCGGCCCATCGGGGCGAAGACGCGCGGCAGGATCACGGCAGAGGCGCCGGCGCTGTAGGTGTGGACGGAGGCCGTGTACCCGCCGATCAGGTTCAAGAGACGATGCAACTGGCCCTGGGCGTTGTGGAACCGCCCGGCGCTCGCCCAGCCGTACGATCCGGCGTAGATCGCCTCGTTGCCGTACTGCGAGCGCACGCGATCCAGCTCGCCGGCGACGAGGTCCAGCGCCCGGTCCCAGGCGACCGGCACAAACGGCTCACGGCCGCGCGCACGCGTGGAGGCCGGGCCACGCTCCAGCCAGCCCTGCCGGACCATCGGCTGCTTGATACGGGCGCGGTGGGCCGGCGCATCGGGGACGTTGTGGATGATCTCGGAAGGATCGGGGTCCGGGGCGTGCGGGCGGACCAGCAGTCGGGTGCCATCCCAGCGAGCCTGGAACGGCCCCCAGTGGGAGGAGTGCATCTTCCAGGCGCCGCCGTCGCGGGTTTCCGTCGTCTCGGCTGTGTCGCGAGTCACTGCGTCAGACATCGTGCCGCGAAGGATGCCACGCCGAGCTGGGAATCGTCTTCCGATCCAGATTGTTGAGATTTCCGAGTGGTATGGTAGGCTCCGGAGAACGTGGGGAATGGGGTATCGATGACCGCCGTGTTGCAGCCGCCCGTCGCCGAGCAACGGATCGCGGCGGCCAGGGCGCTCGTCGACGATCTCGCGAGCCGGGCTGGCCAGCACGACCGCGAGGGCTCGTTCCCGTTCGAGAGCTTCCGGCGGCTGCATGAGACCGGTCTGCTCAACCTGACCATCCCGACCGAGCTCGGTGGCGACGGTCTCGGGCTGGGCGTGACGCGGCGGGTCGTGGAGCAGGTCGGGCGGGGTGACGCTTCGGTGGCGCTGGAGCTGACCGGCAACCCCGGGCTGAGCCGGCGCAACCCGCTCGAACGCCACTACCGGGACGTCCTGTGCAGCCGGGTCCACACGCCCCAGGATGACTCGATCCTGGCGCTGGCCGGCAAGGCCGCCCTGGCCGCTGCCGCTCCGTCTCACGAATGGGCGGGTTAGGATAGTGAGTTGCCCGGCTTGAAACCTGGACACCCGCCTCTACAAACGCTCCTGACGAACGGGCGGGTTAGATTCGTCAGTTGAACGACTTGAAAGCTGGAAACCCGCCCCTACAGTAGCGCCTGGCACCGCGAAAGGACAGTCCGATGCCGATCGACCTCTTTGGCATGATCTCGCACCGCTTGCAGTCGGAGGTCATCTCCCCGACCTTCCCGGTCTTCGACCACGATTTCATCCGGGACTTCGCGCAGGCGCACGAGCGGGGCGGCTTCGATCGGATCCTGGTGGGCTACTTCTCGAACGCACCGGACGGCTTCCTCGTCGCCGCGCACGCCGCCGCTAACACCGAGCAGCTCGGCATCCTGCTGGCCCACCGGCCGGGCTTCGTCGCGCCGACCGTCGCGGCCCGCAAGCTCGCGACGCTCGATCAACTCACACGGGGTCGGCTGGCGCTGCACGTCATCTCCGGCGGCAGCGACGTCGATCAGAAGAAGGACGGCGACTACACCGGCCACGACGAGCGGTACCGGCGGACGGACGAGTATCTGGAGATCCTGAAGCGCGTCTGGACCTCAGATTCGCCGATCGATCACCAGGGTGAGTTCTACCGCTTCGAGGGCGCCTACGCCGACATCCGCCCGTGGCAGCAGCCGCACATCCCGATCTTCTTCGGAGGATCGTCGGACGCGGCGGTGGCGGTCGGTGCGAAGCACGCCGAGACGTACATGGTCTGGGGCGAGCCATTGGCCGACGTGCGCGCGATGATCGAGCGGGTCAGGGTTGCCGCCTCTCGGTATGGGCGGGCACCGCGCTTCAGCGTCTCGTTCCGTCCGATCCTGGGCGCCACCAAGACACTGGCCTGGGAGCGTGCCCACGCGATCCATGCCGCGATCGTCGGGAAGGGCGTCCCGCCGCCGACGCCGCAGAACGCCGGCTCGCAGCGGCTGCTGGATGCGGCTGCCCGTGGCGAGGTCCACGACCGCTGCCTCTGGATGCCGATCGCGGCGGCGACGGGCGCAAGAGGCAACACGACGGCGCTGGTCGGTACGCCGGAGACGGTCGCCGCGGCGCTGGTGGACTATTACAAGATCGGCGTCTCGACGATCCTGATCCGGGGGTTCGACCCGCTGAACGACGCGATTCAGTACGGTCAGGAGTTGCTGCCGCTGGTCCGCGAGAAGGTGGCCCGCCTCGACGTCGAATCAGCACGCGACGCGGTAGCCGGGCCGGTGGCCGCTGGCTAACCTGGGAGCGCGGCATTCCTTCGCTGCGCTCAAAGCTTGCCGAAGGGACAGGCTCTGGCTGCACCCGGGTGCCGCGAGGATCGCGGCGGTCCCAGGGGGTTGGCGTCTCGACTAGGACAGCGGGATCTCGCGGCTGGCCCAGGCGTAGACGTCGTCCCAGCCCTCGGCGGCGGCCATCAGCTCGTACCAGGTCTTGCCGTCCAGCGATTCGCGGACGATGTCGGCGTGGCCACCGTGGCGCGAGATCTCCTCGATCACGTGGAGCAGCACCCAGCGGACGGACCAGAACTTGACGTTCTTCGGGTACCACGGCGCCGGCGGGACCGGCACCTCCTGCCCGAGGTCCGGGATCTCGGCGATGATCGCTTCGGTCTCCTGCGCCACCTCGTCGTAGAAGGCCAGGATCCCCTCCAGTGTCTCTCCTTCCTGGAGCTGGAACTCGGTCACCCAATCCCGCTCCGTCTCAGGCAGACGATTCGCGATGATGCCGGCGACCCAGCCGCGCTCGCACACTGCCGCGTGCTTGATCAGCCCGCCCAGGCTGAGGCTGCTTGCGCTCGGCTTCGCCCGAGCCTGCTCGTCGGTCAGCCCGTGAACGGTCGCGCGGAGTGCGAGGCGCTGCTGAGCCAGGTAAGCCATGAGTCCATCTCGCTCGTCTGCGATCGGGCGAACTGTTCCAGGCAAGGCACCGCTCCTCTGGTGTTCTCTACGCTCATCGTACCACTGAACCAGGACGCTTTTGGCCCGCATTCGGCGATTCGGTAGATCGGCGGCGTTACTTTCGCGCGGTCAGGATCGGCTGGTAGTAGCCGGTCTCTTCCGGCTGGCGCCAGCCGACCTCGCGGAGGCCTGCCGCCTGCACGATCTCCGTCAGCTCGGCGCGCTGGAGCGCCCGATACACGGTCGACTGGTGGCTAGTCTGCCACGATCCGCCGGTCTCTCGCACGACGTACTGGTGCACGGTGTAGGTCGGGGTGGACTGGTCCCAGTCCCAGACCTGGAAGGCGATCTGCCGGCCGTCCGGACGGTCGAAGACGCGGGGCAGGTCAGCGCGCGGCTTCTGGGCGATCAGGTCGTCGTAGTCGCGGATGCTGATGACGAGCAGGCCGCCTGGGCGCAGCTTCGCGCGCATCCCGAGCGCCGCCAGCTGGAGGTCGTCGTCCGTGAGCAGGTGCGGGACGGCGTTGTCGCAGGCCATGACCACGTCGAAGCTGCCCTCGACGGCCTCCAGCGCCCGCAGGTCGGCGATGGCGGTGGTCAGCGGCACGCCGAGTCGGACGGCCTCGCGACGGGACCGCTCGACGGCGGCCGGGCTGATGTCGGTGCCGTGGACGGTGTAGCCTAGCTGAGCCAGGCCGAGCGCCTGCGTCCCGATCCCGCAGGCGCAATCGAGCACCGTGCGCGGCGGCGGCCCGAGCTGGGCGGCGATCAGGCGATCGAGGATCTCCCCCTGGCGCCGCACCGAGGCGTCCCAATCCGCGAACAGCAGATGGTACTCGCTGGCCAGGCTATCGTAGAAGGCTGTCACGGAGTCGGTCATTCGCGCACGTCCCCTGCTAGACTACCCCCGGGAGGGCACGCCGATGCCGGTTGACTTCATCGGGATGATCTCACACCGTCTCGCCTCCGAGGTCATCCCGCCGCGCGGCCCGATTTTCGATCATGGGTTCATCCGTGATTTCGCGCAGGCGCACGAGCGGGCCGGCTTCGACCGGGTCTTGATCGGGTACTACTCGAACGCGCCGGACGGCTTCCTCGTCGCCGCGCTCGCCGCCGCCAGCACGGAGCGGCTCGGCCTGCTGCTGGCGCATCGGCCGGGCTTTGTTTCGCCGACGGTCGCCGCGCGAAAGCTCGCCACGCTGGATCACCTCTCGCAGGGACGACTGGCGCTGCACTGCATCTCGGGCGGCAGCGACGTCGATCAGAAGAAGGACGGCGATTACGTCGGCCACGACGAGCGATACCAGCGGACGGACGAGTATCTGGAGATCCTGAAGCGGGTCTGGACCTCGGAGACGCCGGTCGACTACGCCGGCACGTTTTACCGTTTCGAGGGCGCGCTCTCCGACGTCCGGCCGCTCCAGCAGCCGCACATCCCGATCTACTTTGGCGGCATGTCCGACGCGGCCGTGGAGGTCGGCGCGAAGCATGCCGAGACGTACATGGTCTGGGGTGAGCCGCTGGCCGACGTCCGCGCCACGATCGCGAAGGTCCGAGCCGCTGCCGCGCGCTACGGGCGAACGCCGCGCTTCAGCGTCTCGGTTCGCCCGATCCTCGGCCCGACCGAGGAGGCGGCCTGGGCGCGGGCACGGGGCATCCTCGAGACGATCGGGATCAACCGCGACGTGCCGCCGGTCCGGCCGCAGAGCATCGGCTCGCAACGTCTGCTGGATGCGGCGGCTCGGAGCGAGGTCCACGACCGCTGCCTCTGGACGCCGATCGCCGCGGCGACGGGCGCCAGAGGGAACACGACGGCGCTGGTTGGCACGCCGGAAACGGTCGCGGCGGCGCTGGTGGACTACTACGAGGCCGGCGCGACGACGCTGCTGATTCGAGGGTTCGATCCGTTGAACGACGTGATCCAGTGGGGCGAGCAGTTGTTGCCATTGGTGCACGCGGAGGTCGCTCGGCGCGATCGTCTGGCTGCCACCGACGAAGCGGCCAGAGCTTGCCCTGAGCTTGCCGAAGGGATGGCCGCGCTCCCAGGGAGTGTGCGATGAGCGCGCCCACCCCGCCGCTGCGCATCACGACGATCATCGGCAACCCGCGCGTCGGCTCGCGGACGCGGCTGGCCGCCGACGCGGTGGCTGGCAGCCTGGCGCGGCTGGGACAGGAGGCCGGCCGCGAGGTGGAGCAGCAGGTCGTCGAGCTGGCGGAGCTGATGGGCGAGCTGTTCGCCTTCCCGAGCGATGCCGCGGACGCCGCCGTGGCGCTGGCGCAGTCATCCGACCTGCTGGTGGTCGCCAGCCCGACCTACAAGGCGACGTACACCGGGCTGCTCAAGGCGTACTTCGACCGGTTCGGGTCGGGTGCGCTGGCGGGGGTCGTGGCGGTGCCGCTGATGCTGGGCGGCGCCCCGATTCACATGCTGGCCGTCGATACCCACCTGCATCCGCTGCTGTTGGAGATCGGCGCGAGCTGCCCGACGCGCGGCCTGTTCATCCTGGAGTCCGAACTGGAGCAGCTCGATGCCGTCGTCGAGAGCTGGCGCGCCGCGAACGAGTCGATCCTCCGACGCCTCATGCAGTAGTCGGACCGTGGGTTGAAACCCACGTCTACCGTTGTGTCGTCGCTACGCGACTCGGGCATGTCTACCACCCGTATCATTCGTACTATTATGACCGTAGAACGATCGTCTATTACCGCCGATCGAACGCCGCAGAACATCTACGACGATCCAGCGTTCTTCGCCGGCTACTCGCGCCTGGAGCGGTTCGGCGCGGGCTGGACGAAGGCGTACGAGTATTCGAGCTTCATGTCGCTGCTGCCGGACGTGGCGGGGAAGCGCGCCCTCGACCTCGGGTGTGGGGCAGGGCGCCTCGCCCATTACCTCGCCGAGGCTGGCGCCGCCGAGGTGATCGGCGTTGACCTCTCGGAGCGGATGCTGGAGGTTGCCCGCGCCGAGTGCAGCCATCCGCGCCTGACCTTCCAGCGCGCCTCAATGGAGGAGGCGGCGTTCCCGCCCGAGCGCTTCGACCTGGTAGTCAGCTCGTTTGCCTTCCACTACGTCGCCGACTTCCTCGGGCTCGTCCGGCGGATCGCCGCGTGGCTCAGCCCGGGCGGCCTCCTGGTCTTCTCGAACGAGCACCCGGTCTACCTCTCGCGCGCCGCCGCCGATGGCTGGGTCCGCGACGCGGACGGCGCGCCCCAGCACTGGGCGTTGGATCGGTACGGCGACGAGGGATTGCGCGAGGAGAGCTGGATCGCAGACGGCGTTCAGAAGTACCACCGGATGGTGTCGACGATCCTGAACGACCTGATCGCAGCCGGATTCATGATCGAGCGGGTGCTGGAGCCGATGCCGGACGCGGAGCTGCTGAAGCGCCGCCCTGACTGGGGCCACGAGGGGAAGCGGCCGTTCTGCCTGCTGGTCCGCGCCCGCAAGCCAGGCGGCTGAGATCGAGAGGGTGGGTGAAGCTGTGGCGGAGATCGCCGGACCGCCGCTCTGCCTACGTTGCAAGACGGTCCGGCTCGACGTCCTGCACTCGGACGCCGAGATCGCCTTCCTGGCCTGTCCGAGCTGCCAACGCGAGTACACCAGGCGCGCCGGAGGTGCGCTGGTGGAGCGCTGGCGCGGTCCACTGAGCATCGCGCTGTACGGGGTGATCTTCGCGGAGGATGCGATCCCGCACGCGGAGCGCCTCGCCGAGCAGTTGGCGCAGTTGGCCAGCAGCTGGGATCCCGCTACGCTCGAGCTGTTCATTTCTGAGATCGAGCTGGAGCTTGCCGACCCGATCCAGGCGGTAACGGAGATCCTGCCGATGGCCGCGCCGAAAACCGAGGAGAACCTGCGGGAGTTTCTCCGGCTGGTCGCCGTGCGGCTTCGAGAACGATTGGTCAACTGAGCAGGACAGCCAGGTCACGGGGAATCGAGGTCCGGGCGTGGTGCCGGGCGGCCAGCTTCGGCCGCCGCTCCAGGCTCCGAGCGAGCGCTCTGACCGCGATCAGCAGGCTGGCGAAGGCGATCCGCCGATCGTAGTCTGCCGGTAGCGGCACAACCGAGCGATACCCCTCCAGAAGCCAGTCCAGCACCGGCACGGGCAGCATCTCGCCGTCGTGCATGCGGAAGTGGCCGAGGTCGTACCAGCGGTCCGTGCCGCGAATCTCGCCGAGGTCGATGATGCCGGTGTACCGGCCGTCCTGCTGGAAGATCTGGGTTGCGTCGAAGTCGCCGTGTGCGAGCACTGCATCGTGGGCGTCGAGCCAGGACAGGTGCGCCTCGACGAGTCCTCGGATTGCTGTGACGTCGTGCTCGGCGAGCAGGCGCTGACGTTCGAGCGCGGCGAGGTCGGCCTCGAGATGCTCGAAGGCGAACGACCGGAGCGTCGAGTGCTCCCCGGCTAGCTCCGTGACTTCGGCTCGATCACAGCGCTCACCCTGGTCGCGCCTGACCCAGCCGAACCCGGCCACCGGGACGGCGTTCACAATCGCCAGCTGCTGCCCGGCCTCGAAAACGATCTGGCGAGTCGCCTCGTCCACTGGCCGGTGTCCGAGGTGACTGCCGGGGATCTCGGTCGTCACCATCATGGAGCGACCGAGCAGTGGATCGCGGTGCTCCCAGTACACGACTTCTGGCACGCGCACGCCGCGCTCGCTGAGGAGCTGGTGCACGCGGACCTCGGGCGCGAAGCTCGCGTCGCGCTCCGGCAGGACGCGCAGGTAGAACGTCTCGGCGGCGCGCCGGATCCGGTAGACGAACGTCGAGACCCCCTCGGCGACTCGCTCGACGGAGCTCCCCGCGTCCGGGCGGAAGACCCGGTCCACCAGGGCGCGTATCAAGCGTGGGTCCGGATCGCCAGGTCGCATCAAGCCGTCGACACCTCACGCTCGTCAGTCGAGCAACTCCATCCGCCGGCGCCTGAGCAGCGCCTCGGCGCCCTCGCCGATCTCCTGCGCGATCTCGGCGGCGCTGCGCTCGCACTGGATCAGCCCTGCCGCCTCGCCGGCGTAGATCACGGCGACATCGTAGTCGCCGCGGGAGCGCGCCTGGGCGTATTCCGCGAACGCCTCGGTCGTCAGGTTCTTGCTGCGCCCGTGCCACTGCTCGGCGAAGCGGTTCCGCAGGGCCCGGCCAGGATACTGGTCCGGCCAGGCTGCCCGCTGGACATCGTCGAAGGTGTGGGTATGGATCGTGTCGGTCTCGGCCGCCGCGACGATCCGCTGACGCAGCGCTGGCGTGTTGGCGGCTTCGGTGGACACCACCAGCGCCGTCCCGATCCAGGCGCCCTGCGCGCCGGCTGCAAGAACCGCCGCGAGCCCGCGTGCCGTGGCGATCCCACCGGCCGCGAGGACGGGTACGTTGACGGCATCCAGCACGCCCTGGAGGAGCGGCAGGGTGCTGACGAAGCCGGTGTGTCCGCCCGCCTCGGTGCCCTGCGCCACGACGACGTCGACGCCGGCCGCCTCGGCCGCGCGAGCATCCGCCACGGAGTTGACCTGGGTCGCGACCAGGGTGCCGGCCGCGTGTGCGCGCTCGACGTACGGCGCTGGCGACCCAAATGAGAGCGAGAGCAGGAACGGCCGTGCCGCGACGGCCGCGTCGAACAGCTCCGGGCGCCGTTCCAGCGCCCAGATCATCAGCCCGATGCCGAAGCGGCTCTCGTCGTCGCCCCGCGCGATGGCCGCCTCCTCTTCGAGGTACTCGACGGACGTGTCGGCCGCGATGCCGATCTGGCCCAGCGAGCCGGCTTGCGTGATAACGCGGGCGAGCTTCCCGTTCGTCGCGCCGACCATCGGCGCCCCGACGATCGGATGGCGCAGGCCCCACTGCTCGGTCAGATACGTGCGCAGCATCGCTCTCTCCCTGTCGCTCGTGACTGAAGGTCCGGTTCCGGGTTCGCCTTCCAGTGTCTCTGGCGTGCAGGGTTGCTGTCGCTCAGGATCGTGCGCCGGATGATCAGATTCGTGCGGCGTTAGCGGAGGCGGCTGGGCGAGACGCCGAGCAGCCGCCGGACGTGGGTCGCCAGGTGGCTGCCGCTGGCGAAGCCGACGTCCTGGGCAATTGATGCCAGCGAGCGATCGGTGGTGGCGAGGAGCAGCCGGGCACGCTCGACTCGCCGGCGGATGACGTACTGGTGGGGCGAGAGCCCGGTCGATGCGCGGAACAGCCGGGCGAAGTGGTACGGGCTCAGGCCGACGGACCCCGCAAGCGCCGTCAACGAGAGATCCTCGCCCAGGTGCTCCTCCACAAGTTCGCGCACCTGCCCGAGCGCCGCCGAGGAGAGCCGGGCGCCTGGCCGGGGCGTGGGAAGTCCGGCCGCCGACTGGTGCCGCAGCAGTTGCACGGCCAGCAGCGTCGCCAGCGACTCGGTGTAGATCCGTCCGCCCAGGCCGTCCGCGTGCAGCTCCCCGAGCAGCGCCAGCCCGATCTGCTCGAACCGCGGGTCGCGCGCGCCGATGGTCGGTACGATCTCGACCCGATCGGGGTAGACCCCGGCCTCGGCAGCGACCGCGCCGATGAACGACGGGCGCAAAAACAGGTGGAGATGGCGGACGTCGCCCTGGCGGCCGAGCTGCCACTGCGTCGGCGCCTCGGCCGGCAGGATCGTCAGGCTGCCCTCGCCGAGGCGGCCTTCCTGGCCCCGCAGGTGCTCCTCGACGTGGAGCGGACGCCCGAGGTGGAAGACCAGCAGGTGGTCCCGGATGGCAGGCAGCCCGAAATCGGCGGCGCGATGCCAGACCTCCTCCGCGTAGATACCGTCCCAGCCCCGGCCGGCGCTGGACGCGACAACCGAGAGCTGCGCACTCGCGGCAAGCGCTCCGTAGCCGTCCATCAATGACTGCTCCCTTGCCGGATACTCAATGGTATGCTCCGCGCGCTCGCGAGCGCCGAATCTGGACAGCCGCGCTCCCAGGGGGTTTTCTGGCCTCAGACTCCCCGATCGCCGTAAGCTCCGCGACGTGGTTGACCGCTACGCCGCCGTCGGGTTCCTCTTCCACGCCGCGACCGGGCAGGTGCTGCTTCATCGCCGCAACGGCAACACCACGTTCTACCCGCACACCTGGGCCGGCTTCGGCGGCTCGAACGAGCCCGAGGACGAAGGCGATCCGGCCGTCACCTGGCGCCGCGAGATGCGCGAGGAGCTGGGGATCGTGCTGACGCTCGACCAGATCACGCTGCTACGCTCCTACATCAACCCGCACGTCATACGGCGCCGCCACATCTTCTACGCCGAGTGGCCATCTGTAGACGACCAGTTCGCGCTGACCGAGGGAGCCGGCTACGCCTGGTTCCCGCTGGACGAGGCGATCGGGCTGCCGGATCTGATGGAGCTGGCGCGCGGTGACCTGATCGCCCTGCGCGATACCGTCGCTCGCCCGCCGCTGGTGCGCTACACGGATGGCGCCGCGGCCCGGCTGGCGGACGGAGCGGCGAACGAGAGGCAGGATGGCCTGGCGCTGGACGCGCGCCAGGAGCTGTATCTGATCGCAGACGAGCTTCGGGGCGTGGCGACGCTCGGCAAACGGTACGCCTCCACCCTCTACGAGGCCGAGCGGGCAGATCAAGTCATGCTGCTGGCGGCGCGTCTCGCGTCGCTTGCCGATGGGACACCCCTGGAGCCGATCGCCGCCAGCTTCGAGGACGAAGGCTGGCTGCGCGTCTCGCCGGCCATCGGCACTGAAGCGCTGGTCTTCAACGAACGCGGCGAGATCCTGCTGCTTCGTCGCCGCGACAATCACCACTGGTGCATGCCGGGCGGCATCGCCGAGATCGGCCAGTCCATCGCCGAGGGGGCGCTGCGCGAGCTGTGGGAGGAGGCCGGCCTGCGCGGCGAGGTCGTTCGATTGGTCGGCGTCTTCGACGCGCCCCGCTGGGGCTCACGCTCGAAAGTTCACCTGATGGCGCACGTGTTCCTGGTGCACTGCACGGACCTGAACGCCGTGCCCGGCGTCGAGATGCTGGAGGCCGGCTTCTTCAGCCCGGACGCCCTGCCTCAGCCGATGCAGCCCGGACATGACCGGCGGCTCCTCGTCTGCCTCGAAATGATGCGAAGCGGTCAGACCTACGCCGATCCCGCCTCCACCTACGACCTCGACCTGCCGATGCATCAGCGCCCGGGCCACGGCGCCTGACGCGGCTCATCGACGTGCTTCGGCGTGGCAAGACGCGGCCGTACGGCGTGCTCCTGGATGGCAACGTTGACCAGGGTGGCGGCCGTCAGGCTTGTGCCGAACGCCCTTGATGCGGCCTCGGACCACCCGTATACTGCCGGCACTTCGTACGTGGCGACCACCGGACGGTGGTCGATCCGAATGCTTCGCGCCGTGGCTGCCGCGCGCTCGCGGGGTGGCCGCGAGCGGTCGGAGACGGCCCGATGCTGTGCGCTGCTGGCGCCGCGTCGCTGCACGAACCGACCACGAGCGTCCAGATTGGGCGCTCTACCCGAATGGAGGGCCCGCAGATGGAGACCCGAGTGAAGCTGCCACTCACCCGCCGAGCGTTCCTCACCCGGGCGGCCATCGGGCTGGCGGCCACGCTGGGCACCGGGGTGCTGGCTGCCTGTGCGCCGTCCGCGCCGAGTGCGCCAGCGAAGCCTGCTGAGCCAGCCAAGCCGGCTGAGGCCGCGAAGCCCGCCGCCGCTGCTCCGACCCAGGCGCCGATCCCGGTCACGGCCGTCGTCCAGCCGACGGCGGCACCGGCAGCGGCTGCCGCGCCAGCCCCGACCCAGGCACCGGCCGCTGCCAAGCCGTCCGCCGGCGGCACGTTGACCGTCAGCCAGTCCGTGGACATCAACACCCTCCACCCGTGGATCGGGACGCTGAACGTCTGGAAGGGGATCAAGACGGACGTCTACGATCAGCTGTCATTTCAGGATCCCGCGACCTTCGAGTTCAAGCCGAAGCTGGCCAAGTCGTTCGAGTGGGTGGACAACAACACCAGCCTACTGGTCACTCTGCCGAGCGGCGTGATGTTCCACAACGGCGAGAAGCTGACCGCCGAGGACGTCAAGTTCACGCTCGACAGCATCCTGGATCAGCAGACCGGCTCGTGGCTGCGCGGGTTCCTGGCCCCGATCAAGGAGGTCCAGGTCGTCGACGAGACGCACCTGAAGCTGAAGACGGCGAACATCGAGGCGCAGTTGATCCCGGCCTTCAGCTACGTGGACATCTCCCCGAAGAGCATGGGAACCGACCTCGCCAAGAAGAATCCGGTCGGATCGGGGCCGTTCAAGTTCGTCGAGTGGGTGCCGAACGACCGGATCGTGCTGGAGAAGAACGCGCAGTACTGGGACCAGGCTCGCATCCCGAAGGTGGACAAGATCATCTTCAAGCCGGTGACGGAGATGCAGACCCGGCTCTCGCAGGTGCTGGCCGGCAACGTGGACCTGGTCTACGACTTCGCGCTCTCGGAAGTGCCGCGGATGCAGGCCGACAAGCGGGTCGTCGTGACCCTCAACCCGCCGGCCGAGCAGTCGTTCGCGATGTACCTGAACATGCGCAAGCCGCCCTTCGACAAGGTTGAGATGCGCCAGGCGATGGGCTGGGCGCTGGACCGCGAGGCGTTCTTCAAGAACTTCCAGTCCGGCATCGGCAGCACGGTCGGGAACAGCCCGTTCACGGACAAGCACTGGGCGTACGAGCCGAAGACGGCCGCTGCCTACAAGTTCGATCCGGACAAGGTCGGGCAGCTCATGGAGAAGGCCGGCTTCCCGAAGGGCCAGGGCCTCGACTTCAGCCTGCTGGTCCCGAACGGCTACCCGGAGTTCAAGCAGATCTCGACGATGCTCCAGGCGACGTTCGCCTCCCTGGGATTCCAGCCGCAGATCGAAGAGGTCGAGATCGCCCAGTGGTCGCAGCGCCTGAACCAGAGCCGCGAGTTCTTCGCGGCGGTGGACTACCCCGGGCGCGGCACCGCCGATCCGGCCCTGACGTACAGCGCCGGGCTGCTCTACCCGCCGAACCCCGCCAACATCTGCGGGCTGGCGCCAGAGACGATGCCGGGCTACGTGGACGCGCTCAAGGAGGGCGCCCAGACGACGGACCAGGCGAAGCGGAAGGAGGCGTACTCGAAGGCTCAGATGCTCTGGGTGGAGCACCTGCCGGGGCCGGTCTTCGGGCACCGCTCGGCCGCGCACGCCGCCCTGCCGGGCGTGAAGGGGTTCATTCCCCACGCCGCGTTCCAGCAGAGCTGGACGGACGTCTCCGTCGAGAAGTAAGTATGGGCCGGGGTGACGTTTGACTCGCTACCTGATCATCCGCGCGGTCGGCGTCATCCCGACGCTCATCGGCATCTCGATCCTCGTCTTTGGCATCACCTACCTGATCCCGGGTGATCCGGCCCTGATCATGGCCGGCAGCGAGGCGACCCCGGAGGTCGTGGCGAACCTCCGCCAGCAGTGGGGGTTGGATCAGCCGGTCTACATCCGGTATCTCTCGTGGCTCGGCAACATGGTGCGGGGCAACCTGGGTGACTCGTATTTCAGCCGGCAGACCGTCACGCAGCTTGTCGGCAACGCCCTGCCGGTCACCCTAGAGCTGGCGATCCTCTCGCTGCTGGTCGCGATGCTGATCGCCATCCCGACCGGGATCGTCTCGGCCGTCAAGGCCGGATCGTGGTTCGATCTCGGGGCTGCCGCGCTGGCGTTCATCGGCCTGTCGATCCCGAGCTTCTGGCTGGGGATCATGCTGATCTACGTCTTCGCGGTCCACCTGCAGCAGTTGCCGGCCGGCGGGTTCACGCCGCTCTCGGCCGGGCTCTGGCCGAACCTCCAGAGCATGATCCTGCCCTCGATCGCGCTCGGGACGTTCGCCTCAACCCAGCTGATGCGGTACCTGCGGGCCAGTTTGCTGGACGTCCTGCATGCCGACTACATCCGGACCTCGCGGGCCAAGGGGCTGCGCGAGCGATCGGTGCTGCTCCGACACGCCGTTCGGAACGCGCTGATCCCGTTCACCACGGTGCTCGGCGTGCAGATGGGGTACCTGCTTGGCGGAACGGTGATCGCGGAGTCGGTGTTTGCGCTGCCGGGGATCGGGCGGCTGGTGCTGACGGCCGTGTTGAACCGCGACTATCAGGTGGCGACGGGGATCATCTTCCTGATCGCCACGGCGTTCGTGCTGATCAACCTGGTCGTGGACATGATCTATCCGATCCTCGATCCGCGGGTGCGGCTCGCCCGGTCCGGCGGCTGAGATGACGTCAACGCCCACGGTGCCCTCCACCACGGCGACGAGCCTGCCCGGCGCGGCCGAGGCGGCGCGCGGCAAGCGGCGAGGACGCAGCCTGCTCGCCAGCATGCACCAGCGGTGGCCGCTGACGATCGGCCTGCTGTGCGTCAGCATCCTCTGCCTGGTGACGATCGGCGCGCCGCTGCTCGCGCCGGCCTCGCCGGACATCCAGAACATGTCGAACGCGCTCAAGCCGCCCTCGGCTGACCACCCGTTCGGCACGGACGAGTTCGGCCGGGACCTGCTGAGCCGGGTGCTGTACGGCGGCCGGGTGACGCTGCTCGCCAGCACGCTCTCGGTGCTGATGGCGGCGCTGATCGGGTGCGGCGTCGGGCTGACGGCCGGCTACTTCGGCGGCTGGTACGACGCGCTGGTGGGACGGATCGTGGACATCCTGTTCTCGTTCCCGGTGATCCTGCTGGGGATCGCGATCGTGGCGATCATGGGGCCGGGTGTGGTGAGCGTAATCGTCGCCATCGCCATCGCCTCGCTGCCGAACTTCGCGCGGGTCTCCCGCGCCGCGATCGTGCCGGAGAAGGAGCGCGAGTACGTGCTGGCGGCGCACGTCGTCGGCGCGTCGACGTGGTACATCATCGGCCGGACCCTGCTGCCGAACCTGATCGGGCCGCTGATGGTGTTGATCTCGCTGGGGTTCGCCTACGCGGTGCTGTACGAGGCGTCGCTCAGCTTCCTGGGGCTCGGCGCCCGCCCGCCGACGCCGGAGTGGGGCGTGATGCTCTCGACGGCGCGCGACTTCATCTTCCAGGCGCCGTGGTACGCGTTCTTCCCCGGGCTATCGATCGTACTGCTGGTGTTCTCGCTGAACCTGGTGGGCGACGGCCTCCGCGACGCGATCGACCCGTACCGCGCCCGCCGCTGAGCTGAGCCAGGCGTGCCGTAGGTTTCAACCTACGGCCCTCATCAGGATGGCACGGAACGCACATGGATATGCACGCGGTCGTGACCTTGCTCGAAGACGTGCAGACGACGAACTTCGAGAGTGGCGAGCCCCTGCTGCTGCGCCGGGGCGAGACCGGGACGGTCGTCATGCTCTACGGCGACGGGACGTGCGAAGTCGAGTTCGCCGATCGTCATGGGCGCACGTACGCGCTGCTGCCACTTCCGTTGGATCGGTTGCTGGTGCTCCGCGACGTGCCAGAGCGCCGCTGAGGGTCAGATGGCGGCCATAGCCGCCTCTGCCTCAGCCTGGGCGTCGTAGTTCCAGATCCAGGCCCGGCTCGCAGACTCGTGGTCGCTCATCTGCCGGTCCCGGGCGTCGAGATCGCTGGAGGCCTCGTAACGTGCACCGTTCGACCGAGACATCCGCTGAACGCCGGCTGTCCGCTCGCGGCGCACCGCCTCGTAGACGCGAAGCGCCTGGGGCACTGATGCGCGGTCGGCCTGGGCGAGAATCGCCGCGACCGCGACGCCGTCCTCGATCGCCTGGTTGGCGCCCTGGCCAGCGTGGGGCAGCATCGGGTGAGCGGCGTCCCCCAGGAGGGTCAGGCGCCCGTTCGTCCAGGTGCGCAGCGGCTCGCGGTCGTAGAGACCCCAGCGGAAGCAGGTCTTGACCTGGGCGAGGACCGCCTGGACGACGGGGTCCCAGCCGGCGAACTCAGCCGCGAGCTCGGCCGGATCGCCAGGGGCCGACCACGACTCCTTGATCTGCTGATCCATCGGCACGAACCCGACGTAGTTGAGCAGCTCGCCGGCCCGGACGGGGTAGATCATGAAGCGCTTGCGCGGGCCCAGGAAGTTGCGCATTGCGCCGGCCGGCCAGTCGACACTGGCTGAAGGAATGATGCCGCGATACGCCATCGAGCCCGACGATGTTGGCGCCGAGGGCTCGACGACGTACGGCTGAAGCGCGGAGTGGATGCCGTCCGCGCCGACCACGACGTCAGTTGTGGCTCGCGCGCCGTTGGCGAACGTGACGGTTGCCTGGTCGTCGTCCTGCTCGAATGAGACGCAACGGTGACCGGTCCTGATGATGTCGGCAGGCAGTCGATCCACCAGCATCTCGAGCAGATCCGCCCGGTGCATGCCGTAGAACTCGACGGCCGTGTCGGGCGGCCACATCGGCGCGATGAACGTGCCGTCCGCGCGGTAGAACCGAGGATCGCTCCAGGCAGCACCGTAGCGGACGATCTCGTCGGCGAATCCAAGCCGGCGCAGCGCGCGCAGGCCGTTCGGCGCCATGCCGACGCCAGCGCCGACCTCGGTTAGGGCGGAGGCCTGCTCGAAGACCTGAACCTCGATGCCACGCTGGAGCAACGCGTTCGCGGCTGCGGCCCCGCCGATCCCGCCGCCAACAATGGCCACCCGAAGTGCTGGTGTGCTCATGACAGTCGCGTCCTCCCACGAGGATGATACGGCCGGCAAGGGCCACGACGATGTGACCGGCCTCACAGTCTCTACCTCGCCAAGACCAGTGCGTCTCTGCGTCTGCCGCCAGGGCGCTCCCCGGCATCTTCAGGGCAGTTCCTCCTGTAGACACAATGGAATGACCGACTCACAGCTCGCGAACCGTAGGTTACGCTCCGTGTGACCAGGGCGCGCAGAGCTACACACGAGAGGAGCCGGTCATGAAGCAGGATAGCAGGCAGGGCGA
>Ga0114129_10005029_pt1 | contig 18607 bp, 15 predicted proteins | sample RhiMetdeltSRZDD1_FD_80071 | JGI IMG/M metagenome (GOLD analysis project Ga0114129, IMG submission 80071) | Populus rhizosphere microbial communities from Tennessee, USA - Rhizosphere MetaG P. deltoides SRZDD1 (version 2) (version 2) | ecosystem: Host-associated > Plants > Roots > Rhizosphere >...
AGATTCCCGCGTCAAATGTGCGCGTGATCACGCAGTACATGGGCGGCGGCTTCGGCAGCAAGCTCGGCGCGCAGGATCCGCAGGCGATCATCTGCGCGCGACTCGCGAAAGACGCGAAGGCGCCCGTCAAGTTGATGCTCGATCGCAAGGAAGAGCATCTCGCTACGGGAAATCGGCCGTCCGCGGCGGCACGGGTCAAGGTTGGCGTCGCAGCAGATGGAACGATCACAGCGTTCGATGCCGAATCCTGGGGCACGGGCGGGGCGGGGGCAGCGTCAGGATTCCCGTTGCCGTACATTTACCTGCCACCGAATCGCCGCCGGACGCACAAGGACGTGTTCATCAACACCGGCCTGCAGCGGCCGATGCGCGCGCCCGGCCACCCGCAGGGCTCCTTCATCACGGAAATGTACATGGAGGAACTGGCGGATCTGGTGAAGATGGATCCGATCGAATTCCGGATCAAGAACCTTCCCCCAGAAGCACCGAATGCGATGCACGCGTCGTACCTGCGTCAGGGTGCGAAGGAGTTCGGATGGGACAAGCGGCACCCGACCGGAGATCCGACCGCTGGACCAATCAAGACCGGCATGGGTGTCGCCATCAACACGTGGGGCGGCGGCGGAAACTCTGGGCGCGCGCACGCTGAAATCTCGTCGGACGGCACCGTCGTCGTCCGCTGCGGGACGCAGGACCTCGGCACCGGCACCCGCACGCTGGTCGCGGTTGTCGCGGCCGACACATTCGGCATTCCTGTGAGCAACAGCAAACCGGAAATCGGCGACACGGTGTATCCGGTCAGCGGCGGATCGGGCGGCAGCACCACGGCCGCCGGAATCAGTCCTGCGATCCGGATCGCAACGGTGAACGCGCTGGATGCATTGAAGGACAAGATCGCTCCGGCGCTCGGCGTCGAGCCCGCATCGCTGGTCGCGGTGAACGGCCGCATCCAGGTCAAGGACAACCCGTCAAAGGGCATGTCGTGGGCAGAAGCGTGCAAACAGATCGGCCCGCAGCCGATCGCCGCCGACGGTGCCTGGCAGCCTGGACTCTCGTCGGTCACAACCTCGGGTGTGCAGTTCGCCGAAGTCAAAGTCGACGTCGAGACCGGGATCGTCAAGGTCACGCGTATCCTGGCCCTCCAGGACTGCGGTCTCGTCGTCAGTCGGCTCACCGCCGAAAGCCAGGTCTATGGCGGCGTCGTCGGATCGTTGAACTTCGCGCTGTTCGAAGATCGCATCCTCGATCGCAACACCGGACAGATGGTCAATCCGAACATGGAGTGGTATCTGCTCGCCGGCATGTCGGACATTCCAAAGATTGATGTTCGATTGATCGACCAGTCGGAGCGGGGCGTCATTGGTATCGGCGAGCCGCCGACGGTTCCGACCGCGGCCGCTGTCGCCCTCGCCGTCCGGAATGCGATCGGTGTCACCGTGCGCAGCCTGCCGCTGACACCGGCAAAGATTCTTCAGACCTTGGCGCAGCGCCGAGCGTAGGTAAGGAGGACACGGTGAAAGCGTTCTCGTATGTGAATCCCGCAAATGAACGGGACGCGGTTCGTGCGCTGAGCCCTGAATTCGAAAAAGTGCTGCCGCTCGCGGGCGGACAGGATCTGCTGGCGCGGATGAAAGACTACGTCACCGAGCCCGATCGCATCGTCAACGTGAAGAACGCGCTCGACGCGACGGTCACATCGATGCCTGGTGGGGGAATCAAGATCGGCGCCGCGATGAAGATCGTGGACCTTGCCGAACATCCGCAGGTCTCGAAGCTCTACCCCGCCATGGTGTTGGCGGCGGGGGAAGTCGGAACGCCGCAGATTCGCAATCAGGGCACGGTGGGCGGAAATCTGAATCAGCGGCCGCGCTGCTGGTATTTCAGGAACGAGGAGTTCGTCTGCTTCAAAAAAGGAGGGAATCAGTGCTTCTCTCCGGCAGGCGAAAACCAGTTCCACGCGATCTTCGGCAGCGGCCCGAGCTTCATCGTCCATCCGTCGAGCCTCGCGGTGCCGTGCGTTGCCTACAACGCGACGTTCCGCCTGTTCGGGCCGAAAGGAGAACGGATGGTGCCCGCGGCGGAATACTTCACGATGCCGACGCTGCAAAACGTGCGCACGGAAAACGTGCTCATGCCGAACGAACTATTGACACACGTGATCCTGCCGGCACCGGGCACGATCAAGAGCGGCCACTACGAAGTCCGCTACAAGGAATCGCACGATTGGCCGATCGCGTTTGCGACGGTTCTGCTCGCGATGAACGGCGATGCGGTTCGCACCGCGCGGGTGGTTATGGGCGCCGTGGCCCCAGTGCCATGGCGGTCCGAGGCAGCGGAAGCCGCACTTGCCGGCAAAACGATTACCGAAGAGACGGCCGCGGCGGCAGCGGAAGCCGCGCTTCGCGGGGCGAAACCATTGAGCCAGAACGCGTACAAAATCCAGGTCGCGAAGACGGCGGTCAAGCGGGCCATTCTGCATGCGGCCGGCATGAACGTCGTCGACGTAAAGACCATCTGACGTTGGAGTGATGCCATGGAAGCGCTGAGGTCGCCGAAGATAACCATCGGGTTCCATTGCTCGCAGATGCGCACAAAACGCATGTATGTTGCGGCCGTGGTGGACCCCGACGAGGCGAAGTTTTATGATCCGTATGAGGCATCAGCCTATTGGTGCGTGGACACGCACAGCGGCTTCGGCCCCGACGGGCAGCCCGTCCGGCCGGATGTCTGCTGCGGTGGCCGGGGGTGTTGCAAGGTTTAGAGGAGCTAGTCATGAAACATGTGGTAGCGGCGACGATGATGGCGGCGTTGATGGCGGCGCCCCTGGCGGCGCGCGGTCCGGCAGGGACATCGATCAGCGGGTCGTATGTCGAAGCGCGAACGGCGGAAGTGTTCACCGGCGGCTGCATCATGAACGGTGAGGCCGCGACCACGGGACGCGAAGCTCTACTCGTCTGGAAAGTCGATCGCGGCAGCTTCGATGGCGTTCCTCTGAACGGCTTGGCGGTGATCGCGGCAATTGCCGGCGATCAGAACCTGGGTATTCGTGAGATTGGTGGAGCGGCGGCAGCGACGCGAGCAGCGATTTTCGTCGACGAACGCGCAACCCCAGCGCAGCGTTCCGCGCTCGTCGCAATGGCGAAGCAGCACTCGAACGGTATGGTGTCGAAAGTGGTCGAGATGAGTTCGTCACCGATCCAGTTTGCTGACGACGCGAACGCGATTCGCGTCACCGCGACGTCACTGCGACTGACAGTGGCGAAGGAAGTCGATCATGATCCGAGCTGCGGGGCCCGGCAGTGGTTCCATCCGCTGGCGGACGTTGCGAATCCGGCGATGGGCACCACTTCAGAAAACGCGTTCAGCGGCACCGCTCTCGGCACCAAGTGGAGCGATCCAAACAAGCGCTCTTCGTTCTTCGGAACGTTCTCCTACTAGGCTCACCGCTAAGCGCGCGTGTAGGGCAGGGTCTAAAGACCCTGCCCTACACGCAGCTACATGAACCTCAGCAATATCGCTCAAACCTCGTCATTATTTACGTTGACCTCGTCACTATTGATGTAGGATGGCGCCGACGTTTGTCCCTGCGAGCTGAGGGGTTGCCGCGTGACGCAGAATTCCATAGCTGAATTCAATGCACCACAACATATTGTCGAGCTGTTCGACAGCATTGAGTCGCTGGTCGATACGGTCTCTGCTTTTGTCAGCGACGGGCTGAGCAAGGGCGACCGAGCGCTAGTGCTGATGCGCTTGGCGCAGTGGAATTCGGTTGCATCAGAACTGACGAGCCGCCAGGTACCGCTGAGCGAGGCAATCGCGAGCGGGCAGCTGACGGTGCTCGACGGCACTCGTACGCTCGCGCGAATCATGCCGCACGGATCACCGTGCCGAGGCCTGTTTGAAGAAGTCATCGGCAAGACGGTGCGCCAGATCTGCGCAGCCGGCGTTCGGCTGCGCGTGTATGGTGACTTGATGGATGTGCTCGCCGCCGATGGAAACTTCCAAGGTGCGCACGAGCTCGAGAAAATGTGGAGTGACCTTACCAGGCAGGAACCGGTCACGGTGTTGTGCGGATACTCAGCCGCAACCTTCGACAATGCCGACGCCGGCGAGACGCTGAAGTCGATCTGCCGCTCTCATACGAATGGCAGCCCTGCTGGGCTGCGCCACACGCTCTCCAATTGAACCAACGCGCGTTAGCGCGATAGATCCGAAATCCAGCGACCAAACGCCTCGATTGCTTGCTCGTCGCGCACCACTGTCCCCAGCGGTGGCATCTGTGACGATGGCGCGCGCGACCGAAGCCGCACGAAGAGCACACTCAGATCAGGTGAGCCCGGATGCACGACGACGCTCTGTCGGTCGGCGGCGCCGGCCACCTGCCACGCTGATGGTCGATTGACGAGAGTCCGCGCGGCCTTGTCCGCATCTGCAAGCAGATCGCGAATCGAAAGTGACGGGCCCAAAGGCGTCCCATCCGTTCCGCCGCTATGACACATCATGCAGTTGGCCGCCAGATATCCAAGTACGGATCGCGTCAACGAATTCGATGTGCGAATGCGTGGCGGATTCGCAGTCAAGTGCGTCGGCGCCGGCGCAAGCACGCGGTGTTCGATCAGCTCGGCAAGCGTCAGCATTCCCGGATCGAGCGGTTCACCATGGATTGCGTTCGGATCGCGATCGTTCGAAAGCTGCAGTGCATTGAAGCCAAGCGGTCCGGTCTTCGATGCGCCGTGGCATGCAGCGCAATCGCTCCTCGAGGGAATGCTGTGACGACGCCCCGGTGCAATTTCGACGATGCCAGGAATTCCTTCGGCGGGTGCAAGCACCGCGTCCGTTCCGTCGGCGTTCCAGACGTACGACGCCATTTGCCACCGCGCCGGCGACGACTTCCACGACAGGCGCGTTTCTATCCGCCGTCCGTTCAGGCTGAACTCCTTCCAGAACTTCGTCCCGACGGGAAAGTCCCATGCAAGCTCCGAGGTCGCATCGATGGAACTCCGTGTCGGCAGAGAAACCCATCGACGCTTCGTCAATCCATCGGACCACAATGGATACTGCGGCAGGAAGTGACGGACTCCGGACGCGATCGTCGATGGATCATCGGGCGCATAGAGACCCGTGTCCTTCAGGTGTTGCGGTAGCGTCTCCGGATCGAGCGCCGCTGGGGCAGCGGCTCTGGATACCTGCTGCGTGACCGCAACGGCAACCAGTCCCGCGGCCAACGCGCTGGTTGCAATTCGCCGTCTCACCGCTGCACCTCCGGAGGATCGATCGGCGAGGGAACGCGGTTGCGAACCGGCGCGAGCGACTGGAGGTACGCGAACAAATCCTTGATGTCCTGGTCGCTCAGGTTGCCGAGATTCTCGAACGGCATCGGCGGCAGAATCTGACGACCCTTTCCCTGATGGCGGCCCGTCTTCATCGTCGCGATGAACATCTCTTCCGTCCACTTTCCAAGGCCTGTTTCTGGATCCGGTGTGAGGTTCGCCGCAAAACTGACGCCCCATAGGCCAGAAAATGCCGTGTTTGTCGCCGCACCGCTCCACACCCAGCCGTCCCCGGCGGACGTCGCCGGCGACAGTTTGAAATCAGCTGGATGCCCGGTCAACGCGCGAGTCATATCCGGCTCGGGCCCACGCGGCCCGACCTTGTAAGGTGTGTGACAGTGGTTGCATCCCATGATTCGAACGAGATAGGCGCCACGGTCGCGGTGAGCCGGATCGGCGGGAATCTCGGCGGGCGCCGCAAGCGCTCCGGTGCTGTGCCATGTCAGTGAAGCGGGAACTGCCGCCAATCCCAGCGCCAGAACCAAAGTTGTCAGGTGGCCACGTGCCATTTGCGTCTCTCCTTTTCGCATGAACCGTGCAACCCGAACTCTAACGGGTTGCAAAAGCAGAGGACGCTAAACCTTCCTTACGCGCACCCTTACGATCCTTTTCAGAACCTTAAAAGTTTCTTATCGGCGGCTATACTGAGCGCATGATCGGCCCCGAGCTGGCAGCCTTTCTCGAACAAGGCGTGGGAATTCACATCGGCACGCGAAACAATCAGCTCCATCCCAACGGAGCGCGAGCGGTCGCGGCAAAAGTGGAGGCCAGCGGTTCACAGTTGATCGTGTACGTCGCCGAGATTGCGGCCGTTCGCCTTCGCGCCGACCTGGAATCGAACGGTCAGGCGGCCGTTGTATTCGGCCGACCTGAAGACGAACGTTCGTGTCAGGTCAAAGGGGTTTTTGTCGATAGTCGATCGGCCACCGACAGCGAGCGGCCGATGCTGCAGAAGCAATGGGATGGATACCTGGGTCAGCTCGAAATGATTGGAATCCCGCGGGTGTCGGCGACGAACTGGACCACCTGGCCGGCCGTCGCGATTCGCCTCAAAGTGACGACGATCTTCGAGCAGACACCCGGTCCGCAGGCGGGAGCGCAGATCGCATGACGGTGAGGCTCGAATCCCTGGCGACCTGCTTTCAAGGCCTGATCCCCGCGCAGTTGTTCACCTGCTCTTCGGACGGCATTCCGAATGCGGCGTACTTGAGTCACGTGGAGTATGTCGATCCCGAGCACGTCGCGCTCTCGTTTCAGTTTTTCAATAAAAGCCGCCGCAACATCGCCGAGAACCCGAACGCGCTGGTCTTCGTCCCCGATCCGGATACCGGTCAGGGCTGGAGTCTGCGTCTCAAATACATGCGTTCGGAAACCGAAGGGCCGCTGTTCGATCGCATGGCGCTGCGCATCGAAGCGATCGCCTCTTACTGCGGGCTGAAGGGCATCTTCAAATTACGCGCGGCTGACATCTATCACGTGCTGAGCGTGGACGCATTGCCCGAGGCACGCGCCTCCGAGAGTGCGCGCATGACTCAGTCGAAGCTCGACGCCGTTTTCACCGTCAAGGCGCTGCAGGACTTATCCGCGCGCATCCAGCGCGCCGATTCACTCGAGACACTCGTCGACTCGATCCTCGAAGGACTTGAAGAGAGTTTCGGCTTCAAGAACTCCTACATCCTGATTCCAACCGATCAGGAAGGTGTGCTGGTTACTATGGCGACGCGCGGATACGCCACGGGAAGCGTCGGCGCTGAAGTTCGCTATGGAGAGGGGATCGGCGGCATGGTCGCAGAGGCGCGCAAGCCGATACGCATCTCGGGTCTCTTGCGCGGCATGCTCTACGCACTGGCGATGCACAAGGCGGCGAGCGAACCTCACCTCACACGGCTCGCCCGCCAGATTCCGGTGCCTGGACTGTCAAACCCCGAGAGTCAGCTCGGTGTGCCGCTGCTCGTTCGCGGCGAACTCGTCGGCGTCCTCTGCCTGGAAAGCGAGGTGCCCTATCGCTTCCACGAGGAAGACAAGGCGTCGATCGAACTGCTCGGTGGATACCTCGCGATCGCGATTCAGAACATGCAGTGGCAGGAACGTGCGGCCGATTCCCCTGGCGAAGCGGTACCGCCCGCGAACACTACGGAGACCGTGGCTGCGTCGCCGAATCCTGGCAACGTCGACGGCTCGAATGGTCGCGAGTCTCACGACGAACACGAACTCGTGTACTACGGTGGTGACGAGTGTATCCTCGTTGATGGCGAGTACCTGATTCGCGGTCTTCCGGCGAAGATCCTCTGGCGCCTGCTGAGCATCCGCGAGGCCACGGGCCGCGAGGAATTCACGAATCGCGAGTTGCGCCTCGATAAATCGCTGAATCTGCCCGAGTGGAAAGACAATCTGGAGAGCCGCCTGCTCCTCCTGCGGCGGCGTCTCGAACAGAAATGCCCCGCGGTGCGGCTCACTCCGCGATGCCGCGGCCGCTTCGCCATCGAGGTCGCGTGTCCTGTGACATTGAACGCGCAGCCGTGACCGGCCGTTCGGCGCGATTGTAGAATCATCTCGTTCACGCCATGAAACTGGGGGCTGCTCGCCGTTCGTCGCTGGGCCCGTACGAACTCCTCGAGTCGCTTGGCCAGGGCGGCGGCGGCGAAGTGTATCGCGCCTGGGATCCGCGACTGCGGCGCGAAGTCGCGGTGAAGATTCTGCACGAACGATCTGTCACCGATCCTGACAAGCTGCGACGGTTCGTCGCCGAAGCGCGCGCGGCAAGCGCGCTGAATCATCCCAACATCGTGACCGTGTTCGACGTTTCGATCGATCACGATTGCCCCTTCATTGCGTCCGAGCTGATCGACGGCAAACCGCTCCGCGACAGCATGCGTGGCGGTCGGGTGCCGCTGAAACGGGTGCTCGACCTCGCAACGCAAATCGCCGACGGCCTGGCGGCCGCGCACGAGGCGGGCATCGTCCACCGCGATCTCAAGCCGGAAAACATCATGGTGACGCGTACGGGCCGGGCGAAGATCCTGGATTTCGGCTTGACCGCGCAAAGCCGTCCGGTCTCGGCACAAACGACGCCATCGAGCAATTTGACCGAGACAGAAGACGGACTGCGAATGGGCACCGTGCCCTACATGAGCCCGGAGCAGGCGCGCGGCGGAGCATCGGACTTCCACTCGGACCAGTTTTCGTTCGGTCTGATTCTGTACGAGATGTTGACCGGACAGGCTGCGTTCGGGCGCGAGACGCCGGCCGCGACTCTGCACGCGATCATCAACGACGACCTGCCGCCGATGGCGGCGATCGGCGGCCGGACACCAGCGCAGTTGCGCTGGATTATCGAGCGGTGTCTCGCAAAGGATCCCGCCGATCGATACGCATCGACCACGGACCTGCATCGGGAACTACGGATGCTTCGCGATCGATTGACCGAGATCGCTGATCGCGAAAGCGAGCCTCCCTGGGTGCCGGTCAATCCCTGGCGACTGATTCTGATCGTGGCTGGTGTGGTCGCGATTTTTGCGGCCGCCATCGTGCTGCTTGTTCCAATTGCCGGTGGAGACGTCGTCGATGTCGCGAACCTGCGATTCACGCCGCTCGCGACCGAGGCGACGTATGAGGGGTTTGGCGCGTGGTCGCCGTCCGGCGAAGTCGTCGCCTACGCCGCAGAGGTTGGCGGCGTGCTGCAGATCTTCACCCGTCAACTCTCGTCGTCGAAGGCGGTTCAAGTCACCTTCGGCAACTTCGACGCGACCAACCCGTTCTGGTCGCACGACGGCAGCCGGATTTATTACGTGTCGCAGGCGCAGGACAAGCAGGGCATTTGGTCGATCGGAGCATCGGGCGGCACGCCGCAAAACGTCGTACGCAATGCGATCCGAGGCGCGATTTCTCCGGACGGCAGCACGATTGCGTTTCTTCGGGACGAAGGCGTCACGGATATCGTCGGCGCCGCAGGCGTGTGGCTGTCTACACCCGGCACGCCCCAGCCGTGGAGCAGCGAAGACGTGGACGCTCATTCTGCCCGGTCCACCGCGCTCGGCAACCTTCGGTTCGTGGAAGGCGCGTTGTCGTTTTCGCCGGATGGCACTCGACTCGGGATCTGCGCGGTCGCGAGATCGATTGAACTCGAACCGCAGGCGCGCGGCTGGCAGTTTTGGATAGTGCCGCTGAAGGGGGGCGCGCCATATCGCCGGCTCGAGCGCTGGACCAACCTTGCACCAAGGGCGACGAATTTCAGTTGGCTACCGGATGGACGTCACGTGGTGTTATCCGCCATTTCACTCACCTCGTCTGGCGCAAATCTGTGGATGGCAGATCTCAATAGAGATACGTGGTGGCCGCTGACCCGTAACGCCGAGAATGAGTACTATCCGTCGGTCTCGCCAGCCGGCGATCAGGTCGTCTACACACGCGATGAATCAGATTACGATCTGCTGTCGGTTGCGCTGGATACTCATGAACCCGGGCGACCTTCGTCCTCCGCTCACCTGGTGCCCTTCGTCACTACCTCGCGCAATGAATCGGAGCCCGCCTGGTCGGGCGATGGCGCCTCGCTGGCCTACGTGACGGATCGCGGCGGGCAGGATGAGATCTGGATCAGAACCAGGCAAGGTGCGAATTGGATCGATCGCGCGGTCGTCACGCAGAAGGAGTTTGGCGAAGATCGAACGATCATGCTTGGAGCCCCAACGTTCTCGCCTGATGGCCGCCAAATCGCGTTCCTGCGGAACGCGCAAAAACCAATGATCCGGCCGTTGCGGATCTGGACACGCTTCACCGACAGCGGCGCGCCGGTTCCATTACTACCAGCGAGCCACGAAGGTTATCAGAGCGCTCCGACGTGGTCTCCCGATGGCCAATGGATCGCCTACACGGACTGGAAGTCGCAGCAAGCCGTGCTGGCGAAAGTGCGCGTCGGAAGCGGGACCGCACCGGTCGTCCTTCGAACCGACGGCGTACCGGAAGCGGCCCCACACTGGTCGCCTGCCGGCGACTGGATCACGTGGGAGACAGACAAAGGATTGATGCTCGTTTCTCCCGATGCCAACACGGAGCGGATGGTGCAACCCGATCGGCCCGGCGATCGATGGCTGTTCCACGAATGGAGCTCGCATGGCTCACGGCTGGTAGGAATCAAGGAGACCGACGATCTGCAGTTGGTCATCGTCGAAGTCGATCCAACGAGCGGACGCCAGCGAATCCTGTCGCAGCTCGGTGCGTCAGTACCGGCAAACAATCCGGTCAAAGGTTTCAGTCTCAGTCCGGACGGCCGCACCGCCGTCGTGGCGACCGTCCGGTTGCGCGGCGATTTGTGGATCATGGAGGGTCTCAAGCTGCGGCGTCGTTCACTCCGCGATTGGTTCGCGCCAGCTTTCCTGCACTAATTATTTCGAGCGCGCGACCGTGGCGCGCGTGCGGCCGTGAACCGACTTCCAGCCATTCCGCCACACGCGCGTCAGGCACCACGAAAATTCCACAACATTCTCGCGCCCATTCGCTTGACACTGTCATACCGGCGCCGTAGATTGCAGACCGACAATAAAGGAGCACGGTCATGTTCCGCCGCCTTGTCGTAGCCGGGATTGCCACAGTGATGTGCCTGGTGTTCTGGACAGACCTCAGCGCCTGCGGCGACAAGTTCATGCGGGTTGGGCGCAGTCCGTCAGGCAGGCGATACGCTGCGCTGCATCCGTCCTCAATCCTGATCTACCGACCCGCTGGATCGACACCTGAGGGCATGACGAGTTTCGAGAAGCTCCTCAGGCAGGCTGGACATGCGCCTCGCGTGCTCCAACGCGGTGAAGGCGTGGCACCAGCGCTCGCGAGTGCGAACTACGCGCTGTTGATTGCCGATTATGCAGATGTCGAAATGCTGAAAGGGCATCTTGCCGGCGCGTCATCCATGCCCGCTATCCTGCCAATCCTCGGCAAAGCGGACAAGGCAGTGGAAGCGCGGATCAAGAGCGAGTATCACTGCCTGATTAAACCGCGCGCGATGGAGCCGAACGACGCGCTTGTGGAAATCGATCACGCGATCGACGTCCGTCTCAAGGGCCTGGATCGCGGCACACATTAGGACTCTTCCTCCTGCAACCGTGAACGCTGCGCGCGCGTGGCCTGTGCGGATTGGATGGACATCGCTCGTCTTGGCGATGGTTCACGCCGGCGCTCTTCAGGCGAGTGCACAACCGTGGGTGCCGGCGCCGGGCGAAGGCACAGTCTCGGTCGCCTATCAGAACTACTACGTCAAGGGGCATTACAGCCTGACTGGGGAACGCAACATCAACGGCGCGACCCATTCAAAAGCGATGGTGGCCGAGTTCGATGTCGGTCTCCCTCAATCCGTCGGCCTTTCCGTCTCTCTTCCGTACATCCGGTCGAAATATACCGGCCCTGATATCTATTTCGTCGGCGGAATCCCGACCACTCCCGGACCGTTGGACGATGGGTTTTACCACGGCGCATTTCAGGATCTCCATGTGGAAGCGCGGCGCATGTTCGAATTCGATCATGTGGCGGTGGCGCCGCTGGCAGGCATCACGGTTCCGACACACGAGTATGAAACTCGTGGTGAAGCCGTGCCGGGACGTCATCGCACCGACTTCCAAGTCGGTGCGAGTGTTGGTGCCGATCTCGGACACTGGCTTCCATCAACTTACCTGCATGGGCGCTACGCTCTTGCAGCGGCCGAGCAGATCGATGACATTCCTGCAGTGCGCAGCAACATCGATCTGGAGGGTGGCTATGAGATCGCTCGCCGTTGGACGCTGAGAGGCCTGGTCAGCTGGCAGATCCGACACAAGGGACCAACAATCCCCGAGCTATTCACGCACGGCTGGGAGACACATGATCGCTTCATCGTGTCGAGCTACACAAATCTTGGCGGCGGCTTGACCATTCGGCTGAAACAATCCACCGAGCTATCCGGAACCTGGGTCGCAACCGTCAAGGGCAAGAGCGGCGCCCACATCGGGCGCCTCCTTGCCATCAGCCTCACGCGTGAGTTTGGTGGCGGACTCAAAGGGCTCGGCGGGTCCGCCACCGTTTCGAAATAATGCAGCCCTCGGCGTTAGTGCGCCTCGCGCAGCACATGCGTCAGCGCCAACTGCGCGACTTGTCGACCCAGTCGATCGCCGTCACGGTCGGCTGTCCGAAAGTGGATCCCGGCAAGAATGCGGGCCTCGATCATTTCATCGGATAGCTCACCGATGCTGTTGTACGTCCGTACCTGTTCATCCACGGCGAGGTTGGGATTGATCAGGTTGTAGGTGACCGGGTCATCTCCGAAGAGGCGCTCGAGCACGTGAACGAACGCGCCTGTGTAGGTGGTGTGGCCGGAAACGTAGTCAGGAAACGGCGGCGTGGGTCCGAGCGGAAGCCACGTGGAATCGCCGATTGTCGCCGGATTACCGTCACCGTCGGCCTGCCGGATCGCTGTGACCGGCCGCCAGAAGTTGTACGCGAACTTCGCGTCCCATGCGGCCACGTAGGCGTCCATGCCAGCGATGCTCAGGAGCGCGAAGAACCGGGCGTTCGCAGAAAGTCCTAACCCACGATCGGCCGACATCTTCCGCGCGAGCTGCTGAAAAATTGGAATGCTGTTGCCAAGCCAGAACCGCGCCGTCGCCGACTGTGCGTGAGTTCTGTGCCCGAGCGTTTCGCCATTCACATCGCCGACCTTTTGTACTTCGTTGACGTCGGCAGCATACTCCTCGCTCGTCAGCGACGGCGGACCATCGGGACGGAACTGGTCATTGCGGTGCAGCGCGAAGGGCAGCACTTTGCCGAAGCCCGGAAGCAGCGCCGGAGCGAACGCCGGTGGCGTCGGCACCCACACCCCGGGTCCGCTGCCTGGCGTATACGGGACGACGGTGGTAAAGCCATCGTCTTTGCGAAGCGCCAGAATGTTTCTTGCTGCGTCCCGTCCGACACTGACGCCGAGCGTTCGTTCAGGTTCTGGGATATCGGCGAGCGATGACTCGAGCGCTGCATCGAAATTCGGATTTGGGATCATGTTTGCCGGCACCAACGTCGTCAGGACGAGATGTGCGGCGCCAGCTCCGGCGGCAACAGCTGACGCGCCGAATGGCGCATTGATCGCCGGTCCGTACGTCTCATACTCACCGGTAATCGAGTTGATGGCATCGTGCATGGCGACGTGCATGATGGCGAGCAGCCGAGCCTGCGGCGGTCCCACTGGGGATGGCACTCGCAGCAATTGAACGTTCCAGTCCTGCACGACGTCCGCGGATGCGGACCTTGCTGCGGCGCCGATCGCCAGTACGGCGGCGACGGCAATGCGAATCACCGTTGTCGAAATGCGAATCACGTTACACCTCCTGGGCAGTCCCCGGTCGCTGCGGATAGGTGTGAAGAATAGAGGTCGTGATTCGTGAAGTCGTGGAAGGCGGGTGGTGGTGACGTGTGGATTTGATGGATTTGTGACCGATCCGATGATCTTCAGTCTTTATCGGGAAGGAACAGTATCAGTCGCACCTACGGGCGGAGGAATTCGGAACGTAATCACAACGGGGCCGAGCCGAATCTGATCGCCATCGTCCAATCGCCGCGGAGCGGTCACGCGTTGGTCCCCAACGTATGTGCCATTCTTGCTTCCGAGATCTTCGAGCATCGCCTGCTCCCCTTCCAGCACCAGCCGCGCATGGTGGCGCGAGATGCCGGGTGCGTCGATCCACACCGATGCGTCCGGTGCCCGTCCAAGAACGTGCTCACCCTGGGTGACAGGAATCTGCCGCGACGCCCAGATCAGCCAGTATCTCGTTGTCACATTTCCTGATTCCGGCGATGCACCGTCTCGCAACCCACCGATGAACCAGTAGCCAAAGCGGTGAACCGTCCGCACGAATTTCGGCGTATCCGCAGTGTCTCCGAGCGCTCGTCGAATTTCTTTGATCAGGCTGGCGAGATTGGTATCGAGGACGTAGGTTGACGGCCAGAGTTCCTTTTGCAACTCGGCACGCGACACCGCTCGATGCCGGTTCTCGACGAGGACTAACAACAGGTGGAGCGCTTTGGGAGAGAGATGAACTTCTTCACCGTCATGCAAAAGGCGACGGGTATCACCATCGAGGATGAAACGGTCAAACGGAAAGGTCACCTGTGCCCCGCGCCCACTATAAAACTCACCGCCAAGTTCTGCAAAGCGACTGAGCAGGGACCGGAACACCCCTTAGTACTTGGGTTCCAGAACGACGAGCTGCGCTGTCCGGGTAGCGGTGCGGCGCTGCATGTAGGCCGCGTACTGCTTGAATTCGACCGCCGCCGCACCGACATAGAAGGTCAGGACCATACATCACCAACAGCTGGGGAAGCTACCCTTATAACGATTGACGGGCCTGAACCGTACACTGTTCCCAACCTTTTGCCTTTTGCCTTTTGCCTTTTCCCTTTTAGACTCGATATGCCCATGGACGTCTACCGTCGCCTGGTGGAGTCGGCGCCGGACGCAATCCTGGTGGTCGAAGACCTTCGAATCGTGTTTGCCAACCCTGCGGCGGTCACCCTCGTGGGAAAGACTCGCACCGACGATCTCATTGGCGAATCGGTCCTCGATCTCCTGGATGCCGGCCATCGCGAGATCTTTCGTCAGCGTCTCATCGAGTGGGGTACCGGCCGATCCGCGCAGATCCTCGATGTGGCGTTACGCCGCACCGACACGAGGACTGTTGACGTGGGAATCATCGGCGCGCCGCTCCGCGATCAAGCGCCGGGCGCGGTTCATCTGGTCGTTCGCGACATTACCGAACGGAAACGAGCCGAGCGGGCGCTGCGGGAAAGCGAGGAGCGGCTCTCGATGGCACTCGCCGGCGCACTCGAAGGCGTCTGGGATTGGAACCTTGAAACGAATGCCGTCGTGTATTCGCCGCGATGGACGGAGATGTTGGGCTATTCGCTCGACGAAATCGAGCCGAATGTCACCGCGTGGGAACGCCTCGTCCATCCCGACGATCGATCACGTGCCGACCGTGCGCACGACAGCGTCGCCCGCGGCCAGCGGGCAACATACGAAGCAGAGTTCCGCCTCCGCCACAAGGACGGCCACTACGTCCACGTTCTCTCTCGCGGATTTCCCGTGCGCCGTGAACCCGGCGGAAAGGTGGTCCGCATCGTTGGCACGCATCTCGATTTGACGGAACGGCGAGAGGCTGAAGCGGCACTTCGCGAGAACGAGGAACGATTGAAACTCGCGTTCGCCGGTGCGCAGGAAGGCGTCTGGGATTGGAATCTCGAAACCGGCGCGGTGGTGTATTCGTCACGTTGGAAGGAAATGCTCGGTTACGCCGACGATGAGATCACGCCGCACATCAGTGCGTGGGAGCGGTTACTGCACCCCGACGACGTCGGGTTGGCAAAAAGGCTGCACGAACATATCACCGCCGGCGGCGAAACCTACGAAGGGGAATTCCGGCTGCAGCATAAGGAAGGACATTACGTCGAAGTCCTGTCGCGCGGATATCCCGTGCGCCGCACACCGGGTGGTCCGGTTGTCCGCATTGTCGGAACCCATTTCGATTTGACAGCGCGGAAGCGCGCGGAAGCGGAACGCGCGCGCAGCGAATTTCTTGGACGGCTGGTCTTCGCCCAGGAGGACGAGCGGCGGCGGATCGCTCGTGAAATGCACGATCAGTTCGGGCAGCAACTCACCGCGCTTGCGCTGCGGATTCGCATGCTCAAAGATGCCTGTGGGGATCGGGATCCGAAGCGCGCGCTCGTCGACGCAATCGGAGAAATCGCCGAACGGTTGGACCACGACGTTGACCAGCTCGTCTGGCAGCTCCGTCCGACCGCCCTCGACGACCTGGGCCTGCGCGCCGCGCTGGCCAACTACGTTCAGGATTGGTCTACCCGCGTCGGCATACCGGCTACGCTTCATTCGTCCGGCCTGCTCGACGACCGGCTGCCGCCAGACGTAGAAACGGCGCTCTATCGAATCGCTCAAGAAGCGCTCACCAATGTCGCCAAGCACGCCAACGCGAGCAACGTGGAAATCATCCTCGAACGCCGTGGCAGCAACGTCCTCCTCGTCGTCGAGGACGACGGCAAGGGATTTGAGCCCGGCAGCGAACGATCCGGTCACGGATTCGGGTTGCTCGGGATGCGTGAACGCGCCGCGCTGGTTGGCGCTGCACTCGAAATCGAGGCGTCACCAGGCACGGGGACGACGATCTTCGTGCGAATGATCACCGAAGCGACTGGCGATCAGCATTCGGATCATGCCTGAAAAAACGACGCCGCTCCGCATTCTTCTGGCTGACGATCATGTGACCGTTCGACATGGTCTCAAACTGCTGATCGAAGCCCAGGCCGACATGAAAGTGATCTCGGAAGCGAGCGATGGTAAAACCGCGATGCAGAATGCGCTCGCCCTGAAGCCGGACGTCATCATCATGGACATCTCGATGCCCGGAATGAACGGCCTCGCGGCAACCCGCGCGTTGAAACAGAAACAGCCGAACGTCATCATCGTCACATTGACGCGGCACGGGGATGATGCGTACGTGCAGGAACTCCTTCGCGCCGGCGTGGCTGGATATGTGTTGAAACAAAGCGCCCCGAACGAACTGATCCAGGCGATACGCGCGGCGGCAGCTGGGGGGCAGTACATCGATTCAACGCTCACTGCCCGCATGACCGAGCGATTGCTCGGACGTGCCGACAAGGCTGCCAAACCGGCCGGCGAACTCAGCGACCGCGAGTCGGCCGTGCTCCGGCTGATCGCTTCGGGCTACAGCAACAAAGAAATCGCCGGTCAGTTATCCCTCAGCGTCAAGACGGTCGAAGCCCATAAGGCGAATGCGATGCGAAAGCTCGGTCTTCGCGGCCGCATCGACATCGTCAAATACGCCGTCCTTCAGGGATGGCTGGAGAATCCATAGTCAAGTTGCTGAATACTGAATGAAAACGCCCGTCCCACCCCCCTAGGGATCTTCCCTAGTCCCTTTCACCGTTCTCCCGATGGTGCCGCTATCCCGCGACCTGTAGAGTCGGGCCGATTCCGGTCCGCCGCGTCGCAAGGAGGCACTTCATGGAAGACCACTCTGATGCCGTTGCCACAGCCGCGAGACACGTCGCCCCCGCCTCGCGTCCGCTGATTAGAAAAGAACAACGAATCGTCCGGTCCGCCCCTCGTAGAGATCTTCAGGTCGCCTCGATACCGCGCACGAATGTGCTGGTTGTCGGAAACCCCGAAGCCACCCGAATCGTGGTCGACATGCTGCGCTTGGATCTACGAGGTCCTGTCATGAGATGGCGGACCGGACAGCCGCTCGATCTTCCCTCGCCCGCACAGGCGGCGACCCTCGTACTCGAGAACGTCACGCGACTGACCACCGATGAACAGTTTCGGGTTCTCCGCTGGCTTGACGATGTGAAGGGAAAGATTCGTGTCGTCAGCACAACCAGTGACGCGCTTTGGCCGCGGGTACAGGTGGGGGTGTTCAACGAGGTGCTCTATTACCGCCTGAATACCGTGTTCGTCGATATGGGAAAGACGTAGGAATGTCCTGCTCGAGCGCCGCGTGGCTGGACCGCCGTTACGGCGGTCTCGCCGAAGCGGCACCGTAAGCGGGCAGCGAAGGCGGCGGACACTTTCATTTTTTCCCGCAACGGTCTCTAATGCGCGGATGCGCATTCTTCGTCCTGGTCTGCCGCTTCTCATCGCGGCGCTGACATTTCCCATCGCCGCGCGCGCCGCGCGTTCCCCGCAGACGACGTTCGACATCATCATTCGGGGCGGCACGGTCTACGACGGCACCGGCACCCCCGGCCGACGTGCAGATGTTGGTATTCAGGGCGACCGGATCGCCGGAATTGGCGAGCTGGCCTCCGTGCCGGCCACTTCCATCATCGACGCATCGGGGCTGGCCGTCGCTCCGGGCTTCATCAACATGCTCTCCTGGTCGAACGAATCGCTGCTCGTCGACGGCCGATCGCAGGGGGAGGTCCGCGAAGGGGTTACGACTCAGATTTTCGGTGAGGGCAGTTCGATGGGGCCGCTGACCCCGGAGATGAAGCGGCGAATGATCGAACAAATGGGTGATCTGAAATACTCGATCACGTGGACCAGCCTCTCGGAGTATCTCAAGCACCTCGAGGAACAGGGAGTCTCGCAAAACGTCGCGTCGTTCATCGGTGCGACGACGATTCGGGAGCACGTGATCGGGTTGGAAGATAAGCAGGCAACCCCCGAACAACTGAACCAGATGCGCGCGCTCGTCCGGGAGGAAATGGAAGCCGGAGCACTCGGCATCGGCTCGTCA
>Ga0114129_10005030_pt1 | contig 18607 bp, 14 predicted proteins | sample RhiMetdeltSRZDD1_FD_80071 | JGI IMG/M metagenome (GOLD analysis project Ga0114129, IMG submission 80071) | Populus rhizosphere microbial communities from Tennessee, USA - Rhizosphere MetaG P. deltoides SRZDD1 (version 2) (version 2) | ecosystem: Host-associated > Plants > Roots > Rhizosphere >...
GAGCGACACTCGGACTCTTGGCCAACAATGCCTGCAAATATTGTCGATGCTGGTCTAGTTCGCGTCTTTGGTACCATTCTGCGCCGATAAAAAGCAATCGCACTACCACAACAGCAACAACGGTGGCCAGCGCCACAGCAGCGGGCATCTGGACGGCTCGTCTCATCATTCATCGTCCTCTGGTAATCGAGGCGAAGCGAACTGGAACTGCAAGGATTCGAGCTTACGCTCCGTCCTGATGCGCTCGACCTACCGCTTCACTGGCGTCGGCACCGTACAGTTTTTTGTTAACAGTATGTCGGACCTGTTTCATGCCGATGTACCGGAGTCGTTTATCGGACGTGTCTTCGACGTCATGCGGTGCTGCCCACACCACACGTTTCAAGTACTGTCCAGGCGTTTTGTTCCGAACCGACCCGTACAACGAAAATGCCAACTCGCGGCCGTTCGACGTGTCCAACAATGGTAAGCGGTTCGTGTTCGCGAAGCGCTCGGGTGAGACCAGGCCAACCTGCAACGTGGTGACGAACTGGCTGCAGGAAGTCGTCGCAAGGGTCAACGCGCAGCAGAAACCAGCGCGATAGAGCCACTCGCGCGACCTCCCCGCATCAGCACCAGGCCGGACGCTGTTCCAACCCTTGTCCCGGGTGTACCTATCTAAGGATCATGGAACCGCTGAAACCGTCGGGGTCGCGTCAGGCGATCGCTTCCGGCTGGTCGATAGGATCGGTGTCCCGCGATCTCTGGCTGGACGTGCGCCACGCGGCGCGCGTGTTCAGGAAGCAGCCCGCCTTTGCCGCAGCCGCGGTGCTAACACTGGCGCTCGGCATTGGCGCCACCACCGCGATCTTCAGCGTCGTGTACGGTGTGTTGTTGAAGCCTCTGCCTTTTCAGGAACCAGAGCGGCTGGTGAGCCTGCAACAAATCGCCCCGCACGGGGCCGGCACGAATCACGGCCGCGGCACCTATCTCACCTATCGCGAGAACCAGCAAGTATTCGAGGGGATCGGAGCCTGGGATCCGACCGACGTGTCGATCACCGGGGGTGGCAATCCGGAACGAGTACAGGGACTGCTGGTCAGCGCATCGACGTTACCGCTGTTGCGCGTGCAGCCGATTCTCGGTCGCGCCTTCAACGCTGAAGATGATACGCCCGGCTCGCCGCGGCGAGTGATGCTGACGTATGGCTACTGGCAACGCCGTTTCGCGGGCGCAGACAACGTCGTCGGCCAGCAACTCGTCATCGACGGCAGGCAGACGGAAGTGATCGGCGTGCTGCCCGCGTCGTTCAAGTTCCTTCGGACGCGAGCTGCGATCGTGCTGCCGATGCCACTGGACGTGAACGCTCCGCGTGGAATCAGCTTTGGATTTCAGGCGCTCGCGCGCATGAAACCCGGCGTCACGGTTGCGCAGGCGAACGCCGATGTCGCGCGCATGATTTCGCTCTTACCGCCTGTGTTCGCGCGATTAGAGTTGCGGCCCAACGTGCGTCCGCTGGCCACCGAGGTGATCCGCAACGTCGGGCAGATTCTCTGGATTCTGCTGGCAGCCGTCGGCGTCGTGCTGCTAATCGCCTGCGGCAACGTCGCGAACTTGTTCCTGGTGCGCGCGGAAGGGCGGCATCAGGAGCTCGCCGTCCGTACCGCCCTCGGCGCCAGCCGCGGACGAATTGCGCGCGCGCTACTGTCGGAGAGCGTGGTACTCGCGGCCGCGGGCGGCCTGCTCGGCGTGCTGCTCGCACAGGCGGCGATTGGTTTGCTGCGCACGATCGCGCCGGCGGAACTGCCACGTGTCGACGACATCGACATCGATTGGATGGTGTTGCTGTTCACCGTGTCGGTATCGGTGCCAAGCGGTGTGCTTTGCGGCGTTCTTGCCGTCATCCGATTCGGAAAGCCAAGCATCGCCGCGCTCAAAGAAGGAGGTCGATCGGCCAGCGACGCTCCGGGGCGGCAGCGCACGCGAAATGCGCTGGTCGTGGGACAAATCGCGCTGGCGCTCACGCTATTGGTGGTGTCGGGGTTGATGATTCGAACATCCATCGCCATGCGTCAGGTCGACCCCGGGTTCACGCGTCCCGAGGAGGTGCAGACGTTCGTTGTCGCGATACCGGAAAGCATGATCGAGGATCCGCAGCAGACTGTGCGCACGTTTGAGGGCGTCACCGAACAGCTGGCGCGGGTGCCGGGCGTCACCTCGGTTGGTCTCTCCTCTTCCATCACGATGGACGGCGAAGACAACGGCAACTACGCCGCCATCGAGCAATTCCCCGACCCCGCAGGGGCGATGGTCAAGCTGCGGCGGTTCAAGAGCATCGGGTCCGGGTATTTCGAGACGATGGGCAACCGGCTGGTCGCGGGACGTTCGCTGACGTGGAACGACATCTACAATCAGCGGCCCGTCGTCATCATCTCCGAGCCGCTCGCGCGCGAGTACTGGGGAGAACCAGCAAAAGCGATTGGCAAGCGCCTCCGCGGCAGTTCGCCACGATTTCCGTGGCGCGAAATCATCGGCGTATCGGGCAATGAGCGCGACGATGGATTGACGCAGCCGCCGACACAGATCGTCTACTGGCCGATGCTCAATGAGGCTTATCGGTGGCGCACGATGGCGTTTGTGGTCCGATCCACGCGCGTCGGTACACCAGGTTTTGTGCGCGAGCTCGAGCAAGCGGTCTGGTCGGTGAACCCGAATCTGCCGCTCGCAACTGTCCAGACGCTCGAGGAGATCGAAGCGATGTCGATGACGCAGACGTCCTTCGCGCTGGTGATGCTGGGCATCGCCGCGAGCGTAGCGCTGCTCATCGGCATGGTCGGGATCTACGGGGCAATCGCCTATTCGGCGGCGCAGCGCACGCGCGAGATCGGCGTACGGATGGCACTCGGCGCTCAAATCAGTGATGTCCGGACACTGTTTCTCCGGCATGGACTGTGGTTGACGACCATCGGCATTGCCCTCGGAATCGGCATCGCGCTCGTACTCACACGCGTGATCTCGGCGTTCCTGTTCGGCGTCGGGCCGACGGATCCGATCACCTATGCCGCGGTGTCCTTCGTCCTCGCGGGAATGACGCTCGTCGCGACCTATCTTCCGGCACACCGCGCCTCGCGGGTCGATCCCGTCGTCGCTCTGCGAGGCGAGGCGTAGCCGGAGTGTTCGCTATTTGTCGACGCGCACGACGAAATCGGGCGACGGCGCGGCAAAGCCCGCCGTGACGGCGTACAACGCATCGCCGAACTTCGCAATCGTAGTCGGCACCTTGGTCGACGCATTCGACGTGAATGGTTCCGTGATCGGGTCCTCGACAGTGCCAGACAAGTAATCCGGGGATAGATCGACGACGCCGATCGTATTACGAAAATTCTGTACGACGTACAGCGTCTTGCCGTCGAGCAGCAGTCCGTCGGCGTTCGGCAGCGTCTCTCCACCAAGATCCACGAGCACGGGTGTGTGCGTCGCGGTGTCGATGCGATAGAGCTGCGCCGTCGGGCCATTGACCACGAAGAGATGCTCGCCGTTCGGGGTGGCCGCGATGCCGTTGGTCCGGAACGTGCCGGGAAGGGGAATCGAGGTGAAATCGTCTTCGGGCGCACCCGCGGGTCCGAGTGAGACGCGATAGAGGAATGGTGCCTGCGTATCGGTGAAGTATGCGGCCTCACGAGTGATTACGACGTCGTTGATGAACGTCGGCGCCGTCTTGAACTGATACGAAAGAACGACGTCGCCAGAGTCGGCATTGAAGATGGTGCCCATGCCGCTGCCGGCACGCGCGACGAACAACAGGTTGCTCCTCGGATCGTGCTTCATCCCGGTTGCCGGCACACCATCGGATGCCGCGAGGGTGGCGAATTCGCCGGTTCGCAAGTCTCCCACCAGGATCTGCCCACGCGTCGAGGCTGCGAGCGACCCCGCATAAAACGTCGAACCGTTTCCCACCGCGATCCCTTCAGGGCCGAAATCGGCGGGGAGTTGAATCAATTCAGGGAACGCTCGTGCGGATGTTCCCGCTGATACAACAACGATGAGACCTGCCAGAGCAATCAGGCCCAGACTCAAATGTCGAGCGCGCACGCGCATGTGACCTCCTTACTACCCCTGGCGGATTGTACGTCAGTGGTGGAAGTCACCGGTCAATTCGCGCTCGCGAATGGCTGAGCACGGCCGTCTTTGTTGCGGGTGTCAGCGACCAGTTTGAGGTGCCGACCCGCTATGCCACGCGCGCTCTCTCGATCTTGCGGATGTCGTCGATCCCGTAACGGAGCATCGCGCATCGTTCGAGTCCATAGCCCACGCCGATAGCGGCATGAACATCGGGGTTGCCGCCGAGATGGCGAACGATCTTGTCGGTGAAGACCCCCCAGGCGAGGACCTCGAACCAACGGCCGTCGACCTCGACACCAAGCTCCCACGCCTGGCTGCACATCGCATAGTGAGTTGGCGAGATTCTGACCGACCGGCCCGGCAGCAGCACATCTACCGAGCGGAGTACGAGTCCGCTGACCTGCCACGGATCAAGCCGGCTGCGCTCGTCCAGACAAAACACTTCCGCCTGATGGAACGCGTCGAGATGCATGGCATCGATCTGGCCGAAGCGATACGCCTTCCCAGCGGCCATGATCCGCACCGGTCGACCTTCATAGCGCACGCTCAAGAGTAACGGCAGCGTGAGGTCGTAACGTAGGATGCGGCGGTCATCGAGACGATGCAGTTCGCCTGGTTCGATGTACAGGGCCTCGTCACCGATGGTTTTGCGCGCCGATTCGAAGTCGATAATCTCGGCAAGATCGAAGTTCTCGAAGTCTGAGTACACCGTCCGAAGGAGTTCGAGAACTGTTCCGACCGGATTCTCAGGAAGGTCGGTCAGCTTGGGCCGCGCGAGCAGTTCCACCACTCGCGCCGGGAAGTCGGGCCGGATCTCCCCGGGCTGTATGTCGCGCTGTTCTGACACTTCAATCTCCTTGCGTAATTTGTCGCGAACCCGTTGCAAACGCTTTCTCATGACTGGTTCGGTCACTCCGGCCGCACCCGCCAGCCGGGCAACGCTCCACTGCCCGTGGTAGCGCCGATCGCACAATTGGCGCTCGGCCTGCGTCAGCGTCAACAACGCTGTCGCGAGACGGCGTCGCTGCAATTCCGACCAGCTCGTTTCCGCTTCGTCGAGCACAGGGACTTCAGGAATATCCTCGAGCTGGAGGAACGTGACGCGATGCGCGCGCCGCATGTTCAGTGCAACAGTGATGATGATGCGCCGCAGCCACGTGACGAACGCTCCAGGTTCTTCGAGATCCGAGATGGTTCGAAATGCGCGTAAGTACGCCTCTTGAGCCGCATCCTCGGCCAAGCCCGCGTCGCGGAGGACGCCTCGCGCGACGGCATATGCCATCGTCTGCGTCGCAGCGATCAATCGCCCGAACGCTTCGAAATCCCCGCTTTGCGCCCGATTGACGAGCTCGCGCAGCTCCTGCATCGCCTATTTACCGCCGCATTCACTTGAAAGACACCATGACGCCACAAACGTGACAATGAATTCAACCTTCTGTGTGCAACCAGCATCAAATAGAGACACATGTTCAAGCACGTCGAAGACTCGCTTCGTGATGTTCGACACGGTGCCCGCGTCCTCGCGCGGGCCCGCGGCTTTACGGCTGCGGCACTGCTCACGCTCGCCCTCGGCATCGGCGCAACCTCGGCGATTTTCAATGTGGTGCGAACCGTCATGCTCGAACCACTGCCCTACCGGCAGCCCGATCGGATTGTCGCCGTGTGGGAAACGAATCGCGGCGGGACCGCCCGCAACGTGATTGCGCCAGCCAACTTCGTCGCATGGCGCGAGCGAACCAAAACGCTGGACCACCTCGGCATGGTCGCGTCGGTCAATCTGTCGATCATCATCAACGGCAACGCGCTGCGGGTTAATGGAAGCGCCTTTTCTGCCGATGTGTTTAGCGCACTCGGCGTCCAACCTGTGCTCGGCCGCGCCTACACATTGCAGGAGGACTTTGGCGGCGGGAATGCCGTGATCGTGCTCGGCCACGAATTCTGGCGTCGCCGTCTTGGCGCACGCGCGGACGTTCTCGGTCTCACGCTTGCCACCGACCGCGGACCGCGAACGGTGATCGGCGTCATGTCGCCCGGCTTCACCGTCGTCGGCGAGAAAGCTGATTTCCTGATTCCCTACAGTGAAACCATCGAACAGCTTCGTGCACTTTCCGGCCGCGGGAATTCGTACGCCGTCGGACGTCTCGCCGAAGGCGTCACGTTCGAGCAGGCATTCGCGGAAATGCGCGGCATCTATGCCGACCTCGAGAGGGAAGCCCCGCAACGAAACGCACGGCGGACGGTGATGCTGTTTCGCGTGCAGGAGCAGATGGTCGGCGAGGTTCGGCCGGCCGTCGTGGCGCTGGCGGCAGCGGTGATGTTCGTGCTGCTGGTCGCCTGCGTCAACGTCGCGAATCTCCTGCTCGCACGAAGCGCCGCCCGGACGCGTGAGATCGGCATGCGCTCGGCGCTCGGTGCGAACCGCGGCCGGCTCGTACGCCAGATGCTCACTGAGAGTCTGATCCTCGCCGCCGGCGGCGGGGTCGGGGGGCTGGTGATCGGCGCGCTGTGTCAGCGAGGTCTTCTCGCGCTCGTCAGCGAACAGATCCCGATCCCGCGGCTCGATCAACTGTCTTTCGACGTCCCGATGATTGCGTTGACGATGATCGTTGCGCTGTTGACGGGAATGGTCTTCGGTGTCGCTCCAGCGCTGGTATCAACGGCTGCGATGAGCGATGCGCTTCGCGAGGGCGGCCGCCATAGCGGGGGCCGTCGGTTGCACCACGTGCTGCGCACACTAGTTGTCGTCGAGGTTGCGCTATCGCTCGTGCTCCTAGCCGGCGCCGGGCTCTTGATGCGCAGCTTGATCAAACTGCAGAATGTCGATCCTGGCTTCCGTTCTGGAGGCGTACTCGCCGCGGAAGTGCAAGTGCCAGCGACGCGATACACCATTGAACAGGCGGGTCACTTTTTTGCTGACTCGCTGACGCGGGTTGCCGCATTGCCCGGCGTTCAGCACGCAGCAGGCGCGACGTGTGCGCCGCTGCCAGGCTCCTGCATCGGTACTAGCTTCTGGCGCGTCGATCGACCAAGACCGGCGGATGGGCAGACGACCTCAGGGCAGATACGGCCGATCACTCCGGCGTTCTTCAAGACGCTCGCCATTCCACAGATCGCGGGGCGCGACTTCTCGGAGTCTGATACGGTGGATTCGCCGCCAGTCGCGATCGTCAGCGATGCGCTTGCGCGCGAGCAGTTCCCGGAGGGAACCCCACTCGGCCGCCGTCTTCGCATCAATATCGACCATGCCAACGGGAGGAGCGACGTTGAGTGGACGATCGTCGGCGTGGTCGGCAGCATCAGATCGGCTCTGGACGGTCCTTTTCGTCAGACGATTTACATTCCAATGGCACAGCGCGGCGCGCGCAGCATGAGATTGTTTGCGCGAACGTCACAAGAGCCGCGGCTGCTCGGGCCGACAGTCGAGAACATCATTCACGCGGTCGAACCGGAAGCGCCTGTTGAAATCCGCACACTCGATGACATCGTCGGCAGCACGATCGCCCGCCCGCGCGCGATCTCGACACTGGTCGGTGTGTTTGCGCTCGTTGCTCTTGCGCTCGCTGCGGTTGGCGTCTATGGCGTGATGGCGTATTCAGTTCGCGAGCGGACACAGGAAATCGGCGTCCGCATGGCACTCGGGGCAACTGCGAGTTCGGTCTTTCGGCTTGTGTTGGGACAGGCACTTCGCCTCGTTCTCGCCGGCCTCGTCTTCGGGTTGATCGCATCAGCGATAGTCACGCGGCTGCTCGAGCAATTGCTGTATGAAGTCGAACCACTCGATCCGTGGACGTTCGCAGTCACATCCGCTGTACTGCTGGCGGTTGCGACCTTTGCGTCGTATGTGCCCGCCCGCCGTAGCATGCGCATGGCTCCGGTCGATGCCCTGCGCACCAACTAGCTCGCACCGACGGTCGGAGCGGGGACAATTTCGGGTTCACGTCAATAATGCTGCACCTGCACGGTGTCTCTCGATCGAGCGATGAACACGTATTTGATATCCGATCGCATACACTGCGGAGATGGAACGACGTCACTTCATCACATCGACACTCGGCGCGACATTTATGGCTGCAACGAGCAACTCGTCGAGCGCGCAAACGCAAAACGTCAACACCAGGACTCCGGAGTTGTATGTGTGGCGGCAGTACCTGCTTCGCACGGGTACTCAGCTTGGACGCCTCGCCGACTACCTGCAGAACGCCGCGATTCCAGCTCTCAATCGACTCGGCCATTCGCCGATCGGCGTGTTCGAAGTGATGTTCGGCCTTCCGACGCCTGCCGTGTTCGTTCTGACGCCGGCGTCGTCGCTCGAAAGCCTGGCGTCGACTGAAACCGGGCTCGAACGTGACGAGGCGTTTATGAAGGCTGGCGCCGGATATTTCAACGCCGCGCCGACCGATCCCGTATACGTGCGCCAAGAGGTATCGCTGCTGACGGCGTTTTCAAATGTGCCGAAGATCGAAATTCCGGCGGCGACGGCCGCGAAAGGCCCACGGCTCTTCGAGCTCCGCACCTACGAGAGTCATAACGAGCGAGCCCATCGAGCGAAGGTGCGAATGTTCGCAGAGATGGGTGAGGTCGACATCTTCCGCGTATGCGGACTGACGCCAGTGTTCTTCGCGCGCACCCTCGCCGGTTCGCGGATGCCCAATCTGACGTACATGCTCGTGCACGAGAACATGGCGGGCCGCGAGAAGAGCTGGGACAACTTCCGCAACAACGCCGAGTGGAAGAAGCTGTCGTCGACGCCCGGTTACACCGACCCCGAGATCGTGTCGAACATCACGACGGTTTTTCTCAGACCGGCGGCGTACTCGCAGATTTGAGTGCAGCGTACCAGGGGTCTGACCCCCTTACAGGTACGCGTATTCTCGCGTTCCGGCGAACGATTAACTCAGAAAGATAATCTGCGCAGGAGACCCGACGGGCGTGTACTGGCCGGTGAAGGTCAGCGCTCCCGACTTCTGATTGATTCGGAAGCTGGCGATGGCGTCCGATCGCTGGTTACACGAGAACAGGAACCCGCCGGTCGGGTCGATGCTGAAGCTTCGTGGGTAATCGCCTCGCGTCCACTCCTCGCCGACCCAGGTCAGCGCTCCGTCCGGTCCAATCGAAAGCCAAGCGATGGAATCGTGCAGCCGATTGGCGACGTACACGAACCGCGCATCCGGTGAGAGTGCGATCTCGGATGTGAAGTTGGTGCCGGCAAACCCTTGCGGCAGAGTCGAGAGGGTTTGTTTGCCGCGAACCCGGCCATTGGATGGATCGAATTCGAACGTGATGATCGTCGACGCCTCTTCCTGCAGCGAATACAGCCAACGACCGTTCGGATGGAAGACGAAGTGACGCGGCCCGTCGCCTGGAGGCACCGCGACCGACGGCGGATCGTTCGCCATCAGCGCTCCCTTCGCGTCGTCGAATCGCCAGATGCGAATCTCGTCGAGCCCGAGGTCGGCCGCAAGAACGAATCGTCCGGATGGATCCGCTTCAATCATGTGCGCGTGTGGTCGATCGTGCCCGCTGATTGCAAAACTGCCGGTGGGAGCGCTCGATGGCTGTGCCGGTCCGACGGTCCCTTGATGGCGCTTCACATCGGACGCGGAGCCGAGCCGTCCGTCTTGCTGAATCGGCAGCACCGCCACGGAGCCTCCGCCGTAGTTGGCGACGAGCGCATGCTTCCCGGCTGGATGAATGCTCATGTGCGCCGGTCCCGCGCCTTCCGAGCTGACGCTGTTGAGCAGCGTCAGCGAGCCAGTGACCCGTTCGACCGCGTACGCGCTGCACGATCCTGACCCTGTACTGGGATCCGCAAGCTCGTTGGCCGAATAGAGGTGCGTGCGAGCGCGATTGAACGTCAGCCAGGACGGGTTGGACTCGGAGCGCACAATCTCCTTCGGCACCAAGCCTCCTGTCGAAGGATTCATCTCGAGAATGTGAATCCCTTGCCCGCGGTTCTGGCCGCCTCGTGAGCTGTAGGTGCCGACGTAAGCGACTATCCGCTTCGCACTTCCAGTGCCCTGCCGCTGCCGCAGTGTCGCGACCGGCATCCACCCACTCCAAGCCGCCACCATCTGCACGAATTCGCGACGGGTTGGTTTACGCATGGGCATCAGCCTACTTTCTGGATTGCCGGAGTTCAATGTCCTTCGCTCACGCCAAAAGCCAAGACTGAGAACTCAAAACAGAAAACCAAAACGGACTGGTAGCCAGGACCTGTTTAGCTCTTGGTAGAGACGCAGCGTGACGGTGAATGCTGCTGATTGGCCTGTGCCACGCGGTTTTGAAACCACTTCTAATCCCTCAGAGACGGTTTTGAAACCACTTCTCCAGATTCGTCTTATCGACCTGGTGAGCTCCAATCGCATTCGTTCACGCCATACGTTTTAACGAATCGTCCAACCCCCCGAAGAGGAGGCTGCAATGCGGACGGAACTCGTCCTGTCGATGGTGCTCGCCGCAAGAATCGGCGGAGCTCAACCCGCACCCGCTCGCTATGGCCACGTAGTCGTTCTTCCCATAGAGGTTCCCTACGGTACCGTGATGCCCGCGGAGTATCGTCTGGCACTTCTCGAGCAAGTGAGTGAGCAACTGCCAAAAAGCTTGCAATCCGCCGACGTGTCGGCCGATCTCAATCCTCCGGCCGGCGAACATGTGCTCAAGCTGTTGATGGTTGTGACCGAGTTCAATCCAGCCGGCCGGACTACAAGGGCTGGCGCCGGTTACGGCCTCGGATCCACGAGCCTGAAAATTCACGCACGCGTGATCGATGCCACGACATGCGCGCTGATTGCGGATGGCACGGCAGGCGGGAACGATAGGGGTGGAGGCGTGCGTGGTGATTTGATCGCGGCGACGCGTGAGGTCGCCAAGGATGTCGCGCGGCTCGTAAGCCGAGCGTTCGACCGTCCCGCAGTCTCTGCCTCGAGCCGATGCGATGCCGAGGACGGCGTGACGGCCGTAACCGCGAGGTCAACGGCGCCGCCGTCTGGCGTGAAAAAGCTGATGCGCGAAGCAGCGGCAAATAACGCGGCGGCACAAACAGAACTTGCCGTCCGCTACGAGATGGGCTGGGGAGTGCCGATTGACATTGTCGCCTCGACGGAGTGGCTGCGCAGAGCTGTCGGGCAACGAGAACCCAACGCCCTGGCCGTCATGGGGGTGAGATACGAGCAAGGGCTCGGAGTTCGCCGCGATCTGGGCGAGGCGGTCAAGTATTACCGCGAGGCGGCCGATGCCGGTCACGCGCGAGCGATGTGCTACCTCGGCGACATGTACTTCGGTGGCCTCGGGGTTCCCCCGAACCATGTTGATGCCTATCGCTGGCATATGGCCGCGATCGCGGCTGGCGACGAGCGGTGCGACGCGCGCGGCAAGGCCAGCGGCCAGAGTCTCTCGGGCGAAATGCGCGCACGGATAGAGACTGAGGCAAGACAGGTCGCGCGACAACGCTCACGTTGATTTCGACGTCCCAGTCGCTGTCGCCTTTTGCAAGCCGTTTTCGTCTCTCCCATTGAAACACTTCGAATCTGTGCGTCCTACCCTACCGGGTGGGTGGCCGATCGCGCGGGGACGTGCCGATCTCGGCAAAGTGTGTGTGGCGAGGAGAGACATCATGTCCGTCACAGGTTTCCGGGAGATTCTGCGCTGCAACGGAGTCGATCAAAACGCAACACCGCCGGCGATGATCGTTCCCTTCGGAGGCGAGAATCAGGTCGTCCTGGAGACAGCGGGCCTGGACCTGCGGGTTCAGGACACGACTGTCAAGGTTCAGGAATTCGAGGGCCAGGAGCTCACCAGCGAGCTCTTGCGCGGTGTACAGGAAGCGCTGTCCAAGCCCGACGTCGATCCACAGCAGAGGGCCGCGTTCATGCCGAATATGGCATGGGACAAGCCACGGTTTTTTCGGATCCTCGGCACGATCAAGACCGGCCTGCCAGGTACGTTGGTCAATATGGTTCCTCGGCGGACGGCCACCGGACAGCCTTCCGCGACGCTGCAGGTGGTCGTCGTCGACCGTATGGTCGTCAAAGTGGCGATTCGAAACGTGCGCGCGCGCGACGCACAGGGGCAGATGCGGTTTCACGCGAAGCGGCCGTGCAATCCGGCGAAAGAAATCGCACAGATGAACGCCATCTGGACGCCGCAGACAAACATCTTCTTTGAGCTGGTTCCCTCGCAAGATCTCGATATCGACGACAACGATCCGAAGACGCGCGATGAGCTCACGAAGGCCTACGGGATGAAAGACCCGGCGACGTTTTCTCCAGAAGGGACAGTCTGGGCTGACAAGAACTGGGGACCGTTTACGAAGCACAAGGTTCCCGGTTCGCACATGACCTTCTTCGTCGTCCACAAGCTTCACTCAGGCGGGGACCCCGTGTATGGACGGGGCGGCGAGAAACCAAACGGCGTCATGAATCGACAGTTGGGTATTTCATTCATCGGTGACTCACGTCTTCCCAGCACGTTCGCACACGAGGCCGGTCACTTCGTCGGCGATATGTCGCACGACGGAACCGATACCAAACTGCTGATGCGAGGTGAGGGCTCCGGATACCAGATCCCCTTCGCGCTCGCCAAGAAATTTCGAGAGTCTCTCACCAAGCGCCGGATCGCGTGAGCGCGTCGATCGCAGTCGACCACTCTTGCGCCTCTCGCGATCCAATCAAGTAGAATCGCGCTCGGTGCGCGCAGTCATCCTGCGGGAACCCGGCGATCCCGCCAACCTTCGTCTCGAAGACTGGCCGGCGCCTCTGCCAGGATCGGGCGAGGTCGTTGTCCGCGTGCGCGCGGCCGCGATCAACCATCGCGATGTCTGGATTCGGCGCGGTCAATACGCGGGCATCCGTCTTCCCGCCATCCTCGGTTCGGATGCAAGCGGCGAAGTCACTGCCGTCGGCGACGATGTAAGCAAGTCGTGGATTGGACGAGAAGTGGTGATCGATCCGTCGCTTGGATGGGGACCGGATCCACGAGCGCAGGCGGCGAGCTTCCATCTGCTCGGCATGCCGACCGAGGGGACCTACGCGGAGTTCGTCAAGGTGCCTGCGGCAAACGTCCACGCCAAACCGTCCCATCTAACGATCGAAGAGGCGGCGGCGCTGCCACTTGCAGGCGTGACCGCCTATCGAGCGCTTGTCACCCGCGCGGCACTGCGGTCGGGAGAGATCGTGCTGATTACGGGAATCGGTGGCGGCGTGGCACTCGCGGCGCTGACGATTGCCGTGAGCCTCGGTGCGACCGTTTACGTGACGTCCGGTTCGGACAAGAAGATAGCGATGGCGAAACGATACGGCGCAACAGATGGCGTCTCGTATCACGCGAGCGGCTGGTCACGGACCCTGCTCGAGATCATCGGCCGGCGGCCCGATGTGATTGTCGACGGCGCCGGTAGTGACACATTCGCGCAGGCGCTGGATATCGTGAAACCCGGCGGGCGGATCGTGACCTACGGAGCCACGTGCGGATCCGTCCCCAACCTGGAAGTCAGGCGCATTTTCTGGAAGCAAATCGACCTTCTCGGAAGCACGATGGGAACCTCTGAAGATTTCACGCGGATGCTCGAGATCTACGCGAAAGGCCTTCACCCCGTCGTCGACAGCGTCGTGCCGCTCGAGGATGTGGCGAAGGCGCACGCACGAATCGACAACGGTGAGCAGTTTGGCAAAATCGTTCTAAGGATCTAATGCGGGTGTAGACTCGGCCTATGGCGACAAATCGCGACACGTCGAAACCGATCGCGCTCCGTCCGGCCGGCGATTCGTCTACCTCTCTGTCACGACGCGTAGCCTTGCAGGCACTCCTTGGCAGCGTCGGTGCTGGTTTTGCGCTGCCGGGTACGGCGGGCGCGCAGCATCCTGTTCATCAACACTTATCGAACGCGACGGCACTCGAACACGCGCAGCAGAAAGCCGCAGCGGCCGGCTACACGCCGGAGTTTCTCGATGCACATCAGTTGAGAACGCTCGAAACCCTGGCGGAATCAGTCGTTCCCGGGTCGACCGCTGCCAGAGTCGCGCCGTATCTCGATCAGTTGATCGCCGTCGAGTCGACGGCTAACCAGCGCGACTTCGTCAGCGCCCTCGGTGCGTTCGACATGGCCGCCGTCAAGAACCACGGCAAACCATGGATTGGGATCTCGTCCACCGAGCAGGATGCGCTGTTGCGCGTCGCGTCCACCGCGGACAGCAAATCGTCGGCGACGCGCGCGCATTTCGAGCATCTGAAGACATGGATTGCCGGTGCGTACTACTCGTCGGAGACCGGGATGCGCGAACTCGGGTGGGATGGCAACACCTTCCATCAGGAACTTCCGGGATGCACGCATCCGGGCGGACATCTGGACTGATCCCCGGAGAGCGCACATGCAGAGCAACAGTTTCGACGTGATTGTCGTTGGCTCGGGAGCCTCGGGCGGATGGGCAGCAAAGCGCCTGTCGGAGGCCGGCATCAAGGTGGCGCTGCTCGAGGCCGGCAGACCACAAACCGGGGCAGAATTCAGCGAGCATGTGCCGCCGTACGACTTGAAGTATCGCGATCAGGCGAACGAATGGATGCGCCGCACGCGCCCGCGACAGCGCGACTGCTACGCCTGCCGCGAGTGGAACTACAAGTGGTTCGTCAACGATCTCGAGGAGCCTTACACCACGCCTGACGACAAGCCGTTCAGCTGGCAGGGGCGGACGCGCATGGTGGGCGGACGGACGAACGTCTGGGGACGGCAGTCGTATCGCTTCAGCGATCAGGATCTGCACGGTAAATCGTTCGACGGGTTTGGCGAGGACTGGCCTATCTCCTACAAGGACCTCACCTCTTACTACGACCTCGTCGAGGAGTATGTCGGCATCTCGGGACAGGCCGAACGTGTGCCAGAGCTGCCCGACGGTCGTTTTCATCCGGCGATGCCGATGACCTGCGCGGAAATGCAACTTCGCACACGGGTGAAGAGCAAGCTTGGCTGGACGGTGACGATCGGGCGCGCCGCCAACATCACGAAAGCCATCAACGGACGCGCACCGTGCCACTACTGCGGCCCGTGCGAGCAGGGCTGCGCCACGAAGTCGTACTTCAACGCCGCGTTCACAACCGTCGCTGACGCGCTGCAGTCCGGCAACACCACGTTGATCACCGATGCGATGGTCTATCGCGTCCTGACCGATCCGTCGACGCGCCGCGCAACAGGCGTGATGTACATCGATCGCAACACGCGCGAAGTCCGCGAAGTGCGCGGGAGGGCGGTCCTTCTGTGCGCACAAGCGCTCGAGTCAGCTCGCATTCTCTTCAACTCGGCGGAGGGCGGTCTGGCCAATTCGAGCGGAGTACTTGGGCACTACTTGATGGATCACACCTGGGTTGCCGGCGGTGCAAGCGGCGAGTTCCCGGACGCGCCGGCGCCGAAACCGTCGCTCGGCGCACCGCGCCGCCCCAACGGGCTCTACACCATCCGGATGAAAAACACGATCAGCGGACAGCGTGAGAAGAACTACATCCGTGGCTTCGGCTTCCAGGGCGGCGGCTCGACCACCTTCCGCATGAACGCTCCGGGCTACGGCACGGCCTTCAAGAAAGCGGTCCTCGATCCGTTGACCTCGGTAAACCTGGTTGGATTCGGTGAGGTCCTGCCGCGTTTCGACAACTTCGTCGCACTTGACCCAAAGGTCGTCGATAAGTTCGGAATCCCCGTGCTGCGAATCACCATGACGTGGGGAGAAAACGAGAAGGCGATGATCCCGGACATGGCGGTCACCGCGACACAGATGCTGGAAGCCGCAGGCGCGAAGAACATCCAACCGTTCTCGGTTCCCGATCGCGTCCCTGGCTACGGCATCCACGAAATGGGGACGGCCAGGATGGGACGGGATCCGAAGTCCTCGGTCCTGAACGAGTTCCTCCAGACCCACGACATCGCGAACCTGTACGTGATGGACGCGTCATCGTTCGTGTCCGGCGGTTGTCAGAACCCGACGCTCACGATCATGGCGTTGGCCGTGCGCGGCTGCGATCACTTGATGCAGGAAATGAAACGCGGCAACGTCTGAATCAGCCGCGCTGAATGTCCCACCTCAGATCGTCGCATTCGCCCAGCGGCTACGCGTGGCTCGTGGTCGCGCTCCTGATGCCGGTAGCGCTGCTGAACTATCTCGATCGCCAGATGCTGGCGTCGATGAAGTTCTCGGTGATGCGCGACATTCCGGACATCGCGCTCGAGGCCAACTGGGGAACGATTCTCGCGCTCTTCAAGTGGGTTTACGCATTCCTGAGTCCGATCGGCGGATACCTGGCCGACCGGTATAGCCGCCGCCATGTGATTGCCGCGAGCTTATTCGTCTGGTCGCTGGTGACGTGGACGACCGGACATGTCAGCACCTACGAGCAGTTGCTGACGACCCGCGCGCTCATGGGGATCAGCGAAGCTTTCTACATCCCGGCAGCGCTCGCTCTGCTCACGGACTTTCACATCGGGGACACCCGCTCGCGCGCCGTCGGTCTTCACCAGATGGGAATTTACCTCGGTGTGATCATCGGTGGGTTTGGGGGATATGCCGCGGACAATCCGCAGCTTGGTTGGCGATGGGCGTTCACCGTGTGCGGGCTCATCGGCATCGCGTATGCGCTTCCCCTCTTCCTCTTATTGCGTAATCCGCCACCGACTACGGATTCACCGCCAGCGCGACCATCGCCTTTCGGTGCCATGAGCGAGCTCCTCGGCAATCCCTCGTTCGTTCTCCTGGTGCTCTACTTCACGCTCCCGGCGCTGGCCGGTTGGATCGTGCGCGACTGGATGCCGGCGATCCTGAAGGCGGAGTTCGGCATCGGGCAGGGTCTCGCCGGTGTGTCGGCGACATTGTACTGGCAGGTCGCGGCGATTGTTGGCGCCGTCAGCGGCGGATGGCTCGCTGATCGCTGGATGCGCAAGAGCATACGGGGCCGCATCTACGTCAGCGCCATCGGCATGTCGCTGATTGTCCCGGCGATGTTCGGCGTCGGCTACGCGCCGCAAACGGGCCTGCTGTGGGTCGCAATCGCGTTCCTGGTGCTGTTCGGGATTGGCTGGGGGTTCTTCGATTCGAACAACATGCCGATCCTCTCCCAGCTCGCCCGCCCGGAGCTGCGCGCCACGGGTTACGGGATCATGAACCTGGTGAGCATCAGCTGCGGCGGATTTGCCGACTGGGGGTTCGGCATGCTTCGCGACCGTCAGGTTCCCCTGTTCGGTATTTTTTCGGTATTCGCGAGCGCCGCCGTGATCTCGATTCTGTTAGTCCTGATGATCAGGCCGCGGTACGCTGAGCCACAAACTTGACCTGTGGCTTCCGGCTAGCCGGAAGTTCGCGGAATCCTTCCGCCTGAAGGCGGAAGCTACACGAATGTTCAATCACCTCGTCGCCGCCGTGCACTCGCCATTCAACGCTGACGGAAGCATCGCGCCCCAAGTCGTTCGCGTTCAGGCATCGTTCCTCGCGGCCAACGGCATTCGCAGCGTGTTCATCACGGGCACGACGGGAGAATGCCATTCGCTGACGTGTGACGAACGTCTCGCGCTCTACGACGCATGGGCCGAAGCGGCTCCGGCGAATGGCATCTCAGTCATCGGACACGTTGGCGGGAATTCGATCGAGGACGCGCGGCGCCTTGCGCGCAGGGCTCGCGAGCGCCAATTTGCCGCCATCAGCACCTTGCCGCCGTCGTACTTCAAACCGGCGGGTCTGACTGACCTGATCGACTGGTGTGCAGTCATTGCCGCAGAAGCACCCGACCTGCCGTTCTACTACTACGACATCCCGTCGATGAGCGGCGTGTCCTATCCGATCGAACAATTTCTGCTCGAGGCCTCGGCGAGAATTCCAAATCTTGCCGGCGTGAAATTCACCAACCTCGATCTCGTTTCGTACCGCCGCTGCCTCGATGTCGCGGGCGATCGCTTTGATCTGCCCTGGGGCACAGACGAGGCGCTGCTGGCAGCCATCGCCACTGGAGCACGCGGTGCTGTCGGATCGACCTACAACTGGGCACCTCGGTTGTACGTCAATTTGATCGACGCCTTCACTCGGGGTGACGTCGACGAGGCGCGGCGGCTGCAATCACGTTCCATCGCGATGATCGACGCGATGGCATCAAGCGGCTTTATGGGCACGGCAAAAGCCCTCATGTGCCGGCTCGGCGTCCCGGTCGGACTCGCGCGAGCCCCCTTGGGCAATCCCACGCCAGTTCAGATCGACGCGCTTCTCCTTCGTCTCGACGACCTTGGATTCACTGAATGGGGCGCTCGGCCTGTCCACCGATGATCCGCACGATTTCCGCGGCGGCCGTTCTCGCGATCGCAACCGGCCCGCTGGCGAGTCAGACGCTTCCTGCCGTTCCGGTGCTGACCGAGGTCTTCATTGCAGGCGAAGGGGCGTACCACACCTACCGAATTCCGTCGGTGATCGTCACGCCGAAGGGAACGCTGCTCGCCTTTGCGGAAGGGCGTCGCGCCGGCGCCGGAGATGCCGGCGACATCGACCTC
>Ga0114129_10005031_pt1 | contig 18607 bp, 13 predicted proteins | sample RhiMetdeltSRZDD1_FD_80071 | JGI IMG/M metagenome (GOLD analysis project Ga0114129, IMG submission 80071) | Populus rhizosphere microbial communities from Tennessee, USA - Rhizosphere MetaG P. deltoides SRZDD1 (version 2) (version 2) | ecosystem: Host-associated > Plants > Roots > Rhizosphere >...
CAAGCTGTCGCTCTTCGTCACGGCAGATTCGAGCTCCGTCCTCGCCTGTCGAAAATCCTTCATGCCAATGAAGGCCGCTCCCAGGTAGAGCGAACACTCTGCGGACTGGTGCTTGAGCCCGGACGTATCGGCTTGGGCCATCAGGGTCCTGAGCTGAGTGATCGCGGCCTGCGAATGTGGGTCTTCCGCGGCGACCTTCCCGAGATTCACGCTTGCGCGTAAAACGTCGTAGCGGCTCGACGCACGTTTGGCAGCCTGAATCGCTTGTTCGAAAAGGGAACGAGCGGTCTTCACATCACCGCGATAATAGGCGCTGTCCCCCTGATAGTTGAGCGTCTGCGCGATCAGGCTGTCGCTCTTGAGTCCTTTGGCGACATCCATCGCTTCGTTGAGATGTTTCTTGGCGTCGTCGAACCGGCCCACCATGCTGAGCGCCAAGCCATATTCACTCAACGTCTGGACCACTTCCGACGAGCGCTCTTTCAATTCACGCCAGTTCTTCAGGGCCTGGCCGTCGGACTCGAGGGCGGCGCCGTAGCGACCTTGAAATGCGTACAGCACGCCCAGCCCGAGCGATGCGATCGCCTCCCCGCGCTTGTCGTCCGCCCCACGTGACAGCTCTACGGCGCGCACGAACTGCTTCTGCGCGCGATCGTAATCGCCGACGATCGTCGAGACGCCGCCGAGATTGGAAAGCGTCAACGAGATCGGCCCTGGAATTTTCGACTTCTCGCGGAACTCGAGCGCACGTTCAAGATATGTTCGGGCCTCCTCGTATTCGCCTTTCGCGTAGTACGTGGTGCCGATGTTGCTCAAGCAGATCGCCTGCCGATCGTCATTGCCCAGTTCACGCTGAATGGACAGTGCTGCCTTGAACGAAGTCAAGGCTTCGTCGTGGCGGCCTCGGTCGAGATAGTACACTCCGGTGTTGATGAGCACGGTGCCGATCAGACTCTTGTCATCGACTTGCTTGGCATTCGCGAGCGCTTCGTTGAAATTCGCGAGCGCTTCGTCTGAGCGACCCTGGAGATCGTGAATCTGTGCGATGTCGTTGAGGATCTGGGCAACCCCGCGCTTGTCGCCGATTTCGCGTCGCACTGCCAGCGAATCCTGATACTTTCTCATCGCATCGGCGGGGCGTCCCAAACTGTTGTAGGCAAGTCCCTGAGCCTGGAGCACTCTGCCTTTCAGTTCCTTGTTGTCAACGCGAACGGCCTGAGTCTCGGCCGCGGTCAGCCAGTCGAGCGCGCTCTTGTAGTCGCGGCGCCGGAGCGCGTTGCGGCCGGCTGCGTACAACGCGTCCGCGAACTTGGGATCGGCCTGCAGTACTTTCGCGTACTCGTCCCGTGCTTTCTCCAGCTGCCGACTCGTGTCGTAAAGGCTGGCCAACTCGAAGCGAAGTTGCAGATCGTTCGGGCGGGCGGCCACGAGCCGTTCGTACGACGCGATTGCCTTGTCGTTATCCTTGGTCGTCAGCGCATGAGCCGCAGCGATCATTTCGCGTTCATCAGCGGGAAGACTCGAGCTGAGGTCGACCGCGCGCTGCGTGGCTCTTGTCGCATCGGACCACTTCCCCAGCTGCACTAGACTCTGACCCAGTTTCGAGTACGCGAGCGCAAACTGCGGATCGGATTTGACCGACTCCTCGAACCGTTTCACCGCCTCGGCGTGGTCGCCGGCACGCGCCAGGACTTGACCTTCGCTGTAGGACTTCAGTGCCTGGACCGATTGCGTAGACGGCTTGGAAGCCGTCGCCTCCAGCTCCTTGATCGCAGACGCCCCGAGCGCCAGATTGCTGTGGATCGCGCTCGCGATTTCCTGCGCCACCTTGAAAATGTCGTTCTCGCTCGCGGCCAGAGCGCTCAACGAAATCGGCGCGCCAGCGCCAAACATCGCTGCCGTTATCTGAATCTGGTCGCCGAGCTTTGCAAACCTGCCGGATACCACCCGGTCCGCGCTGCTGAATTCTCCAAAACGCCGGGCGGCGGTCTGATCGAGCTCGGTGTTCTGGTTGAGTCCGAGATCGCGGAGCAGTTGAAAGACGCGGGTCGACGATACGGAACGGAGTCGCGCTGATTGCCCAAGGTCTGCGGTGATGAGATCAGCGAGACTCACTCCCAAAGAATCGAGCTTGGGGTCACCTGTTACGTTCTGGAAGGGCACCACCGCGACAGCCACAGCCGACGCGGTCGCCGTCGCCGGCTCCTCTCCAACAGAAAACAGCCGGTGGCGAAACACCATTCCGGCGCCGAGCACCGCGACGAGCGCGCCAATCACCGCAATGCGCTTGACCGGAAGCTTCCGCCGCGCAGGCGCCGCAACTGCCGGCTGCGTTCGCGTGACCAGCGGTGCAGCCAGCGTGCCCGCCCGCCCCTCACGCCCGACGGGATCCAGCACCTCCAAATCCCGCGCGAGCTCCGCCGTTGTCTGATATCGCACAGCCGGGTCCGGCTGCGTGCATCGGTCCATAATCCGCTCGAGCGCATCCGGAATGGCGGGATCGATCGTCCGTGCTGGCGGCAGCGGATTCTGAACACGTGTCATCAACTCGGCGACCGCGCTCTCGGCACGCGTCGCCTGCCGCTGTCCGAGGACCATGTCGTAGAGAATGAGACCGAACGCGTAGATGTCCGCGCGGTGATCGCACGGGCGCGCCATCGCCTGCTCCGGCGCCATGTATTCGAGCGTGCCGACGACAGCGCCCACGACCGTCGCGCCACCGCCCGAAACCGATCGGGCGATCCCGAAGTCCATGATGACGGCCTGGTCGTCCTCGTCGATCATGATGTTCGCAGGCTTCAGATCGCGATGTACGACGCCGGCTTCGTGGGCCGCGAGCAGACCGCTCACGACCTGTCGCGCGATCGTTACCGCGCGCTGGACCGGTACTTTCCCTTCCTTTCGAAGGATGCTCGCCAGGTCGTGGCCCTGGATGTACGGCATCGTGATGTACTTGATGCCATCGATCTCGCCCAGATCGTGGATGCGGACCACGTTCTTGTGGGTGACTTGACGAGCCAGCAACAGCTCGCGTTTGAAGCGTCGCTCGAGATCACGCGCTGCCGCCGGATCTTCCGTCACCTCGGGGCGAATCACCTTCAGCGCGACGGCGACGGCGAGCTCGTCGTCCCAGGCTTGATAGACCGCCCCCATGCCTCCGATTCCGAGCAGCCGAATCAGGTGGTATCGGTTCCCAAAGGCAGTGCCCGGCGCCAGCGGACCGGTGTTCGAGACGAAGGTGCCTCCGGTGGTCGGTCCAAACGACGCAGCGCGCGTCATCTGCGTTGCTGAAACTGGCGGAGGCGTGCCGACAGCGGTCGCCGCGTCAGCGGCGCGTCTGGCACTTGTGAACGCCGCGTTGGACGGGCGCGGCGACGTGGCCGCCTCGCTGGAGCCACCGAGCCTTGTAACGTCGTCCGGGTCGCCGTGCGAGGTAAGTGATTCGCCCGCCGGTCGGAAGGAGGTGACCGCGTCAGGCGGGAGCGTCGCGACGTGGCGGTGGCACGCCGAACACACAGCGACACCGTCCGGCAGGCCAGCGCCGCAGTAAGAACAGAACATAGAGGGAGCCAGGTGTGATTATCCCCTACGCATCGCAGGCCGTAAAGAAGAAACGCCTGAAAATGCATTATCCAACAGGGTTAGCGCCACAGCTGAGGAGCTCGAGCCTTCCGAGATGGGTTCCTACAAATCTGTACGATCGTATTTGCGCCGTGCGCGGAACCTGGAGGGCTGCGGGGATCATCCGTGGGGGCCCGAGGCGGGCTTTCATAGATCGAGCGCGCCGCCGTCTCCTGATCGCGAGAATGCCTCGACCGTATCCGAGGACGTCTGGGTCCAGTCGCACCTTCATCGTCGGAGCTCGGCAGCTCGCGAGATCACGGTTCTGTGCTAATGGTTCGGCGGTTTCGCGGATCGAGGTTCGTGCCGGGCGGGGATCCGACGGTGCGCGTCGCGCGTGGGGGTGAACCCCCACGCACATTCAGAGCTCGGGCGCTCGAGAGGACTGGCGGATAGTCGCAAGGCTATGCGTGGTGAGGCCCGTGAGAGCGGACGATCGGGAGATGAACTGAGAGCCGCCACGGCTCGCCGTGCGCTTCGAGATCCCAATTGAAGCAGTCCAGCGCAAGTTGGACGGCATGAACCGCGTCGGCCCCCAGACCAAGGAGCTGGCGATTGTCACCCGCTCCGAAACCTGGTTCGTCGGCTTCGTTCGCGACGTACCTGGAGGCGACCCACAGACCCGCCCATTGCTCCTTCGTCAGGCAATAAACACGATAGTCGGTGCCGGCATCCCACAAGGATCCCAGACGGAACACCAGGCACTCCGGGGCATCGTTGCAGGCGTGGAGCACGGCATCCTGCTGATCGCGCGTCAGAGGCGCCCAACCGCGAGGGAGCACCACCCTTTCCTTCTCTTCGCTCAGACGCACGCCTCTTGCGGGACGCACGTCAACGTACTCGTGTGGAATGTGCATGTTCTTTCGCTCTCGGTCTTTTGTATTGCGTTCGTCTTGATTGCTCGACATGGTTCTGCTCGCATCGAACCTTGCCGTCGCTGGTGAAGCCCGGGGCCGGTGACGGCTTACCCATCCCGCCGCACACAAAACGTGCGATGGGGACCCCCGGCGTTTTGCTTACCTCGCACGATCGCCAAATCCGCTTCGCACGTCCGAGGCGGCGCCGGTTGCGGCAGATACCGCCGCGCCCGACGACGCCTCGGGGGAGAAAGCGGTGGTTCGCTGTTCCACGGCTGCCACATTGGCACGCGCCAGCGCCGACTCGTAGAGGCGAATCCAGGTTTCAGCCGCAGCGGCAAGATCCAGGTTTCTCGCGAGGAGTCTCTCGTTCTCCTCTTCGAGCCGGGCGTTCTGACGCGTCAGGAGAGCGATTCGCGAGTCGTAGTTCGCGCGGGCTCCCGCACTCGTGAGCCTTCGCATCTCCAGCCAGCTCAACGTCACTGCTGAATCCATGGCTCCCGCTCACCGGCTGTTTTCGCGGCTGCTGCTGGATACAACGGCGTACGCGTGAGAATCGAACAAAGTCCGCCGATGGGTGGCTCGGGAGCTCGGCGCCTCGGCTGTGGCTGAGCAGGCTATGGTTGACTCGGGTCGCCAGGCTGCCCGTCGGAACCAATTCGGCCGACGGGCGGCAAGGCCGAAGGCGGTCGCGCGAAGGTGGCTGTTCAGCTGGAACTAACGCAGAAACCGATTGGGCCTGATCGGCAGCTCACCTTTCGGCGTGGGGGCCCATGAGCTTCGAGCAGGCCGCCGTCCCAACCCCGCTGCGTAGAGGACGGTCTCCGCGATGCCGTCGATCCCGAGGTCCGATTCGATTCGCGAATCAGCCAGCGCCATCACCGAGAAGGTGGCGAGATTCAGCGCGGTGCCCGCGAGACAAAAGGTCTGACACACGTGACCGGCCTCGATGAGGGACGCGCGATACGCGCGCGAGTACGGGTATCGCCACAACTGCCGCTTCAGCACGGCGGTGAAAAAAACGAGAGCGGATGCCTTCGCAAAGTAGCCACTCCCCGGCACGTACGATCGCAGGCGCGCGGAAGCCGGCGGCGCGCCGATGCGCTCGAGCGCGTGACGGCCAGAAGCGTAGTGGTACAGGCCTGGACGCAGTCCCGTAACATCGCGCGCAACGACGTACAGCTCGATAGGATGACGCGCACCACCTGATGGGGACGTCTTGAGTGGAAGTTCTCGCGGACCAACATCAACCCAGTACTGAACGCCGCCGCTAAGACCGAGCACCGTGGCAAGTTCGTTCAGGCCGATCGGCTTCCCCGAGAATCGCCGCCACGTGCGGCGTGCGAGCACCACGCTCGCAAATTCTCCGTCGCGATTCGGACGAGGCAGGTTGATGGTTGCGGCGCCTCGATATCTTTTGAGAGGCGAAGGCATCGGCGATTCGCGTGCGGTCTCCGCGGCGCGACGCGCGGACTTTGCAGCGGACCAGTAACGCACATCCTTGGTCGCGGCGTGAAAGAAACCGGCCTCGGGATTCCACGGGTCGAGCGCGGTCATCGCGTTCACGCGCGGATCGTGCGGACGATCGGATAGTTGGAGTAACGATCGAGCCGCGAGCACTCGAAGCAGCCGCGTCAACCAGGGTGAGTCACCGATTGCCCGGCGGATGTCGTCGAGCGTCTTCCACTCGTCACAGAAATCGAGCACGGTGCAAACGAAGGAATCGACGGGGGCGATGTCATTCGTCGCGTAATTGCGAGCGACGAACGAGTCGTTTCGCCAGTACAGTACGAGATGCGGCGCCCGGCGGAACCGCACCGCACGCCGCGACTCCATGCTATTCGAGGGGAACGATCATGTTGGGGCCGCAGGCTCCGTCGATCTCATCGAGCATTCGGTTGAGGCGCGCCACCGTGTCACGCACCTTGTCGCTTGGCTGCTCTACCGCATTCAGCATCGCGACATGATCGCGAAGCTTCTTGCGCACGCCGCTCAGCTCGACTTGCTTCGGTTTCGGGGCGGGTTTCTTTGGTTTGCGGGTCTTCTTCTTGGCGGGTGATGAAGACGCGGACTTCTTCGATCTGCTGCGGGTTTTCGCCACGAGCACGCTCCTCTTGCAGTAGAAATGGACGAGCGAGTCTAGGCTACGGTGGAGCTGTCGTCAAGGTCCGAACCGGGTGGCTCCGCCAGCAGTTTGCGACGAGCGGTGGCGTCTGCTGGCAGGCTACTCGACACCGATTCGGTGCAGAAGCGCACCGAACCGTGGAGTTCCTCGAAGCGGATCTGCGTTCGGGTCGACCGCAAGCCAAAGGACTGCAGGATCCCGCTCCGACACGGCCCGCTCGAGCAGGTCCATCGCCGTCGAGTGATCACCAAGGGCGGCATAGGCGAACGCGAGCACGGGTGCGTTGATGGTCTGTTTTCGTTCGGACGCACCAGCCGTCAGCTTCGACAGTCCGTCGCGAGCGAGATCCACGTGCCCGGCGACCGCCTGCAATCGCAGGAGCTGCAGCCGCCATCCGGAGCCGGGTTCGACGGCCATGCCGATCGCCCGTTGGGTCTCGTCGATGGCTTCCGCGATGCGACCTTGGGCTTCGAAAACTCTGCCTAGCACGAATCTGGCCCTCGCGTAGGTCGGATCCAGATCCAGCGCCCGCAGCAGCGACTGCGCCGCGGGATCGTAATCGCGCTTGTAATAGAGGATCACTCCCTGCGTCTGGGCCGCGTCCGCTGCCAACGGGTCGAGGTCGACGGCGGTGCCGCACTCGACCGCTGCTTCATCGAGTCGCCTGGCGGCCGCAAGATACCGGCCGAACTGGGAGCGTGCGTACGTGAAGCTCGGATTCAGTTCTATCGCCCGACGATATTCCCTTTCTGCGCCCGCCCAATCCCAGTCGTAATAGAACCGGAGGTCGGCGAGCGCCACGTGCGCATCGGGGAGATCCTCATTCAGCGCGAGCGCCTTCTGAACTTCCGCGAGCGCAGACGCTCGGGCTTCCGGCTGCGAGATAACCTGATCGAAACCGAGCGCCACGTACGAGCGCGCCGCGCCCGCGTGCGCACCCGCGTGGGAGGGATCCAGTTGCAGCGTGCGGTTGAACGCATCGAGCGCCAGCCGCGCGCTCTGCGTTCCGTACCGCCCGATGTGGACGCGGCCCTGAAAGAACGCGGTCTCCGCATCCGCGCTCGTCTGAGTCCGCCGCGCGAGCCGGTTCGACTCGTGAGGCGTCAGCGCGCCGTCCACGGCACGGGTCACGGCGCGCGCGATGCCGGCCTGCAACGCGAACGTGTCCCCGATCGGCCGTTCGAACGACGTCGACAGGATCGTGCTGTCTGTTCCCGCAGAGATCAGCCGGACGTTCAGCTTCACGCGAGAAGGCTTGCCAGATCCATCGATCGCAGTGGCCACCGTGCCTTCGAGCAGCGTGTCGACTCCAAGGGCAGCGGCAATCTCACGCATCGGACGCTTCGTCCCTTTGAACTGCATGACCGATGTTCGCGACGTCACGCGCAACGCGCTGACCTGTCCGAGCGTTCCGATCAGCTCGTCGGTCAGGCCGTCTACAAACGACGACGGTATCGCCGCCCCGGACAAGTCAGCGAGCGGCAGCACGGCGACACTGGTAATCGCCGGCGGCGCCGTCTGCGGCCGGTACGTTGCCTTCACCGACCACACGATCAGACCCACGACGACGGCGAACGTCGCGGCAATGGCGCCCATCAATACTGGTCGACCCCTCGACTTCGTCCGGAATAGGCCCCTGGGTCGCGCTGCGTCAGCCGGCGCGGCGGCCGGGAGCGCGGTTACTTCCGGCTGAAACCCGTTGGCAGCTTGCCGAAGCTCTGCCTCCATTTCCCCCGCGCTCTGGTAGCGGGCCGAAGGGTCGTGCTCGAGTGCGCGTTCGATCACGCGGACGAACACCGCCGGCAGGTCGGGACGCACATCGAGCAGCCGCCGGGTCTGCCGATTCACGCGCGCGCGCGCCAACTGCTCCATCGTGGTCGCGACGACAGGAAACTCTCCCGTGACCAGATAGAAAAGCAGCACGCCGAGGCTGTAGAGATCCGTCTGCACGGTCGCTGCCTGTCCGCGGAACAACTCGGGCGCGAGGTACATCGGCGTGCCGACCATTCGCGGTGTTCCGAGCGCCAGCTTCAATTCTTCGCCCGTGCCGAAGTCCATCAGAACGATGCGGCCGCCGTTCTCGCGCAGAACGTTCTGCGCCTTGACGTCTCGATGCAGAAGACCGACGCGGTGGACAGCGGCGAGCGCGGCGCACAGATCCTGACCGATGAGCGACGCCTCGCGGGCGCCGAACGGCCCGCGCGTCTTGACGATCTGTTCGAGCGATTCGCCGCGGATCAACTCCATCCACAGGCCGATCTGCGACTCGTGCCGCTCGGCGCCGTAGACCTGCACGACGTGAGGATGTCGGACCCGCGCAAGCCGGCGCGCTTCCTCGAGCACACGGGCGTGCGCCCCGCGCGCCGACGCTTCGTGCCGGCGAAGAAGCTTGAGGGCGACTTCGCGGTGCAACTCGGTATCGAAAGCCCTCGAGACCTCGCCGGACGCGCCCTGGCCGATAGGCTCGAGCAGCACCAGGCGGCCCCACCGGGGCCCCCACGGCGCGGGCTTTGCGCCGTGGGGTGGGAGCCGAGGCCCTTTGGGAACCGGAGCTTCCGTCGCAGGGAACCGCCCGAGGTCTTCGGGGATGCTCCGATAGAGCGAAGCGATGCTTTCAACGAGACGGAGATGGCGAATGAGCCGCTTGTCGCGCTCGGCGGCGTGCGATTCGAAGCCGGCCCAGTCGACCGTTACGCCGTCAGCCACGTACTCGGCAACTGCGCTCAACGCCTGCTGTCGATCAGCGCTCAACGTCCATCTCCTCCGCCAGCCTCACGAGCGCGCGGGACACGGCCATGCGTGCAGCGTCCGATGACGACTTGCCGTACATCTGGGCAATCTGCTGATACGGCTGCTGCATCTCGACACGCGCGACGATGATGTCGCGCTCCTCTGGACGTAATCGCTGCAGCGCGGTCTCGTAACGTTCCATAGCCTCTCGGCCGATGGCCTCCTCCAGTGGCGATGCGCCAGCGTCCGGATGATAGTCCGCGTCGTCCAGCCCTTCGACGCCTGGATGGCGATGCACTCGCCGGACCTCGTCGCGGATCCGGTTCGTCAGCGCCTGACGCAAATACGCCTGCAATGCGCCCTCGTGGCGTGGCTCGAATGCGTCGATCCGCCGCAACGTCTGAACGAGGGTCTCCTGGACGAGATCCTCGGTGTCGCGCAGATCGCGCGTCCACTGCGGCAGACGGCCCCGTGCCCATCGTCGTAAGGGAGCTGCGTGTCGACGGAAGAGATCGTTGAGGGCCTCGTCGTCTCCCTGTCGCGCGCGCCGGAGCAGATCCGCTGTGGACGTCAGGTCCGCGGAAGGGAAGAGCTTCGGATCATCCATGTCCGCCACAGTCTAGGCCGGGGGCGTCGCCCCGCCGGACCCGCCAATCGCCGTCGCTGGCGGGGCCCGTCGTCCCGCTCCGCTCCGGCGGGGCGCGCCGTTGGCGCGCCCAAGTGTGGCTATCATGGACTCAAATCATAATCCCGTCCGTGCCGCGGCCTGCTTCGCCGAAGCCCGGCGTTGTCACCGGGCGATGGCAGAAACTCGTCCTGCTTTTGGATCAACGAAAAGGTGAGGGCGACCGAACGAAGACGAGGGGTGAATGCACGAAAAGGCGGTCCGGAGACCGCCCGTATCGTGAATTCTATCTCGCGGCAGATTACCGGTGGCTAATCGTTCGTGACCTTACGGAGGAGAGCGAGATCTGTCAGCATTTTTCCGGCGCCGAGGACGACCGAAGTCAGCGGGTTCTCTGCGACGAGTACGGGCAGGCCGGTTTCCTCCCGCAGACGTTTGTCCAGGTTCCTCAGCAGCGCGCCGCCGCCTGTCAGCACTACACCGCGATCGAAGATGTCGGCGGAAAGCTCGGGTGGCACTCGCTCGAGCGCGTCGCGAACCGCGTGAACGATGGTTCGAATCGGCTCGGCGAGCGCTTCACGCACTTCGCCATCGGTGATGGTCACCGTCCGAGGCACGCCCTCGAGCAGATGCCGTCCCTTGACTTCCACCGTCAGGGGATGATCGAGCGGCGCGGCCGAGCCCACTTCACATTTGATCCACTCGGCCGTACGCTCGCCGACGAGGAGGTTGTGGTTGCGACGCATGAACTGCATGATCGCCTCGTCGAGGGCATTGCCCGCAACGCGAAGCGATCGTCCGTAGACGGTGCCCGCGAGAGAAATCACGGCGATGTCGGTCGTGCCGCCGCCGATGTCGATGATCATGTTGCCGGCCGCTTCGGTGACCGGCAGACCCGATCCGATCGCAGCCGCCATCGGCTCGTCAACGAGGTACACCTCGCTCGCCTTCACGCGGAAGCCGCTGTCCTTCACGGCCCGCCGCTCGACCTGGGTAATCTCCGGGGGAACGCCAATCACCAGTCGCGGCCGCCGCAGGGCTGTGCGGCCCGTCACCTTCCGAACGAAGTGCACAAGCATTTTTTCGGCAGCATCGAAGTCTGCGATGACGCCGTCTTTCATCGGCCGCACGGGCTTGATGTTCGCCGGCGTCCGGCCGAGCATCTCGTGCGCCTCGGTCCCGACCGCTTCGATGGATCCCTTGGCGGTGTTGAACGCCACGATCGAGGGTTCGTTCAGGACAATACCGCGTCCGCGCGCGAACACGCAGGTGTTCGCGGTTCCGAGATCAATCGCCACGTCGGTCGCGAACGCTGAGAACAAATTCATGTCTGGCTCCGGAGGAACGAGTCGGCAGGACGGTTGCGTTGGCTTCCGTCCTGCCCTCGTCGTGGAGGAGAGGTGCCGTTGCTGACAGGCTCTGAGGCACGAACCGTTCCGTTTTGGCCGAATCCGTTATCCAGCAGATTTTGGAGAATATGTGCGATTCACGGACAGGACGGGATTCGCACATCGTTCCGACAGGTTACGAATCCGATGGAGAATTACAGTTCTGCGAGGCGGCGGTTCTGAACCTGATCTGCGAAGAAGCGAGCCACTCGAATCCAGAAGCTAGAGTGAACCTGCCACGATCGCTCTAACTTCTAACTTCTAGAGTTTCTGTCTGGGTCACTTGACCGTGACGCGCCGCACGGTCGTCTCGCTCGCTGTTGTCTTGGCCACGTAGTAGAAGACATCGCCGCAGAGGGCCGCGGCGGTCGGGTCCGGCATTGGAACGCCGCCGTCGAGAACCTCGAGGGAGGTCGCCGTTCGACCGTCGGCCGCCAGCCGGATGCGAACGATCCTGTAGCTCCCATCGGCAGCCTTCTGCGTGCCGACCAGGGAGCCGTGATGCCACCGGATCCGTTCGAGGCCGCTCAGGTCGATCTTCGTCCCTGCTTTGACCGTGCGACTCCGTCGCGACGTCAGATCGACCTGGACGATGCCCTTCTCGTGCGCGACGTAGACGATCGACTCGGACTCCGGAGCCGCACTCGTCGCCCGTTTCGTTTCGAGGCCTGCCGCCAGTTTCAGATCGTGCGATTTCGGAGCGACACTGAAGAGGCGATTGCCGAGGCTGTCGAGCACGATGACGGTGCTGCGCGGCGCAACGGCCACATCGCCGAAACGTGCAGCACCGAAGCTCTCGGGCAAGGACAGCGTGTAGAGCACGCGTGCCGAAATCAGCTGCAGCTTGTGCAGCGTCGCGCCGCCCGGCTCGTCGTTCCTGCCGCTGACGACCCAGAGGTCTCCCTCGTGCGGATCGATTTCGAGCGCCGCGATCTCGCCAAAACCGGCCGACTGCGCGCCGGCGAGGTTTGCGACGCGCTGCGAGGCTTCATCGACGACGGTCAGCTTGTGCGCTGCTCGATCGCCAACGATGAATCGGTCGGACACATCGTCGTACGCGAGCCCCGCGGGCGTGAATGCCGGCGTGACGAACCGGATTGCTTCGGCGGCATCACCGGCAACCGTGCCCTCCTTCGATAGCTTCTCGACATCCGGTCTGCGCGTTTTCGTTTCCGGCTCTGCCGATGTCTCGGCTTTCCCGCCGGCCTTCGTGGTCGCGGCCGCGTCAGCCGTCGCTCGCTCGAGGCCGCCCCAGCCGGGCAACGCGCGAACACGACGAAATTCGTCGTTTGTGGCAGCGTCCGTGACGATGCCCATCGCGGCCAGACGCTGGAGCATCACGAGCGCGTCGTGCGGACGGCCGCTGAGACTCTGCGCGCGCGCAAGCATGGTCAGGAGATCGGAATCGCTCTTCGGGCCCTTCTGTACCGCGCGCCAGGCGAGATCGTGGAACAGTTCGTACTCCTGTCTATCGGCGGCAGCAAGCGCAAGGCGCTTGCACTCCTGCCATGACGAGCAGTCGGTGTCGCGTGCCTGCCCCGAGCCCTGTCGAGGGGTTTGCGCCGGGTTGTGCGGAGGAACGAGGAGTATCGAAGTGATAAGTAATGTTGAAGCAAGTACCATCGATTGCGCCGGCTCGCGTAACGCGATTATAGTCGGCCGATGTGTCGTGATGCGTGGCCGGCTCAGATTCCGCTCCTTTTACTGGTACTGGTGATCACCGGTTGCGGCGGAGACAGCACGTCCGCGCCGCCTGACGTCGCGGCGCCTCCGGCCGATGCCGTCAAGACGTCCTCGGGTCTCGCTACTCGCGTCCTCAAACAGGGCACCGGCTCCCGCCATCCGGGACCGCATGATTCGGTCACGGTCCACTACACCGGCTGGACCACCGATGGGCAGATGTTCGACAGCTCCGTGGCTCGCAATGAGCCTGCAACGTTCAATGTGGACGGCGTCATTCCCGGCTGGACGGAAGCGCTGCAGCTGATGGTCGAAGGTGAGAAGCGGCGGATTTGGATTCCTGAGAAGCTCGCCTACGCAGGTGCTCCTGGCGCGCCACAGGGGATGCTGGTCTTCGATGTCGAGCTCATCAGGATTGGTCGATGAAGCGCCTGCGGCCGCGGCGAGCGAGCGGAGCGGGGTCCCCGACGCGCGTTTTGTGCGCGTTGGGGTGCTCGTAGCGAGTCGAGCCGCAGCGCGTGGGGTGGGGCCCACGCGCAGTGAGAAAAGATGCTCGGTAGGTTCAGGGCTCAGGGTTCAGGGGTCAATTCGGATTTCGATGAGGAGGCGTAATGGCAAAGTATCTGTTGCGCGCGTCGTACACGTCGGAAGGCGCGAAGGGCTTACTGAAGGATGGCGGCTCTAAACGAGCGAGCGTCGTCGAGGCGGCGGTCAAGGCGGCGGGTGGAAAACTCGAGGCGTTCTACTTCGCCTTTGGCGAAGATGACGTCTACATCATCGCGGACTTGCCGGACCATCAGACGGTAACGGCGTTCGCGCTTACGACCAGCGCGTCCGGTGCGGTGAAGGTGGCGACGACCGTGCTCATGACGCCGCAGGACGTGGATGCGGCCGTCAAGAAATCGGTCTCGTACACGCCACCGGGACGTTGACGCTCGATATATCAGAAGCTCGAATCTAGAAGTTAGAGTGAATCGTGTCACAATCGCTCTAGCTTCTATCCTCCAGCTTCTGATCCCTGACGCGATTCACCGACTGGAGAGTAGATCGAGCAGCTCGAGGATCGCCGCGATGCCGGAACCCGCGGGCTCGTCGGTTTCCGCTTCGGGCGTCGTGACGCTCTGCTGCGCCGAGTCATCCGGCCGGATGTCGCGTGTGCCACGGTCGCGCCCCGGCGCATCCACGATCTGGCGGAGCTCACCAAAATCCAGCCACACGATCTCGCAGGTCTCGCAGTTGTCGATCACGACGTTGCCGGGGCCGTAGTACGGGTGGGTTTCCATGCGAGCGCTGCAGACCGGACAGCGTACTTCGCGCTGCAGGTCCTTCGGATCGATGGGGACCGGCGCGGACGGCGGTGTCGTTGCCCACGCGCGCCGCTTGCGGACGATGTCGATGAACTTTCCGCGTGGGATGAGCAGACCGCGGCAGTTGCCGCAGTGGTGAACCGGGAACAGCATGTCGACGAGCGCCGATGACAACGGCTTCCGGCAGGCGGGACACGGCAGCGGAGGCTGCGCTTCGCCGAGAACGCGAACGCCTTCGTCCGCCGTGGTCTCCGGAAAGTGAAAGGCGCCGCAGTACCGACAGAAGTAATAGCCGCGTGTCGCGATGAGCTCCATCGCGGCGCCGCATCCGCTGCAGTTCACCTTTCCCTGGACCCTTCCTTTCTCCCTTGTCTTTCTTTAATGCTCGCGGGGCCCCACCGCCTCCACCCCAGCGCGCACAAAACGCGCCTTTCCCTTTTCTTACGGAGGCGGCACGGTCGCACCGAAGCTGTTCAGCGCCTCCTCCTCCGAGTCGAAGGTCTCGAAGACCGACAGCAGTCGAGTGATGCCCATCACGCGATGACTGCGCGCCGAGAGGTGCAGCAGCTTCACATTGCCGCCCTTCCGGCGCACGCTCAAGTACTTCGCGACGAGCGAGCCGACGCCGGCGCTATCGATGTAGTCGACCCCGTGAAGATCCACGATGACTTTCACGCGGCCCGCGGCCACGAGTCCGTCGATACATTGCCTGAACTCCAGCTCCCCTTCGTAGAGAACGAGCCGGCCAGTCAGTTGAAGGATCGTCACGTCCCCAACGCGGCGTTCTGCAATCGTCAGCAACTCGACCTCTTCGGTGACGATTATAGTCGGGCGGAGGCCAAGAGCCGAATCACTAATCACTGATCCTGAATCCTTTTATCGTCGGATCCCTGGATCTTTGAATCTTCGGGGTCCTCAATCGTCGAGATTAGGATTCCACGATTTCTGTTTCGAGGATTCGACGAGCAGTGATTCACGATTGGGGATCAGGATTCACGATCAGGGATCGGGGATCAGGGATTAGGGATTCAAGCCTCCCGCAGAGCCGCGATCGGATCGACACGCGTAGCTCGACGCGCCGGGACGTAACATGCCGCTATCGCGACAGCAAGAAGGACCATCGTAACGATCAGAAATACGGCGAAGTCGTACGCGCCGACGCCGAAGAGCAACGTGCGGAGATAGCGGGTCAGCAGCAGCGAGCCCGACAAGCCGATCGCAATCCCGAGTCCGACGGTTTGCAGCCCCTGTCTGAACACGAGCGACAGGATCATCGCGCGGTCAGCCCCGAGCGCCTGACGGATGCCGAACTCGCGCACGCGTTGGGCGACGCCGAATGCAAGCACGCCGTAAATCCCAATCGCCGACAGCACGAGCGCGACGGCGCCGAACAGCGCGAGCAGCATCATGGGCGCGCGGCGCGTTTCAAGTGAACGCGCGACCCACTGGTCCATCGTCCGGACGTCCGCAATCGGCTGCTCGGGGTCGATCGCCTGCACCGCCGCACGAACCTGTGACACGAGCGACTGCGGATCGCCGGTGGTCTTCAGCACGAGCGCCATGCTCGGGCGAGGCTGTTGCGTGACGGGATAGTAAAGTCGTTCCTTCGTCACCGGCTGGCCGAGATCGATGCTGTTGATTATGCCGACGACGCCGACGATGGTGAAGGGGGGATTATTGGGACCACCACGGCGGATCTGCTGCCCGATCGGATCGCGCTTCGAGAAGTAGCGGTTGGCGAGGTACTGATCGATGACGACCACCGGCGCGCTCTCCGCGCTGTCGCTCTCGTTGAATACACGGCCTTTGATCAGGGGAATGCGCATCGCGCGGAAATAGTCTGCGCCAATGACTTCCTGGCGGCCATGTGGATTGGCTTCCCCTTGTGCCGGCGTGTAGCCGACGATCGAGTACGACCCGGAGCTGCCGTTGCCGTTGAACGGGACGCTGGACGTCAGCCCAACGCCGGTAACACCGGCGAGCTCGTGCGCTTTGTCGACCAGTCGCTGCCAGAATGCCCGGCGCGCGTTTGCGTCGGCGTACCGCGTCGCGGGCAGCGAGATCTGCGCCGTCAGGACGTTGTCCGTTGCAAAGCCAGGGTTGACGTTCTGCAGCTTCGCGAAGCTCTTGATGAGAAGCCCGGCCCCGACGAGCAGCATCAATGCGAGTGCGATCTCGCAGACGACCAGCGTCGCCCGAGTGATGCCGGTGCCTGTGCTCGCCGAGCTCCGCGCGCTGTCATCCTTCATCAGGCTGGCCGTGTCACCGCGGAGAATCGCGACGGCCGGGACCATCCCGAAGACGAGGCCCGTCACGATCGCCAGCGCCAACGTGAAAACGAGGACGGGCGGGTGAAGAGACGCGTCAGCCACGCCGGGCATCTGCTGCGAGCTCATGGCAATGAGTGCGCGAACGCCGACCAGACCAAGGGCGAGGCCGCCGGCTGCGCCGAGCACCGACAGCACGACGGATTCGGTCAGCAGTTGTTTGACCAGCTTCCACTGCCCTGCGCCGAGTGTGGTCCGAATCGCGAGCTCGCGGTACCGGCCGGTCGCGCGCATCAGCAGGAGATTGGCGACGTTCGCACACGCGATGAGCAGCACGACGAACACGCCGGCCTGGAGCACGTAGAGCGGCGTGCGGAAATCACCGGCGATCTCCGTCCGCAGCGGCACGGCGTAGCCGCCGAAGCCGCTCGTCCGCGCGAACGACTGGAACTGCGGCAGCCGCGCCAGGTTGTTATCGACAATCGCCTTCATCTGTGCGTTCAATTGCTCGATCGTCGCCCCCGGCTTCAGACGGGCGACCATCGAGCTGAACTCGTTGCCGCGTCCCTGGTCCGACATCTGCTGCGGCGTGAACGCGAACGGCAGCAACAGCGCCACATCGCGAGACAGGAGCGTGAAATCCGCCGGAAGCACACCGACGACGCGGTGTGCCACCCCGTTCAGCCTGATGTCACGCCCGACGATTGCACGATCGGAGCCGAACCTCGACGTCCACAATCCGTAGGTGAGGATTGCGTATCGGTCCGCATCGGGCTTCGCTTCGTCTTCGGTGAAGCCGCGGCCCAGGAACGGCTGCCGCTGAAGCGTCGTGAAGAACGACGGCGTGACCGCGAGTGCACGCAGCTGCTCGGGCTGCCCGTTCTCCGCCAGGTTGACACTCCGCATCGTGAACAGGGTCGCATCCTCGATGGACGCCGCCTGGGTTTTGCGATCGATATAATCCGGAATCGAGACGCTCGCCTGCGGAAGGCCCATCAGCGGATACGTGTTCCAGACGAACACGAGGCGATTTGCGTGGGGATAGGGAAGCGGCTTCAGCAGAATCTGGTACAACAGGCTGAAAATGGCCGTGTTCGCGCCGATTCCAAGCGTCAGCGTCAGGACGGCAACGGTCGTGAAAATGGGCTGCTTGCGAAGCGTGCGGATGGCGTAGCGGAGGTCTCGCATAGGCGTTTTGACGGTCGCAGTTGGGGAATGGTTCTAACGCTGACGGAGACAGAAGTCAGAATCTAGAAGCTAGAGTGAAGGACACTCTTTGACGCTCTAACTTCTAGCTTCTCAGGTGCGTCACTGCCCGAAGAACGCTTCGTCGATTCTCAATAGACACTGACCCACAACGGAAACAATGCCGCGAGCGTCTCCTCGGCCGCGAGCACCAGCTTCCGCATTTCGCCGAGCGTCTGCGCGTCGGCCGGCTTCTCCATGAACAGCCAGCGGCCGACGAACACCCATCCGATACCAGCGGGATTGCGGCACTTGACGATCCAGTCCACCGCCGCGCGAGGAAGAAGCTCGAGGGCCGGGCCACGATCGCCGTACTGAATGAAGCCGCCGGTCTTTTCCATCCAGTCGAGGACATGACCGCGCCACGTCGACGCGAGCTGCCGCTGGAAACGCTCGAAGTAGCCGATCGCAAGAGTCTGCCCTGAATCGCGATCGGAGTCGCGCCCAGCCGACGTCATATTGAAGCCAATCCCTGCACGAAAGCAATCGGCGCCCCAGTGGCTGCCACTGAAGATACCGAGGTTGATCTGCGGCTCCCAGCGGCCGCCATGGTGAAACGCGAAGACGTGCCCGGTGTAGCCGGCGTGATAGCTGTTTCGGCGAAACAGATTCGACCAGTTGAGCCCGGCGCGGTTCCGTGCGTCGACCATCCGGGTGGCCGTGCGTTGTTCGTTGATCGAGAGCAGCAGCGTCTCGAACTTCGGGCCGAGCGCGTGTGCGGCGTCGTTTGCAGACAGGTGACCGAGCGTGTAGAAGTCCTGC
>Ga0114129_10005032_pt1 | contig 18605 bp, 18 predicted proteins | sample RhiMetdeltSRZDD1_FD_80071 | JGI IMG/M metagenome (GOLD analysis project Ga0114129, IMG submission 80071) | Populus rhizosphere microbial communities from Tennessee, USA - Rhizosphere MetaG P. deltoides SRZDD1 (version 2) (version 2) | ecosystem: Host-associated > Plants > Roots > Rhizosphere >...
CCGCGCCCGGATCCCGCGACGGCGCCCCCACCGGGCGCACCGCCGAGTCCCGGTAGGATTTCGATCCGTGACCACCAGCATCGTCCTGCTCTACAGCGACGACCCGCAGGTTCGGGACCGGATTCGGCTCGCGATCGGTACCCGTCCGGCGACCGACCTCACCGTGCGGTTCGTCGAGGCGTCGACCTATGCCGAATGCGTCCGGCTCGTCGACGACCTGGACGTCGCCGTGCTCGTCCTCGATGGCGAGGCGAGCCCGGGCGGTGGGCTCGGGATCGCCCGGCAGCTCAAGGACGAGGTGCTGGACTGCCCCCCGACGTGCGTGGTGATCGCGCGCGCGGCCGACCGGTGGCTCGCCGCGTACGCCCGGGTCGACGCCACGATCCTCGCGCCCATGGATCCGATCACCACCGGCACCACCGTCGCCGGCCTGCTGCGGTCGCGCGCCGCCGGCCACCGCAGCAACTCCGCCCTGCCGGCACACTGACCCGCCCGGAGGCCCCCGTGGGTGATCGGACCTGGCCGCACCTGCTCGCCACGCTGCTGCGCGCCGAAGAACTGTCCACTGAGGACACCGCATGGGCCATGCGGGAGATCACCTCCGGCGCGGCGACGCCGGCCCAGATCGCCGGATTCGCGATGGCGTTGCGCGCCAAGGGCGAGAGCCCGGCCGAGATCGCCGGACTGGTCGAGACGATGCTCGCCGTGGCCACCCGGGTCGAGCTGCCGCCGGGCGTACGCGCCGTCGACGTCGTCGGCACCGGTGGCGACCGCGCGCACACCGTGAACATCTCGACGATGGCCGCGATGGTGGTCGCCGGCGCGGGCGTACCCGTCGTGAAGCACGGCAACCGGGCCGCCACCTCGGCCTGCGGTGCCGCCGACCTGCTCGAGGAGCTGGGCATCCCGCTGGATCTCGGACCGGCCGGCGTGGTCCGGTGCGTGATCGAGGCGGGCATCGGGTTCTGTTTCGCGGCGCGGTTCCACCCCGGCCTGCGGCACACCGCGGTGCCGCGGCGCGAGCTGGGCGTACCCACCGCGTTCAACTTCCTCGGGCCGCTGTCCAACCCGGCCCAGCCGCCCGCCGCGATGGTCGGCTGCGCGGACGAGCGCATGGCCGGCGTCATGGCCGAGGTGTTCGCCCGGCGCGGCGACTCCGTCCTGCTCGTCCGCGGCGAGGACGGGCTCGACGAGCTGACGACCACCGCGCCCACGCGCTGCTGGGTGATCACGGGCGGGACCGTCACGCCCACCACGATCGACGCCGCCGACTTCGGCATCCCCCGGGCGCGCGCGGCGGACCTGCGGGGCGCGGATGCCGCGTTCAACGCGCTCGTCGCGCGGCGCCTGCTCGCCGGGGAGCAGGGTCCGGTGCGCGACGCCGTACTCGTCAACGCCGCCGCGGCCCTCGCCGCTCACGCCGGGCTCGACGGTGATCTCGGTACGGCCCTCCGTGAGGGCCTCGACCGGGCCGCGGAGGCGGTGGACTCGGGTGCGGCCAGGCGTACGCTCGACCGCTGGATCGCCACGGCCCAGAACGCCCGCGACGCGGAGAGCGCCTAGACCGGCTTGTAGGCCATCACGCAGCCGTGCGGCGGCTTCCCCATGCCGTCCGGTTCCCGGACCACCCGCACCCGGACGGCGAACCCGCCGCGCTCCAGCAGCTCGACGACCTGGTCGGGCTGCTGCCGGTAGTAGTCGAGAGCGATGGGCAGCCCGTCCAGCTCCTCGAAGTGCCGGTGCTCGTCGCCGATCTGGAAGGCGAGCATGAGCTGCCCGCCCGGTGCCAGGACCCGGTGGAACTCGGCGAACAGCCGCGGGCGGTACTCCCACGGGACGTGGATGATCGAGTAGCAGGCCAGCAGGCCGCCGAGGCACCCGTCGGGCAGGTCCAGGGCGAGCATCGACCCGACCTCGAACCGCAGGTCCGGGTACGTGCGCCGGGCCAGCGCGACGATCTCCGGCGACAGGTCGACGCCGAACACGTCCACACCGAGATCCGTGAGAAACCGTGTCACGAGACCGCGCCCGCAGCCGACGTCGGCGACCGTACCGCCGCCGGCGGCCGCCACCCACTCCGCGAACGCGGTCAGCAGCGCCCGGTCCAGCGGCAGTTCACCGAGATCGCCGCCGACGATCAGCTGCGCCCCGGCCGCGGCGAGTACGTCGTACGACTCGCGGGTCGCGCGCAGGAACGGTGCCTCGGTCATGAACGGGCACCCTAGCGCGATCACGTCGCCGCTCAGCGTGGCGGATCATGCCAACCGTTGCGACACGCCGGTACGCCTCCGTCGCGGCCCCCGTGGCGCGTGACACCGTCGGTCGAAGCGACGAGGAGGTTGTCCGTGCCGACGATCGAACAACTGACCTGTGCCGTGTGCGGTCGCGTCACGCCGTACGAGAAACCCCCGTGCGTCGACGGCCACGAAGTCGACTGTCCAGAGTGGACGTGTACGCGCTGCGGCGAGGCGCTGCTCGTCGCCCCGCCGACGCAGGACGTCTGGGGCGCCCTGCCGGTCGGCCGCCACCGCAAGCTCCCCCGCCACCGCGCCCCGACCCGCCACCGCGCCCCGACCCGCCGCCACGCGGCCTGACACGCCCCGCGCCCCCGCGCCCGCCGGCCGCCCGCGCGCGGCCGCGAAGATCGCCGTCCCAGGGCAGAACGTCAAGTCGCGCTGCGCGATCGCACCGCCCGCCGCGATCATGCGCGCGACGTAGCCGCGACACGCCGGAACAAGCTCCCAGGGCGCCCACCGAATAGACACCCAGGGCCCCGCGCACCGCGATCATGCGCGCAAGATAGCCCCGAATGTCCGGAAAGGCCGACGAGCGGGCGCGGTCAGCGCTCGGCGCCCCGGCGCGACCCCGTGTAGTACTCGAACAGCAGCCCACTCACGCCGACCAGGACGGCGATGAGGCCGACGGCGATCAGCCACCACATCCAGTACACGAGCCCGAGCCCCGCCGTCACCGTCGCGACGGCCAACCCGAACGGCCAGTAGCTGCCCGGGCTGAAGAAGCCGATCTCGCCCGCGCCCTCGGAGATCTCCGCGTCGTCGCGGTCCTCCGGGCGGGGGTCGATGCGCCGCGAGACGAACCAGAAGTACCCGCCGCACATGAGGCACAGCAGGCCGGAAAGGATCAGCGCGACCGTGCCGATCCAGTCGATGTGCGTCAGCTCGGCCTGGGACCACCAGCCGTACACGGCCGCGGCTACGAACAGGAACAGGGCCACCAAGCCGAAGATCCGCCACTCGCTCTTCATCGCTGTCCCTCGGCTACCCGTTTGGTGTCGAACGGCGACGTGGTGGTCGCGAACCGGTCCTTGCCGGTGAACCCGATCGCCAGCAGCGCGTCCGCCTGGCTCAGGCCGCCGCGCAGGGCCGCCACGTACTGGTCGAACCGCTCCGGGGACACCGTACGCAGCTCGAAGTTCATCATCGAGTGGTACGTACCGCACAGCTCGGCGCACCGGCCGACGTACCGGCCTTCCTTCTCGATCGTCACCTGGAAGCGGTTGCGCGCCTGCGGATCCGGGAACACGTCGCGTTTGAACAGCATCTCCGGTACCCAGAACGAGTGGATGAGGTCCTTGCTCGCCTCCTCGAACCGGATCGTCCGGCCGGTGGGCAGCACGAGGATCGGGATCTGGTCGCTGGTGCCGACCGTACTGGCGACCGTCTGTGCGCCCGCGTCCGTGTCCGGCCCGGTCCGGTAGTTGAACTGCCAGTTCCACTTGAACGCGATGACCTCGACGGTCACGTCCGGATTGGGCGACAGCTTGTTCACGTTGGTCTGGATGATCGCCGTGTAGTAGAACAGCACGGCGACGACCAGGAACGGCGCCACCGTGTACAGGATCTCCATCGGCATGTTGTAGCGCGTCTGCGCGGGCAGCACCGTGCCCCGCTTGCGGTACCGCACGACACACCAGAAAATCAGGCCCCACACGAAGAATCCGACCGCGAGCGCGGCGATGGCCGAGCCCATCCACAGGTCGTACATCTGCCGGGACTGCGTGGTGATACCGCCCTGCGGCCAGCCGAAGCCGTCGACCGCCTGGCCGATGTCACAGCCGGACAGAAGCGTGAGCAGGGCGGCGGCGCCGGCCCCGAGCCCGAGACCGCGCAGTGCCCTCCGTCGTGGGACCACCTGCTCCTGCCTCCTCGCCGATCGTCGCGCTGAACCACGGTCGAACGGTCGCAGAGTACTCGACCATGCGTGCCCCGACGGGCTCGGGGTCGGTGTGTCCGCAACGGGTTACGGTGCGGGTATGGCGTACCTGGACGCGGCCGCCGCCGAGCCGTTGCATCCCGTCGCGCGGCAGGCCCTGCTCGCCGCGCTCGACGACGGATGGGCCGATCCGGGGAAGCTTTACACCCAGGCCCGCCGGGCACGCCAGCTCCTCGACGCGGCGCGCGCCTCCGTCGCCGAAGCAGTGGGGGTACGCACAGAGCACGTGATTTTCACACCGAGCGGCACCTCGGCGGCGACCCTGGCCGTCCACGGTGGACTGATCGGCCGGCAGCGGTACGGGACGACCGTCGTCCACTCGGCGATCGAGCACTCCGCCGTCCTGCACGCGATCGGCGAGCACGGCGTGAGCGTGCCCGTCGACCGTACGGGCCGGCTGGACCTGGACGCGTGGCGGGCCGCGTTCGCCGCCCCCGGGGTCGCGCTGGCGGCGCTGATCAGCGCCTCCCACGAGGTGGGCACGGCACAACCGGTCGAGGCCGCCGCGGTCGCCGGAGTGCCGCTCTACGTGGACGCGGCGCAGTCGCTGGGCTGGGCCCCCGTACCCGGAGAATGGTCGTTGTTGAGCGCGAGCGCCCGCAAGTGGGGCGGCCCGGCCGGGGTGGGGATCCTGGCGGTCCGGCCGGGTACGCGATGGACGACGCCGTTCCCGGACAACCAGCGGGAGTACGGGTCGGTCGACCTGCCCTCGATCGTCGCCGCCGCGGCCTCCCTGCGAGCGGTGCGCGCTACGGCCGAGCGTGACGCGGCCCGCCTGCGTACCCTCGTCGACCTGATCCGGGAGCGGGTGCCCGCGACGGTGCCGCACGTGGAGGTGGTGGGTGACCCGACCGACCGGTTGCCGCACCTGGTGACGTTCTCGTGCCTGTACGTGGACGGCGAGGCGCTGCTGCACGCGCTCGACCGGCGGGGCTTCGCGGTCTCGTCCGGCTCGTCCTGTACGTCGTCGACGCTGCGCCCCAGCCACGTGCTGGAGGCGATGGGGGTGCTGTCGCACGGCAACGTGCGGGTGTCGCTGCCGCGCGACGTCGCCGACGAGGACGTACACCGGTTCCTGGCCGAACTGCCGGGGGTGGTCGCCGAGCTGCGCGCGGAGGCCGGGGTGACCGGGCTGTGACGCCCGAGGTGCTCGACTGTCGCGGCCAGCGCTGCCCGCTGCCCGTGATCGCCCTCGCCCGGCGGCTGCCCGAGCTGCCGGTCGGCGCCGTCCTGCGGGTGCTCGCCGACGATCCCGCAGCGGGCAACGACATCGCGGCCTGGTGCCGGATGCGGGAGCAGGACTTCCTGGGCAGCCCCGCCCCGGACACCTTCGACGTCCGCCGGGCCGGCTAGTACGTGGCGACGGGCAGCCTGGTCAGTTCGCGCAGGGTGAGCGGGCGCATGCCGGAGTCCTTGGCGATCTTGTCGAGCACTTCCTTGAACACCGTCGCGCCGTTGGGCTCGGCGAGCCGGAACCAGTGGTGCTGGTCGATCCCGAAGATCAGATCGGGCGCGCAGACGTACCGGGTGGAGGTGATCTCCCTGGGGTCGGCGCACGGTGGTTTGTGGCCGGATCCGGCCTGCACCTCCGCGCGCAGGTACCGGCCCGCGTACCACTGCCCGGGCCGGCCGCGCAGCCAGACGACCAGCATCGACGGGTACGCGCGGGCCGAGGTCAGCTCGAAGCCGGGCACGTCGACCGCCACCATCGGTACGGCGTACCGGCGGTAGTACGTGCCCCGCCAGCCGGGCAGGGAGTACTGGATGTAGCCGATCATCAGCGCGTACACGGCGGCGAACGCGAGGACCGTGAGGATCCGGTCGCGGGTGCGGTGGACTTCGCTGACGACCGCGACGGCGGGGTACGCGAGGAGCGCCACGAGCGCCCAGCCGAGCGTCTCGCGCCAGCCGCCGCCCGCGTCGTTGAGCCCACCCCCGGTGAGCGTGCCGACCAGCGCGGCGACGGCGACGACGGCCGGGGTACCGAGCCCGACGAGCCGCGGCTGGGCGAGCCCGACCCGCTCGGCGAGGCTGACGCCGGCGAGTGCGATGAGCGCGGCGGGGATCGCGCCGAGGACGTACGGGACCTTGGAGCCCGTCATGCCGGCGAGTCCCAGGTAGGCCCAGAACAGTGCGACGCTCGGCACGCCGACGATGCCGCCGCGCCACGCCACCACCCGCCAGCCGTCCACGCCCACCCCTCGATCCGCTTGGTGGGCCAGTATGGGGCAACGGTCATCCGCGGGGAAGTCGCGGATGGATGAGTCTGGGCCGGTCAGGCGGCCAGATGGGGACGGATGTCCACGGCCGCGTCGTCGCCGTAGGACTCGGCGATGCGCTTGACGAACTCGTCGGGGCGGACCGTGTACTCCTGGGTGCCGACCGTCTCCAGGATCAGGGTGGCGAGCAGGGCGCCGACCTGGGCCGCCCGCTCCAGCGGGAGACCCCAGGAGAGCCCGGCGAAGAAACCGGCCCGGAAGCCGTCGCCGACGCCGGTCGGGTCGTACGCGTGGATCTCCTGCGCGACCGGTACGCGGATCGGGTCGATGCCCCGCCCGGTGATCGCCACGCCCTGGGCGCCGAGCGTGGTGACCCGGATGCCCACCCGGTCCAGCACGTCGTCGTCGGAGAGCCCCGTCTTCGACTCGAGCAGCTGCTTCTCGTAGTCGTTGGTCAGCAGGTACGCCGAACCGTCGATCAGGTCGCGGATCTCGGCACCGGACATGCGGGCGAGCTGCTGGGACGGGTCGGCGACGAACGCGTACCCCCGCTCGCGGCACTCGGCCGTGTGCCGGGCCATGGCCATGGGGTCGTTGGGGCTGATCAGCACGAGGTCGAGTCCGCCGAGCCGCTCGGCGACCGGGGCCAACTCGATCTCCCGGGCCTCGCTCATCGCGCCCGCGTAGAACGACGCGATCTGGCACATGTCCTCGTCGGTCGTGCAGACGAACCGGGCGGTGTGCGCGACCTCGCTGACGTGGACGGAGTCGCAGTCGACACCGTGCCGCTCGAGCCAGGACCGGTAGTCGGCGAAGTCCGGACCGACCGCGCCGAGCAGGACGGGACGCAGGCCGAGCACCGCCATGCCGAACGCGATGTTGGCCGCGATGCCACCCCGGCGGACGACCAGGTCGTCGACGAGGAATGACAGCGACACCTTGTGGAGCTGGTCGGGCAGCAACTGCTCGGCGAACCGACCGGGGAAGTGCATGAGGTGGTCGGTGGCGATCGAGCCGGTGACGGCGATCTTCACGGTCGGAGCCTTTACGTCGGGCGGCAGGGGTGGGCGCCTGGGCGCGCCGGTCAGCCTAACCCACGCGGCTATCGACGGGCTCTAGAACGGCTAGTGGAACGAGTCCCCGCAGGCGCACGAGCCCTGGGCGTTCGGGTTGTCGATCGTGAAGCCCTGCGCGTCGATCCGGTCGGCGAAGTCGATCGTCGCCCCGCTCAGGTACGGCGCGCTCATCCGGTCGACGACGACCTCGACACCGCCGAAGTCGTTGACGATGTCGCCGTCGAGCGAACGCTCGTCGAAGAACAACTGGTACCGCAGGCCCGAGCAACCGCCGGGCTGGACGGCGATGCGCAGCCGGAGGTCGTCGCGATCCTCCTGGCCGAGCAGGGCCCGAACCTTCTCCGCGGCCACGTCGGTCAGGACGACGGTCGACGGGCTGGTCTGCGCGGCGTCCGCGGTCGAAGTGCTCACTGCTGCTCCTTGAGGTGAACCCAAAGGTCGGTCTCGTCACTATCCCGCCCAACGCTAGCGATGTGACGGCCGATTCCCAACATGAAGCGGGCGGGCCGTGACAAGAACCTCACGACCCGCCCGGTATCGCTCATGCCGTACCGTTGATCCCTACTCCGCCGGCGATGTGGTCGCCCACGTTCTTGTCGATCGCGCGCCAGTACGCGATCGCGCGCTCGACCACCGGCCTCGACACACCGCCCCGCAGGTGCCCGACGACGTTCGACACCAGGCGCTCCCGGCCGGCGTCGTCGAGGACGTCCCGTACGAGCGCGCCGGGCTGGCCGAAGTCGTCGTCCTCGGCGTGCAGCGTGTACGCGGCGCGGACCATCTCCCCGTCGGAGTACCAGCCGTTGTCCTCGCCGCGTACGGAGTCCGCGACCGGTCCGCCGTACGAGTTGGGCGAGTACACGGGCTGGTTCCCCGTGTGCGCGTAGCGCATCGGGCCGTCGAAGGCGTACGTGCGTACCGGCACCTTCGGCTGGTTCACCGGCAACTGCAGGTAGTTCGGGCCGATGCGGTACCGGTGGGTGTCGGCGTACGCGAACATCCGGCCCAGCAGCATCTTGTCGGGCGAGATGCCGATCCCGGGTACGAGGGCCGACGGCTCGAAGGCCGCCTGCTCGATCTGGGCGAAGAAGTTCTCCGGGTTCCGGTCGAGCGTGAGCCGCCCGACCCGGATCATCGGGTAGTCGCCGTGCGGCCACACCTTCGTCAGGTCGAACGGGTTGAACCGGTACCCGGGCGCCTCCGCGTACGGCATGACCTGCACGTACAGCGTCCACGACGGGTGCTCGCCCCGCGCGATAGCGGTGTACAGGTCGCGCCGGTGGAAGTCGGCGTCCTCGCCGACCATCGTGGCCGCCTCGGCGGCGGTGAGCGTACGGATGCCCTGGTCGGTCTTGAAGTGGTACTTCACCCAGAACTTCTCGCCGGCGGCGTTGACCCACATGTACGTGTGCGACCCGAACCCGTCCATGTGCCGCCACGTACCCGGGATCCCCCGCTCGCTGAACAGGATCGACACCTGGTGGGCGGACTCGGGCGCGAGCGTCCAGAAGTCCCACTGCATGTCGTTGTCCCGCATACCGGTGTCCGGCCGGCGCTTCTGCGAGCGGATGAAATGCGGGAACTTGATCGGGTCCCGGATGAAGAACACGGGCGTGTTGTTGCCGACGAGGTCGTAGTTGCCCTCGGTCGTGTAGAACTTCAGCGCGAAGCCGCGCGGGTCGCGCACGGTGTCGGCCGACCCCTGCTCGCCGGCCACGGTCGAGAACCGCAGCAGCGTCTCGGTCCGCGCCCCGGGGGCGAAGACGGCGGCCTTCGTGAAGCCCGAGACGTCGTCGGTCACCTCGAAGCGGCCGAACGCGCCACCGCCCTTGGCGTGCACGTTGCGCTCGGGTACGCGTTCCCGGTTGAAATGGGCCATCTGGCCGATGAAGTGGTGGTCGTGCAGCAGGAGCGGACCGTCGGCCCCCACCGACAGCGTGAAGGCGTCGCTCGGCGCGGGTGCGCCGGTTTCCGTTGTGGAGACAGGGTTTTCCTCAGGCATACCCCACTCCAGCAGCTTTTCTGGAATGAGTCAAGAAACGCTCATCGGCTCCACTGCCGGGCGATACGCCCCGCCAGCGCCCGGAGCGCCTCCGCGGGCCGGGCCAGCGCCTCGTCCTCCCCGACCGCGTCGACAAGCGAATGCGACTCGGTGATCCCCGCCGCCGCGGCGAGCCGCCGCCCCGCGCTGACCCGGCCGGCGACCACGACGCACGGCAGTCCCCGCTCGGCCGCCGCGCCCGCCACTCCGGCCACGACCTTCCCGCGCAGCGACTGGTCGTCGAACGAGCCCTCCCCGGTCACCACCAGATCCGCCGCATCCAGCGCGGCATCCAGCCCGGTCAGCTCCCGGACCAGGCCGATGCCCGACACGCGCCCGCCGCCGAGCGCGAACAACGCCGCACCGAGCCCGCCGGCCGCACCCGCCCCGGGCAGCTCGCCCACCCCGGGTGGACACGATCCCAACCCCTCCTCGAGTACCCGGGAGAAGCGCGCCAACGCGGCATCCAGGACGAGCACGTCCTCGCGGGTGGCACCCTTCTGCGGCCCGTACACGCTGGACGCGCCGTACAGCCCGGTCAACGGGTTGTCCACGTCGGTGGCCGCGACGAGCGCGACGCCCCGGATCCGCGGTGCGCCGTCGAGCCGGGCGCAGCCGAGCAGCGCCGCTCCGCCGTACCCGACCGCGTAGCCGGCCTCGTCCAGCGGGGTCACGCCAAGGGCGGACAGCATCCCCGCCCCCGCGTCGTTCGTGGCCGAGCCACCGAGTCCGACCACGATTCGCCGTACCCCCGACTCGACGGCGGCCAGGAGCAGCGGGCCGAGACCGTACGACGTGGTGGTCCTGGGGCTTCGCTCGTGGGGCGCGAGCAGGTGCAGGCCACACGCCTGCGCGCTCTCGACGTAGGCCGTGCCGTCCCCGGCCAGCAGGACCGACCCGGTGACCGGCCGGCCGAGTGGGTCGACCGTGGGCACCTCGACCAGGCGGCCGCCGGACGCGTGGTGCAGGACGTCGACGAAGCCCGGCCCGCCGTCGCTCAGGGGCCTGACCAGCAGTTCGTCGCCCGGAGCCGCGTCGCGCCAGCCCGCCGCGACCGCCTCGGCCGCTTCCACCGCGGTCAGCGTCCCGGCGAACTTGTCAGGGGCGACGAGGACATGCACGCATGGGAGTGTGACAAACCACAGTTCGGGGACCGGCGTACCGGTGCCATTATGGTCAGTGTGACGACAACATGGACCGAGCCCGAATCCACCCCGCTCGCCCTGCTGCTCCTGGGGCGGGGTGCGGACGCCGACTCCGAGCGCGGGGTCGACTGTCCCGGGGCGCTGCCGGCGCCGAGCGACCCCGATCTCGTCGCGCGGGCGCGGGCGGCGAAGGAGACCCTCGGCAAGCGGCTGTTCGTGCTGGGGCACCACTACCAGCGCGACGAGGTGATCCAGTTCGCCGACGTGACCGGTGACTCGTTCAAGCTGGCGAAGGACGCCGCCGCCCGCCCCGAGGCCGAGTTCATCGTGTTCTGCGGCGTGCACTTCATGGCCGAGTCGGCCGACATCCTCACCGGGCCGACGCAGCAGGTGATCCTGCCCGACCTGGCGGCCGGCTGCTCGATGGCCGACATGGCCGCGCTCTCCCAGGTAGAGGCGTGCTGGGACGTGCTCGACGAGCTGGCGGTCGCCGGCTCGACGGTCCCGGTGACGTACATGAACTCGGCCGCCGACATCAAGGGCTTCGTCGGGCGGCACGGCGGCGTGGTCTGCACGTCGTCCAACGCCAAGCGGGCGCTCGACTGGGCGTTCGACCGCGGGCAGCGCGTCCTGTTCCTGCCCGACCAGCACCTCGGGCGCAACACGGCCATCCTGCAGCTCGGCCTCGACGTCGACGACTGCGTGCTCTACGACCCGCACAAGCCCCAGGGCGGGCTGACGGCCGCCCAGCTGCGCGACGCCAAGATGATCCTCTGGCGGGGGCACTGCTCGGTGCACGGCCGGTTCACGCTCAGCTGCGTCCAGGAGGCCCGGCTGCGGGTACCCGGAGTCAACATCCTCGTGCACCCGGAATGCCGGTACGACGTGGTCACGGCGGCCGACTTCGTGGGCTCGACGGAGTACATCATCCACACGATCGAGGCGGCCAAACCCGGTACGTCGTGGGCGATCGGTACCGAGCTCAACCTCGTACGGCGGTTGGCGCGCGAGCACCCGGACAAGGAGATCATGTTCCTCGACCGGACCGTGTGCTACTGCTCGACGATGAACCGCATCGACCTGCCGCACCTCGTCTGGGCGCTGGAGGAGCTGGTCGCGGGCCGGGTGCCCAACCGGATCACGGTCGACCCCGACACGGCCCGGTACGCGCGCCTCGCGCTCGACCAGATGCTGGCGCTGCCGTAGCGGCTCGGTTGTCGCGGCCCTGGCGGCGGGCGTCTCGCGGCCTCGAGCTTGGGGCCGGCCACGGGTGACCGTGCGACCGCGCTGGGTAGTTCTCCCCGATTCGCGCCAGAGCGCACCACATGTGTGCCCCACAACATCCACCGGGCGGATATGCTGCGCCTGCAAATGGACCATGAACGCACGCTGTCGGGGAGGTTGCGTTGACCGATGTGTTGACGGTGCACGGCGGTGCACCGCTCCACGGTCGGGTCCGCGTCCGCGGCGCCAAGAACCTGGTCTCCAAGGCCATGGTCGCGGCCGCGCTCGGCGCCACCCCCAGCCGGCTGTTCGACGTCCCGCGCATCCGGGACGTCGACGTCGTGCGCGGCCTGCTGGAGCTGCACGGGGTACGGGTCAGCGACGGCGCCGAACCGGGCGAGCTGATCTTCGACCCGGCCAACGTGGAGCGCGCCAAGGTCGACGAGATCAACGTGCACGCCGGATCGAGCCGGATCCCCGTACTCCTGTGCGGGCCCCTCCTCCACCGGCTCGGGCACGCGTTCATCCCCGATCTCGGCGGCTGCAACATCGGCGGCCGGCCGATCGACTTCCACCTGCAGGCGCTGCGCGACTTCGGCGCGATCGTCGACAAGACGCCGTCGGGCCTCGACATCAGCGCACCGAACGGCCTGCACGGTACGAAGCTCGCCCTGCCGTACCCGAGCGTCGGCGCGACTGAGCAGGTACTGCTCACCGCCGTGATGGCCGAGGGCGTCACCGAGCTGCGCAACGCCGCCGTGGAGCCGGAGATCGTCGACCTGATCTGCCTGCTGCAGAAGATGGGCGCCGTCATCAAGGTCCACACCGACCGGGTGATCGAGATCGAGGGCGTGTCGCGGCTCAGCGGGTACACCCACCGCCCGATCCCCGACCGCATCGAGGCGGCGAGCTGGGCCTCGGCCGCGCTCGCCACCGGTGGCGACGTCACCGTCACCGGCGCCCGGCAGGTCGACATGATGACGTTCCTCAACGTGTTCCGCTCGGTCGGCGGCGCGTTCGAGGCCACCGACGCCGGCATCCGCTTCTGGCACCCCGGCGGCGAGCTGCGGGCGGTCGCGATCGAGACCGACGTCCACCCCGGGTTCATGACCGACTGGCAGCAGCCGCTGGTCGTCGCGCTCACCCAGGCCCGCGGGCTGTCGATCGTGCACGAGACGGTGTACGAGCGCCGCTTCGGGTACGTCGAGGCGCTCAATACGATGGGCGCGACGATCCAGGTCTACCGGGAGTGCCTCGGCGGTACCCCCTGCCGCTGGGGCCGGCGCAACTTCCAGCACTCCGCCGTGATCGCCGGCCCGTCGAAGCTGCACGCGGCCGACCTCGTGGTACCCGACCTACGGGCCGGGTTCAGCCACCTGATCGCCGCGCTGGCGGCCGAGGGGACCTCACGCGTGTACGGCGTGAACCTGATCAACCGCGGCTACGAAGACTTCGAGGCGAAACTGGCTGGCCTGGGCGCGCGGGTGGACGGCTAACCGCTGTCCGCTTTTGCCCGGCGGGTGTGGGCGGCGGCGCGCGGCCCGCGGCGCCCGCCCCTGCGCCGCGACGGGGTGGGCGGGCGCCGCCTCCGCGTCGCCCGCCTACGGGCGGCCCCCGCGCCGCGACGGGCATGATCGCCGTCTGCGGTGCGATCGCGAAGTCGCGGTCGACATCCGCACCGCGGACCGCGATCTTGCGCGACCGTCCAGCCGGTAGACGCGACACGCCGGAAAAGCACCGCGCCCCGCGCCCCGCACCGCGCCCCGCGCCGCGCCACAACCGCGCCACACCGTCCCGCCCCCACAGAGCCGCCCACGAGCGGCGGGCGGGCCGAGTACACGCACGCTCGGTTACCCTTTCTCCGTGCCCGTGTTTCGCCGTAAGTCCGCCGACGTCGTTGCCGACGTCGCCGATTCCACCAGCGCCGTCGAGGAGACCGACCTCGACGAGCGGACCTTGCCCGCGACCCGCGGGTACACCCCACCCAAAGGCCGCGAGACGCCCAAACGGGTCGCCACGGGACGGCGGGTCGTGGCCGAGCCGACGGGTACGCGTAAGGAGATGGCCCAGCGCCGCCGCGAAGCGGCCCGGGCCGAGCGCGCCGAGGCGACCGAGGGCATGCGCCGCGGCGACGAGAAGTACATGCTGCCACGGGACAAGGGCCCGGAGCGCCTGCTGGTCCGCGATCTGGTCGACCGGAGGCGTACGGTCGGCACCTGGTTCTTCGGCGGCGCGCTCATCGTGATCGTGGGCTCCTCCGCCGCGATGCCGCCGGTCGTCCGGCTCGGGGCGAACATCCTCTGGGTCGCGCTCGCCGTCGCGCTGATCGTCGACGCGGTCCTGATCGCCCGGTCGATCCGCAAGCGGGTGCGCGCCAAGTACCCGAATACCACGCAGCGCATGGGCTCGCTCTACCTGTACGGGATCATGCGATCGATCACGTTCCGCCGCATGCGCATCCCGAAGCCCCGGCTCAAGATCGGCGACAAGCTCCCCGCCTAGCCCTCGCCCCTCACGTCCGGACGGCCCGACGCGTACAGCCGCGTCACCACTTCCTCGATGCTCGGCTCGACCACGGCCAGGTCGCGCAGCGAGGCGGTCGTCGCCAGGCGCGCGACCAGTTCCCCGGCGGTCACCCCGGAGCCGTCCAGCGCGTACGTGAGCCGCAGCCCGTCGGCCGACTCCTCCGCCAGCGTCACCCCCGGCAGGCCCGGATCCGGCTGCGCGATCGGGTCCAGCAGGTCGACGACCACCTTGCGTCGCGACCCGTACCGCGCGTGCAGCGACTCCAGCGTGCCGTCGTGCACCACCCGACCGTGGTCGATCACCACGAGCCGGCGGGCCAGCCGTTCGATGTCGGCCAGATCGTGCGTGGTGAGTACCAACGTCGTGTCGCCCTTCTGCCCCTGGGCGGCCAGGAACCCGCGTACGGCCTGCTTGCTCACCACGTCCAGCCCGATCGTCGGCTCGTCGAGGAACAGCACCTCCGGCCCGTGCAGCAACGCCGCGGTCAGCTCCCCGCGCATCCGTTGGCCGAGCGAGAGCTGCCGCACCGGCGTGTTCAGGAACCCGTCGAGGTCCAGCAGCGACCGGCACTCCCGCAGCCGCGCCGCATGATCATCCGGGGGTACCCGGTAGATGTGCCGCAGCAGCGCGAACGACTCCCGCAGCGGCAGGTCCCACCACAGCTGCGAGCGCTGCCCGAAGACCACGCCGATCCGCCGGGCCAGCCGGGTGCGCTGCGGGACGGGCGTGAAGCCGCACACGCGTACCGTGCCGGCGCTCGGCATCAGCACGCCCGTCAGCATCTTCAGCGTCGTGGACTTGCCGGCTCCGTTCGGGCCGATGTAGCCGAGCATCTCGCCGCGCTCCACCACCAGGTCAACCCCGTCAACCGCGGAAACCCTCTTCCGGGTACGCCGGAGCCGCCCGGCCTTGATCCGGACGGTGAAGTCCTTGCGGAGTCCCCGCGCCTCTATCACCGTCACGAGCCGGTGCTCCGGTAACGGCGTACCCCGAAACGCCACAACGCGGAGGCGAGCAGGACCGCGACCCCGGCCACGGCGGGGATGGCCCAGCCCGTGGCGGCGGGCAGGCCCAGCGGATCGGGGCGATCGAGCAGCAGCAGCGTCGGGTAGTACGCGATGAACGCGAAGCCCAGCCCGTAGGCGAACACCCGGCGGAACCATCCACTGTAGATGGTCATCGGGTACCCGGTGAGGTCGCGACCGCCGTAGGTCAACGCGTTGGCCACCTCGCCGGACTCGACCCACCAGAACGCGACGGTCGCGGTGGCCACGAAGACGGCGCCGAAGAGTACGGCCCCCGCGACCAGCGCGACGGCCACCAGCGCGACCCGGGCCGGTGTCCAGTCCACGTGCGCGAACCGCAGGGCCACGACGAGCACGACGGCCGCGTACACCGTGCGACCCACCCGCCGCAGCTGGAAGTCGACGGCCACCAGCTGCGGCAGGACGCGCAACGGCCGGATCAGCACGGCGTCGAACAGCCCGGTACGCACGTACAGCCGCATCCGCTCGACGTTGCCCACCGTCATGTCGGCGAGCGCGAACGCGAGCGCGGTGAGGCCGACCATCACGAAGACTTCGGCGACGGAGAAGCCGCCGAGGCTCGGCGTGATCCGGAAGAGGATCAGGACGCCGAGCAGGTCCGCGCCTAGCGTGGCCAGGTTGCCGAGCAGGTCGATGGCGAACGACGTCCGGTATGTCGTCTGGCTGCGGGCCTGCGCACCGAGCAGGCGCAGGTAAGGGTCAGCCACCCTGGATCACCAGCCGGTACTCCGCACGCCGCTGGACGAGCCGGGCGAGCAGCAGGGCGCCGACGGCCCAGCCGAGCTGCACCGCGACGTACCCGAGCTGGCGCGGCAGCGGGTACCGCTCCACGGCCACGTCGAGCGGGGTCTGCAGCAGCGACGGGAACGGCGTACCGAACCACAGGGCCGTGGCGAGCCAGTCGGGCAGGAAGTTCAGCGGGAAGTACAGGCCGGACAGCACGCTCGCCAGCAGGGTCCAGGTGATCAGCACACCCCGGGCGTCGAGCAGCCAGTACGCGGCGGCGTTCATCACGTACCGGCAGGCGAAGCTGACCACCACGGCCAACCCGACCGAGATCATGAACAGGGGGTACGTGGTCCACCGGTGCGGCACGTACAGGTCGAAGGCGAGCGCGCCCACCGCGACGGGTACCACGAAACGGCTGACCGCCGCGTGCGCCGCGCGGCCGACGTCGGTCGCGAGGTAGCTCGTCACGGGGTGGATGGGCCGCTGGAGATCGGTGATCACGTCGCCGGTCCGTACCCGGTCCGCCAGCTCGGTCCAGCTCCAGAACAGCACGACACCTATCAATCCCTGCCCGAGCCAGACGTAGGATGCGAGCTGTGGACGGGTGTACCCGGCGGCGAGTCCGGCCGTCCCGGCCGCGACCGCGAGCAAGGCATAGGTCCGGAGGAATCCGAACATGGAGTTGGTGACGCAGGCGGCTACCGTGGCAACCCGGTAGGTCGAGTATCGGCGGAATCCAGATGCGGCAATTGCCAGGAATGTACGGACAAAAGAGGTCACGATTGTGCTACCCGGCTGGGGCATAGTGGCGGCGACAAACCCCACGCCGTTACCCTCCATCCGCAACCGCGCGATTACCAGGCCGGGCGAATGTACCGGTCGACGGCGGCCGTCCACCCGCCCTTTTCCGACGAAGGTGACACCCACGTGACCGATCGAGGCGAGCGACCGGGTCGCCTCGGCACCGATGGCGACGGCGACGAACGGCGTCGATCGGCGCCGGGGGCCCGGGATAGCGGCCCCATCCGGCCATGGGTTCCCCTGCCGTCCAGCCCGCCGGACGAGGATGACGACGACCGGCGCCAGTCGATCGACCCGCGGACGGGTCAGCTGCCGCAGGTGAACCCCAACGGGTACCCGCCCCCACGACCGCCGACGCAGCCGTTCGGCCCCCGCCCCGGTACCGCACCCGGCCAGCCCGGGTACCCGCCGCCCGGTTCGCCCGAGGGTGGGCCGCGCCGTGCCGGGCAGCAGTACCCCGGTCAGGGGCGGCCGGGCCAGGGGCCGTACCCGCCGCAGCCCGGACATCAGGGCCGGCCCGGACCCCACGGACCGCCCGGTCCGGGGCAGCCGGGGCAGCCGGGGCAAGGCTTTCCGCCGGGCGGCTACCCCGGCCAGGGCCACGCGGGTCAGGGCCATCCCGGCCAGGGCCACGCGGGTCAGGGCCATCCCGGTCAGGGCCACCCGGGCCAGGGTCCGCCAGGGGGTCAACCGCCCTTCCCCGGCCCGGGTCATCCCGGGCAGCAGACCCATCCCGGGCAACAAGGTCACCCTGGGCAACAAGGTCACCCCGGTCAGCAGGGCCCGCCTGGTCGCCCCGGCCCGCCGGGGCGTCCCGATCAACCGGGTTACGCCGGCCCGCCCGCACAGGGCGGACGACCGGGTGCGCCGCCGCACCCCGACCAGCACGGCTACGCCGGGCAGCCGGGGCAGGCCGGGTGGGACGCGCACGGCGGCCCGTCCGCGCGCCCGGGGGGACCGCCGCACCCCGGCCAGTCGCAGTATCCGCCGCGACCCGGCTCCCCCGGTGGCCGCCCATCGCCCCAGGCCGACGGTCCCGCGAACGGTGCGGGTGGCCGCCGCGTCCCCGGCTACGCCGATCTGCTCGGCCCCGCCGCCCCGCCGCCGGCCGAACGCCCGGGGCCACCGCGCCCGCCGGACGGCGTACCGCCGCCACGACCGGCAGCGCCCGGCTCGATGCCCGCCGCGCCCGCGAGCCCCGGCACGCTCTACGGCCGTCAGTCCCCCGGCCCACACGGGCCGGGCGCCGCAGAAGGGCAACCGCACTACGGTCCGCCCGGTCCGCACGGCCAGCCGGGCTATCCCGGCCAGCAGGGCCAGCCCGGTCCGCACGGCCAGCCGGGTCAGTACGGCCAGGCCGGTCCGCACGGCCAGCCCGGTCCGCACGGCCAACACGGCAAGCACGGGCAGCACGGCCACGCGCCCTACGGACCGCCGCACCCCGGCCAGCAGCCGGGCGGCCAGCACGGTCAGCCGTCGTTCGGCGGGCCGGGTCAGGGCCAGCCACGGCCCAGCCTGTTCACGCCGGCGAACGAGCCGCCCGGACCGGACGGGCGGAGCCGTCA
>Ga0114129_10005033_pt1 | contig 18604 bp, 19 predicted proteins | sample RhiMetdeltSRZDD1_FD_80071 | JGI IMG/M metagenome (GOLD analysis project Ga0114129, IMG submission 80071) | Populus rhizosphere microbial communities from Tennessee, USA - Rhizosphere MetaG P. deltoides SRZDD1 (version 2) (version 2) | ecosystem: Host-associated > Plants > Roots > Rhizosphere >...
GAGCAGATCCAAAGAGATTATTGCCACCAGAGCAACAGCAAAAAGCTACGGCCACCGTCAAGAGTGCAGCTGCCATCATCAGCAGCACACTCCAAGCAACCAGTGCACAGGCTCCTCCAGTGGAACTGTTTCGTTCAGAACAAAACCGAACGCAACAACCTGATGCCCCCACGCCGCAGTTGAATAGCGACGCCATTGCCGCCCTGAAACAAAAAGCACGAGAGCTGCCACTTCCGATGAATGTCACACCATCATCAGCGACAGTTGAAACCAAAAGCGTTGTCTCGGCTTTGTCTACGCCATCTACTGCGAAGGCTCCGCTAACTAACACCTACCATGTCGGACCAGGAGATGTTCTGGACGTTCGCCTATCCAATTCTCAATCTCAGCAAACAACGGCCTTTGCGGTGACGCAATCCGGATTGCTCGAACACCCTAACCTTAGTCAACCTTTAGCAGTGAGAGGTCTAACAGTAGAGGAAATCGGCGCGAAGATCGAAAATGACTTGAAGCAGCGCGGCACGATCGACAATCCGAAGGTTTTCATTGGAGTTCTTGATTACGCCAGTCACGCGATCGTAGTCAGTGGGCTCGTAAAAGATCCGGGTACGAAGTTTTTGAAACATGAGGCTGTTCCGCTGGTTGTCGTGTTGGCCGATGCGCAGCCCAAACCTGAAGCAGGAAGAGTTACGGTCGTACGTAACGGACGAGATCAGATACTTGAGACCGATTTGAACCGTACAAGCGATATGAATTTCCTGGTCCGCCCAGGAGACATCGTTACGCTTCAACCAAACGTCACCCAGTCGTTCTTCATCGACGGGAAAGTAAAGTTTCCGGGTGAGAAAACCTACCGCATTGGCTTAACTCTTATGCAAGCGGTCATCACGGCAGGTGGCGCAACATCGAAAGCGAACGTCGCAGAGATTTCTCGCGACGATGGTCAGGGCTCCGTGGTACGAACGCGTTTCGATTTGAGCGACATTGAATCGGGAAACGCTGCCGACCCCGTGCTCAGGCCGGGAGATCGCATCACGATTCTGCATTGACGGTCGAAGCAGATCCACAGATCACACACCGCGCTGGGTCTCTTTCCCAAATACAGATCAATCCTTGCCATCATGAGATCAGAGAGCTCCACGTGGCTGAAGCCAGTGGTGTCTGCCTTCACGCAACCTAACGCTGCACCAAAGGCGTCGTTGTGGTTGTGAACTGCAATGGGCCAACACTAAGGTTCACGACTTTAATCACATAAGTGCCGCCTGGTGTTACAGCAGTGTCGACCACTGCCATGCCGTTCGCAGCGTCGACCGTCTGCAGCGTCAAACCCGAAGGATTAACCAGCACCAGCTTGAATGGAATATTCAAACTGGATTCCGCAACTACTGAAATCTCCTTCGCCCCAGATGGCATTGCGTAATTCGTGGTGGACGTCTGTCCGGCCGAAACGCTGCCAGACTCGTTAGTCGTGTTTCCCGGTCCGGAGGCCGGCTGCGCACTAGAACTAGAATTCTCGAGACAGAAGCCGTCGACATAGACCACACCTGTCATGTTCCTTATCTCCAGTGTGTGAGCACCAGCGCCAATACCCGGAATTCGCATGTTGTAGTCTGACTTGAATTCAGGTGCCTGGGTCGAGCCCACAGACCCGACATAGCTAACCGTCCTTTGGAAGAGACCATCAAGATAAACATCCGCCGTGCCGCCTTTCGGACTCTTTGCAAACGAGTAGGTGATCGCTCCTGTACTGCCGGCGGGCACACTGAAAGCCAGCCGCGCAAAGTGGTTGGCACTCGCTCCGGAGTGATAACGGAAATGACCGCCGCTCGCATTCGCGGAATTAATTGCATGCCAACCGTTCGTGTAAGCAATGCGTGAATCGTTGTCGTCGATACATGTCACCGTCGGACTTGGCGTCGGCGTCGGCGCGGCGCTGACATTGATCGTGACTGAAGCCGGCGAGTTACTAGCCTTGCCGCGCGTGTCAGTAACGTACAACCTCGCGGTGTACACACCATTGGCCGTGTAGGTGTGGGAAATTGTCGGGCTTGATTGCGTCACGAAATACGTATCACCAAAGTCAAACGTATACGACGCAATTGCATCTCCGGCGTCGGGATCTGAAGAGCCCGATCCATCAAAATTCACCGTCAGTGGAGCGGAACCTGACAAAGGCGCTGCATTCAACACAGCTGTCGGTGCGGTTTGCGGACGACAGAAGCTGTTGCCGACCAACGTATAAGAAGGCGTGTTAGCGGTACTATCTGCGGCCGTTGACCCGGTGACATTCGTGTTGCCAGTACCGCTGAACGTCCGCGGGCTGATGTTCGCCAAGGTGGAACCACGCTTCGGCGCTCCTGCCCCCTTGAAGGTCGTATCAGCGATCTTGCTATTTGAAATCGTGATCGTGATGGTCCCATCCGCTGACATTGAGCCTGAGTCAGCAGGGCCTTCGGGGAAAGGTTTATTGGCATCAGGATCAGGACTCGTAGGCGATAGCGGTGGACCAATATGCCCGAATTCATAAGACGGCGCGCCAGTCGCATCAGTCTTCATCGCGACATACTTCCGCAAACCTTTGCCAAAATCCCAGATGATGTACCACTGATTGTTCGTTGGAACGATCGCCAAACTGTCGACCTTCAAAGTCCAAACCAATTTACTGGCATTGGGATTTGCCGGATCGAACGGTTCAGCCACAGACAGCTCACGTATGTCTAAAGCAGGATTTGCAGGCTTCGCGTCTCCGGCTGGATCCTGGACCAGGCTCGCGCCAGGCACACTGCACGAGATAACTGGAGGCAAGGGAACCGGAGTTACCTCTTCGCATATCGGACCTTCTCCGGCTGCATTCACCACCGATACGCTGTAAAAATATTTAACTCCCGGAGCCGCTGTGAAATCGTCGAATGTTGTCTGCGTGCCAAGATTGGCGATCAGAGTTCTTTGCGCACTCCCATCGGGACGGCGGTAGACCTTGTAGCCGGTAATCGCTGAACCGCCATTGTCAGGTGCTTGCCACGACAGATGAATACCGGATTGATCAGAAACCGCAGTCACGAGCGGTGAGCCAGCCAGCGCTGGTTCAACTGGATCGAACGCCGAGATGATTCGCTTACCACCTGACTGTCGGGCAATTGTAGCCAATTCCGTATAGCTGTTCTCAGTTCCGTTGACGCAACCTCCGATGCATCCGTCGGCATAACCGACCAAAACGCGTCCCTCACGGTCGATGGTTGCATCCATAAAGTCCAGCAAGTTTCGATCGTCGGGAACGTGGTCGCAATCCACGGTTCCCAGCGTACAGATCGATCCCCGTTGAACGGGATCGTTTGGTGTCGCATCAACTGTCTTCCACGTCACTCCGCCGTCGAAGGTTGTGGAGATGAAGAGATGCCAACTACCTGGGAATAATGTGTTCGTGTAATCACCCGCAGCAGTTGAACCGAGGAAAGCTATGGCGGCGCGATTATCGTCGGCGTCGACAGCTGATGGATTCAAGGCGCTGGAAGTGGCCGCCGGGAAGACAGCATTCTTGATTCCGAGTTCCGCTCCCAGTACTTGATCGTTGGACCAGGTATAGGTGCCATCGGGATTCCGCCGCGCAACAGCAACCTTCGGCGGAAAACTGCCGCTGGCATCGGCTCCGCTTTCGTAAGCGAAATAAACAGTTCCATTCTTGCCGATGCCGATTGATGGGTCGACTAACTTACTAGTGTTTTTACTCGCTGGATCAGTGACAACAGTCCAGGTGATACCGTTGTCTTTAGACACGGTGAATCCCTGTTTGCCGCCGCAACTCTTATCAGGAACATAAACAGTGCCGTCGGGCGCTACTTTCACATGGCCGTGAATGCCGCCGCATTGGGTTGCGTTATAGATTGGCACACCGGCTCCGAACGTTAACCCACCATCGTCGCTTCGAGCACAGAAAGACACGACTGAATCCTGAGAGCAATAATAGATTGCGTGCGGATAAAGCGGATGCGGCGGCGGTACCACAGGCGGTAGCGCGCTCATGTCAGTGCGGTATGGACCACCGCCGAGAGTTTGATGGTCCACGCCGGATGGAATACCGCCACCCTGACTCGGCGTCCATGATTCACCATCATCATCGGTGAATGCGGAAAGACTGTCTTGACCAGTTAGTTGCGAAGTAAAGGTTCTGTCTCTTGTCAGTCCATTGTGATCGGTAAAGAGAATTGGATCCAGGCTGGTAACGGCATTCGGGGCACTTACATCATCCCAGGTCGTCTTCGCCGACGAAGAACAGGAATCGTCAAACGTAACTCGAAGAGTCTGCGTGTTCGAACCAATAAAAGTCTTTCCCGATCCCCAATCAACACCGATGGAAGGCTCGCCGGCTGTGGTACCCAGGCCGTTTGGTGCGGGGTAATTCTGATAGCGGGGCACACCCGGAACCGGAGGTGGTGGAGCAGGAAATGTTGGTGCACCGGGAACGGGTGACAAAGTTACTGTAGCACTGTACGTATCGCCGCCTGAGCCTGTATTCACGTCGAACGGCAGCACGCGAATCTTATAACTACCTCCAGTCACACTGACGCTCACGTTTTCCGGATTTGCTGAAGTGGCTCCTGAGTTTCCCGATACAATGGTCCCATTTGCGTTGTAAACATAAACGTCAAAGTCGTTATGCGAACTAGTTGCGGTCGGTCTGTCAGTCCATGACACAGTTACGTTGAAGATGTAGCTGTTCGTGTCGCCTGATGGCAGCGAAATCGCGAGCGCATAATCGTCGCATGGGGTAGCGGGAGTGCAGGTGATCGTTGCGCTGTCCGCTGAGTTCGTCTGATTAATGCCGGGGAAAGGACCGCCTGTGTAGTTGACGGTCGGACTGGCAGGCGAGACAGTGCCGCCTGAGGGCGACGCAGCCAAAACCGATCTGTTCATGAAACCGAAGAAGCTGTTTGAAGCAATCGCCCCTGCAAAGGCGATTGTTAATAGTAAGGTGAACAGAAGCAAGTGGTGCTTTTGAACACAATGGGCGAATTTCATGGCAAACTCCTTTGGTTTTAGCCGTAGATCAGTACAAACCTGTCTCTTAACAAGGCACAACACGACTGCTACAGCCTACGCAGGCGACTTGAGAAATTCTTGAGGGGGACTTGAGGGAAGGGAAAGACCGTTAGGATTTACTCGTTTTTAACGACGGATCTGCTCGTTATTCCAACAAGGGATGATGTGTGAACTAATCGGCATCGAGCATTCGAGAATGCCTTGAAGTATCTAAGAAATGGAGAGTGATGCAATACGCTTTACTGCCTTATTCACTTCGCCCAGGCAGCACACCCCCGCGGGGTTGCGGGTGTCGCAGGCGCATAGACCTTCACGAATCAGTTTCGAAATTTGCTCCGGAACGGTGGTGTGGCCCGTTTGGGCGATCTCTTCACGAACGTGGCTTTCGTCGAATCCGAAGCAGTAACAAAGCGGAATCGGATCATCCTTGACCTTCGGTCCGACCCGGAGGCGCAAATCGTCAACGGTAAAATGTCGGTCGCATGTATCATCGAAATAGACGATCGGACAATCTGGCGACTGGCAAAAGGTGTAGCTGCCTGACATCGCGCGTTCCAGCAAGTGCGGCTTCACCATTAGAAGTACAGTCTTGCGCGAGACGGCTCTTCCTTTACCGTCACACCGTTCGCATCGATCTGTCTCTTGCAGGGAGGCCTTCGTTTCATTCACCTGAACTGTTGGGCAGCAATCCATCTCTTTATCCTTAATCGCTAACACAATCCTTTACTTCGCATTCTGCGCTGACTTCCTGATCGCTTCTCTTGTATCGTCGATCGCCCGCACCACTGGAGCGTGTGAATAGACAGGGTCGGGCGGTCCTTTCTCCCAAAGGTTCCCTCGCGGATAGACGGCCACGTAATCCCAAACCACACCATCGTCGTCCTCACCAATCGACTTCGATACCAAGTGTCCCTTGTCCCAATACTGCGCGGCTCTTGAATCGCCGATACGCTTTAGGGTCATAGTGGACGGGGCTGCCAGATCGGTTGGCAACACAGGTTCCCAAATGACAAAGACTCGAATCTTCCCATCGCGTTGCTCGTCGAGTAGTTTTTGAAATGCAGAGGCCCCCTGCAGACACACTGTTCAAGTAGGCGAAAGCATCACCATGACGCGCACGGAATCTTTCGATTCGTTGAACGATTGTTTGAGCGATTCAATGTTGGAGGTATTCAGGTGGACTAAGGGCTGTTGACCGGCTGGCGCTGAACTACCGAGATATAGTTGATACACGACAAACAGAACGATTACGATCACAACCGCCAACAATCCGTAAATGATTGGCTTTCTTTTCATCTTCACCTCGCCAGCAGATTGGCAACCAGATTCGCAATCACCTGCGGAAATAGAAAGAAGGTGAGCACCACCACTACCGAGAACCAGAAAACAATGGTGCTTAGTAAGCCTGGCTTACATTGGCACTGTTTCGCTCGCCAACGTTGATAAAACGCGAAGCCAATCGACAGCACGGATGCGGCCAATAGGAATGGTCGAGCTTTGGTAAAGAAGGCTGAACTTCCCGCTGCACCCGCAGCAAAGATGAACGGGAACATTGGTAAACAGCAGGTCGATGCCAACACTACGCTCCCAAGTGCAGCCAAACTTGCGAGTATAGTTCGCCTTGAACCCGCCCTTGCGTCAGCTCGTTCTGTACTCATCACTCTCTTTGATCGCTGGGCGATCTATAGCGCTTATCGATCATTACAACGGGACAAGAAGCATCCTGACCATGTTCGCTGAGTTCGCGCTCACATTCAGCCAAATGACGCATCAGGACGCGGCGGAACTTCTTCATTGAACGCAAGCGCCGGTCGAGTTCGTCTAGCTTCTCGCTCAGCAGATCATGAACTCTCTGACACTCTTCAACGCCGCCAGTGGATAAGAGTCCTTTGATCTCGTCCAGAGAAAACCCCAACTCCTGCGCCTGCTTAATGAATTGCACCCGCTCGACTGCATCTGGACCAAAAATGCGAAAGTTTCCTGACGTTCGTCTCGCACGCGGTAGCAGCTTCAATCGTTCGTAGTAACGCACGGTGTCGATACTTACGCTTGTGCGAGCCGCAACTTCGCCAATCCGAAACTCTGTTTGTACCAAGGCTTCTCCTTACCAACACAAATATAGACCCTTGAGTCAGCTCCAGAGTCAAGCGAATCTTGGGTATTGAAGAGGAGATTCTTAACGAGTCAAACCCACGGGACGCGGCGCGCCTTGAATGCTGACGGGAAGTTGCGGTGCACAACAAACACGCACGAGCCTCTCGCGATCCCGTTGCATTTCGCGGTCGTTAGCGAGCCATTCCAGCACTTCTTTTAACACGCGAGCTGCCTCAGGATCAGGTGGCTCGATTATCCTGTAATGGATCCAGCTTCCGTCTCGTCGCGCACCGACGATGCCCGCGCGACGCATATATGCCAGGTGCCGGCTGATTTTCGGTTGATTTGTTTTGAGGATTTCGACAAAGAAACAGACACATACCTCGTCGCCGCGCATCAGATTTAGCAACCTTAGCCGCGTGCGATCAGCCAAAGCCTTGAAGAACGCTTCCTTGTCGAAGGTCTTAAGATTTTTCGTCATGAAGAGGCATCTTAGCATGGGTCGCAATATATGGCTTGACATATGTCCACCTCTATCGGATACTGGCGGTGCATATTCGTATAGGCGTATGTCCGGTTGGCGTTTGGCAATGAAAGGAGGCGCGAAGCGAACACAGGACGATGTAGCCTACGCAGCAAGGAGCTAAAAATGACGGAGAGAAAAGTACGGGCGCTGAAGGCGCATTTGGCAATAAACGTGAAAAACATCGAGCAGAGTATCGAGTTCTACAAAAAACTATTTGGCATTGAGCCTAGCAAGGTGCGAACCGGCTATGCCAAGTTCAACGTCGAAAATCCGCCACTGAACTTCACTCTCAATCAGGTGGCCTTCGACGAGCGGGGAGCGCTTTCGCATCTTGGCCTTCAAGTCGCTTCAACTGATGATGTGCTCGCGACTCGTGACCGATGGATTAATACGGGGCTCCTGACGCGTGATGAGATGCAGACAAGTTGCTGTTATGCGCTGCAGGATAAGACCTGGGTGCGCGATCCCGATGGCAATGAATGGGAAGTGTTTGTGGTGCTTGAAGACAATCTCGCCGAGACAGCTGCGTGTGAATGTGGAGACAAGGTTGTAGCGGCCACAATTGAGAGCGGTGTAACTATGGCGGCCACTTGTTGCGCAACAACCGGCGTTGGGATCACGCATGAGTCACAGCTTACCGAAGCGCCTTGTTGCTGAAGCAGTCGGCACGGCGTTATTGCTGGCAGCGGTAGTCGGCTCCGGGATAATGGGTGAGCGTCTTGCGGGAGGCAACGTTGCAATTGCGCTCTTGGCAAATACAATCGCGACCGGTGCGGCCCTTGTGGCCTTGATTTTGACCTTCGGTCCGATTTCGGGCGCTCACTTTAATCCCGCGGTTACTCTGGCAGATGCTTCGCAGAAAGGTATTGCCTGGCGTGAGGCTCCTTTATATATAGCGGCCCAAATCGCGGGAGCCCTCGTTGGCGTCGCATGTGCAAATGTTATGTTCCAACTGCCCATATTCTTTGTTTCCCAACACGCCCGTGCGGGTGAGGCACAACTATTTAGTGAGTTCGTAGCTACGTTCGGTTTGTTAGCGGTGATTTGGGGTTGTGCTCGATCGCGATCAGACGCAGTGCCTTTCGCCGTCGCCGCATATATCACGGCCGCCTATTGGTTCACCGCGTCAACTTCTTTTGCCAACCCGGCAGTGACGCTCGCTCGTTCGCTGAGCGACACATTTGCCGGCATTCGACCGATCGACACGGTGGGTTTTATCGGCGCACAACTTCTTGGCGCAGGTGCCGCGACATTGCTATTCCGGTGGCTGACGCCGTCATTGCCGTTAGATGCCGATGCCGTTGTTGTTCCGCACAAAGATGATTGTCTGAGGGAGTTTCATGGGAGCAAATAGGCGTTATAAGGTTCTTTTTCTTTGCACCGGCAATTCCGCACGCAGCATCTTCGGCGAGTACCTGCTGAAGCGTCTCGGCGGAGAGGGGTTTGACGTTTTTAGCGCAGGCTCTTTCCCGACCGGTAAAGTGAATCCCCTTGCAATTGAGGTGCTCAAGGACGTCTATCACATCGATGCTATGGGCGCTCGCAGCAAGTCGTGGGAGGAGTTTGGTGACTTGGAGTTTGATTTCGTCATAACTGTCTGCGACAACGCTCGTGAATCATGTCCAATCTGGCCGGGTCAACCGATCATCGCCCATTGGGGTGTTCCGGATCCGGCTCTCGCCGAAGGTAGCGATGAAGAGAAGCTAAAACAATTCAAACAGGCGGCGCAGACGTTAAATCGTCGCATTGAATTATTCTGTTCGTTACCAATCGAGAAACTCGACCGCATGAAACTTGATCGCTTGGTTAAAGAGATTGGCGGGAAGGGCAGTGATTCGGTTTGAATTTCTGAATTGAGCCGCGCGGGCAAGTGCCTTGACCATGATGTATTGAAACAAGAGGTGCACAATTAATCAGATTACCAATGTGTAGGTTTGAATGGAGAGTGATAGACATGTCTGAATCAATCGAGCAGGCCGTTCGCTCACGATACGGCGCAGCCGCAACAAGTAATCTGTCTTCAGAAAACGAAGGCGTCCATGCGGTAGCCCAGGCCTTCGGTTATACAGCGGAAGAGTTAAGTTCGATACCCGCGGAAGCCAATATGGGTTTGTCGTGCGGCAACCCCACGGCAACCGCTAACTTGCGCGAAGGTGAAACGGTAGTCGATTTGGGATCTGGTGGCGGATTGGATGTTTTTCTAGCGGCTGCAAAAGTTGGCCCGACGGGTCGCGCGATCGGCATCGACATGACACCCGAGATGATCGAGCTCGCACGCCGCAATGCGACTCACGCAGACGACGGCAAGCCACTCACGAATGTTGAGTTTCGTCTCGCCAAAATTGACGAACTGCCTTTACCGGACAACTCTGTTGATTGCGTGATCAGTAATTGCGTCATCAATCTTGCCCCCGATAAAACAGCTGTGTTTCGTGAAATTGCGCGCGTGCTAAAACCAGGCGGCCGACTGGCCGTGAGCGATATCGCGCTCAAGAAACCACTGCCTCGTGAGATTAGCGAAGACATACTCGCGTATGTTGGATGTATTAGCGGAGCGATTCTGATTGAAGAATACCGGCGGGGCTTATTGGATGCTGGTTTCTCGAACGTCGAGATCATTGACTCTGGTAGCGATCTAAATGTTTATGCAAAGATCGACGGTAACTCAGGATGCTCTTCTCTGGTCTACGCTGATGAGATGAAATCTCTGCCAGTCGCTGCCTCATCGTGTTGTACACCTGAGCCTGCCAACGCGACGGAGACAGAGCTGCACGCTCAACTTTCCGACTTGTTGCGACGATACAATGTCAACGATTATGCCGCCTCTGTAAAAGTTTATGCGTTGAAGTAGAGCCTAGTATCGTATCTGGAGAATTTTGCTGTGTAACTTCTGGCTTCCTGCGTCGGCCAAAGTTACGGTTTCCGAGAAAAGTAACGGCCTGGAGAATTCGAACCCTCGAGTGAAATCCTTTTACGCCTTCCGGCAGTAGCAATAGACAAACTTCTGCTCGGTCCCAAACGGCGTATGGTGTGCCTCGGTCGTCGTATCAACCAGATCAAACTCATCGCCGAACTCATCATGCAGACTGTCAGCGCTATATCTAACTACTTCTAGTCCGCTGCATCGCGTTGGCCCCTCAAGTCCGAAAGTTGCCACGATGACGTGACCGCCCGTTTTGACCGAATGCTGTACAGATTCAACATAACGCGCGCGATCTTCGGCTTGCGTCAGAAAATGAAAGACAGCGCGGTCGTGCCAAACGTCGTAGAAGTTGGCCGGTAGTTTGACTTTAGTCACGTCTGCTTCCAGCCAGGTGACGGCAGAAGCTTTTGATCCCAGGCGCTGCTGGGCTACTTCAAGCGCAGTACCAGAAATATCCAGCACAGTTACGTTTTGATAGCCGTTATTGATCAAGTCGTCCACTAGAGTTGATGCGCCGCCACCAACATCGATGATGTGCGCTGTTTTATCTATTCCGGTGTGCTCGATGAACTGAAGAGACAACTCAGAATGTTCCTGAAACCAGCTTACTTGAGTGGTATCCTTCGTGTGGTAGATGTTTTCCCAATGTTTCTTAGTCTTCATTAACTTCTTTTCGCCGCGTAAAGGAATTTTTGTATACCTTCTGAGAGAAATACTCCGCCCAGTACAAGCCGAATCAATAAGACGGATGCGGGCGCGCTGCTCTCAAACAGGCTTCTAAGGTTCATCGCAGATCCGACGATTCATTTACCCGTCAAACTGAGTAGCGGCTTAATCTTCTCCTCAAACTCATCAGTGTAGAGAACCCCCTTTATTACATCGCGAATATTTCCATCTCTATCAACTACGACTGTAATAGGCAACACGTCGCTATCGTCAAAGAGGGCCTTGGTTGATTCTGAACCCAGTGCGATCCGATAATTGACTCTCATTCCGCTGACGAAACGGCGGACCGCAGTGCTAGTCTGGGGTGGATAACTGATACCGATGATCCTCAATCCCTGACGCTGATATCGCTCCTGCATCTTTACGAGATCCGGAATCTTAGTTCGACAAGGCACACACCACGTTGCCCAAAAATTGATCAGCACAACTTTACCCTGGTACTCAGACAAGAGAGGACGAACATTCAGCGCAGCAATTGCCATGATTATATTAGCCACTGCCTACATAATGCCCGGCCGCACCGTGGTTTATGATTCCGTCGGCAAAGATACGTTCGCTAGTTCGCTCGATTCGCTGCCTTCTGAGTTAAGAACGCGCGATGTTAGCAGCACGCTTTTCTCTGCGTAACTCAGCGTTCTCTGCGCCGTGGCAAAACAGTCAGTACCGAAACGCGGTAGCGTCGGGTCTCGGTAAAACTGATGGCGCCTGCGATTCACGACGACCCGACGCTACCGCGTTTCGGTACCGACTGTTTTGCCACAGGGGCCAGAGTTACGCGGAGAATGGAGTCTGCTGACGGAATTATGCCTCGACTAGAAGAAGAACTTTGGAAGCCATCCCGCGAGCGCGTGAACAATGCGCTGATGACAGATTTTTTCAAATCCGTCGGTTTAGCGGGCGCGGAATATTCAGAAGCCCACCGGTGGTCTATTGAGAAACCGGAAGAGTTTTGGTCGGCAGTATGGGATTACTGTGGAGTTCTGGGTGATAAAGGAAATCTCGTTTTACGCGATGGCGATCGCATGCCGGGCGCACAGTGGTTTCCCGAAGGACAACTCAATTTCGCTGAAAACCTATTAAGGCGATACGACGATAGCGAGGCACTCGCCTTTTGGGGAGAAAACGGTACACATACGCACTTGTCCCGGAAGCAACTGTTTCACGCAACAGCGCGTTGTGCGGCAGCATTACGCGCGGCTGGAATCGTTGCTGGGGATCGTGTAGCGGCCTATCTGCCAAACATTCCAGAGACCGTCATCATCATGCTGGCGGCGGCTAGCCTTGGTGCCGTTTTCTCTTCGTGCTCACCCGACTTCGGCGTGCAGGGAGTGGTTGACCGCTTCGGGCAGATTGAGCCGAAGATCCTGTTCCTGACCGACGGCTATTGGTACAACGGCAAGCCGGTAAGAGTTTTAGAAAAGAACGCAGAAGTTGCTGCACGGCTCTCGTCAGTTGAAAAAGTGGTAGTAGTGCAGTTTTTAAGTTATGTGGCAGAGAACAACGCGATTCCACACGCACAAACCTGGCGTGACTTTTTAGAACCGTTTCGTTCGGCGACGAATATCGAATTCATTCGGCTTCCTTTCAATCAGCCTCTCTTCATTTTGTATTCGTCCGGCACAACGGGCGTACCCAAATGTATTGTGCACAGTGCGGGCGGAACGCTGTTGCAGCTTCTGAAAGAACATCAACTTCATTGCGACCTCAAATACGGCGATCGATTGTTTTTCTTCACGACCTGCGGCTGGATGATGTGGAACTGGCTTGTGATTGGACTAGCCTCAGGCGCAACGGTGATGCTCTATGACGGTTCGCCATTGGCGGGTGAGGGACAGTTACTCTTCGATTACATTGAGCAGGAACAGATCACACACTTTGGTGTGTCGGCTAAGTTCATTGATGGGATAGCCAAGAAAGGTTTATCGCCAATTCAGACGCACGATCTCAGCACGTTGCAAACAATCTTCTCCACCGGCAGTCCGCTCTCGCCTGAAAGTTTCGACTACGTCTATCGTCACGTCAAAGCCGACGTTCAGTTGGCATCAATTTCTGGAGGCACAGACATTATTTCTGCCTTTGTATTAGGCAATCCGCTGTTACCGGTGCGACGCGGCGAGATTCAATGTCGCGGACTCGGCATGGCCGTCGATGTTGTTGACGAGCAGGGCCAACCCGTGCGTGGCGAAAAAGGCGAGTTGGTTTGCACGAAACCTTTTCCCTCGATGCCTCTGGGTTTTTGGAATGACGAGCATGGCATTAAATATCGCGCGGCCTACTTCGACAAATTTCCCGGGGTTTGGGTACACGGTGATTATGCGGAGATCACGGCCCACGACGGCATGGTCATCTACGGGCGTTCCGATGCAACGCTGAACCCGGGCGGTGTGCGCATCGGCACGGCGGAGATTTATCGACAAGTCGAACAATTGCCTGAAGTAATCGAGTCGTTGGTGATCGGACAGGAATGGGAAAACGACACCCGTGTCGTGTTATTCGTCAAACTGAATACGGATGTCGAATTCGATGACGAGCTGAAGTGCCGTATCAAAGAGACGATTTGTCGGAACGCTTCACCACGCCACGTTCCGGCTGTAATCGTCGCGGTTGAAGACATCCCACGTACGAAGTCTGGGAAGATTGTTGAGTTGGCGGTGCGCGAGACGGTCCACAACCGTCCGGTGAAAAATCTGGAAGCACTCGCCAATCCAGAATCCTTAAAATACTTTGCGAATCTTGCAGAACTGCGCTGCTAGATCGTCGGAAAAGCAAACATAGAGTTGTGTCCTAATGTGGATTTCTCTGCGCAACCTCGGTGTCCTCTGTGTCTCTGTGGTTGCTGTTTTTGCAGGCGCTATAACCACCACAGAGGCACAGAGAACACAGAGGTTCCACCAGCGTAAAAAAATCCCAGCGTTCGAAGGAAAATGAGATGCGAAAAGAAACTTAGACTTGTGGGCAACCGTAAAGACATTTGCGGACTAACTCTTAGCTTGATTAATGCATTTCTTTCTGAACGGCGAATCGTTTTCCGATCTATCGTCCTCTTTATGTATGAGAGCAGTTGAATCAACTCAGAGTTGCTGGATCATGGCCCTGTGCGCTTGGGCTTTACCGCTGCATAAGGGAGCGGCCTTGAGTATGGCAGTCGTAAGTTGAGAACGCGTGAGGAGTAGTTTGACTGATGCACTTTATAGAAATGAATGATCTGATTGTCTCAGCTCAGGCAGGAAGCGAAGAGGCACTGCTCGAATTGGTAGGACGTTGCCAGCCACAACTGCGTCGCTATGCCAATCGCGAGTGTGCGTCAGACGACGTTGAAGAGGCTGTTCAGGATGCGCTCTGGCTGCTGTACAAGCGTGTTGGGGCGCTGCGCACGATCAGTGCATTTTCGGCATGGCTGTTTCAGATCATCCGCAGAGAATGTCTTCGGAGAGCGCGCAAACGGCATGAGTTCGTTGAATGGAATGAGCGGGAACTATCGAGCCGAGTTGAAGACAATCGCTCGTACGAAGAGCTTCGAATTGATCTCACGCGAGCTATCGGCCGCTTGCCGCAAAATTATCGGGAAGTTCTGATCCTACGCGATATCAGCGGCTTTTCGTCGGAAGAAACAGCCGGCCGGATTGGCATTCCGGTTCCGGCGGCGAAGAGTCGGCTTCATCGAGCGAGGCAAATGCTGCGTTCGCAACTTAGGGACCGACGTTTAGGAACAGGGGTGAAAAGGAAACCGCTGTGTACTTCGGTAATCGAACAATCCGCCTCCATCTGCTGAAAGGTATTCTGGGCATGAGTGCCCTCTATACTTCGCTGTCCAGTATGCACGGCAGTTTTTGGCTGTCCCTGTTATTGCTGGCGGTTGCGATTTATCTCTTAAAAGGATGTCCGATGTGCTGGACGCTTGGCCTGATCGAAACTATTGCGATGAAAATTCACGAACGTAACGAGCGCAAGTTTGATGTTGGAAAATCCTCGCGACTTTCAAGCTTCGGAAACACAACTGATGCGGAGCGTTATGAACCCATAGGGATACAAACCACAATTCCTGCAAGCGGGATAACTTTTTGAAGAGGATGAAATACCAATGTCTTACGAAACAGCGATGCGCAAAACACTTTTCATTATTCCATTTCTCTTCGCCTCTATCGCGCTGGCCGTCGATAGTCCGGTCGACCGTTGGGCCGACGCCGTAGGCGGCCGCGAAAAGGTCGCGGCAATCAAATCGATCTATCGGGAAGGAACTATTGAATACGGTGGTGTGGAAGTGATGTTGAAGGTGTGGCACACCGCGGATGGGAAGTATCGTAAGGAAGAGCTGGGAGACACATACTCGCTCATAGAAACCTTTGATGGTGTGAACGGCATGGCTAAGCAAGGCAACGAGCCGCCGCACAAGATGACGGGCGCAGAATTGGAGCTCGCTACGTCGCGGCGATTTGCCAATGCTAATGCAATGTTTTTCGCTTTCTTTCCAGACCGGCGCCGTGGGACGGTTTCCATTGACACCGACAATACGATTGTGTTGAAGCCCGAAGGCGGTATTGAGTGGCGCGTGATGCTCGATCCGCAGACCTCGCTTCCGAAGACAATGGTCCACAAAGAGGGAGGTCGGACGATTACAGTAACGTTCGATTCATATGAGACGGTTGATGGTATCAAGTTTGAGAAGGAGATCCATCGTTCGGCAGGTGGCCCACAGAGTGCTGTCATCCGCTTCACGAAGACCGTTATCAATCCTAAAATCGATGCCTCGCTCTTTTCAATACCGAACTGAACAACGATACGCCGAGACCGGGTACGACGTTATGCTGCTTACCTTTCGAAGGTCGCCGATCACAATACACCCGTCTTTAACGCTTAGCGCTCTCGCAGTTCGCTTTGTGACTGAATAATCGACCTGCCGCTTGTATCACATCGTTTACCATCACAGTTCTGGTTTGCCGCGGGAGTTGTGCTGTTAGTCTCCTTCAATAGCTTTAGTGTCGAAGGAGATCGTCATGCACAAAAGAATCCTTTCGGCGGTTCTCGCCGTTCTGACTATCAACCTGGTCAGTCATGCGCAGGCGGGAGTAGGCGCGAAACCTAACGACGTCAAAGCGGCGGATAAGATCTTTTCGACTGTCGTTAGACTCGGCGTCGATGCAAACAGACTTGTCAAAGTTACCCTGCATGATGGAACCGTACTTAGGGGTTACATCCGTGAAATTAACAACGATGATTTCGTATTAGTAGGTGATGAGACCGGCACTGTCCACAAACTCACCTACGCACAGGTCAAACAAGTCAAGCCATACCAAAGTAGGGGCAGGAAGGTTGGGAGTGTTATTGGTTACGTGGCAATCTTCGGAATAATCGTGGCCATGTCCATCGGCTATATGCGCAAGTAGGGATCTGCGTCATGCGCGCCGAGTCGCTAAACCAGTAACGTCGTAATTTGAAATGGAGCTGGCTCGATTCAGGGCTGTAGAGGTTCGCCTTGTTTGACACGCAGTTCAATTCTCTTTACGTTCGCGAAATCTACCAGCGGACTACCTGTTAACACTAGAAAGTTGGCTTCGTAGCCATCTTTGAGATAGCCGATCTTGCGTTTGGGAAATATCGTGGCAGCGGTTGCTTCAGTCCACATCTTTAATAACGTGAGATTATCGAACGCTTGGAGTTTTGAGAGACTGAGCGCTTCCGCTAACGCTGTTTGCCGGAAGTTATCGCTGCCAATGGCGATTGGCACACGATATTTCCGGAGCAGATGTAAGTTTTGGACCAGCATTGAGCGCACTGCTAGCCGATCAGGTTCACTGAGTTTCTCATTGAAGGTTTGATCGATCGCCTCACCAATCGTAGTTACGACGACAATCTGTTTCTTCCCGGCGAGTATGGCATCAGCTTCTGAAATCATATAGCGAAAAAGGTTTGTGTAATTTGCAATATCGTTTCGCTCTGGTCTGAAACCCGGCAGATGGTTGATCTCATCAACACCGGCGGCGACGGCCGCATGAAAATCGGCCGCGGTTTCTACGTGGGTGGAAACGCGCAAACCGTCATGATGGGCCCTGCGTACGATCTCTGGAAGAATGGCGGGATCGAGACCTTTCCAACCGTCGTATGCTTTGTCGTCCTTGCGCTTTGCATACTCTTCGGAATAGAGCAAGTAAGTCTTAATGAAATCAGGTTTGCCCGCCATGATGATGGGCCACTTGCGTTCGAGATCCGTAGCGTTGTCGATGACGTAATAGAAACCTCCTTCGCCATCCTCCGGCTTGAAGCCGCGTTGAGGTATCACAATTTCAGTCGGATGACCGCCTGAACCAGTTAGACCACCATTTGAGAGTATTCCGTCGACACTGGTGGGAAGATTGATTCGCGCTGACGTAGGCTGTTTTGATCTGAGCAGGCTATTCGGATTCTTGACGTAAAAAATTCCTGCTTCGAGATACATCTTATTGATTCGCGCAAAACGTTCGTCACTGGACCAATCGAGGTTGTGATTGTGAGCTTCTCCAAATGGCGGCACGACGTATTTGCCGGAGAGGTCAAAAGCACGATCGACATGTCCGGGTCGCTTTCGGCTTAACAGGCCGCCAACTGAATAGAATGTCCGTCGAACGAACTTCTGGCCGTCGAACCAATTTCCGTTAGCGAACTCATAGTTGTGACTGGAGGTGGGAACCTGTGCCTGTGCTGAGAAGCTGGCGAGCAGCACGGCAAAAACCACGGCTTTTCTCATGACCGTTCTCCCTTTGCTCATCTAACACCGCGGAGTGAAGAATTGGTGCATTTTAATGGGACTTACATGATGGAAAGAACGCTTGCCAAGAAGTTCAGTCGAGCGGTGTTCTCATTTATGAAGAGCGATATTGGCTTACTTTCATGACTTCTTGGGGACAACCGGCATAACAGTTATTCGTCTCATGAAAGCATCCTTTTTCATTTACCTGATGTTCTCGCTGGCGGCGACCTCGCTCGGGCAAAATACTGGCAGCAATACCTTCCTCAAACAGTTTCGTGTTAACAATCGAGTGGCGTAGATCGTAATGGCGTCTCAGTCACTGTCGGAACGCGGAGCGAATGTCCGATACGCTTTAGCTTGTCGTGAGCTGCGATATAGTCCACTGCCTTCAGACAAGCACGTGTGATGTTGCTGAAACCAGTTGAATGTATCGCATCTCACGACAAGCTAAAGAGGCTCTTGCAAAACTCAGATCTCTGGCATGGAGTCAGGACCACCTCGCGGTAGCGTTCGTGTGAATTCGTGGATCTTTTTTTCGCGCAGAAGAACGATCCACGAAACCACACGAAATAAA
>Ga0114129_10005034_pt1 | contig 18598 bp, 17 predicted proteins | sample RhiMetdeltSRZDD1_FD_80071 | JGI IMG/M metagenome (GOLD analysis project Ga0114129, IMG submission 80071) | Populus rhizosphere microbial communities from Tennessee, USA - Rhizosphere MetaG P. deltoides SRZDD1 (version 2) (version 2) | ecosystem: Host-associated > Plants > Roots > Rhizosphere >...
CTTTTCCGTTCCGACCACTTCACAAATTCCGACCCGCCGGATATGGAGTCGCTGGAATTATGGACCTCCCTGACGTGGCTGGCAGGCAATACAAAACGGATCGAGTTTGGACCTTTGGTCACGCCTTTCTCGTTCCGGCATCCTGTTCATACCGCACGTATGGCTGCTGCTGTGGAGGAGCTGTCCCAGGGGCGGTTGGTCCTGGGCCTGGGTGCAGGCTGGAATGATCGGGAGCACGATCTTTTTGGATTTGATCTTCTGGAACCAAAATCACGTTTCGACCGTTTTGAGGAGGGCCTGCAGGTTGTGACCTCTCTGCTACAAAACGATGGTCCGGTGACGTTTGAAGGACAATTTTATCAACTGCGCGGTGCAACGCTTCTACCTCGTCCCCTGCGACCGGGCGGCCCGAGGATTTTGATCGGAGGGAATGGTGTCAAACGCACGTTGACATACGTGGTGCGTTTTGCAAGTGAGTGGAACTGCGTCATGCTACTTCCGGATGAATTTGCCCGATTGAATACGCGCTTGAGTGAGATGCTCGTCGAAGCGGGCCGCGAGCCTCAATCCGTCCGGCGCTCGATGATGACGGGCTGCGTGCTCGGCAGGGACGATGCAACTCTGAACAGAAAGATTAATTTCTACGGGAAAACGCTTGAGGAAATCCAGCAGCGCGGAGTTGTAGCGGGAAGCTCGGACGCCATCAAGGAGCAGCTTGAGACTCTGGAAGAGACAGGTTTACAGCGCATTATGTTGCAGTGGCTTGATTTGGACGATCTAGAGAGTTTAGAGGCACTGGCGAAAACGATCCTTTAAAAGTCCCTGCGTGTAACCTCTCAGGTTTTGTCATCATCATCACGATGATTATCTACTTGTAATTAAACCGAGAATTGCCCATAATATGTAACATACTCTACAGCAAGAGGAGGTAATTACTGTGAGTTCAGTAGGGGTGAAATTAAGGCAGTCCTGGCGGGCTATGAGGTTCGGTATCCTGCTGGTCATTTATGCTGCATTGACTTCGTGTGTTCCGCCAGCCAGTCCGAGTCCAGGCCCGACGCCTGCTGCGGTCGAGAAGCCTGGTCCCATTACGGTCACAATTAAAAACCCGAACATTGAGACCGCGATCGCTCGTGTGCTCTGGACGGATCAAGTAGATGACCTGGATGGGGATATCCTGACGTTACAGTCATGTTTCCAGAACGAATTTATTTCGGTCTGGTCGCCCGGGTTTTATGTAGAAAAAATACCCTGTAACGGCAATGCAAAGTATGAATACACGGTTAGTTTGAGAGCTCTTAGCATGGATAACCCCAACTATGGCTGGATGGATGCCTATAACCGCGCCCTTCCCGAGCTCAGTTGTGCTACATGTCATGAAAACCCAGATTCCAAAGTTAAACTCAATGAATATGGTGATTGGAAGAACGATGGTCATTCCAGCGTATTCGTAGATCCGTATTTTTGGAATATATATACCGGGACAAATCTTCATGGCAATCCGGCAATTGTGGACAACCTCGGTTTTCGTCTGGATTATCCGAATGAAAATGGGACTTGTGCTTTTTGCCACGCGCCGGCGGCGTTGCCACTCCTCCAACGAGGCACCAATTGGGCACCCTGGAATAGTTCATGGTCGCCCGGGCGTATCAGCGTCGAGACAGAGGGGGTCACCTGCGATGTCTGTCATAAGGTCAGGGATGTAAAGCTAGGTGCAGATGGTCGTCCGCTTGGCGATCAGCCAGGTGTGCTTTCTCTTGATCTGGCACGGCCCAACTCCGGTGATTACCTGTATCTTGGTCCCTGGCCGGATCATCAGCCTGGCGTTTCCGATTCCCCTGGCGGCGTCAAACATGAAACGGCCTGCTCCCCGATTTTTGGGGAGGGCAAGTTTTGTGCAGCCTGCCATTATGGAAAGTTTTATGACACTGTGGTCTATAACTCCTATGGAGAGTGGCTTGCCAGCAACTACAGCAAAAAGCAGATTAATGGAATAGAGAACCCAACGTACCGTTCCTGTCAGGACTGTCATATGTTACCTTCCGATCCGTTGGCACAGTCCAGTGCAGCGCAACGCAGCGCCTGCTCTCCAGATAATCAATCCTTTCGAGATTTCAGCCACAATATGATGAAACGTGACAATACGGGTGCTCCGGTTCTGGTAGAAGGTGCGGCAACGGTAAGGATGGCTGGGGCAAAGGAACAGGGGAAGATCAAGGTGACCGTGACCGTCACCAACACACGAGCCGGGCACAACCTGCCGACCGATTCACCTCTGCGCCATCTGATCCTGGTTGTCGAAGTCCGGGATCGGAATGATAAGATGCTTGCCCAGGTAGGTGGAGACAAAATTCAAGATTGGGGTGGAGTAGGAAGTGACCCACGGGATTATGCAGGAAAACCAGGTGCGATCTATGCCAATGTCCTGAAAGATAAGATTACAAATACCGTACCAGCCGTTTCCTACTGGAATCTCATTGTCCCTGCCTGGGAGGGTTCCGATTCCCGTTTGCCTCCGTTTAAGGACGTAACCAGTGAATATTGGTTTGTTGCACCGACCCGTGGGCCCGTGAAGATCACTGCCCGGCTGTGGTATCGCTATGCCTTCATCGATGTCATGCGCCAAAAGGGATGGGATCGACCCGACAAACTGGTGAACTGGGCCGAGTTAATACTCCCGGAATAACAATCAGCAACTTGTGAACTCATTTGTCGTACAATAGTAATGAGCTAATTTTCACAAGGAGAATCCCATGCGACAAAATCGAACCAATCTCGCTCTCGGTATTTTGCTGATCCTGATCGGGGGCTGGCTGGTCGTCAGCCGTCAGGTCCCTGCCGTACAGGACTGGCTGGATAACAATTTCACCTGGCCGATGTGGACGATTGGAGCCGGGTTGATTATCTTTCTCATCGGCCTGCTGACAGGGACGCCGGGAATGTCTGTCCCGGCAGCCATTGTCGCGGGCATTGGAGGCATCCTGTATTACCAGAACCAGACCGGAGACTACGGTTCCTGGTCGTATATGTGGGCACTCATCCCTGGCTTCGTCGGGGTGGGGACAATCTTGGCAGGGCTGCTGGGCGATGACACACGCAGAAGTCTTTCGCACGGCTTGAACCTCATTGTCATCAGCACAGTGATGTTCCTGGTCTTTGCCACGTTCTTTGGTGGTCTGTCCATCCTGGGTGAGTATGGGGCTGCGATCGTTCTCATTCTGCTCGGCGTGTACATTCTGATCCGCGGGTTCGTACGCAGCGGAGGCGGGTATCGAGGTCAAGATGAGACGAGATAATCTATTCTGGGGGGCCGCTTTGATCCTGGTGGGTGCGCTTCTCTTCCTGCAAACGCAGGGATACATCGGAAATATTGTTCCCTATCTCTGGCCTCTGGCTCTGATCCTGGTTGGAGGCTGGATTATTCTCGGCGTGTACTGGCAGCCGGCGCTTTCGGAAGGAGAGACATTTGCCGTTCCTGTGGGAATGGCAAAAAGGGCAAGTTTCAAATTTTCGCATGGGGCTGGGCAAATTGAGATCACCGGCGGAGCGCCAGCAGGACAGGCGCTCGTCGGGTCGTCAGGCGTGGGAATGAACAAGCACAGCTATCTGGAGGGGGATCGGCTGGATATCCGGGTAGAGGCGGGACCATCGTTTATCCCGTTCCTCGGTCCTTCGCAGGGTGTCTGGCGTTTCCAATTGACGCAGGAAATACCACTCGCCCTGACCGTGGAGGCGGGTGCGAGCTCCCTCAATATTGATCTAAAGGATGTCCTCGCCTCCCATGTCGAACTGAAGACCGGAGCCAGCAGCTCGAGCGTGACCGTGCCTGCGCGCGGCGTTTCTCTTCTGGATATCGATGCAGGCGCGGCTTCGATTAACATTCGCGTACCCGCCTCGACCGCGGCGCGCATCCGTGTGCAGGAAGGCGTGAACTCTATCAACGTGGACTCGACCCGCTTCCCGCGCCTCGATTCGGGGTTTTATCAATCGAACGGGTACGAAGGAGCAACGGACCGCGCCGACATCAATATTGAAGCCGGTCTCGGCTCTGTGACTGTCATGTAAGGAGAATGAAATGCGACGATATGATCCTCGACTCATCTTTGGCGGATTGCTCGTGCTTGCGGGTTTGCTCTCCTTGCTCGACGCGATGGGGGTCATCACCAATGGCGGCGGCATCTTCTGGGGAATGATCTTCGCGGCAGGCGGCCTGTTCTTTCTCTATCTGCTTGTCAACAATCGTGAAAATTGGTGGGCTGCCTTCCCGGCATTCACATTACTCGGCCTGGCTGTATCCTCCATTCTCCCCGATTCGCTGGAAGCCTTCGATAGCCTGGTGTTCTTCGCAGGGATCAGCCTGGGGTTCTGGTGGGTCTATTTCTCCGGCACCGAGCGCTGGTGGGCGATCATCCCGGCCGGGGTGCTGCTGACCCTGGGCATTGTCTCCTCGCTTGATTCTGTTTCAGGCATCGAGACAGGCGGCCTCTTCTTCCTCGGTCTGGGACTCACGTTCCTGCTGGTCGCGGTCCTGCCAGGTGATAAAAGCGGGCGCTCCTGGGCACTGATACCCGGAGTCATCCTGTTGCTTTTTGGCGCCCTGCTCGGCACCCCGTATCGCGGCATTACAGATTATCTCTGGCCAGCTGTCCTCATTATCCTGGGTGGGTATTTTGTTCTGCGGTTTTTTACAAACCGCTCCTCCCATTAAGCATGCCGGTGCATTAACGCAGAAACGGGAGCGCATGCGCGCTCCCGTTTCCGTTTACCTGCCCTCACCCGGTATCTTAGACGAGCTTTCGCTTCTCGCTCATTCCTTGAATAAGAATCGATTGCACCTGTTTATGGGCGTCTTTCCAGCGGGAGGATACCCCATCGGCAAGGCGCTCCAGAATATCCTTCCCTGCCTCGGGATGTTCCCGGCAAAATTTACGAAGGTCACTGCCATGAATCCGATACGCTTCCAGATCTTCTATCGCAACAGCTGTGGATGTATATGTATCGCTTCCAACCACCGCTGACCAGCCGAACAGGCCGCCTTTGTCCACGTGCGAGATCGTCATGGGGATGCCATCGTATGGCTTGAAGGACATGTCAACCTTACCATCAATCACTACATAGAGAAATTCCGCCTGGTCGCCCTGCTGGAATATAACTGTGCCTGGCTGGCAGGAAAATACTTCGAACATTGGTGTCAGTAAGCCGATCATGTCTTCGTTCAAACCTTCAAAAATCACTACGCGGTTCACGCTCTATAAAACCTTTCAGCTATGGTAACTCGACAGGTAAGACTGCTTCCAGTGGCAAACATCACGATTTGAATGACATTTGTCCTTATTTTCAAAACAGCAATTTGGCGCGGGTATACTTGTTCACACCATGACAATTGCCATGCCGCGAAAAACAACTCCTCTTGTTCTTCTGGGACTGGGTTTCATTCTGATTGCTACTTCAGCCTACTTGATTTCGCAGGATATCTCGTCCCGGTCTGCCTTCGCGACTGTCCCCGTACAGGTCAGTTTTCCGGCTCCCGAGCTGACCTTGATGGATACGCAGGGCATTTCTCGTTCCCTGGTGGGGTATCGTAGCCAGGTGGTGCTGGTCAACCTGTGGGCAACGTGGTGTCCGCCCTGCAAAGAGGAAATGCCCGCTCTTCAATCCTTTTATGACAGGCACAAAGATGAGGGGTTTGTGGTCATTGCGATTAACGACGGGGATCCGACGAAAGATGTTCTGCAATTTGTAAAGGACTACCGACTGACATTTCCTGTCTGGCTGGACCCGACTTACATCGCTACGGAGCAGGCGTTTAAAACCCGGAACTTGCCCAGTTCGTTTGTGATCGACAGGAGGGGAACGATTCGATTGCAGTGGGTGGGTGGGATCAGCCGCAAGATGCTCGACCAATACGTTTCCCCCATCATTATGGAGCAACCATGAAGGCTACCGTTCAGTGGAAAGGCAATATGACGTTTATTGGTACACCGGATTCGGGGTTCCCGGTGCAGATGGATGCCGATGCCTCCTTTGGGGGAACCAACCAGGGCGTACGTCCCATGGAAATGATCGCGCTAGGGCTCGCGGGGTGTACCGGGATGGACGTAATTTCGATCCTGCGCAAAAAGCGCCAGCAAATCTCACAGTTTGAGGTACGCGTGAACGGGCCCCGCTCGGCCGATCACCCGAAAGTATTCACGCGGGCGTTGATCACCTATGTTGTGACAGGTACGAGTGTGGAAGAAGCAGCATTGGTACGTGCCATCGAACTGTCCATGACAAAGTATTGTCCTGTCCAGGTGATGCTTTCACAGGCATTTCCCATGGAACTGCATTATGAGATTTATGAAGATGAGGTGGACGGGGATCGACGATTGACTTCCCAGGGGATTTGGGACGAATCCTCCTTGCACTAGAACGCCTATTCGGAGTGCTGGCCCAGCCTGCCAGACATGATCTGGCTTTGCTGGTCTGAACATACACAGGCGGTTATCACAGCTCCGCCGCGAGTGAGGGTGCCTTTGTATTCCCGAGTCCCGTTATGAGTGATCCAGCCTTCCAGGTTGAAGGCCAGTGGTCCATCGGCAGGGATCCACTCACCGTTATATTTACGGGCAATGTGTACGTGTGTGCCGGTGACATGGCCGCCTTCGCAGGATGGATATCCCACCGGATCGCCAGCTGTTACTTCTCGGCCAAGCGAGACCTTGGCTTCTGTCCCCAAATGTAAATAGTACAAAGTCCAACCTGTCCGTTCATCCCCATCTTTATCGAGGTCGATCACTGTGCCGTCAATGTCCGAACGTAGGACGAGTCCATCTGCCATCGCGGTTGCATATTGGTCTGGCTCTACGGTAACACAGCCGGTCGTATCAGAAGCGGGTGCAAAATCGATGGCCGCCAGGGGTTCTCCCGAGCCCCAACCCGTGTGCGGGCCGCCCGTGTAGGCCCAGATTTGCCCCGGGCTAAAAGGAAACTGGAGGGCGGGCTGCTGGAGACTTCCGGGCAGGATAACCACAGGTGTAGCCCAGGGATCCCCAAAGAAAGTTTGATAGACGCGCGCCAGGCCTTCCGGTCCGATGGCGGCGAAAAATGGCTCTCCCGCGTAGAGCCTTGAGAAATAATACTGTAGTGCCACAGATCCCGCGTTCTGCCATGGGTCTGGCCGGAAGAGGGTCTCATCCAGCAATTCCAGTTCTGTGAATTTGCCGGACCTCCAGTTGTAGTATCCATTGTTAAGCGTATTCGCGGCGATGATGAGTTGAAGATAGGGTGATTCGTAATTGACGCGCCGAAAGCCCAGCATATATTTTCCAGTGGGCGCCTGTGGCTGGGTCAGCGCGCCAGTTTGATATTCAAGCAGGGCGAGGAGCAGTTGTGGGCTGACGCTGTAATTCTGCGCAATATAGTCGACTGCCTCGGCGCCCGTGCGCATTCGTTCCCCTGCATAGACGCGATAATACTTCAACCATCCGGAGGTTCCAGCAACAAAAGCCGAAGTGCTGAAGCCGATCTGAGCAGGACCATTGACGAATGCATGGTCTGGAATGCTTTGAAAGGCGGTGCCCCACAACGGTAAATAATAGATGGGGATCTTCATCGGCATGCCGGGCGGCATCGTAGTGGCATCGAGCGGAATGATGGGATTCGCTTCCCTGATCTCCTCCACCGTGGTGTTGAATCGGGCAGCGAGAGCTGGGAGGATATCCCCGTTTTGAGCCGTGTAGTCAACGAGCTCGCCCGGCGCGTATTTTGGTCGTTCCGAGGTGGGTGCAGGGATGGCAGTGGGCGCGAGCGGCGTGATCATATTTTCGATAATACTCGGCGCGGGAGCTGGCGCGCACGAGGTGACCAAAAGACAGATTAATAGCAGATTTAAAAAACACAGAGATGATTTTTTCCCTCTGTGTTCCTGTGTTGACGACATTCTCATTTTCATCACAGGCTATTCATCATCAATCTCACGCAGGATCACAGCCAGTGACTGGGCATAGAGATCTGCAGTGATCACTTTATCACCTTTGACCAGTTTTCCCTCATAAGGTTTCTCGCCGGCAAAAACCGTCCAGCCGCTCAAGACAAATGGTATTGGACCATCCGCGATGACCCACTCGCCGTTATATTTTCTGGCAATATGCAGGTGGGTTCCAGTGGAAGTGCCGCCTTCACAGGAGGGATGACCGATGTGGGCATCCTGCTCCACCCAGACGCCTTGCGCCACGCGCTGATTTGATGCTACGTGTAAATAAAGGATATTCCAGCCCGTTTGCTCTGAGCCATCGCCGTCCATATCGACCACGACCACTCCGTTGCCTGAACGAACGACCAGTCCGGGTGCTGTAGAGACGATCCAATGATCAGAGGCGAGACAACCGGTTTTTGCGCTGGGCGGTGCAAAGTCAAGCGCGGCAAGGGGCCCTGTACGTTCCCAGGCGCCATGGGGTCCACTGATGAATGCCCAGGCGGCGTGAACCACGAAAGGCAGAGACATTTCGGGCTGGCTGATTCCCGGCGGAAAAATCGGTCCAAACGAATCGGCACGCGACCACGGGTCGCCGAACATATTTTGATAAAAAGATAAAAAGCCACTGGTCTGGTCCATGGTGCGCAGCCATTCATTGTAGGAATGATTGCGCGAAAAATAATACATCAGTGCGACAGTGCCGGCGTTCAGCGTGGGGTCAATGCGGAGCTTGTTGCCGTCCAGGAAGGTCAGTTCGGTCATCTTCCCTGCGCGCCAGTCATAGTATCCGGTGGATAGCTGGTTGATCGCCCACACCATTTGCATGAACATGCCCTTGTATTTGAAGCTTTCATAGCCCAAAGGATAGGTCACGCGAAAATCGTTTTCCGGCGTGCCACGCACCCAGCGCGCTTCATAGTCGAGGATGGCAAGCAACAGCCGGGGGTTGATGGAATTTTCATACGCCAGTCGCTCGATCTCGCGCGCGCCCTACATCCAGCCGGTGCTGAGAAGATATTCCCGATGGCTGGAAAGATATCCACCCGCCTCTGCCACGTAGGTTGAGATATCGAAGTCAATCGCCGTCGACGAGAAAATCAGTTCGTTATCGGGGATGAGTTGCAGAGCCGGGGTAAGAGGCACAGATCGGTCAAGTGTATCCGGGATGATCAGCAGCGTACCCGGATCAAGGAATCCCTTTTCAGGGAGAATCTTGGGAGAGGCGATCTGCTTCATATCCACGCCGAAACGGATTGCGACTGCTGGAAGCCAGTCTCCACTTTGGGCATAATACAAAAGCGTTGGAGTATTTTCGGCAGTCTGCGAGACATCTTCCACAGATATCGTGGCCTCCTGTGTCACAAACGCTTCACTAAATGTAGGCGTGGAGGTTGGTACCGTGTCCAATGACAGTGGAAGAACCGGTTCAGCTGTCTGGGTCGGCACGAGGCTGGGCGCGGGAGGGGAAGTGGGAGAAGCACCTCCGAGTGGGGTGGGTGTGGCATACTGCCCCCACAGCGACGGGCTTCCGCCACACGCGGAAGCTGCCATCAAAAATGAGGCCACGATAAAAAAACAAAACAGTCGTTTCACAAAATACATCCGTGTAGGGGAATTATACCTGTATACGTGGGAGTCCAAAGTCTCCCGACTTTGGATCATCTCGAAATCTGGTTCAATCCGTCGAACCTGCCCTCCAGCGCTTCAAACACAATGTCGCCGCGTGTCAGATAGCCATCATACTCGACTCCATTTCCGCTGGAGATCCAGCCATCCAGGTTGAACGGAAGGTTTCCATCGGCCGAAATCCATTCACCGTTATATTTGCGTGCCAGATGGAGATGCGTGCCGTTCGAAACACCGCCTTCACAGGATGGGTGACCGATCCGCTCGCCGGCGTACAAATAGGTGTTTGCGGGGACGCGGTCACGAGTCTCGATATGCATATAGAGCACATTCCAACCAGTCTGTTCGTAGCCGTCATTGTCCAGGTCCTGGATCACCGCGCCGTTCTCTGCCCGGACGATCCAGCCATTGGCGACCGCCACCACCCAGGCATCGCTCGATACACAGCCCAGGGCTTCGCCCGGCGGGGCGAAATCGAGGGCGCTCCAGGCGGAACCCGAATCCCATCCACCATGGGGACCACCCGTAAAAGACCAGGTCGTCCCTGATTCAAAAGGTAGCTGTATTGTCGGCTGGCTCAGGTTTTGTGGAACCAGGGAAGGGATATCAAGGTCAAATGGGTAGCCGAAGAGTTCCTTGTAGGTCTCAAACAGTCCCAGCTCACTGACGTCGTTATCCCAAAACGGACGGTTATTGAACAGCGAAAGGAAATACTGAACGCCGGCAGTCCCTGCGTTGATGGTGGGACTGAGCGGAACGTATGTGCCATCGCTCAACGTCAGCGTCGACAGCCCATTGACGTGCCATAGATAATAGCCGCGATTCAAGTTGTTTGCGGTCCACGCCAGCTGCCGGTAAAGTCCTGCATAATAGCTATCGTAAAAGCCCAACGGGTATTCCACATTTTGTGGTGTAGGGTTGGTCACCCATCCGCTGCGATATTCGAGGAGTGCCAGTAAGAGCCTGGGGTTGACTGAGTAATTCTGAGACACGAGTTCGATGATCTGGGCTCCCGTCAGATATTCCCCATCCACATCCTGTGCGTACTTTGCGAGGTGACCGTCGCGTCCCTCAATGAATGCTTCCACGTCGAACTGTGCGCTGGCAGGTCCGTAGACTAATTCCGAGTCAGGGATGATCTTGAACGACGATCCCGGATTGGGATCCACTTCCACCGGCGGGATGTCCAGGACGGTGCCTACCATCAGGATACTCGATTCGTCCAACCCGTTGGCTTGCATAAGTGCCTCCAGCGAGATACCATATCCGCTGGCAATGCTGCCAAGCGTATCGCCCGACTGGACGGTATATTGATCGAGAACGTCGCGCGGGGTCGGGATTGGGTGAGGAAAATCGGGTGTGGGCGTTGTAGAGATAGACTTTGCATTACCGGGCGGGATATTGACCGTGATCGGAGCGCGCGTAGGCGTGGGTCCAAAAGGCGTTCGGATGGGCTGCATGACACCACTGCCGCCCACGGGCGCGACCTGTGACTCAGATCCATTGACCGGCGCGAAAGGATCATAGGTTGGGTATGCATCTGCTTGATTGCCGGCGCCGCAGGAGGAGATGAGAACAGCCCCCAGTAAGAAGCAAATTGTGAGGCGCGCTGAGAAGGCGAACATAGGCATGATTCTACCAAAGCATGAGAATGAAAAGTGGCTACGCTATGGGTTTGTTATTTCGCTAATCTGCGATGCCTGTAGATTCCGGGACCGGGTTTTGTCCTACCGATACCCTGGTAAAAATGCCCAGCATCAAAAGATTGAGCAGAATTCCGATGAAGATCAATCCCATCATGGCACTCGGACTCACGTGCACGAATGCCTGACCAATGAGCCATGGGAGGATCATACCGCCCACCCCCGCGCCAACCAGAAAGAGTCCTGCAATCGTCCCTGTAATATGCATGCGTTCTTCTGCAAGAGTTAAGAACGTAGGGAAGATCGATGCCTGTGAGATACCGAACAGGACCGTCCCAATCCAAAGAAGGACAACCGATTCCTGGAACAATAAGATCAAGCCCACGCTGGCGATACAACCCGCAAAATCGAGAGCGAGAATCGTAATGGGTTTTGCCCTCGTCGAAACCCAGATCCCCAGCAGGCGGCCGAGAGTGAATGACCCCCAGAAGGCTGAGGTCAGATAGGCAGCTGTTACCTCCGTTCCAAATTTCAGTGTGAACGCGTAAGTATAGATCCACGCACCGTAGCCTGACTCGCCGCCCACATACAGGACAAAGCATAAGACCATGATCAGGACGGGGAGGAGGGGGAACGGAGCACTTTCATGGTGAGCAGGCACCACGCGGGATTCGGGGCTGGGTAAATTCCAGATCCATAATGCAAGTGGAAATGCGGCAATGGCAAAGATCCAATATACCCAGTAGATATCCCCGGTGAAGGAGATCACCTGTGCAACGATCAGCGGCGCGATGAACGCCCCCACGCCGAAGAAGGCATGCAGTCCGTTCATAAACGGTCCAACGGTTTCGTTATGGACCCAGAGCAACAAGGTATTGCATCCTACATCCAGGCCACCCTTGAAGAGTCCCAAAACCAGGACAATGGCGAAAAGGATCCCGCGGGAGGGAGCAAGGGGCACCAGCGCCACAGTGATCCCCAGGCAGATGAGAACTCCGGACATGAATCGATGCCCGGGAACCCTGTCATAAAGACGACCGCCAATGTAGGAGCCAAGCAGGTATCCCAGTGAACCAAACAGAAAAATCGAGCTGATCTGGTCTAACGCGCTGGATGTATGTTCAGCCAGCTTGAGTAGTGTAGGTCCTTCGGCCGCGATGGTAAGGCCCAGAAGAACAAAGGCAATGTAATAGGCAGTGGTTGTAATATATTTTTGCTTCATGAAGGGATCGTGGTCTTATTTCAGTGTTTTTTTCATCTGTATGCCGGTGATCTGATACCCCGCTTTTTTATACAACTCCTGAGCAGTGATATTATCACCAAAAACATGCAGTCCAACGGAATCTACGTCCATGGACTTGAGCTTTTCGTCCATTGCGGCCAATGATTGCTTGCCGAAGCCTTGACCACGAAATTCCTCGTCGATGACAAAATCGAAAATAAAAGCCTTTTGGTCCTTAACCTGTACCCAAAGCACGCCGATCTTTCTGTTGGAATCGTCGACCAGCGACCAGAGGTACTGATCCTGAGTATGGATTCCGTCGGGCAGATGGAATTCGAACTCCTTCCGGGATCGCTCGAGTGCGCCTTCCTCCGGCCAATTTCCATTCCGAACGTGATCTTCCGCATATCCCCGAACCTCACGCTCCAAAAAACGCTCAAAATCATCCTGCTGCAGGGCTTCTAATCGGACCATGGTCTCACCTCGTTTCAAGGATTGTATCAAAGAAAGAAGCGAGTGAGATCGGCTCACTCGCTTCTTGTATCCCGGGAAACGAAGCTTCAAGATGGCTTGATATGTTCAAGCAATTCTTTCAACAGGTTATTGGTCTCCCTCAAAAGTGTCTGCAGCTCTTCATCAGACTTCTTGCGTTCCTTACGGTACGCCGTGATATTCATCAAAACAAACGGCACCACAAGGAAAAAGAACAAAAAGAAACTCAGCGGTCCTTCCATGGGGGCCTCCTTGTTAGTGCAGATGAAACTCAGCAAATCCTAGGCAGCATCTCACCTGCCAGCATGTCCACGATCCGTGTGCTGCCAAGTGTGGTTCTGACCAGGACGCGTCCGGGTGGCTCGGCAGTGACTTCGCCAATCACGACGGCCTCCTCACCATACCGTGTTGCGCGCATCGCCCTTAAGACCGCCTCCGCATCCTCCCGCGCGACGATGGCGACCAGCTTACCTTCGTTTGCGATATACAACGGGTCGAACCCCAGCATCTCGCAAGCTGCCGCCACTTCACGGCGGACGGGGATCGTTTCTTCCTTCAACAAGATACCGACATTGGACTGGGTTGCGATCTCGTTTAGTGTGGTTGCCAGGCCGCCGCGAGTGGGATCGCGCATGACGTGGAGTCTCTTGCTTGCGTTGAGCATGGCATCGATCAAATGATTGAGTGGCGCCACGTCGCTTTCCACTGTGGACTGGAATCCCAGCTCACCGCGTGCATCCAGCACGGCAATGCCGTGATCTCCGATCGACCCCGAAAGAAGGATCATATCACCCGGTTTGGCTTGTGCCCCGCCGATCGTCAGATTTGGCACGATCACGCCTACCCCGGCAGTGGTGATGTACAATCCGTCAGCTTTGCCTCTTTGGACAACTTTCGTATCGCCGGCGACGATCTGCACTCCTGCTTCCCCGGCGGCAGCTTTCATCGAAGCAACCACACGCTGGAGTGTCTCCATCGGCAAGCCCTCTTCGAGGATAAACCCTGCCGTCAGATAAAGTGGAGTTGCCCCGAGCATGGCTACATCATTCACGGTGCCACACACCGCCAGCCTGCCGATGTCTCCGCCCGGGAAGAAAAGCGGAAACACCACATGACAATCCGTGCTGATTGCCAGGCTTTCATGAAAGCCAGATTCGAGCCGGGCTGCATCATCACCTGCGCCTAAAGCCGGGTTCTCAAAGGCAGACAGGAACGCCTTCTGGATCAACTGGTGACTCATGCGCCCACCAGCACCATGGCCCATCACGATCTGCTCGTTGTGAGTCAGCGGCGGTGCACAGACTGCACCTTCGATGTTAAGCACTGCTTCTGTCATAATTTACCTGAACTTAGTTTGTAGAAATCATGGACTGAAATTGCCGACCATACTTGTAGTACGCCGCACAGGCACCTTCTGAAGAGACCATGGTCGCGCCAAGCGGGCTTTCGGTTTTGCATTCCCTGCCGAACGCAGGGCAATCATGCGGCCTTTTCAATCCCTGCAGAATTTGACCTGCAATACACAGGGAAGATTCTTGGGTACTGATCGTTCCTACATCAAAACGTTTCTCTGCATTGAACAAATCAAACTCTGGTCGCAGGCACCAGCCGCTCATCGGGATCGTGCCGATGCCGCGCCATTTACGGTCGCATTCCATGAAGACCTGGCGGATGGATTCCTGTGCAGGGCGCAGGCCTTCGAACGTCACAGCGCGCTGGTAGGCATTGGCGATTTCGATCCTGCCGGATTCAAGTAATTGAACGGCTTTCAAGATTCCCTGTACGATGTCGAGCGGCTCAAAGCCCGTGACCACCATCGGGATCTGGAACTCTTCGAGCAGAGGGGGATACTCGTGATACCCCATCACCGCGCTGACATGTCCTGCCAGTAAAAATGCCTGCACACGATTCTCCGGCGAACTTAAGATCGCTTTGATCGCGGGCGGCACGCGCACGTGCGAGACCAAAATCGAATAATTGGTGAGGCCAAGTCGCTGGGCGTGAAGGACACTCATCACATTGGGGGGAGCTGTGGTCTCAAAGCCAATCGCAAAAAATACAACTTGCTTACCAGGGTTTTTTTCTGCCAGCGCAACTGCATCCAGCGGCGAATAGACCACGCGCACATCCCCACCCTGCGCCTTGACTGAAAACAGGTCGCGGCTTGAGCCAGGCACACGCAGCATGTCGCCATAGGAGCAGAAGATCACATTCGGCTGCGAGGCGATCTCCAGGGCTTTGTCGATGAGCTCCAAGGGCGTCACACAAACAGGACAGCCCGGCCCATGGACCAATTCGATTTCAGGCGGGAGCAACTGGTCGATGCCGTGGCGCACAATTGCATGAGTCTGCCCTCCGCAGATTTCCATCAAGGTCCAGGGACGTGTCACGGTGCGGCGGATCTCTTCGATTACACCTTTGACCAGCGGCGCACTGCGGTATTCATCCACGTATTTCATACTGAAATCAACCTGTTCCGATTTCTTCTGCGAAACTGCCGATCTGTTTCAGCAGCTCCAGCGTTTCCATCGCTTCCGATTCACTCAAAATACTGATAGCAAACCCCACGTGGATAATGCAATATTCTCCAACTTTTGCATCAGGAACATAATTCAAGCAGGCTTCCCGGAACACCCCGCCGAAATCCACTTTCGCCATTTGCAGGCCAGCCTTTTCGTACGTTTCAACGATTTTCCCTGGCACACCCAGACACATGTTATCCTCGCATTCTTGCCGCCGCGATCACGGCCTGGCCCAATGAAAGGCCGCCGTCGTTTGTCGGAACTTCTCTATGCAGGTATACCCTGAAACCCTCTTCCTTCAAAAGTGACAAAGTTCGTCCTAATAAGGTGATATTCTGCCAAACTCCGCCGGACAGGGCGACCTCGTCAATCCCGGTTTCGGATCTGATTCTCGAACAAATTTCGGACACACACGCCGCCAGACCATTATGAAATCGGGCGGCTATTTTCGACACATGGACCCCTGACAAAACATCGTGGATCAGCGCTTCGACAGCGGCACGCACAAGGACCCGATCCTGCTCCAGACCGAGAGTGTACGTCCCAGCCTCGGCTGGATCCGCTAACGCCTCGAACTCGATCGCGGCCTGCCCCTCATAATTGACCGTTTGGCGCACGCTTGCCAGTGATGCCGCCGCATCGAACAACCGCCCCATGGACGAGGTCAGCGGCGTATTGATTTTCTTTTCCAGCTGCGCCCGCAATGTGGCCTTATCCTCGGTGGAGAACGCGGCAACCGGATCGAGGTCCTGCTCCCAGTCCAATCCCAAAGCCCAGAGCAGAGCCAGGGCCGTCCGCGCAGGCTTTTTGATCGCGGCATCGCCTCCCGGTAGCGGGAAGTATTCGAGGTGAAATCTTCGCCGGTAAGACTTGTAATCCGCGATCAGGACTTCGCCGCCCCAGATTGCCCCGTCTTCACCATAACCGGTGCCGTCAAACGCCACGCCAATGACAGGTCGTGTCCCATCCAGTCCGTGTTCAGCCATACAGGCCGCGATATGAGCATGGTGATGCTGTACACCGATGGCTGAGATATTTTCACGCCCGGCACGTTCCAAGGCAAAACGCGTAGCCAGATAGTTGGGATGCAGGTCATACGCAATCGCTTCAGGAGCTACGCGGAACAATTTCTCGAAATGATCAACACCCTGTTCAAAAGATCGCAGAGTTTCGTAATTCTCCATGTCACCAATATGGTGACTTAAGAATGCGTAATTCTTGTTCGTGATACAAAACGTGTTTTTCAACTCCGATCCGGCCGCCAGGATTTGCGGCACATCCATAGGAAGTTTGACCGGGAATGGGGAATAGCCGCGCGAGCGGCGGATTGGGTAAATGGACAATGGCCCATCGTTAAAGATTCTTACCACTGAATCATCACAACGTAGATGAATATCCCGATTGTGCATCAGGTACGCATCGGCTAGGCTGGACAGTCTTTCCCGTGCCTCGTCGTTGTCTGTGGCGATTGGTTCCTCGGAAAGATTCCCGCTTGTCATAACAAGAGCAGTGAACCGTAAATCCTCATCGGCAAAAAGCAAATAGTGAAGTGGTGTGTACGGAAGCATCACTCCCACCCAATCCTGATTGGGCGATACTTCGTGTACGATGTTCGATTCTGGCTTGCGCCTCAAGAGCACGATCGGGCGTGCAGCAGATAACAATAATCCGCGTTCTGAATCACCGACAAAACAATGCTGCTCTACGGTTGCGCAATCCGGCATCATGATTGCAAACGGTTTATCGACACGCAGTTTGCGATTGCGTAGTTCTGTTACAGCCTGAGGATTCGATGCATCACAGGCAAGATGGAATCCGCCGAGACCCTTGATGGCGAGGATATTCCCTGTCGATAAAAGGTGTCGAGCTTCCTGAATTCCTTCTTCACGCTCCGTACGCGCTTCCGGACGACTGAAGTCGTCACTAGGGTTTTCCAGCCAGACGTGCGGACCACACACGGGGCACGCCACAGGCTGGGCATGAAATCGTCTATCTGTTGGGTCCTTGTATTCCCGGTCGCAGTCAGGGCACATCGGAAACGACGCCATCGTTGTCTTCGGTCGATCGTAGGGAATGTCTTTGATGATTGTGAAGCGCGGCCCGCAGTTGGTGCAGTTTATGAACGGGTAACGGTAGCGCCGGTCGTTTGGATCGAAAAGCTCCCGTAGGCAATCCTCGCAGATGGCGACATCCGGCGAGATCGGCTGGAAGGCGCCTTCTACTGCTTCCGAGTGGAGGATCTCTAATGAGCGATATCCGTTGGCGGGCTGGAACGAAGCAGAGAATTCATCGATGCGGGAAAGTGGAGGTGCTTCATCACGCAATTGTTGGAGAAATTGATCCAAAGACTCTTGATCCCCGTCGACTTCAAGGTCGACACCAGCAGAGGTATTCTTCACCCATCCCTTAAGGTTATGCCGCGTGGCAAGGTTGTATACAAAGGGTCGGAAGCCGACCCCTTGCACAATACCCGTAATATGGACGCGCAATCCTTGCATCAGTGTTTCGCGTTTTCAATCAGCCAGTCTGCCCAGGCATCCAGGCCCTCACCCGTCGTACAGGAGGTGTGGAAAGTCGTCACACCCGGATTGAGAACCTGCACGCCCTGCTCGAAATAATCCATTCGGAAATTAACGTATGGCAGGAGATCGATCTTGTTGACGATCAGCACATCCACACCGCGGTAGGTGCCAGGATATTTGTAGGGTTTGTCGTCGCCTTCCGGGACAGAGGCAACCAGCACGGTCTTGTGAGTTCCCAGCTTGAAGTTGGCGGGGCAGACCAGATTGCCTACATTTTCGACAATGAGTAAGTCATATTGTACGAGCTCGAGCTTATCCAGCGCGCCGTGAAGCATGACGGCATCGAGATGGCAGTCACCGCCTGTGTTAATCTGGATGGCAGCAAGCGCGCCCGCTGCAGCCGCCCGGTCGGAGTCGATCGAGGTGGCGATGTCGCCGTCAATGGCTGCGACGCGCAGTTTACCTTTCAGCCGAGGCAGGGTCTGTTCGATGAGCGAGGTCTTACCTGCCCCGGGTGAGGCAAGGATATTGATGGAAAAAACTCCCGCATTTTCGAGACGGCTGTAATTTTCCTGGGCGATCCGGTCATTGGCGTTAAGGATGTTTTCGACAAC